>ERZ809296.785-NODE-785-length-45217-cov-8.524357_pt1 | contig 45217 bp, 40 predicted proteins | sample MGYA00520511_ERZ809296 | MGnify/ENA primary metagenome ERZ809296 (study PRJEB31576, sample SAMEA3212662) | Homo sapiens | biome: human-gut; feature: human gut; material: fecal | place: Sweden | collected 2012 ...
GAACGGGAGTTACGTCTCAGTACCGGCTATGTCCTTCAAGCCATTGCCCTATTTCCAAACTTGACCGTTGCGGAAAATATTGCTCTCATTCCTGAGATGAAGGGCTGGAGCAAGGAGCAAATCGCTTCGAAAACAGAAGAACTCTTGGCCAAGGTGGGGCTTCCTGCTGCAGACTATGCTCATCGGTTACCAAGCGAGTTATCTGGTGGAGAGCAACAACGGATTGGCATTGTGCGAGCTATCATTGGGGAACCAAAGATTCTATTGATGGACGAACCTTTTTCGGCCTTGGATGCCATCTCCCGTAAGCAGTTGCAGACTCTTACCAAAGAATTGCACAAAGAATTCGGTATGACCACTATTTTTGTGACCCATGACACAGACGAGGCTTTGAAATTAGGCGACCGGATTGCAGTACTGCAAGAAGGAGAGATTGTACAGGTAGCGGATTCTGAGACCATTCTTGCCCAGCCAGCCAACGACTTTGTCGCAGATTTGTTTGGAGGTGCTCACCATGTCTAAACTACTTGCAACCTTTCAAGAACGCTTTGGGGACTGGCTCGCTGCACTGGGGCAACATTTGCAACTGTCATTACTGACCTTGCTCCTTGCGATTTTTCTAGCTGTTCCTCTAGCTATTTATTTGAGTATCCACAAAAGAACAAGCAACTGGGTCTTACAGCTAGCTGGGATCTTCCAGACCATTCCTTCCATGGCTCTTTTGGGCCTCTTCATTCCTATTATGGGAATCGGGACGCTCCCGGCCTTAACAGCTCTTGTCATCTATGCCATTTTCCCCATCCTTCAAAATACCATCACTGGTTTACAAGGGATTGATCCAAGCTTGGAAGAAGCTGGAATCGCCTTTGGGATGACCAAGTGGGAGCGACTCAAGAAGTTTGAGATTCCCTTGGCTATGCCTGTCATCATGTCTGGGATTCGCACGGCAGCAGTGATGATTATCGGGACAGCTACTCTAGCTGCCTTGATTGGAGCAGGGGGACTCGGTTCCTTTATCCTTCTGGGGATTGACCGCAATAATGCGAGTCTGATTTTGATCGGTGCCCTATCTTCTGCCTTCTTAGCCATCGCCTTTAACCTTCTTCTTAAATGGATGGAAAAGGCCAAATTGCGGACCATCTTTGCTGTCTTTGCTGTCATGGTCCTGGGATTAGGATCTTCTTATACACCAAGTCTTCTTTCAAAACCGAAGAAAGAAAACCTGGTCATTGCTGGGAAGTTAGGACCAGAACCCGAAATTCTCGCTAATATGTATAAGATCTTGATCGAAGAAAATACAGATATGACAGTGACCGTCAAGCCGAATTTTGGAAAGACCACCTTCCTCTATGAAGCCCTGAAAAAAGGGGACATCGCTATCTATCCAGAGTTTACAGGTACGGTGACCGAAAGTCTCCTCAAGCCAGCACCACAAGTCAGTCATGATCCAGAAACAGTCTACAAAGCTGCCCGAGATGGGATCAAACGACAAGACGACCTGGCCTTGCTCAAACCCATGGCTTATCAAAACACCTACGCTGTCGCAGTGCCTAGGAAGATTGCCCAGGAGTATGGCCTTAAGACCATTTCAGATTTGAAAAAGGTGGAAGGGCAACTCAAGGCAGGCTTTACCTTGGAGTTTAACGACCGAGAAGACGGAAACAAGGGCCTGCAGAAGGTCTATGGTCTTCATCTACAAGTCTCCACCATGGAACCAGCCCTTCGCTACCAAGCTATCCAGTCTGGCGATATCCAGATAACAGATGCCTACTCAACAGATGCCGAGCTGGCTCGCTATGACCTGGTGGTCCTTGAAGATGACAAACAACTCTTCCCACCTTATCAAGGGGCGCCCCTCATGAAAGAAGCTCTTCTTAAGAAACATCCCGAATTGGAAGGTGTGCTTAATAAGCTAGCTGGTAAAATCACTGAGAGCCAGATGAGCCAGATGAACTACCAAGTCGGAGTAGAAGGCAAGCCTGCTGCTAAAGTAGCGCGTGACTTTTTGGTAAAAGAAGGGTTGATAAAAAATTAACAAACCATTCTCAAGTCTTTGCACTTGAGAATTTTTTAATAGAAAGCAATTTTATATCCTTTCAGCAAGCTTTTGGGGTAGAGGGAAAGACCTTCTCTTCAAAAAAACTCCATTGAGTCTGGCTTAAAATTGTGTTACAATAAGCCTTGAAAATGAATGAAAGTATATGGAAACAAGTATGAAAAAGCAACCAGTGATTGGAATTACAGGAAATGAAAGACCCTTCCCGGATGATCCAGACGCGAACATGAGTTATGCGGCGACTGGTTTTGTCGAAGCGGTCAAAGAGGCAGGAGGGATTCCTTTGATCTTGCCAATTGGAGATGCGGCCTTGGCTAAAGACTATATATCGATGATCGATAAGCTCATCATCACCGGTGGACAAAATGTCTTGCCCAAGTTTTACGGAGAAGAAATCACTATCGACAGTGATGACTATCTCTTGAAACGCGATCTCTTTGAGTTGGCTTTGATTGAAGAAGCGCGTGCGGCTAAAAAAGCTATCTTTACCGTCTGCCGTGGGACCCAGCTCTATAATGTTGCTCTAGGAGGAACTCTGCATCAAGACATTGAACACCACTGGCAGGACAATCCAGGTCAGTACACCAGCCAAGAGTTGGTGACCAAGGATCAGACGATCCTGCAAGAGATCTATGGTAAGACCAGTCGCATCAATTCTTTCCATCATCAAAGTATTAAAGACTTGGCAGATGGCTTAGAAGTGATCGCGCGGGATCCTAAAGATGACGTCATAGAAGCCGTTCAATCCACAGATGAGAGTCGTTTCCTCGGCGTTCAGTGGCATCCAGAACTGCGTTTTGACAAGAGCCCAGCTGATCGCAAGCTCTTTGAATATGTCGTGACTCAATTATAAAGAGGACCAGCTCCCTTAGGAATTTTTCCTAAGGGGCTTTTTCTTTAATCTGCGTAAGAAAGACTGTAAATTGTGCCTAGGTTTTGGGGGAGGATGCGCTACAATAGAGCTAGTAGAATGAGGAGGATTAGGACATGTATCAATTTCCAAAGGATTTTTTATGGGGGAGTTCGACCTCGGGCCCTCAAACGGAGGGACGTATAGCCCAGGATGGAAAGGGAGACAATCTCTGGGATTACTGGTATAGGATCGAGCCCAACCGCTTTTATCAAGGGCAAGGACCAGAGAAAACATCGACTTTTTATGAACACTGGGAAGAAGATTTGAATCTCTTGTTAGAAACCGGCCACACCGCCTTTCGAACCTCTATTCAGTGGTCACGTATTTTCCCAGAAGGAAGAGGACAGATCAATCAAGCAGGAGTTGATTTCTACCGCCGTGTCTTTGAAAAGATAAAGGAAAAAGGGATTCACCTCTTGGTCAACCTCTATCATTTTGATTTACCGATGGCTCTCCAAGAGCAGGGCGATGGTTGGGAAAACAAGGAAACCGCCTATGCTTATCAAGAATATGCGCGTTTTTGTTTCAAGACCTATGGGGATCTGGTCGACCAGTGGATCACCTTTAATGAACCCATTGTCCCTGTAGAGTTTGGTTATTTTTATGATGCCCATTTTCCTCATAAGGTAGACGCGGCAGCAGCAGTTAAAGTAGCCTACCACACCCAGTTGGCAAGCTCTCTAGCAGTCAAGGCCTGTCACGAGGTGGATCCTAACTATCGTATCGGGATTGTGCTCAATCTAACACCGGCCTATCCTCGGAGCCAGCATCCAGAAGATGTGAAAGCTGCGCGCATTGCCGAGCTCTTTCAAGCCAAATCCTTCCTAGATCCATCTGTTCTTGGTCATTATCCTGAAGAATTAGTGGAGATCCTGCGGGAGCGTGATCTCTTACCGGATTATGATCCCTTTGAATTGCGCTTGATTGAGGAAAATACGGTGGATTACCTAGGGGTTAACTATTACCAACCACTCCGTGTGGCAGCTCCTCGTTATGCCCCAAATCCAGCATCTCCTCTACTCTTTGAACAATTCTATGAACCCTATGTCATGCCAGGCCGCAAGATCAATCCCCACCGAGGTTGGGAAATCTATGAGCAAGGCTTGTATGACATTGCCCAAAATATCAAAGAAAATTATGGCAATATCGAGTGGATCCTGACAGAAAATGGGATGGGGGTTGAAGGAGAGGAAAAATTCCGCAAGGATGGAGTGATCCAAGACGACTACCGGATTGACTTTGTCAAAGACCATCTTCGTGAGCTCCACCGGGCTATTCAAGATGGTGCTAACTGTAAAGGTTATTTGATCTGGACCTTTATTGACTGTTGGTCATGGCTCAATGGCTACAAGAACCGCTATGGCTTAGTTGAGTTGGACCTCGAAAGTCAAAAACGAACCCTCAAAAAATCCGGCCATTGGTTTAAAGAACTAAGCCAAGCCAATGGATTTGAAGACTAAATCAAAATCCGCAGCCTGTGTTCAATTCGTATTGAGCCTTGCATTGTCGTTTTAAAGCTTGGAGTCAAACAGTTCCCCAAACGGTTTGACTCTCAATTATTCCGAATGTCTGAAATCATTATGTTTCAGGCATTTTTCTTACAGTGGAAATTTTCTCAAATGACTTTGTCTTTAATCTTAACTCTAACTTAACTAGACCAATTTTCTTGAATTTCCTAGTTGACAAACTGGAAGAAGCATTGTATACTGACTCCAATGGTTGCTTTTTGGTCAAATTAGACTAGACCAATTTTAAAGTAACTGAGAAATCGACCATGGGTCGTTTGACTAAGTAAAGGGGAAAGTATAGCAAGGCTATATCGTAAAAACTATGTGCGGAATCGTTGGTGTTGTAGGAAATACAAATGCTACTGATATTTTGATTCAAGGACTTGAAAAACTCGAATACCGAGGCTATGACTCTGCGGGTGTTTTTCTGGCTAGTGAAGGCAAGAGCCAATTGGTAAAGGCAGTTGGCCGTATTGCAGAATTGTCAACTAAGGCGGAAGGTGTCGAAGGGACAGCTGGGATTGGACATACCCGTTGGGCCACTCATGGAAAACCAACTGAGGACAATGCTCACCCACACCGCTCTGAAACAGGTCGCTTTGTGTTGGTCCACAATGGGGTGATTGAAAACTACCTTGAAATCAAGGAAGAATACCTAGCCGGTCACCATTTCAAGGGGCAAACAGATACAGAAATCGCCGCCCACTTGATCGGAAAATTTGCTGAAGAAGATGGCTTGTCTACGCTCGAAGCCTTCAAAAAAGCCCTCCACATCATCCGTGGGGCCTATGCTTTTGCTTTCATGGATGCGGAAGATCCAAGCACCATCTATGTGGCAAAAAATAAATCACCACTCCTGATCGGTCTTGGTGATGGCTACAATATGGTCTGTTCTGATGCCATGGCCATGATTCGTGAAACTAACCAATATATGGAAATCCATGACCAAGAGTTGGTCATTGTCAAGGCTGACAGCGTTGAAGTGCAAGACTATGATGGCAACGTCAAAGAACGGGATAGCTACACGGCTGAACTCGACCTTTCTGATATTGGAAAAGGGACTTACCCATACTACATGCTCAAGGAAATCGATGAGCAACCAACTGTCATGCGTAAGTTGATCCAAGCCTATACAGATGAATCTGGACAAGTAGTGGTAGATCCAGCTATTATCAAGGCTGTTCAAGAAGCAGATCGAATCTATATCCTTGCGGCTGGTACCTCTTACCATGCTGGATTTGCGTCTAAAAAAATGTTGGAAGAGTTGACAGATACTCCAGTAGAACTCGGTATTTCATCTGAGTGGGGGTATGGTATGCCACTTCTTAGCAAGAAACCACTCTTCATCTTTATCAGCCAATCTGGCGAAACAGCTGATAGCCGCCAAGTATTGGTCAAAGCAAATGAAATGGGCATTCCAAGCTTGACAGTGACCAATGTTCCAGGTTCAACTCTTTCACGTGAAGCAGACATGACCATGTTGCTCCATGCTGGTCCTGAAATTGCGGTAGCTTCTACTAAGGCTTATACGGCTCAAATCGCAGCCCTTGCCTTTCTTGCTAAAGCTGTTGGGGAAGCCAATGGCAATGAGAAGGCCAAAGCCTTTGATTTGGTGCACGAATTGTCTATCGTTGCCCAATCGATCGAATCAACCCTTTCAGAAAAAGAAGTCATCGATGAAAAAGTTCGTGGCTTGTTGGAAACAGCCCGCAATGCTTTCTATATCGGACGTGGCCAAGATTACTATGTTGCTATGGAAGCCAGTCTGAAATTAAAAGAAATTTCTTACATCCAATGTGAAGGCTTCGCTGCGGGTGAGTTGAAACACGGTACTATCGCTCTGATCGAAGAGGGTACACCGGCTATCGCCCTCTTGTCTGATCCAGTCCTAGCCAGCCACACACGTGGAAACATCCAAGAAGTGGCAGCACGTGGGGCTCATGTCTTAACCATTGCAGAAGAAAATGTCGCTAAAGAGACAGATGATTTGGTCTTGACAGCGGTTCACCCTTACCTCTCTCCAATCTCAATGGTGGTACCAACCCAATTGATTGCCTACTTTGCAACCCTTCATCGTGGGCTCGATGTTGATAAACCACGGAACCTTGCTAAGTCTGTAACAGTTGAATAAAATTATCTGTTCTATATAGAAAAAACATCCTCGTTAGGTTTTTCCTAGCGAGGATGTTTGCTTTATTTTTCAAAACCTTGCAAGGCTTTGAGGCGTTCTTCTGTTTGTCCCTTGGCATCTAGTTTTTTACCTTGGTAGACAGCAGATTCCCATGATCCATACATTGGATTTGGGAAGATGATGAATTTTTCACCAAATTCTTTTTGCAATTCGTCCAATTTCTTGTCGCGATCAGCTTCAGAGGTCTTAGAGAAGTCTGCAAAGTCAACCAGGTTGTCCCCAAAGAGCAAGACAAGATTGGTCTTTTCTTGCACAGCTTGGCGACGGCCTTCTTTTGATTTGACGCCATCTTCTAAGAACATGAGGTGGTCACGTCCTTGAACAGGAATGCCTTCTTTTTCAAGGTTCTTAATGGTATCATCTACTTGAGAGGTTGTACGGTCAGAAATGTAGTAGATTTGAACCCCGTTTTGATCCGCATATTGAAGGAAATCTTTGGCACCTGGCACCGCTTTTGCGGCTGCTTTTTTCACCCAAACATCCCAATCTTTAGGATTGAAGGCCGTACCATCTTTGACGTTTTGAACTTGGTAAGGGCTGTTGTCTAAAACAGTTTCGTCCAAATCCAAGACGATGGAATAAGGCTTATCAGAAGGCGTTTGAAGGATCTCTTTCAAGCGGTCAGTAGCGACATTGTAGCCTTGTAAATACAAAGCCTTGGTTTCAGCTGCCTTTTGGTACCAGAGAACAGACATGGTATTTTCTTGTGAGCGCTGCTGGTCATAGGTCATCGTCACCTGATTTTTAGTGCTGCTTGCTTTTGTCTCTTGCGTTTTAGTGGTATTGCTTCCACAACTCGTCAGTAAAATGACAGAAGCAAGAGCAGAAACGATGGTAAAGGTGGTTTTTGTTGTTTTCATAAACCGTACACTCCTTAAAATTATTCTATAAAAATTATACTCCTTTCAATCTTGCCTGACAAGAAAGAGAAGAAGGTGTCTAGGAATCGGTGAAAAGAAAAAAGAAGGAAAAACGCTGCTATGAAAGGTTTCTTCGCCTCAACATATGCTATTTTTTCCTTTAAAAGAAGGGATATAGTTTTCTGCTATAACCGGATCAAGAAAAGATCAAAGCATCCCTTTTCTTCTAAAATGAAACAATCGAGAAAGATACTCGCAGGTCCCTATTTTCAAGGGCTTGCGTTTTTTTGATGCCTTCCTTAATAAAGAAATTTTAAGGACTTGATAGGGAAAATATATTAGTCAGCTACTTTTAGAGGTGATATCATGGTTACAAATTCCAGAAGGAAAGCAGTTAGTCTTTCTGTTGGAGAAATATTGAGGAGGATGTACAGTATGAGTAAAAAAGAATTGGTTCTTCGTGCCATTCGAGGCGAAACAGTAGAGCGAATCCCTGTAGGATTTTGGCTCCATTATGTGACCCAAGAAGAAAAAGAATTGGGTCTAGACAATCCGGCTGTAGTAGAAAAAAGTATTCAGGGCCACCAACACTATGTAGAAGAAATTTCACCTGATTTTGTCAAGATCATGAGTGATGGCTTCTTCCGCTATCCGAGTGCTCTTTATTCGAGAGAGATCAGATCGATCCGAGAATTGAAGGATATTCAACCGATTGGAGAGCATCATCCTTGGATTGAAAAACAGATTGAAGTGGTCAAGGAGATTCGTTCTCATTTCCATGAAGAGATTGCTTCTTTCTACAATATCTTCTCGCCCATTTCTTATTTGAAACGCTGGTTCCGTACGGATCAATCCCGTGGAGACCAAGTGATTGCAGACTTTATCAAGGAAGATCCAGAAACTTTGGCTCATGTTCTTGACGTGATTGCAGGAGACATTTCTACTTTAAGTCGCCGCTTGATCCAAGAAGCAGGTATTGAAGGTATTTACTTTTCAACCCAGCAGATCCAAGATGAGCGTGTGACAGATGAAGAATACCGCAAGTTCATTGAGCCTAGCAGCATCGCTGTCCTAGAAGCAGCCAATGAAGCTGGAGGTATCAATATCCTTCATATCTGTGGTTTTGAAGGGGCCAGCAATGAAGTGGAGCTCTTCAAGGATTATCCAGCCCAAGTCATTAACTGGGCGACCCATCATGAAGGCCTTAGCCTAGCCGCAGGTCGTAAACTTTTCGGCGATCGTGCCGTCTTGGGTGGCTTTGTCAATGGCAAGAAAGGTTTGCTCTACCAAGGGGAACGAGAAGCTATTGAGCAAGAAACGCGTCGCTTGGTGGCTGAAGCCGGAAGTCGTGGTTTGATCCTTGGAGCAGACTGCACCGTGCCAGATGATTTCCAATTGGAACGCTTAGATTGGGTGCGTCAAGCAGCCGTATTGTAAAAAGAAAGGAGAGGGAGATGAAAAAGATCAATGTATGGTGTATCCTGGTAACCGTTTTGTTTTTGCTTCTCGGGCTTAGTAAAGTTGCTCTAGCAAGTAGTCAGGGGAAAGCAAAAAAAGATCCAGATATGGCAAGACTGGAGAAAATTCCTGCCCATAGTCTCTCCCTCCTTCGCCCGTCTGATCTAGCAGGAATTCTTCTTCTCGAAGATCAGTGATAAAAAAAGATGAAGAGCTTGATAAAAAATATATATTAGTCAAAGCATTATTGAAGTGATAAGATAACAAACAAGAAAAGATAGAACGAGGTAAGAACATGTCATCAAAAAGAGAATTAGTGTTAAAAGCTTTTAAAGGAGAAGCAGTTGACCGTGTGCCAGTTGGATTTTGGCATCATTTTACAACAGAAGAAGAATGGTTGAAAGGATTTTCTAATCCGGAAATTATTGAAAAAAATCTCAATGGCCATAAAAACTTCCTTCACAAGGTCAAACCAGACTTTGTCAAACTCATGAGTGATGGTTACTTTGCTTATCCAAATCCAGCCATTCACAAAGGCCTTGAAAATATTTCTGACTTAGCAGGGATTGAACCACTCGGAGCAGATCATCCATGGATCACAGAGCAGGTAGAGCTCGTTAAAAAAATCCGTGCCGGTTTTGAAGAAGACATTGTGGCTATCTACAATATCTTTGCTCCGGTGACCTACTTCAAATGGTTGGTCGGAGAAGTTTCAGGAGGAGATGACTTGATCGCAAACTTCATCGATCAAGATGCAGCAACTCTTAAAAAAGTATTGGATACAATTGGCCAAGATATTGCAAGTTTGAGCCAACGAATCATTAAAGAAGCAGGAGCAGACGGGATCTACCTCAGTGTTCAAAGTATCCAAGATGCGCGTGTCAGTCAGGAAGTTTACAAACAAGTCATTGCACCGAGTGAACTCCATGTCTTAGAGGCAGCTAAGGAAGCCGGTGGCGTAAATATTCTTCATATCTGTGGCTACGAAGGAGCTCGCAATGATATCCATCTCTTCACTGACTACCCAGCCCAAGTCATTAACTGGGCAGTCGGACCAGAAGGCATCAGCCTAGCAGAAGGACGCGAAATCTTCGGTGGACGCACGGTTCTTGGTGGCTTTGAAAATGGCAAAAATGGTCTTCTTTACACAGGAGACAAGGCTGCGATCCAAGCAGAAACCAAACGCATCATCGCAGAAACAGGAACCACAGGCTTGGTCATCGGTGCCGATTGTACGATTCCAAGTGACATTGATGAAGAACGAATCGAATGGGTTCGTGAAGCTGCAGCAGAATAAGTAAAATAGAAAAAGGGAGAACAGAGTATGAGTAAAAAAACATGGATTATCGGTGGGGTGGCAGTTCTTGCCATTGCAGGCGCAACCATTCTTGGACGGAGCTTGAACCATGCAAACGACAGCAAAGGCTCAACAGGATCGAACAAGGTAACAACCTTGAAAGTAGCCCACACTCAAAACTATGTACCGTATGATTTCGTTGATGAAAAAGGAGAATCAGATGGCTATGAAGTAGCCGTTCTCAAAGCCATTGACGAAAAACTACCAGACTACAAGTTTGAGTACACTGGAACGAGTGATGACGATCTCTTGATCGGTCTAGAATCTGGTAAATACGATATCGGAACCAAAGGAGCTTGGTATACCGAAGAACGTGCCAAGAAATTTATCATTCCAAAAGAACCAATCGGAGCAAGTATCATCGGATTTACCATACGAAAAGAAGATGCGAATAAATACAAAAATATCGATGACTTCGCTAAAGAAAAAGGGAAATTGGTTCCAATTTCACCACAAAATGCGCAGTGGAATGTTATTAAAGAATACAATGAAAAGCATAAGGACCAACAAATCGAATTAACAGCTGCGGAATCTTTCAAAGTCGCAGATGCTTATGCTTGGGTTCTTGAAGGACGTTATGATGCCTTCTTTGACATCAAACTTTCCTTTGAAAAAGCTGTCACAGATAAAGATGGTTCTTACCACCAATATGCGGACAAACTGAGCTGGTTTGCCTACAAAGGAATTCCAACTTACCCATTGATCCATAAGGATAAGAAAAACGAAAAATTTGCGGAAGCATACAGCAAGGCCATCAAAGAATTAGAAAAAGATGGCACACTTGCTAAATTGTCGAAAAAATATTTCGGTGAAGATGTCTTCAGTTATGTAGATAAAGAGAAATAAGATGGAACTGGGTGCGCATAGCCCCAGCTTCCTTATTTCTATACGGATACAGAAAGGAAAAGAAACATGGTCTCATACGACATTTCCAAGGTCTGGTCATTTCTTCCAACCTTGGTCCAAGCCCTACCAGCGACCCTAGCTTTGATGGTTTTAACGACGGTTCTCGGTTCTGCATTTGGCTTGGTTTTGACCTGGGCACAAGTATCAGAAGATAAGGTAGGAGCAGGTCTGGCAAAGGGTTATGTCTTTACCTTGCGTTGTACCCCTCCGATTGTCTTGCTCTTTTTGGTCTTTTATGGACTGCCCCAATTTTTGAACTGGTGGTTGGGCATTGACATTGACCACTGGTCCAAGTTTGTCTTTGTGCTTGTTGCCATGTTTCTTCTCTTTGCCGCTATGATCTCTGAGGTCTTCAAGGCAGCCTATTTGGCCATTCCAAAGGGTCAGATGGAAGCGGGCTTGAGTATCGGCTTGACGCCAGCTCAAACCATTTGGCGGATTGTCCTTCCCCAAGCCTTTCGCGTGGCTCTTCCAAATATGACGACTGCCATCTTGAACCTCATGCGCGATGCTGCTTTGGCTTATACCATTGGCTTTATCGATATTATGGGAGCAGGCAACAACTTGATCAGCCGCAATCTTGGGAATTATTCCCTCGAAACGTATACAGCTGTAGCAGTGATCTACTGGGGAATTGCCCTTGTGATCTCCTTCTCCGCTCAACTCATTGAGAAACGACTCAGTGTAACAGAAAGGTAGCTTATGGATTTCAATTTTATTAGTAAAACATTTCTAGCCACCTTGGGTGGTGTGCCAGTGACCCTTCTGATCATGGTCGTGTCGATCCTCTTAAGTTTCTTTCCAGCCCTCTTTTTGGCGCTCGGTCAGATTTATAAGGTCAAAGGTGTTCGCAGTTTCTCAGTGATTTACTTAGCATTTATCCGCGCGACGCCTCCGATTCTCTTGATTCTCTTCTTTTATAGTCTCTTTCCCAGCCTCTTAAATAGCTTTTTTAAGAGTATTGGCAGTCACTTTAATGTCTTTGAGATCAATCCCATTTACTATGCCTTTATCATCTTTAGCTTGATGACAACAGGAAGTCTTGCTGAAATTCTCCGGTCAGCTATTCTGACGGTGGATAAGGGCCAGCTTGAAGCAGCGCAAGCCATCGGTTTGACCAATCGCCAAGCCTATATCCGCATTGTTTTTCCACAAGCCTTGCGTGCAGCCCTTCCTAATTTGTGTAACTTGGTTATCAACTTGGTCAAAGGAACTTCCCTTGTCTTTGTCATGACCATCAAGGATATTACCGCAATTGCCAAGGTCGAAGCCTCTTATGGCTATCAATATTTTGAATCCTATCTAGTGATTTTTATTCTTTATATTGTCATTTGTGGAGTGATTCAGTGGGGATTCAATCGCTTAGAAAAACGCCTGACACTCGCATAGAAGAAGGAGAAATAAGAAGATGTTAGAAGTAGAACACGTATCGAAAAAATTTAAGGACCACCAAGTGCTGGTGGATGTTAATCTCAAGGTCAACCAAGGGGATGTCGTCGTTATTTTGGGGCCATCTGGATCAGGAAAAACAACCTTCCTTCGCTGCCTCAATCACTTGGAAAAGGCAGATACAGGTCACCTAACCCTAGGTGGAAAAGAGTATGACCTCTCAAAACTCAGCAAAAAAGAGATTCTAGAAATCCGCCAAAAGACAGCCTTTGTCTTCCAGCATTACAATCTCTTCGCTAATAAAACAGCGCTTGAAAATATCTTAGAAGGGCTGGTTGTAGCCCGTAAGATTCCAAAAGAAGAAGCCATCCAACGGGCAGAATCAGCCCTTGAAAAAGTTGGTCTCCTCGCTTACAAGGATTACTATCCTTCTCAATTGTCAGGTGGCCAGCAGCAACGGATCGGAATTGCGCGTGCCATCGCAGTCAAACCAGACGTGATCTTGCTAGACGAGCCGACTTCAGCGCTAGACCCAGAGTTGGTCGGTGACGTCTTAGATGTCATGAAGCAATTGGCCCAAGAAGGAGTGACTATGGTTGTCGTAACCCATGAGATGGGCTTTGCGCGTGATGTGGCTAACCACGTTATCTTTATGGATGGCGGACACATCATCGAAGAAAATGAACCGCATGAATTCTTCAATAGTCCAAAGGAAGAGCGAACCAAACAATTCCTCTCACGGATTTTATCCGATGCCACTTATAGCGTCGAATACATGATTTAACAAGAGACACACCTAGTAAGGGTGTGTTTTTTAGGTTCTGGAAAAAATTTTTAAAAATTGGGTCATTTTTTAAAAATCATTACGAATAATATAAGTGAGAGGAAACATATGACTGATAAAAAACAACGATTAATGCTACTATTCTTACTGACTTTGTTTCTAGGAGGCTGCAGTCTTTTTACAGATAAAGCTGCTGAGAGAAGGGAAGTGATTCAGATTGCAGAAAGCACGAAAATGGAGCGAGCGATAAAACACTTGTTAATCAGTATCGATCCGAAAGCTTTCACTTCAGAAGGAGTCATTCACTCCTATACCCTGATAAAAGGTGAATTGGAATACAATCCAATGGGAGGGATGAATGTCTATCTCGTTATCAATGGCGATAAAAAGTTAACGATCGATACGACTGTTCAAATGGAAGATTCAGGACAGTTCGAAGCAGGTAGTTACGGTATTTCAGCAAAATTAAGTGATCTGTTAAGTGAAGCAGAAGAGGCTGGGAAATAAACTCATTTAGTGGAGTCGTTCATGGAAGCATCAAAGGAAAATATGAGAACTAAAATAAGATGGACGTTATGGTTATTGCTAACCACTTTGTGCCTAGGAGGATGTAGTGTTATTACTAGACGATCAGAGCAACTAAGAGAAATGCTAGAGATTGCAGAGAGTAAGCAATCAAAAAGAGTTCTCGAAAATATATTGAGACAAGAAGATCCCCATGCCTTGACAGCAGAGGGAATTGTGAAGTCATATAAAATTAATACCCACCGGCTGAGATATCACCCTATGGGAGGATTGACGGTAGAAATGGTGATTAACGAGGATAAGAATTTAACCATTACGACAACTCTAACCCAGGAGGCTGATGGGCATCTGGAACAGAATGGAGTAGTTATTTCAGGGAAATTATCAAAGAAATTAGTAAATAATAAATAAGGACTTGCTTGAAAATGAATAAAAGATACAGCTTGGTTGTGATCATGATTCTATTGAGCCTACTTCTAGGTGGCTGTAGTCTCATGACAGACCAATCCACTGAAAAACAAGAAATGATTCAAATCGCAGAGAGTCAGAAGATGAAAGTGGCAATTGAAAGCTATAAAAAATCTGGATCCAGAGGCATTAACTCCAAATGGGAAAATAAAGTCTTATAGAATTTTAAAAGATAAATTAAAATATAATCCAATGGAAGGAATTATTGTCGAAATTGTCATTAATAGGGATGATCGGTTGACGATTGATATGACGGTCATAGAAGAGGATTCAGGAGAATATCTTGTTGCCACATCAGGAACGCCTAAAGAATTAACGAAATTAATAGAAAGAGACAAGCAATAGCAACCTCATCTATTTTATAGAATTTATTGATTGTGCCAAGTATGTTACATCAATATGTAGTGCTTGTAACCTTTTGGCAATGTTTTTTAACAAAAGTAACATTTCAGACGTTGATGGAATTTTGTATAATAAATTTTAAGAAAACTAGAGAAAGAAATGGGAAGAAATGAAAAAAAGTAAATTAATTGTGTTGATAATGGTAGTATTTAGCTTGAGCTTAGGAGGCTGTAGCTTTTTTAATGGACAATCTGCCAAAAAACAAGAAATGATTCAAATTGCAGAGAGTACGAAGATGAAAGTGGCGATTGAAAATATGTTGAAAAAATTAGACCCTAAAGCTCTTACTCCAGAAGGAAAAATAAAATCATATAAAATTTCTAAAGATGATTTAGATTATAATCCGATGGGAGGGCTTATGATCAAAATCATTATCAATGACAATGAAAATTTATTGTTAAGTACAACTATACAAGAAGATTCAGTTACTGGTAAGTATGAAGAGACATACTATGGTAAAACAAAGGAATTGAACGACCTTCTGAAGGGAAATTGAAATGGCTGAAAATTTAAATTTTAATGATCAACAAAATGTTAAAACTGCATTACTTGAGTATGAAAAGGATATAAAAGTTGGACGGGAATTCGATATTGGACCCAAGAATGGAGAGTACATTGGTCACGTTTCTCATATATATGACAGTACCAATGGAAATGAAGAACAAGTTTTTGTATTAACAAATAATGGTATGGGAATTAATGAAGATCCAGTCCCCTATACTGCTTCAGATGAAGAACGTGCCCAAATCCATGACGTGACAGTTTTGATGAAGGGATCTGAAACTGAAACAAGTACACAAAAATTACTCCATGATACATTTACGGATTGGGTAAAGACAGATTTGCCTGCTGCTTCTAACATTCTTGGTCCCAATGGAGCGGCGAACTATGCGACAGATTATGCGAAAAGATTCACCAGAGATAAGATTAAGGAGAATTTGAAAAAAAGGGATGAAACTGCCGATTCTAATATTTCGGAGCTTATTAGTTATCCGTTTAGTTTACTCGATAAAAATGTTGGAAATAATGTAAAAAGCTTTGTCAAGAGTATTAGAAGTAATCCAATAACAAATGCTTATCGTGAGGCGAAAGCAAATCTATATGGTATGGGAACGGATATTCTAATTGATAGTCAAGCAAAGTTTCCAGTATTTATTGGGGCTACCATTTTAAAAGAGTACAACAAAGATAGAGGTACTTTCCCGCCTCCGCAGTTTAAAGATGCTGCAGCTCATTTGAAAGAGGTGATCCGAAAATACCCCAATGCCAAGATCGATCTATACGGTCACTCTCTGGGGTCTATGAATATTCAGTATGCGCTTGCCTGTTTGACGGAAGAGGAAGCTTCTCATATTGGGACTGTCCATCTATACAATGGCCCTAATGCCTATCCTATTTTAACACCCGAGCAAAAATCGCGTATAGATTCGCTGAAGTACAAAATTTACAACCACATTGACCATAAAGATTTGGTTAGCTTGGGCTATCAGGATTCTGGAAGCAAGGAATCCAGTGGGATTGTCAAGCACCTCAAAACTAAAAATTTGATAAATACTGGCCTGCAGCACATGATGCATGGTTATATCTATGATAAGGATGGGAATTTGGTTCTTGAAAAGGGAACGGAAGCCATCACTCGCAAGGAAATCATTGAAGAGCGGATGAAGGTTTACTATCGCCTAAAGGATAAATTACAAAAAACAGGTGGTGGACTGAGTTCAAGTGAACAAATCTATCTCGATGCCTTGCAGGCACGCTTGGCTTCTGATGAGCTGATTCGAGTAGTGGATGAAGGGCTGGAGCAAGCTCAGAAATCTAAGGCACGACTGGATACAGATTTAGAAGCTTTGGAGAAAGTATTACAGACCGTTCCGAAAGGCTTCATTCTCAATCTTTCCGAAGTAGAAGAGGCCTATGCACAGGCTGGTGCAACAAGGCAAACAGTTGTCACTCAAGTAAGAGAAAGGTTCGACAATCGTTTGGCTGCATATCAGTCCTTATCGAATGAATTTCATGCTTTAAACGAGCAAGTGAATACAGGAATTGAGCTCTTAAAAGCAAAAGATCAAAAAATAGCAGGAGAAATGAACCAGTGGGAACAACTAGCTTATTAATTTCATCTACTCTTTCAAAAAAGGAAAAGAAACTAGATCACTTGGAAAGAGAGTTCCAAAAAGCGCGCTTGGAGCTAGATGAAAAGCGTTGCCTAGTGGAAAGAAAACAGCAGCTCTTCACCCAGATGCTGGAAGAAGAGTATGCGATGGCAGCTTCCTTCTTACAAGAGCAGGAAGTTGATAACAGTTGTGGATGGGAGTCCCTCCATCGCTGTATCGAAGAGTATGATATCGAAGCTAGAGAAGCTGCACAAGTAGCTTTAAAACAGATCGAAATCGAGGAAGAGAATTTATGGCAATCCTACCGGAAAGATAGACGCCAACTGGAAGAGGAGTTTGCACAAGATAAAGTTTCATAGTATAGAAGAGGAGGAAGTATGGGTGATAGTCCAGTCAAAGATTTCTTTGATTTAGATATGAAAGATAAGATGAGGATCATCGAAAGCCGAAAGAAACTTGAAAAAGATTTAATCCGGGTTGTCTATGCGCCCGTTTTATTGACCTGCAAGGCAGGAGTTGAGAAGCGTTACAATGATGGCTTGACTGCGATTGCAACAGTAGCTGAAGAAGACGTCCAAGTGGTCGGGAAGCAACTAGACCAATCCATGGTGGGGCAATTTGCTAAAAATGTACAGACAGCTATTCAAGAAAAAGCTGGTAAATTTAAATCTATCTAGCCAAGAACTTCTATTTAAATATGGAATCTGGAGTGACATCCAGATTTTTTTAATAAATTTAAAAAATTATGTAAAAAAGTGTTGACAAAGAAATCAGTCTGCGTTATAATAATTTATGTAAACAAAAAGAGGTTGAAAAAACCTACTAGTTTACAAGATCAATAGTGGAAAGGAGATGGTGATATGCTATTTCCAAAATTAAGACAACTAATTGATAAAAGGAAAAATAGAAACTGTTAGCCTGTAGGGCTATTATTAAATCAATGAATTAAAATTATGTAAACAATCAAACGGCAGCCAATTGGTCTGCTAATTTTCAAGAATGAATTAAAATTATGTAAATTAGAGGTAACAACTATGAATAACAACTTTAACAATATGGATGATCTTTTCAATCAACTAATGGGAAACATGGGTGGTTTTCGTTCTGAAAGCCGTCGCTACATGATCAACGGTCGTGAAGTGACACCTGAAGAATTCGCTATTTACCGTCAAACCGGTCAACTTCCAAATGAAGGAAGCGAGCAAGTGCAACACCATCAAGGTAAAGGAATGAAACAAGATGGGATCCTTGCAAAACTTGGTCGCAACTTGACCGAAGAAGCTCGTGAAGGAAAATTGGATCCAGTCATCGGACGTAATAAAGAAATTCAAGAAACGGCTGAAATCTTGTCTCGTCGTACTAAGAACAACCCTGTCCTTGTAGGGGATGCCGGTGTTGGTAAAACAGCAGTTGTAGAAGGTTTGGCACAAGCTATTGTGAACGGGGACGTTCCAGCTGCCATCAAGAACAAAGAAGTCATCTCCATTGATATTTCTGGTCTTGAAGCAGGGACTCAATACCGTGGTAGCTTTGAAGAAAATATTCAAAATCTGATCCAAGAAGTCAAGGCGATGGGAAATGTCATTCTCTTCTTTGATGAAATCCATCAAATCCTTGGTGCAGGTAGCACAGGTGATGGTCAAGGATCTAAAGGTCTTGCGGATATCATCAAACCGGCTCTTTCACGTGGGGAATTGACAGTCATTGGGGCAACTACTCAAGATGAATACCGTAACACCATCTTGAAGAATGCAGCTCTTGCTCGTCGTTTCAACGAAGTGAAAGTCAATGCTCCATCAGCTGAAGATACTTTCAAGATTCTTCAAGGGATCCGTGATCTTTATGAAAAACACCACAATGTCATCTTGCCAGATGAAGTTTTGAAAGCAGCGGTTGATTATTCGATCCAATACATTCCACAACGTAGCTTGCCTGATAAGGCTATTGACTTGGTCGATGTGACAGCTGCTCACTTGGCAGCCCAACATCCAGTAACAGATGTCCATGCTGTGGAACATGAAATTGAAGAAGAAAAAACCAAACAAGAAGAAGCTGCGGCTAAAGAAGATTACGAAGCAGCTTTGAAAGCAAAAGTTCGTATCGAAGAACTTGAAAAGAAAATTGAAAACCATACGGAAGATCATAAAGTAACAGCAACAATCAACGATGTGGCTGAATCAGTAGAACGGATGACGGGTATTCCAGTGTCTCAAATGGGTGCAACTGATATTGAACGTTTGAAAGATATGGGTCACCGTTTGCAAACTAAGGTTATCGGTCAAGATAAAGCTGTTGAAGCAGTGGCACGTGCTATCCGTCGGAACCGTGCAGGATTTGACGAAGGGAACCGTCCAATCGGTAGCTTCCTCTTTGTAGGTCCTACTGGTGTCGGTAAGACTGAGTTGGCTAAACAATTGGCTCTTGATATGTTCGGAACCAAAGATGCTATCATCCGTTTGGATATGTCAGAATACAGCGACCGTACAGCTGTTTCTAAATTGATTGGTACAACAGCTGGTTATGTTGGTTATGATGACAACAGCAATACTTTGACAGAACGTGTTCGCCGTAACCCATACTCAATCGTTCTTCTTGACGAAATTGAAAAGGCGGATCCTCAAGTGATCACCCTTCTCCTCCAAGTTTTGGACGATGGTCGTTTGACAGATGGTCAAGGGAATACGGTCAACTTCAAGAACACTGTAATTATCGCTACTTCAAACGCTGGATTTGGTTACGAAGCTAACTTGACAGAAGATGCGGATAAACCAGAACTCATGGATCGTTTGAAACCTTACTTCCGTCCAGAATTCTTGAACCGTTTCAACGCTGTCATTGAATTCTCACACTTGAGCAAGGAAGACCTTTCTAAGATTGTTGATTTGATGTTGGTAGATGTCAATAAGACCCTTTCTAAGAAAGAAATCGACTTGGCAGTGAGCGATGCAGCTAAAGAATACATGACTGAAGAAGGTTATGATGAAGTGATGGGTGTTCGTCCACTCCGTCGGGTAGTTGAACAACAAATCCGTGACAAAGTCACAGACTTCCACTTGGATAACTTGGATGCCAAACATCTCGAAGCAGACATGGAAGATGGTGTGCTTGTGATCAGAGAAAAAGACACAAAGAAGGAAGAAAACGCTGATAAACAAGCAGATTAAGGCGAATTAGTTTGTGAAAAATAGAGACTGCTATCATATAGCAGTCTTTATTTTTTCTTCCCACCTGGGGGAAATTATTCGCCGTATAAGGCCAAAATCCTCCTATTTGGGGCAAAAAAACATCAATAATTAGTGAAATTAATCCAATTTGAGCAAAATTATTAATAAATAAAGAAAATAAGTATATAATCTATACAAGAATAAAATTTGAGGAATGGAAGTAAGATGAGCAATACAATTGATATCTACTCAACTCCCGAATACAGAAAAGTGGAAGCCGTTGTTCAACTGATGGTTGACGGTCGCTTGACGAGCTATCGTGTCGCAACTGAAACAAACATCAGCAAAATGAGCCTAGCGACTTTGACGAAGGGAACGAGTAAAATCAAAAATATTACCTATCAAACGGCTTTGGCCTTGATTGATTGGTATGATGAGAATCATGAAAAGTATGGCATTACGATTGACTAGTCAGTAGCCCACTTTTCGTGGTTTTTTTCTTTTTCATCAAAACGTGCCTCTTCTCTGAGACTGGAGTCTGATTTTACTTGAAGAGGATGGGAAAACTTGAAAAGACGGGCGAAATTTGATATAGTATAGCATATATGAAAATTAAAGGAGAAACATATGCAAGGCGGAAGTTTGCTAATTATGCTCGTTCTTATGGTCGGTTTGATGTACTTCATGAGCCGTAGCCAAAAGAAACAGTATCAAAAACGGATGGAAAGTTTGAATAAACTTCAAAAAGGAAATGAAGTCATCACGATTGGTGGCTTGTACGGAACCATCGATGAAGTCGATACAGATCGCAAGACCGTTGTCTTGGATGTTGATGGTGTCTACCTGACCTTTGAATTGGGAGCGATCAAAACAGTTCTTCCTGTATCAGAAGGAATCTCAGCTACTGCTACAGAAGGTGCTAGCTCAGATGCCGATTCAGCCATCGAAGAATAATCATCAAAGAAGAGGCAAAGGCCTCTTTTTTGGTGGGCAAATAGGACGATGTGATGAAGGAAAGCCTTGCTGGTTCAAAAAAGAGGCCAGAGTCCCTATTTTATGGGGATTTATGGTATAATGAAGCGATAAATATTGAAATAGGTAGAAAAACATGTTTCGTTTTAAGAAAAAAGAAAAAATCGAGATACCTTTAGAAGTCCCGAAACACATTGGAATCATTATGGATGGCAATGGTCGCTGGGCGAAAAAGCGGATGCAACCGCGCGTCTTCGGTCATAAGGCGGGGATGGAAGCTCTCCAAGAAGTGACGATTGCAGCAAAAAATATGGGGGTTCAGGTCTTGACTGTCTATGCCTTTTCTACGGAAAACTGGACACGCCCTGAAGATGAAGTCAAGTTCATCATGCACTTGCCGGTCGAGTTTTATGATCGTTTCGTCCCCGAATTGCATCGCAACAATGTCAAGATTCAAATGATCGGTGATACCAAGAAATTACCAAAAGAAACGCTGGAAGCTTTGGAAAGAGCAGAAGCGATGACCCATCTCAATACAGGCTTGATCCTGAATTTCGCACTCAATTATGGTGGACGTGCTGAGATCACTCAGGCTGTGAAGCAGATCGCCCAAGAAGTCTTGGATGCGAAGTTCAGCCCAGAAGATATCACAGAAGAGATGATCGCAGATTCTCTCTATACTGAGAGTTTGCCACGTGTCCTAAGGGACCCGGATTTGATTATTCGTACCAGCGGAGAGATCCGTTTGAGTAATTTCCTTCCTTGGCAGGCTGCTTATAGTGAGTTGTATTTCACAGATGTGATGTGGCCAGATTTTGGAGAGGAAGCACTACGAAGTGCCATAGTAGAATATAGCCATCGCCATCGGAGATTTGGTGGTGTTTAGGAGAAGATGATGACGAAAGATTTACAAAAACGTGTGATTTTTGGAGGAATTGCCCTGCTCTTTTTCATTCCAACAGTAATGGTTGGAGGGGTGTTCTTCCAGATTGTGATTGGCTTGATCGCCATGCTAGGGGTTCATGAATTGCTCAAGATGAAGGGGCTTGAGACAGCGACCTTTGAAGGAGCGCTAGCCATGTTAGCGGCCTTTGTCCTGACTTTGCCGATCGAGGACTACCTCCCTTACCTTCCAGCAGATGGCAATATGATTGCCTATGGTTTGGTTGTCTTGATTCTCATGGGGACAACTGTTCTTGCTCAGAATTACAATTATGAAGATGTGGTCTACCCCATTGCGTCTAGCTTTTATGTTGGACTTGGTTTCCATTCCTTAGTAGATGCGCGAATCGCTGGTATTGATAAGGTCTTATTGGCACTCTTTATTGTCTGGGCTACAGATTCAGGTGCTTATCTGGTAGGAAGTCGGTTTGGGAAACGCAAGCTTATGCCTGCGGTTTCTCCTAATAAAACGATTGAAGGCAGTCTTGGGGGAATCTTGTCTGCAGTTGCGGTAACTGTGATCTATATGATCGTGGATCGTTCTGTGGCGGGTGGACATGGTTTTCTTGCGATGATCTTCTTTACCATCCTCTTTAGTATTGCAGGTCAGTTTGGAGATCTGGTAGAGAGTGCGATTAAACGCCACTTCGGTGTGAAAGATTCTGGGAAATTTATTCCAGGACATGGTGGTGTTCTAGACCGCTTTGATAGTTTGATTTTTGTCTTTCCCTTGATGCATTTCTTGGGCTTGTTCTAAGACAGAAGAGATAGAAAGGAAACCACGTATAGAACGATGCAGTTTATTGCCTTTATTGTTATTTTTGGAGTGATCGTTCTCGTTCACGAGTTTGGTCATTTCTATTTTGCAAAAAAATCGGGCATCCTGGTGCGAGAATTCTCGATCGGGATGGGTCCAAAGATCTTTGCCCATATTGGTCAAGATGGAACAGCCTATACGATTCGCATTCTACCTTTAGGTGGCTATGTGCGTATGGCTGGCTGGGGTGAGGACACAACTGAGATTAAAACCGGAACGCCTGTCAGCTTGACGCTAAATGAGGCTGGTAAGGTCGTCCGGATCAATCTTTCAGGAAAGAATCTGGATCAGACAGCCCTTCCCATGAATGTTACCCAGTTTGACTTTGAAGATAAATTAGAAATCACGGGCTTGGTTCTCGATGAGACCAAGACTTATGATGTCGATCATGATGCGACTATTGTTGAGGAAGATGGGACAGAAGTGCGGATTGCGCCGAGAGATGTTCAGTATCAGAATGCCAGTATTTGGGGACGGTTGATCACCAACTTTGCGGGTCCTATGAACAACTTTATCCTCAGTATTGTCGTCTATTCACTCTTAGCCTTTATGCGCGGTGGTGCGATTGACTACTACAGCAACAATGTTCAGGTGGCACCCGATGGGGCGCTAGCTAAGGTTGGTGTTAAAAGCAATGTTCAGATCCTTCAAGTCAATAACGATACCGTTAGCAACTGGGATGAGCTGACAGATGCTGTCGAAAAAGCAACCAAGGACAGCAAGACGGCTCCTGAATTGACCCTGAAGGTCAAGACAGACGGCCAAGAAAAAGAAGTCAAAGTGAAGCCAACCAAGTCAGGGAATCGTTACTATTTGGGTGTGACAAATGGCCTCAAGACAGGATTTGTGGATAAACTCTTGTCTGGTTTTACAGATACCTGGAATACAGCGACACGGATTTTGGGAGCTTTGAAAGATATCATTTTCCACTTTAGTCTCAATAAACTGGGTGGACCGGTTGCTATCTACAATGCCAGCTCACAAGCTGCTCAATTAGGAATTCCGGCAGTCTTGTCTCTTATGGCCATGCTCTCTATTAATATTGGGATCTTCAATCTAATCCCGATTCCGGCTTTGGATGGAGGGAAAATCTTGATCAATTTGATCGAGGTTGTCCGGAGAAAGCCACTGAAACAAGAAGTAGAAACCTATATGACGCTTGCAGGTGTAGCTGTAATGGTTATTTTGATGATTGCTGTCACCTGGAATGATATTATGAAATTATTTTTGAAATAGAAAAGGATATTGTCCATGAAACAAAGTAAAATGTTGATTCCAACGCTTCGCGAAATGCCAAGCGATGCCCAAGTCATTAGCCATGCTTTGATGTTGCGTGCAGGTTATGTTCGCCAAGTATCAGCTGGTGTCTATTCTTATCTGCCCTTAGCAAATCGAGTAATTGAAAAAGCAAAAGGCATCATGCGCCAAGAATTCGAAAAAATTGGAGCAGTAGAAATGCTAGCTCCAGCCCTTTTGAGTGCGGATCTCTGGCGTGAATCTGGTCGTTACGAAACTTATGGGGAAGACCTTTATAAGTTGAAAAACCGTGAAGGCTCTGACTTTATCTTAGGTCCAACTCACGAAGAAACCTTTACCGCTATTGTGCGCGACTCAGTAAAATCTTACAAACAATTGCCGTTGAATCTCTACCAAATTCAACCAAAATACCGCGATGAAAAACGTCCACGGAACGGTCTTCTTCGGACCCGTGAGTTCATCATGAAAGACGGTTATAGCTTCCATGCTAACTATGATAGCTTGGACGTTACTTACGATGAGTACAAGGCAGCTTATGAGCGGATCTTCACCCGCAGTGGTATCGACTACAAAGCCATCATCGGTGATGGTGGTGCCATGGGCGGAAAAGATAGCCAAGAGTTTATGGCTGTTACACCTGCTCGTACAGACTTGGACCGTTGGGTTGTTTTAGACAAATCAGTGGCTTCCTTTGATGAGATCCCCGCAGAAGTCCAAGAAGAAATCAAAGCAGAATTGCTCAAATGGATGGTCTCTGGTGAAGATACCATTGCCTATTCAAGTGAATCAACCTATGCTGCCAATTTGGAGATGGCTACTAACGAATACAAGCCAAGTAACCGTGTCGTAGCGGAAGAAGAAGTGAAACGCGTGGAAACACCAGGTGTCAAATCGATTGATGAAGTAGCTGCATTCTTGAATGTTCCAGAAGAAGCTACTATCAAGACTTTGGTTTACATCGCAGATGGTGAGCCTGTTGTTGCCCTTCTCGTAGGTAATGATCAGCTCAATGAAGTGAAGTTGAAAAACCACCTCGGCGCAGACTTCTTTGAACCTGCAACCGAAGTGGAAGTGAAAGAATTATTGGGAGCTGATTTTGGCTCTCTCGGTCCAGTAGATCTTCCTGAAAATGTTAAGATTATCGCAGACCGCAAGGTCCAAGACAGCCGCAATGCAGTAGTCGGTGCCAATGAAACAGGCTACCACTTGACTGGTGTCAACCCAGGACGTGACTTTACTGCAGAATACGTTGATATCCGTGAAGTTCGTGAAGGCGAAATCTCACCAGATGGGAAAGGAGTCTTGAACTTTGCACGTGGGATCGAAATCGGTCACATTTTCAAACTCGGCACACGCTACTCCGCTAGCATGGGAGCAGATGTCTTGGACGAAAACGGTCGTGCGGTTCCAATCATCATGGGATGCTACGGAATCGGTGTCAGCCGTCTTCTTTCAGCCGTTATGGAGCAACATGCTCGCCTCTTTGTCAATAAGACTCCAAAAGGGGAGTACCGTTACGCTTGGGGAATTAACTTCCCTAAAGAATTGGCGCCATTTGATGTGCACTTGATTCCAGTCAATGTCAAGGATGAAGCGAGTCTTGCTTTGACCGATCGGATCGAAGAAGCCTTGGTGAATAAAGGCTACGAAGTCTTGGTGGATGACCGAAATGAACGCGCTGGTGTCAAATTCAGCGATAGTGATTTGATCGGACTTCCAATCCGCGTAACAGTTGGTAAAAAAGCAGCTGAAGGCATCGTTGAAGTGAAAATCAAAGCGACAGGAGATACCATCGAAGTTCATGCGGACAATCTCCTTGAAACTCTTTCAATCTTGAACAAATAAGAAAAAGCTTTCTGAGCTCTCACCAGTGTGGTGATGAAACTCAGGAAGCTCTTTTTATTTTTCTTCTTTAAGGCCTTGATCTTTGAAATAGGTAAAGAGATCTTGAGGTTTGCCATTGAGGTATTTCTTGAACTCAGCTGTTTCTTCCTCCCCTTGATCCCCGTAAATGGAAGCAAACTCATCTTTCTTGATTTTTGAGAAGTCAGCTTGTAAGACCTTGGCATAGGATTGTTTATCTTTCGAAATTTGAATGCGGAAGCTAAGACCAGGCTTGCCATTTAAGCTTTTATAGATATCGCTATGTTCTAATTCTTCTTGGTAGATTTCCTTTAACTCGGAAAGATCCATGTCTTGCAAATCTGAGGAAATGGGTTCAAAACTAAGAAAAGTAAAAGAGACAATTTCATCTTTTTTGTAGCCGATTTGAATTTTGTTTTGATGGTGATCGTTAAGTTCTGTGGAGAAAGTTTTGGTTCGAACGTTCTCTTCTTTTTCTTTTTTCACTTGGGAAGTGCTTTGGCTAGATGTTGTTGAAGCTTTTCCTTTTTCTGCTTGGCCCTGGCTACATGCAGTGAGGGCTAGGAGGCAGATAGAGGTCAATAATATTTTTTTCATAGAAACTCCTTATAGGTTAATGGTGTTCGATCTTGTATGAAACAAGTTTTGAACAGGTTTCATTATACCATAAAAGTTTTAAAAATGAAAAAATATACAAAAATCATCAAAGATTGTATCTAAAATCACCTAAAATCAACATTTTTTATCTATGTGTCGAGTTAATGTAAAAGGACAGAGTGTCTTCTTTTCTTTCCAGAAATAATACTAGTTGGAGACTACTGGGGCAAGGAATTCAGAAAATATATTACAGGTTTGTGACAAAATGTTACACAATTGTAACAAAGTTACAATGTTTTATCAGTTAGCCCTCTAAACTTGACATTCTGGCAATATTTCATTAAGATATTTTTAAGTAAATAATACAAAAAGGGAGCAAAAGGTAAAATATACAGTTATCTGGCATTTTACTAATTCGTACTAAAATGTATTGTTTATGAAAAAAATATAAGGGTATCAGCCCAAAAGGAGAAACATATGGCTCAAATTAAATTAACTCCAGAAGAACTACGTCAATCAGCACAACGCTATGCACAAGGTTCTCAAGAAATCGATCAAATCCTTAACACTTTGACTCATGAACAACAAGTCATCGACGCAAACTGGGATGGATCTGCATTTGATAGCTTTGAAGCACAATTCAACGAATTGTCTCCAAAAATCAAACAATTCGCTCAATTGTTGGAAGACATCAACGCTCAATTGATCAAAGTCGCTGATATCGTTGAACAAACTGACCAAGATATCGCTGCACAAATCCACTAAGATAGTCTTGGAGGTGATCTTACTTCTTGTAGGTAGATCACCCTTTTGTCTTTTGATATATAGAAAATAGGGGTTAGATTCTTAATTCCTAACCCCTATTTTGTATCTATGAATTAGAAAAAGGAAAAGGTATGGAAGTTAAAAATAAAAAATGGTTAAAATACATCGGTCAGAGTGCGGTTGTGCTCCTTTTGATGGGATCTGTAGTGGGTCTTTATACGACGGTTCAAAAGAACCAAAAGCAAAACGAAGCAAAGACCGTGCAAACGACAGAAAACACTAAGCTCAACATTGCGGTTGTCAATGAAGACAAGGCGGTCAAACTGAATGATAAAGAATATAACCTTGGGGCTAGCTATGTAAAGAATATCGAGCGGGATAATTCGCAAAACTGGTCTGTACTCCCTCGTGGAGCTGCTGAGTCAGGTCTTGCAGATGGCAAGTACCAGTTGATGATTGTCATTCCAAGTGACTTCTCAGAGAAGGTCTTGGAAGTGAACGCGGTCAATGCAGAGAAGACCACGGTGACGTATAAGGTCAATGCGGCTGGAAATTCTCAGGTTGAAAACGAGGCCAATAAAGTCGCTAAAGATATCGTTTCAGACTTGAATAGCCAGTTGGTTGATATGTATATGGTCAGCATTTTGAGCAATCTTTATACAGCTCAGAAGAACGTGGAGACAAGTAACAAAATCCAATCGACCAACATTGGTTCTTACCGGAGCAACTTGCTAGATTCAGCCTTGGATTCCAAGAATATCTTCCCAAGTCTCTATAGCTTGTCTACGTCATCTGTTGAGTCGAACAATGCCTTGAAGACAGTCCTTGAGTCTTATACACAGGCTTTTGATCAATTGACCCAATCTCAGAATCAGTACGGTCAAAACTTCGACACATTGATCAAACAACGCTCTGAGGATAAAATTAGCCATGAAGAGTTCATGAACCAGCTGATGTCTATGAACCAGTCTGTTGTCAGTGAAAAGACGCAAGAGTTGTATAAGAATCTACAACAAAACCAAGAAGCAATTACCAAACAATTGAGTCAATCAACTGAAACAGAAGGAGATGCTTCAGGTACCAAGACTTATGCAGGCTTGACAAAAGATGTGAATGATCGTGTGGCAGACCTCGAAAAAGGGATCAAGGCAGAACGCGACAAATTAGATGAGCACGAAAATAACATCGCGTCTTCTGTAAAAGCGAAGATCCTTGACTACTATGGTCTAAAAGAAGGAGACAAAGTCACTCTTCGTACCTTGCTTGGAAAGCCAAAAATCGAAACTATCAGCAAGGCTCGAGATAAAGCGGATGATGACATTCGTCAAGCAATTGAAAAACTTCCGTCTTTAGATCCTGCTAGTCTGAATTTGAATAAGTATGGAAATCTCAACGCAGCGATTGATTTTGATAGTGCTTTTGCTGGAACGAAGGCGCAAGCAAAAGGAAATGCCGATGAATTAAAACGATTGGCTGCAGAAGTGGATGCCAAATTAACGGCAGTTGCGGATGTCCTTAATGCTAAATCTGGGAAACAGAAAGTTAGTATTCATGTCCCTGCAGGGGTCAAGGTTGATACTTGGACCTATGATGGACAGACTTATGCAGGCAGTGGTGAGCAGGAAGTCGAACTGAAAGATGGCAAACAAATTCAAATTCACCTTGTTGAAGATGGAGGAGCTATGCCAAGCACGATTGATGTTGAAGTCCTTGTGAATGGGGTTTCTTCAACCAGTGTGACCGTATCTGCAGAAGATTTGAAAACAGCGGTTGCTAACTACGCATCGAAAGCTAGTGAAATCGCCTTGGATTATCAACGCGCAGGAGCATTGATCAATGCCTACTATCCAGAAGATGACAACCATGTTCGTCATTCACTCTATGATCCAATCGAAGACATGGATTTAACAAACGCTTTGGTCGACATCGTGAAGGCTGCTGTTTCAAGTAACATAAAGGACTTCCGTAAGAGTATTGAAACGGATGAATCTGGGGATGCAACGAAGAGTGTGAAAGCCCAGTTAGATGGTACACTCCAACAGTTGCAAGACTTGGGACCACAATTGCAGGCCAATCTTCAAGCGATCGAAAACACCAACAAGGATCTAAACCAAAATATCAACGATCAATTGACGCAATATGCAGAGCTTCAAAAACGTTTAGAAGAGATCTCAAAATCACAAGAAACAGTGACACAGGCTCAAACCAAGACCGATGCAGATTTGTCAGCCCTTGGTTCTGAATACACGTCATTATTGAGCTCGACAGAAGGCGTTAAGAGCTCATCTCGTAGCAATGTAGAAGCTGCTAACTCTACCAATGAAATCTTTAGTCAATTGAACAAAGAATTGGAAAAAGCCCAAGGCAATACAGAGAAATTGTCTAGCAATGCCGAGAGCTTGATGGGTGAATTCGACAAGGAATTGTCTGAAAATGGGAACTTTGTCGAAGCCTTCCGTAAAGTCTTCAACAATGCCTATGAAAACGGAGTGCCGAATGAAGTCTTGCTCGACTTCTTGTCAAATCCAGTTGCAGAGAAATCGTCTTCTGTGAAAGCGACCATCAACGTCTACCGTCCATTTATCTGGATCTTTATGTTGGAAGTGTTAAGCCTCTTTACAGCTTATCTCTTTGCGACTCAACCAATCATTCGCAAGGTTAAGGATCGTTTCAAATTGGATCGCTTGCAAGAATCAGATCTCTTGTCTGTCGGTGTCCTTGTGGGACTTTCTCTCATCCTTGGACTGGTGATCGGAATGATTTCAAGTATTCAACTCTCTGTTGGTCGTGAATATGTACCTTCATGGGTATTCTTAGCGGTTCTAGCAAGCTTTGTCTTGGTACAACTGCAATACCTTCTCTTGAAACACTTCCGTGTGATTGGAATGGGACTAGCCTTCTTCATGTTGATCAGCTACGTCTACCTATCAAGTGCGATCGGAACGACCGCGACCTTGTCAGGCCTTCCAGCACTGGTGAAAAATGTCAACCTCCTTTCTATTTTAGAAGGACAGTTTGCGGGTTACTTTGATGGACAAACAGCCGGTATCGGCGTCTTCTTCGGATTGTTGGTCTTCTTCGGCCTTTTGGCAGTTGCCAATATCTTCATTCCTAAGAAGTTTACTCAAACAAAGGAAATTGAAACAAGCTTATGAAAAAAATGATGTATCTTCTCTTTGTCTTTAGTCTCTTACCAGTAGCTGTTGTTTCTGCAGATGATTTTATTGATAATCGTCTGCAGGTCAACAACTCACGTCTTGAGACAGAGCAGGAAAAGACACTTGGGGGCCAATTGGATGCGACTGAGTCTCTTTTCAATGAGAAGGATCAGAAAAAATTAGCAGATGAAAAACGCAAGCAAGAGAAACAATTGACCGATTCTGACGGCCAGTTGTTTTCTGCTATAAAGGGAAAGAAAAAAACGGGGCCTGAAGCGGACCTGTTCCAGCCTGAAAATCAAAAATTATCTAAATTCGAGTCCAATGTGGAGGACAATTCGGCCAGCTTGTCGGATTTTATTCCAGCCTTGCAAATGCTGGCTTGGAGTGCCCTTCTCTTTGGGATTGCTGGCTATATTTCCTATCGAATCTATAGAAAAGAGGCCTAAATGGACCAACATATCAATGTCACCTTCCGTATGAATGGTGCAAGCCATGACCTCCGAATCCCAACGCGGATGGAGGTGCGACGCTTGATTCGGGAATTGGATCAGATCTTTGGGTCTGCCATGGAGCCTAGAAGCAAGTATCAGTTGCGCGTGGTAAATAAAGGCATCTTGCTAGATGAAGGCAAGGTGGTACAGGAGTATCCGATCACGAGTGGTGATCTGATCGAGATTGAGGAGTGGTAAGGTGAAAGAAGAACAATTTACACTGGAAGAACAAGTCTTCCGTTTTGAAAAAGAAGAAACGAGCTGGCGGCTGGACCTCAAGCGTTCAGAAGTGGATAGCCAGGATTTACGCAATTTATGGATTTTGGATCTCCATCATCCCTTGTTTTTAGAGCAAAGCATGACAGCGGATCAAGACCAGATTCATCTGACCTATCAGACAGATGCGCTAGGATTGAGTGCTGAAGAAATTCAAGAATTACCGGTTTCAGACCGTCTGCGTCTAGCTATCAATGTCTTAGATTTGGCGCCAGCCTTGGAGCTTCCGGTGACCTTTATGTTGCATCCCATCAATTTGTTTGTGACCAAGGATGCGCAGGTCAAGATCGCTTACCGCGGGGTTCCGGGAATGATGGTGCCACGCAAATGGGATCAGGTTGAATTCTTGCGTCAGGCCAAGTGCTATGCGGTCACTCTTTTTGGGGACTGGGATTTCATGGAGCTCTATCAAGGCACGCTCGAATTAGAAGATCTACCAGATTTCTTGGTGGAAATCCGTGATGCCGCTAGCTTAGAAGAGATGAAAGCTCTCTTAGAGAAAGCCTACCAAGAACGCAAGGAAGAGGAAGAAAAGACCTTGACCTTGGTTTCAAGTCGTCAACACCGAATCTTTAAGTTGGCAACAGTGTGGCTTTCAGCTGTAGTGGCCCTTTTACTCTTGCCTTTGATCTATTTAGTCTTTTTCCAAGCACCCTTTAAAGAAAAGTTGCTTCAAGCGGATACAGCCTATCTCAAGGTAGACTACACCGGTGTGATCGATGAGTTGGAAGGAGTGGCTCCAAGCAGTCTTCCAACGACACAGAAATATGAGTTGGCGACGTCTTACTTGCAAGGCTTGAATTTCTCAGAGGACCAAAAGAAGGTCATCCTCAATAACGTCACGCTCAAGTCAGACAGCCTCTATCTCCACTACTGGATCTATATCGGTCGTCATGACTTTACCCAAGCGCTGGATACAGCCAAGCGGATCGACGATTCAGACTTGATTATCTATGCCCTTCGTAAAGAAATCAAGGCGACACGTGATAGCGAAAAACTCTCTGGTGAACAGCGCGAGAAGAAACTCTCTGAGCTTGAGGGTGAATACAAGAAATACTGGGATGCCCGCTCTAAACTCTTGGAAGCAGAGACAGATGAAACCAAATCTTCCACTAGCAGCTCAACAACGGCTTCGTCTACAGAAGGCTCCTCAACAGAAAGCTCGTCTTCTACAACAGCAAGCTCGACTGAGTCTAGCGACCACAAGGAGTAGTCTATGAAAAAACGTATCATACTCTATAAAAAAGGTTTTCGCTATGAGCTAGCGCTAGAAGAGGGAAAAACAGCGACTGTATCGAATCAAGAAACAGCTCAGTTGACCCTGGCTTCGCAAGAAAATCCCCTTCATTTCCAATGGAGTCAAGGAGAAATCTTCTACCAGTATGGTGAAGATAAGGGCGTGCTTGAAAATAGCAAAATCCTTGGGGATGTGGTCTGCTACTTAGCGACAGGGGAAGTCCATACTTATGAACTGCTAGACAAGGAAGAGATCCTCGTAGCAGATGAAAAGGGTGCAGATGTGCGCTTGCACTATCCAGTACGCTTTCTCCTTGTGAAAAAAGAGCAGACATGGACTTGCCAGCTCTTATCCGGAAAACTCTACCATAACCACAAACTCGTCAGTGAAACGACTTTTCCACTGGCCTTTGGTGATGAGCTTGCTATTGGAGATGTGACCTTTAAGCTCTATCCGGAAGAATTTGGCGTGGAAGGGGCTGTCGAAGTGAGTCCTTATCTGGTGCCGCGTTTGCATTCACGCTATGACTTTTACAAGGACTATCCAGAGTACCACCGGTCTCCGCGGATCATCTACCGGAGTTCGGAAGACAAGATCTTGATCAATCCTCCAGGTGCAGAGCCTCAAAAGCCATCGGATGAACTCTTGAAGTTGATCATGCCCCCCCTCATCATGGTTGGGGTGACCCTCTTGATCACCATTTTCCAACCGCGGGGGCTCTATATCATCGCAACGGTATCCATGTCTGTGGTTAGTGTGATCTTTTCGGTCCAAGGATTCTTCAAGAATCGTAAGAAATACAAAGAAGACAAGAAAGAGCGCGTGGAGCTCTACCATCTCTATCTCAAGGACAAGGCCAAGGACTTGGAACAGATATCTCGTAAGCAGCGAGAAGGCATGTTTTACCATTTCCCAGCGATCGAAGACTTGACCAAGATGGTCAAACGCTATGACTCTCGGATCTACGAAAAAACACCGCTTCATTTTGACTTTTTGGCCTATCGTTTGGGCTTGGGCAAGGTTCCAACCAGCTATGAGCTCAAATATGGTCAGGAAGAGCGTAGTGGGAAGAAAGATGCCTTGGAAGAAGAAGGCTATGCCCTTTTCCAAGCTCACCAAAAGATCGACAATCTTCCGATTGTAGCCAGTCTTAATCGGGGACCTGTAGGGTACGTCGGTCCTCGCCCTATCGTGCTAGAGCAGTTGCAACTCCTGGTTGCCCAATTGGCTGTCTTTCACTCTTACCATGATCTGACCATTATTCCGATCATTCCAGAAGAAGAAAAAGAAAGCTGGGATTGGATGCGCTGGTTGCCCCATGCGACCTTGCAAGACATGAATGTCCGTAGCTTTGTCTACAATCAGCGGACACGCGATCAGGTCTTGAACAGTCTCAACCAAATCCTCAAGCTTCGCAAGGCGCAAAAAGAGGAAGAAAAAGCCAATGATACCAAGATCTTCCACCCTCACTATGTGGTCCTCATCACTGATGAAACCTTGATTTTGGACCATGTCATCATGGAGTTCTTCCGTGAGGATCCGACAGAGCTCGGCTGCTCCATTATCTATGTGGCAGACGTGCTCTCATCACTTTCCGAAAATATCCAAACTGTTATTTCCATCAAGGACCGCAACCAAGGGCAATTGCTCTTGCAAGAAGGGGTTCTTCGAGAGCTTGACTTCCAATTGGATCACTTCCCTGAAGGCTATGACAAGGAAGCCATCTCGCGCGGCCTTGCCCCTCTCAAGCATATTCAACAGCTCAAGAGCTCAATTCCAGACTCGGTGACCTTCCTTGAAATGTACCAAGCAGAAACTTTCAATGACCTCAAGGTCTTGAGTCGTTGGGAGAGCCATGCTCCTTACCAAAGTTTGGCCGTGCCGATTGGTCTGCGTGGGAAGGACGATTTGGTCTACCTCAATCTCCATGAAAAAGCTCATGGACCACACGGTTTGATCGCAGGGACAACCGGTTCTGGTAAGTCTGAAACCATTCAGTCTTATATCCTGAGCCTTGCCGTCAACTTCCACCCCCACGATGTGGCTTTCCTCCTCATCGACTACAAGGGTGGGGGAATGGCCAACCTCTTCAAGGATCTGCCTCACTTGCTTGGGACCATCACCAACTTGGACGGTGCCCAGTCTATGCGGGCCTTGGCCTCTATCAATGCGGAGATCCATCGTCGGGAACGTCTCTTTGGTCAATATGGGGTCAACCATATCAACCAATACCAAAAGAAATTTAAACTCGGTGAAGCGACAGAACCGCTTCCTCACCTCTTCTTGATCAGTGATGAGTTCGCTGAGCTCAAGGTTAACCAACCAGACTTCATTAAGGAGTTGGTCTCTATCGCGCGTGTCGGGCGTTCCCTCGGGGTACACTTGATCCTTGCGACGCAGAAGCCTTCTGGGGTCGTGGATGACCAGATCTGGTCCAACTCCCGCTTCAAGCTAGCCCTCAAGGTGGCAGACCGTGGAGACTCCATGGAGATGCTGCGGACGGCAGATGCGGCTGAGATCACTCAGACCGGTCGTGCCTACCTCCAAGTCGGAAATAACGAAGTCTATGAACTCTTTCAAACTGCTTGGTCAGGAGCAGACTACCAGCCTGAAAAGGACCAGCTAGGGATCGAAGACCATACTATCTACTTGATCAATGAACTGGGCCAATACGAAGTCCTCAATCAAGACCTCTCCGGTCTGGATATGGCAGAAGAAATCAAGGAAGTGCCAACAGAGCTGGATGTCATCGTGCAAGAAATCAATCACTTGCACCAAGAAGAAGGTATCGCAGCTGTGGCCCAACCATGGTTGCCACCCCTCAAAGAGCGGATCACGCTGGATGAGTTGGACAAGGTCGTGCCGATCGAGGCTTGGCAAAAACGGACAACTCCAAGCGTCCTGATCGGGGTCGCCGATATCCCTCAAGCGCAAAAGCAAGAAGCTGTCGCTATCGATCTGTCAAAAGATGGCAATATCCTCCTTTACGGAAGTCCAGGTACAGGAAAGACCACTTTCCTCCAGACAGCTGCAATGGATTTGGCTCGCAAGCAGAGTCCAGAAAATCTGACCATGTACCTGCTGGATTTCGGAACCAATGGTCTAGCACCCTTGAGCCAATTGCCACATGTGGCTGATAGTCTCCTACTCGATCAGACAGAGAAAATCCAGAAATTCATCCGGATCATCAACCGAGAGTTGGATCGTCGCAAGAAGCTCCTCTCTGAGCATGGTGTCGGCACTATCGCCCTCTACCGTGAAGTGACCGGCAAGCAAGAGCCAACCATGGTCATCCTCATGGATAGCTATGAGTCTATGAAGGACGAGCCTTATGAGACAGACCTCTTCAAGCTTTTCATGCGGATCTCTCGTGAGGGTCTCAGCATCGGTGTGCACTTGATCATCACAGCTAGCCGTCAGAACAACCTACGAGCTCAGCTCTATTCAAACTTCAAGCACCAGCTGACCTTGCCACAAAATGATATCTCTGAAGTCCGTGGTATCGTGGGAGCAACCCCACTAGCAGCCACGATGGAAGACATCAAGGGACGCGCCCTCATGAAACGTGACGAAGTCGATGTCGTCCAGTTCGCTCTACCAGTCGCAGGGGACAATGATATCCAAATCATCAACAACCTCCGCGACCAAGTCCAAAGCCTCAAAGAGATGTGGACAGGTCGCACCCCAGCAGGCATCCCAATGGTGCCAGATGAGTTGACAGAAGCAGCCTTCTACGGACGTGAGGACGTGATGTTAAGTTATTTGAAAGGAGATGTTCCAGTCGGTTTAGATGTTGAGACGGTTGATCTCATTTCTTGGAAAGCAAAAGACGGTAACCTTCTTTATTTAACAGAACAGGATGAACAAATGACAGGATTAGTTAATCAACTAATCAAATCTAAACAAACTTTTGTTATTATTGCACCACCTCACCAATCATTTGAAGGAATTGAAAATATTACAGTAGTAAATAATAAAGATGAATATCATGAATTATTATCTGTCATCGAACAAAAAATTGATGAGAGAAGAAAAAATGGTAATTCAAATCATGTTGTAACACTAGTTGTATATAATTTAACAGAGTTAGTTGAAATTATGGACAATGAAACAATTGCTATTTTAGCTAACGTGCTTGAAAGAGGACAAAAAGGTGGGTATGCATCTATTGTCATAAGTACACCTAGATTAAGTAGATTAGTTGATAAAGCCTCTATAGTAGTAAAATCATATAAATTAGCATTAGTAGGTATTAGACTAAATGACCAAACGATCATAAATGTTAACAATAAACCAAATATGAGAGAACCTCAGTTAGATGAACAGCTTCATTATTATGTCCAAAATAAAATGGCAAGAAAAATTAAAGTACTAATGAAATAGGAGAAATTTATGTCAGCTTCGCAGAATACTATAAATTTGCAAAATGAGATAACAGCTATAGATAATAAAATTACGGCACTTAACAATGCATCATCTAAAATTGATGGGGTAAAAGTGAAAGTGAAGACGACAAAAGATGATATGTCTTCCCTTCATATCGCTGGCCAAAAATACGATGAAGAGTATGAAGATGAGCAAAATGGAATTAAGGCTTGTAAGAAAAAAATTACTTCAAAAAAATCTTCGGTTAAAGAAATAATTGATGAACAAATTGGAGTTTTACAAACATATCGCATGATTGTTAGTGCTGAATTGCTGGCTTCTAAAGCAGCAGATAAGCTACGTGAAGAGTACGAAAAATTGAAGGGAGGAAAATAATATGAAGGTTACTGTTAAGGATAAAGAAGGATTGCAAACACATGCTACCGAATCAGAAAATGCTGCAGCGGAGTATGTCAATAACATAAGTGCAACTGAGCGACAGTTTACGATGAAAGTTGAAGGAAGCTATACGTCAGCTATTAATAAATTTCAAGAGAGATTAAATTCGATTTCAACAATATTACATGAAGATTTTCCTCAGTCTTTAGAGAAATATGGGGAAACGATTCTAACTTATATTGCAGACTTAGGTGATGCGGGATTTTCACCGAGTCAAGTAATTAAGACAAAAGATGATGATATAGAAAAAATTAAAAATTGGTTAACAAGTGAAAAAAGTAAAGAATTTTCCACTATATTAGGGGATCTTACTCCAGCAGTAACAGCAGCCAAAGATGCTTTAGCATTATCTCCAAAACCATATGAATTGTCGGAAAAACCAACGGTTGAATCAATACAAAAAGATATTGATGCTAAATTAAAAACGTTATCAGATGCTAGAGAAACAACACATCAAGCATTAAATACAGCCTTGAATACTTTTAAAACTAATTTACAGGAAGTTTCTGCTTCTCTTGCTGGAATAAATGCTGCTATACTGAATGCAGCAAATATCGGTACCTTATCAATTAGTGAATTAACAAAGATGATCAAAAATGGACAATTAACTGATCAGAATATGCAATTAATTAATTCAATACAAGATGCAAAGGATATTGATGTGCTTCGATTGCTGCTAAATGAAGGTGATGATAAGAAGGATTTCTTTACAAAATTAGGTTCGGTAGAATCTAAACATGTGAGTAATGCTATGATGGATCTGCTTTACTATCGAGTAAATCAAGAATACAATTTAGCCCTAACTTATGAGGATAACAAACAAAATATTCAAACATTTGTTGTAACTATTTCTGAACAAGATAAAGATGCTGCCAAAGATTATTTTGAAAAATTAACAATGGCTGGTGATCGATATGCCTCTATTCTAAGTACAAGAGCAAGAGGATTGATGCCAGCATTACCTGCTTCAAATGCAGATGCATCAGTATGGGCCAAATATGAAAGCGAGAGGGCTGATGCTATAGCAAAATATCCAGAAATAGAAACTAAAATGGCAAAGGCAGGGGTCTTAACCAGTTTGTTTGAATCATTAGCAGTTGCAAATGTCGGGAAGAATGAAACAATTATTGGAGGTAGAAAATACGATGTGACAAGTAAAATATCGAATTTACAATTTGTAGATGGTGGTTTTACATATGATTTAACCACAAGAGAATTGAAAAATGGAATAAAAATAGAAGTAGAAGAATCTACAGAAAAAATTTCTTCAAACTCATATACGGATTTTGATAAAGTAGCTAAAAGTGAGAAATTTGAGAATCTAAGAGAAATTCGTGAGAAGCGAAATGATGCATTAAAGGATTATGCTAAAGAACTTCTTGGTGTGATAGCTGGTAAAGTGGTTCCAGGAGGAGATTCATTCGTAGAATTAGTATTTTCACAGGATGATGTTTTAGAAAAGCCAGGAGCAACACTTTCCTATATCAATTCAGGTGGTAAAGCAGCCCTTCAAGAACTTCATTCAAAAATCGGTGGAGAATATTTTGGAGATTATGCTACATTAGTCTCGCATATTGATGGTTTAAAAGAAATTGATGCTGAAGAAGCTAAAGCAAAAAAAGATGCTACAGGAGCATTTTTTTATGCTGGAGGTCGGACTATGTCAGGGGAATCCACAGGTTATGTTAAATATGATATGACCTATGATTTGCAATCTATTATGGCTCGTGATGATATAGAAAAAAATGGGTTACGCGGATATTATTACGACATGGTTTCAGATGATGAAAATACCCTAATAAATGAAAAAATAGATAATGTTAAAAAATATGAAGATAAAATGCAATCAAGTCGTCCTGAAATGGAGTTATCATCCTATGAAAGTTATGAATTTTTAACAGGTCAAGGGGGATACACTGTTGAAGATATTGGGATTGAAAATATAAATAATGATATAAAAAACGTATCAGATAATAAAGAAATTCCATTCAATATGTCAGAATATGAAGAGTGGCAACATAAGATATATGGATTAGGAGATGGACAGAACAAAATCCTAGAAAGGAATATTAATGGATAAAAAAATAAAAATATTATTTTGCATACTTCTTATGACGATTGCAAGTGCGGGATTTTTATTACTACGAAAAAGTGGGCAAAAACAGACGCAAAACAGCTCAAAAGTTTTGAAATATATAGATGCGAAAACTAAGAAACCAACAATTCATGTTTTTGATGACAATAAATTTGTATTTGTTGCGCAAAAAGATGGTTTAGGAGGTATTGCATTTGGTCAAGATTATATTTCTGTTTTGGATGTCCATCAAAAACAGATCAATGAAAGTATGATTGATAGAGAGAAAAATGGCTCACCTAAAATTGCAAAAGACGAGTATTTTAATATTATTTCTTATGATTTGAATGCTGCTGGCTTCCCAAGTAAAAAGACAGAACTATATCAATTATTAGGGAAAAAAGAGTATCGAGGCGCATACGATATCAATCAGTATTATGCAGATAACAAGGATTATATACCTGTAACTTTATATAAAGTTGGAAATAATGCAAGTAAAGACATTATGGTTGATATTACAAATCAGAAAGTTGAAAATATTGATAAATTTGGTGATTTACAGAAGACCAATTTTTCATATAGGGGACTTGAATTAGGTAAGGGAGGAGTATTCGACAGTTTACGTAAATTAATGGAGGAAAAATACCATTTGAATTTTGCAGCTGGTTATATTGATACATTTATTGCAAATAGAGATCGTGAAAAGATAGATATCTCCAATACTAATTTTGCTCAAGACTATCCAGAAATGGCTAAGGATATAAAGGATTTAGCTCGTTTATATATGAGACCTAACCAGTACTCAACCAAAGAGTGGTTTGATACAGTTCTTCATTGGTTTGCACCAAAGGGGCAGGATGTATTAGAGGTCTATGCGACAGATCCGAAGAGTGGTGAGAAAACACAAATAAAATCCTACGATGAATTAATGGTTTGGTCTGCGAATCATCCAGAGTAAATAGGAGGTAAACATGGGATCAAAAAACGGTACCGGAACAATAGCGGTCAATAGTGCGCAAATTAAAAATACTAAGGCTGAATTAGATAAAGCATTTTTAAATGAAAATGCAAATCCATCCGTATGGGTAGATGATAGTTCATTAGAAATCATGAATAGTACTTACGGTAGCTTTAAGGAAGCGACTGAAAATATTTCTGCAGCAATTGTGGGATTCAATCAATATTTAGATTCAATGGCTACTGCATTTGAAAAAAAAGACACAGAGTTAGCCTTCGATATTCAAGATTTACAGATAAAAAATTCTTTTAGTCAGAAGAGATATGATAAGAACTCTGCGTATAATGATAGTAAATATCGTAGTTTGCCAGGTGCTGAATAATAACAATTGATTGTATAGTTTATCATTTTTATTAATCGTGATTAAGAATAGAGAACCACTGGTTCTCTATTTTTAATCCCCAACTCTCTCCACCTAGTAACGAACTTGCTCTTCAAACTAATTTTCGGTATGATAGTAGAAAATATTTTTAAATCTAACTCAATCATAAAAGAAGGAAAATAATCCATGAAAAAGATGCTACTATTACTGGCGAGTGTACTTGTTTTAACAGCCTGCACTCAGCCGAAAAAAGAGGCTAAGGAGGCAACCGCAAGCAAAACGGAGCAAACCTCAAAAGCCTCCTCGTCTGCTAAAGAGGAAAAGGGCTTGAAATTTGTAGTTGCACCCCAATTTGAAGGAAAGACATCGGATTTGATGGAACTGGGGAAGAAGTTAGTTAAGGAGCATCCGGAAGTTGGTGATCAAGGGGATATCACTGTGTATTATACAGGGAACACCTATACTGTCGACCAACAGGAATATGCAGTATTTATGTTGGTCAACAAAACGATAACGAATATTGACCATGATGCTACTTTTAAAATTAGCTGGAGTTATGATGGCCAATCTGTTTACCAAGATCAAGTGGTCCAGTATAGTCTATCGAATAACCCTAAGTTACCAACGCAATCAGCGACTCTCTTATTGCTTCCTTTGACGAGTGAACAAAGCTCGATCGTAGAGAAGATATCAGATGAAACAAAGATGAGCCTGAGTATCACAGACATTATGATGAAGTAGGTGATGGGGATGCCTGATATCAGAATACTTCTAGTCATTGCTGTGGCTGTTATTGGATTTCCCTTATTTGCCGTACTCTTTTTTGGACATTTTTATAGAAGAGAAGTTAGGATTAAGACCCTCTCGTCAAAGAGCATTGAGGGAGTGGGTAGTTGTCTATAAAAGGGCACAAATTGTAGCGGCTCCGATTGTAGAATATAGAGTGGATGGTCAGACCTATCGAAATAGCCTGAAATATTATTGGGTGGTGCGGGCAACACTTCCTTGGAAAACGAATCAAGCGTCTAGTGACATCGATTTGATGGCGCAAAGGATAACTATCTACACTAATTCTACAGTCTCAAAGGGAAATCTTTTTCAAGATGCTTTTCCACTGGGATCGAAGATGACGGTCTGGTATAATCCAGCCTGTCCAAAAGAATCATACGTTGAACGCTATAGTGGACTAGACAAATCTTATAAGCGGGAAATGTGGATTGGAATCTGGATGTTAATTTTATTGCCTATTTTAGCAGTTGTGTCCATAGTCATGGGGATGCGTTATAAGTGATGGATTTCCGGCAAGATAGTAGGAAATATTTTTTGAGTGATTCTTGTATTTTGGATGGACTAAGTAATGATTCGTTTTATCAAGTATTCAAGAGGTCATGAAGTTATATACTGGTAAAGAAAGAGGTTGGTATGAGAAAGAAGAATCTTCTAGTAATGGGGACCAGTTTACTTCTTATCATCGTTTTAGTGGCGATTGGATTGTTGTATTTCTCTAGGAGTTCGAAAACTAAAACTTATAACACGTTTCAATCAATAACATCCAATGATATTAAAGTATTTGGTGACAAAAATCAATTTGTAGCTATTACTAAGGGATGGTCTGCTGGGAAACAGTATACCATCAGCCAAGAGGGACGTATTGTTGATAAAGAAGATGGGAAAAATGTATTGAGTCACTCTCAACGAAAAGGAGAGTATTGGAATGTAATCGTTTTTGACTTGGATAAGGAAGGGTACCCTTCTATAAAAGTAAATCTTTATCAAGCTGTAAAATCTTATAATTCATCATACTTTCCTACTAGGTCTAATCATTTGATTCACTATCAAGGAGTGGATTACCTTGTCGTTACAATACGCCCTAAAAATGAAACAAACTCGGACAGAGACAAGCAAGTATTTTTGAATCTGCAGTCACATGAAGTTAGTGACATACCTGAAGAGTATAAAAGATTGAACCCTACAGACCACTGGGCTGATCTTGCAAACCCAACTTTATCGCGTGATGTTAATGATACAACTCTAACTGGCATAGCGAGAAAAAATGGTTACCTACTTTTGGATCACCTAGTGAAAGATAATTCAGAAAAGAATACATCGAAACAAGGATATGATATTAATTTAATAAAAGATAATCCACAGATAAAAGAAATTATTAGTAAAGGTGGAACGGTCTATCCTCGTCAAAGTATGGTGTCCTCGGAAGAATGGTTTAACCAGATGTTGCATTGGTTAGCTCCTGTGGGAGAAAAGAACTTGACTGTTTATCCCGTAGATAAACCCTATGCTGATAATGCACAACCTTTAACAGACTACCCAATTAAAAGTTATCAGGATTATATTACTTGGAAAGAAAATCAAAAGAAGGAGTGACCGATGTCTAAAGAGACTTATTTACAGCTGAAAAAAGAATTTTTGATGCGTTTTGTGTTTAATGTGGGGATTGCGGGGATCGGTCTTGTGTTATTGATCGTTATGATCTTCAATCAATCGCGTTATATTCCCTACTTGCTTGTGGTTATGGGGATGATTTCCTTAATGAACCAAGTCTTGGTCATGCCGACCAAGGCTAAGAAAGATGCCTTTGAGAAAGAGCATCCGGAGTGGAAGGAGGTGTCGGTCAAAGGCGTCAAGGTTGACTCTCAGGAACAGTCAAAACGCTATGGGGTGAGCCTGATCGCGTTGCTCGTGGTCGTTGGGGCTTTCTTTGCCTTGTACCGTCCAACCCTCCAAGCGCAAAAAGATCAAGAGGAGAAATTGGAAATCCTGCAGAAGTTGCAGCCTGTCATGGAGGACATCCAAAAGCAAGAACAAAGCTCAAGAGAAGCGGTCCAGTCTCAGATGAAGGACCTACTGCGGACACCGAGCTCCAGTTCAGAGACAGAAGCAACAAGTGGGGAGTGATCAGGATTGCCTGCTGTTAGCCAATTATCGAGAAATCACCGTTCTATCGGTGATTTTTTTGTCTTCACTTCTCCCTCGAATTAATCCTTAAATTGTGATAAAATAAGGGTTACGAATGTTTTTGACTGGTCTGTTTTTTGCGTAAAAATCGGACTATTCAAAAGCGAGCAAAAGAATCAAGATCAAGGGAGAAACAATGTCCAACACCTTTGAAATTTTAATGGATCAGCTGGATATGCCGCTGGAGATGCGATCTTCCAGTGCCTTTTTGCATGCGGAGATTCAAGAAGTCGTGGTGCACAAGGTCAGTCGGGTATGGGAGTTCCGCTTTGCTTTTGCGGAGGTCTTGCCGATTGCTTTGTTTAAGGAATTGCGCCAGCGCTTGAAGGACGAATTTTCAAAGACGGGAAACCAGGCGACCTTTACCATCCAAGTGGCCAATCCGGATTTTTCTGATGATTTATTGCAGGCCTACTACCGGGAGGTCTTTGAGGATGGCCCTTGCGCAAGTCAAGGCTTTAAGGGGCTCTACCAAGACTTACAGGTGCGTGCGGAAGGGCAGGAATTGATCATCTCCGGGCCTTCTTCGGTTGATACGGAGCATTTTCGTAAGAACCATTTGCCCAATCTTGCCAAGCAGTTGGAATCCTTTGGTTTTCCGCATTTCACCTGTCGGGTGGAGTCTGATGAGGAGTTGACAGAGCAAGAAGTGGCGCGCTTTGAGCAGGAAAATGAAAAGATCTTCCAAGCGGCTAATGAAGAGACCTTGCGGGCTATGGAATCCTTGGCCCAGATGGCTCCGCCACCAGCAGTTGAAGAAAAGCCGGCCTTTGACTTCAAGGCTAAGAAAGCTGCGGCTAAACCTAAGCTAGACAAGGCTGAGATCACTCCGATGATCGAGATCACGACAGAAGAGAACCGGATTGTCTTTGAGGGTGTGGTCTTTGACGTGGAGCACAAGGTGACACGGACCGGTCGGGTCTTGATCAGCTTTAAGATGACCGACTATACCTCGAGTTTTTCCCTTCAGAAATGGGTCAAAAATGAGGAAGAAGCCCAGAAGTTTGACATGATCAAGAAGAACAGCTGGCTACGGGTGCGGGGAAATATCGAAATGAACAATTTCACGCGCGACTTGACCATGAATGTCCAAGACATCCAGGAGGTTGTACATTATGCCCGCAAGGACCTGATGCCAGAAGGGGAGCGCCGGGTAGAATTCCACGCGCATACCAATATGTCGACGATGGATGCCCTGCCAGAAGTTGAAGAGCTGATCGCCAAGGCAGCTGAGTGGGGGCACAAGGCGGTGGCTATTACCGACCATGGCAATGTGCAGAGTTTCCCACATGGATTTAAAGCAGCCAAGAAAGCTGGGATCCAGCTGATCTATGGGATGGAAGCCAATATCGTAGAGGACAAGGTGCCCATCACCTATAACGAGGTGGATCTGGACCTCAATGAAGCGACCTATGTGGTCTTTGACGTGGAAACGACGGGACTATCAGCCATTTACAATGACTTGATCCAGGTCGCTGCTTCTAAGATGTACAAGGGCAATGTCATTGAGGAGTTTGATGAGTTTATCGATCC
>ERZ809296.787-NODE-787-length-45161-cov-10.298275_pt1 | contig 45161 bp, 36 predicted proteins | sample MGYA00520511_ERZ809296 | MGnify/ENA primary metagenome ERZ809296 (study PRJEB31576, sample SAMEA3212662) | Homo sapiens | biome: human-gut; feature: human gut; material: fecal | place: Sweden | collected 2012 ...
CGGCATAACATCCACACCTGTAGATAATATAACGCGGATTAGAATAAAAGTCAACTATTCTTGAAACCGGTTTTATTTTTCGCTAACGACATTGAGTGAGCCGTAAGAAGATTTCTTTAACTCAGTGAAACAAGGCTTGATATTTAGCTTATAAAACCCTAAATTTAAGGGATGAAACAGGAGAGGCTGATGATGGACAATTTACCGGAATTGCGTGACATACATATTCCCGACGGCGTTTCGGCTTTTCCGCCGGCCTATGGCTGGTGGGTGGTTTTGGCCGGTGTCGTTGCTCTGTTTCTTCTGGCCGAACTGTTCCTGATTCTGCGCCGAGCCAGTAAAAAGCTTTATGCGCGCCGCCTGTTGAAAAACATAACTTCTTCTTCGCCTGTCAATGCCGCGGTACAGATGTCCGAAATTCTCCGTCGCATCTGCGTTTACAAATATCCCGAAGCTGCGGCTTTGAGCGGCCGTGCCTGGCTTGAGTTTCTGAATGCGCATGCCGGGACCGCTCTTTCCGGACAAGCGGCCGAACTTTTGATTAATGCGCCGTATGTCCCCGCAGACGCCGAAAGTTATCATTCGGCCGACTTGGAGGCGCTGCGTCGTTTTTGCTATGTCTGGATTGGAGAAAACCTATGAATCATTTTGCTTATCCGCAAATGTTCTGGCTGCTGCTCCTGCCGTTTTTGTTTCGTGCGGTGTTGCCTGCTGTCAAAGGTCTGCATGGCGATGCTCTGCGTGTGCCTTTTATTGGCGATTTGGTCAAAATCAATCTTAAATCCGGCGGCCTCTGGGGGCGTTCAACCGAAAATCCGGACCGGATTTCCCTGCCTCTGATACTGCTTTATCTTGTTTGGGCGCTGCTGGTTGCCGCGGCGGCGCGTCCGCAATGGGTCGGCGAACCGGTGCGGATAAAAAACTACGGCCGCGACATTCTGATGGTTATGGATATCTCCAATTCCATGCAGGAACCCGATTTTGCGCTTCGTGGCCGGCGTATTGACCGCCTGACCGCCGTCAAACTGGTCGCTTCCGATTTTATCCGCAAGCGCACCGACGACCGTATCGGACTGGTGTTGTTTGGCACCCGCGCTTATCTACAGGCGCCGATAACCTATGACAAGAAGTCGGTCGAGGAAATTCTAAAAACCATGGACGCGGGCATGGCCGGCGATTCGACCGCTATCGGCGACGCGCTGGGACTGGCGCTGAAAACGCTCAAGGACAGCCCGAACAAAGACAAAAAAGTCATTATCCTGTTAACCGACGGTGAAAACAATGACGGTGCGCTTACGCTGCCTCAGGCCATAAATCTGGCTCGGGAAGAAGGCGTCAAAGTCTATACCATCGGCGTCGGTTCGGACATGAGCCAGTCGTTTTTCGGCTTTGGCATGCTGGGCAGCCGGCCGGGACTGGATGAAGCCAGTCTGCGGAAAATTGCCGACGAAACCAAGGGTACCTATTTTCGTGCCAAAGATACCTCGTCGCTGGTGCGGATTTATGACGCGATAGACAAACTGGAACCCGGTCTCAATGAAAACCAGTTTGTTCAGGAAACCCGGGAGCTTTATTATCTGCCGTTGCTGGCGGCGTTGCTTCTGGCGTCGGTTGTGGCGTTTCAGACAAGGAGGGCGGCCTGATGGAAGAGTTTTTCCGCGATTTTCATTTTCTGCGTCCGTGGTATTTGCTGCTGTTGTTTCTGCCGCTGCTGTTTTATTGGAAGTTTTTTCGCGGTATTAGAAATAAGTCTTCCTGGGAGGCTGTCTGCGACAAACGGCTGCTTGATTTTTTGCTTGTCCGGGGCAGTTCGGCGCAGCGCCGGGCGGTTTCATATCTGGCTTTTGCCGGTTTTGTCGGTGCGGTGCTGGCACTGAGCGGCCCGGTCTGGCAGAAAAAGGAAGTTCCCGATTTGGCGCCGGAGAATCCGGTCATGCTGCTCTTGAACATGTCGACCGACATGGCGGCCAGAGACCTTACGCCCAACCGCCTGACCCGCGCCAAGTTCGAGATTTCCGATTTGCTGAAACTTCTGCGAAACGTTCAGGCAGGTCTGATTGTTTATACCCGCGAACCTTTTTTGATTACGCCGATAACCGAAGACCTGGGGCTGATTGAAAATCTGCTTCCTGCCGTCGTTTTCAATATTATGCCGGCCAATGGCGACCGGTTGGACCGAGCCGTTGCGCTGGCGGTCGAAAAATTTCAGAATGCGCAGTACGCTTCCGGCAGCATTGTCGTTTTCACTTCCGACGTCGGCGAACGTTTTGATTTGGCGCTGGAAGAGGCCGAAAAGGCCAAAGCGGCGGGCTATGTGCTTAATGTGGTTGCCGTGTCGCCGCAGATTCCCGAAAAGCTGAAGCTGCTTGCCGCCGCAGGCGGCGGCGTCTGTGTCGGCAGCGGTACGGCAGGCGTAGAGCAGATTGCCCGTGAAATCGAAAAGACAATCAGCGACGAGCTCAAAATCAGCGAAAACCTGCGTTCGGACTGGGACGATTTCGGCTATTTTCTGCTTATAATTCCGCTGGTCTGCTGCCTGTATTTCTTTCGCCGGGGAATTCTGGTTCTGGCTTTTGTGCTTGGCGGTACGGTTTCGGCGCAGGCCGGATTTTTCCTCAACAACAATCAGGAAGGGCTGAGAGCTTATGGCGGCGGCGATTATCAGGCCGCGGCGCAAAAGTTTGAGGACAGCCGCTGGAAAGCGGCCGCGCTTTACAAGGCCGGAAACTATGAAGAGGCTTTTCGCGAATTTTCCAAAAACGGCGATGCCGAAGCGCTGTACAATCAGGGCAATGCGCTGGCCAAAAGCGGAAAAATCGAAGAAGCCGTTAAAAAATATGAAGAGGTTCTGCAAAAAGAACCCGGCCATGAAGATGCGAAATTCAATCTTGAATATCTGAAACGACAGCAGGAACAGCAAAATCAACAGCAGCAAAATCAGGATAAGCAGGAGCAGCAGAACCAACCGCAAAGCCAGCCGCAAGGCGGTGCGGAAGACGATCGGCAGCAGGGGCAGAAACAACAGCCGCAGGAGAATCAGTCTCAGGGACAGCAAAACGGTTCTGAAAATCAGCAGGCCGATGATAAAGACGGACAAAGCCGTCAGGAACAGCCGCAGGCTGCCGAAGGACAACAGGACGAGCAGAATGATTCGAAACAATCCGGACTTCGGGAAGACGAAAAGACCGGCGACCGCCGCCGGGACGCCGAAAAACAATCCGAAGAACAGAAATCGGCCGCCGCTGAGTTGCAAAAAGGCGATGAAAACGCCAAATACGATGAAGAGGTTCAGGCGCGCGCACAGCAATACCGCGACATCCCCGAAGATGCCGGCGGTCTGCTCCGGGCGTTTATTCAAAAAGAATACCGCAAAAACAGATATAAGGAATGAAAAATATGAGGAAGATTATCAGCATTTTGGTTTTCGGCATATTTTTTTATGCCGAAGCTTTTGCTCAGACGCTGGTTGCCAAAACCAGTCGTACCGATTTGCCGGAGGGCGAGGCTTTTCTGCTGACGTTGGATTATGACGGCAGCGATGCGTCTGTGCCGGAGCTGGGCGTTCTGGATAAGGATTTTACCATTTATTCGGTAACCAATTCCTATCAGACCAATATCGTCAACGGTCAGGTTTCGCAGCAGCGCCAGTGGCAGATTGGTTTGGTTCCGAAGGGCGTTGCCGGAACCGCGGTTACCGTTCCGCCGATTAAATTGGGAAATGTTCAGAGCAATCCGGTTCAGTTGCGGATTCTTGACGCTCAGAATCTGGCGCATCCCGACAATTCGGACAACCCGGGCTATCAGGCGCCGCAGCGGGGGCCTCGTTTCGCCGTCAAAGGAGATGTCGACGACAAAAATCCTTATGTTCAGCAGCAGATAAACTATACGCTGACTCTTTATGATGCCGGCGGCCTTCAGGGCGGCGAGCCGGAGTTTATCGACGACGGCAGCAACAGCTGGCTGATAAGAAGTCTCGGTGAACCGGAAATCAACAGTAAGGTTGTCAACGGCCGCAGTCTGCGCGAAATCAAATTCCGTTATGCCATGTTCCCGCAAAAAAGCGGCCGGCTCAAGACCCCGGTTATTCGTTTTAACGGCTATTACCTGACACAGGGCGGCCGCGGTTCGGATCCGTTCGAGGAAATTTTCGGCGGTTCGCTTTTTGATGCCGGCGTCGGTTTCGGCAGTATGTTTGCCACCCGTAACCCGGTTGTGCTGAATACCAAACCGATAGAAGTTAATGTGCGGCCGATACCTCCGGCCAACAACGGCAATTGGTGGCTGCCGGCCGAAAGCGTTAAGCTTTATGCCGAATGGAGCCCGCAGCGGCCGGTTTTCAAAGTCGGCGAGGCAGTCAGCCGTACGGTTTATCTTAAAGCCGTCGGCGTGGTCGAAAATCAGCTGCCGGACATTAAATTCCGCGATGTCGCCGGTTTAAAGCAGTACCCGGAAAAACCGGTTGCCCAGAATGCGGTTGAAAACGGTCAGGTCGTCGCCGTCAAAAAAACCGCCAACGTCTATATTCCCGATAAGGCCGGCAATATTGCCGTACCCGAGATTTCGGTCGACTGGTTCAATGTCAGAACCGGCCGGATGGAACGTGCCGTGCTGCCGGCGGCAAATATTCAGGTGCAGCCCGGTAATGTGTCGGTTGCCGCACAGCCGCAGACAATGGAGCCGGACATGAACCGGCGCGGCGAAATTCTGGCCGACAGTGCCGAAGAGGCGGTCGAAACCGTAGCTGCGGAACTTCCGGTGTCGCCGGAAAACCGTTTCAGCGCTTACTATGCTGCAATTGCCGCCTTTATTCTCGGGCTGGCTGTCAGTTGGCTGTTGTTCCGTTCTCCGGCAAGGGAACGGGCAAAACCGGCGGAAAAACCGGGGTTGCGCGACAGCCGCAGAGCGGTCGTCCGCTGTGCGAAGGAAAGTGATTTCCGCGGCTTGCGCGACGCATTGCTCAACTGGGCGGCGGAAAAGTTTAAAAATCGCCGCATAACCAACATGAGCGATATTGTCCGTGCCGTAAACGTCGAAGATTTCGAAAAGCAGATAGATATTTTGACCGCGGAGCTTTACGGTAAAGGCAGCGATACATGGAACAGCGCCGCTTTTATTAAGGCATTTGAAAAGGCCGATGCGTTGAAGCCGAAAGATAAGGCCGCGGACAAACCGTTGCCGGGTCTTTATAAAAACTGATAAAAAAGCCCCCCGGAAGAGGGGCTTTTTTAACGCAGTTTTGCTTTGATCTGTTCGTAACTGTAACAGTCGGCAATACGGCCTTGTACCAGATATGAGGGCGTTGTGGCAAAAATTGCCGCGGCAGCCGCCAGCACGTCGTCGGTGCTTACGGCGTTTATTCGGCTTATTTGCTCTTCCGTACTGCGCAGACGTCCGAAGTTCAACAGCTGCTCAGCCGAAACTTCAATACTGTCCTCATTGTCTTCCGCCTTTTTGGTCAGTGCGACAATCATTTGCCTTTTGGCGCGTTCCAGCTCCCGGGACGAAACCGGTTCGGCAGCCAGTTTTTTTATTTCGGCAATGACGATGTCCAAAATACGGTTAATGTTTTCCGCCTGCGCCGCGGCGGTAATTCCGACGAACCCGACGTCGGTTTCGTCAACGACGCTGGTGCTTATGTCATAAACCAGAGAGCGTTTGATGCGCGCTTCCGTGTTCAGGCGCGAAACCTCTTCGCCGCCCAGAATCTGCAGCGCCAGATATTTGGCCTCGCGTTTATAATGCGGATGTCCGGCCAGCAGGTCGAAACCGAGTTCAAACTTGACTTCGCTTTCTTCCGGTCTGATATGGCGAAAACCGCCGATGTACCGCTGCGGCAGGCGAACCGCCTTTTGCCCGCGGGGAAGCTTTCCGAAATATTTTTCAGCCAGCCGTACCAGCTCTTCGTGTTCAAAGTTTCCGGCCGCCGACAAAATCAGATTTTCGCCGCAGTAACAGCGCTGCCGCCAGTCGTCCAGTTCGGCCTTGCCGATTTTGCCGAGCGTTTCCCGGCTGCCGAGAATGTCGCGTCCCAGCGGCTGGCTGCCGTAAACCAGTTGCGAAAAGGCGTCGTTGAAACAGTCGTCGCTGTCGTTCTCGTCTTCGTACATTTCCTGAAAGATAACCTGACGTTCGCTGTCGATGTTGGCCTCGGTGAAAGTCGAGTTGAGCAGAATGTCGGCCAGCAGTTCAATGGCGGCTTCACGGTCTTTGTTCAACACTTCGATTGAAAAGGCTGTTGTGTCCATGTCCGTCCAGGCGTTTGATTTCCCGCCCAAGTCGGCAATCTGCTCGTTGATTTCCAGTTCGGAACGGGTGGTTGTCCCCTTAAAGGTCATATGCTCGCAAAAATGCGCAATGCCGTTCTGTGCCGGCGTTTCAAAACGCGACCCGCAGCGGCACCAGACGCCGACGTTGAACATGCCGGTCGTTTCGTCCTTTTTCGAAACGACGTGCAGACCGTTGTTCAAAACCGTTAATTGCGTTTGCATAAAATCTCGAGCCTTCAGTTTTTGTTGTCCCGATTATCGGCGCAAACAAGGAATTGTCAATATAAAAATCCTTGCCTTTATGGGTTTTTGATGACATATTGAAACCAATTTTTAACAGGATTGAGAGAAAAATATGGCACTGAAATTCGAAGTTTTGAAAAAACAGGGCAAATCGCGCCGCGGTCGTCTGCATACCAGGCACGGCACGGTCGAAACGCCGGCCTTTATGCCGGTCGGCACTTGCGGCACCGTCAAGGCGATGATGCCAGAATCCGTGGCCGAAACCGGCGCGCAGATATTGCTCGGCAATACGTATCATCTGATGCTCCGTCCGGGTGCCGATCTGGTTGAAAAAATGGGCGGCCTGCATAAGTTTATGAATTGGGATAAGCCGATTTTAACCGATTCCGGCGGTTTCCAGGTCATGAGTCTGACCGGTCTTCGCAAACTGACGGAGGAAGGCGTTACTTTCAGTTCGCATGTAGACGGCAAAAAGTTTTTCTTAAGCCCGGAGGAGTCTATGAAAATCCAGCATAAACTGGATTCAAACATTACCATGTGCCTGGACGAATGTGTCAAACTGCCGGCGCCCTACGAAACGGTCAAAAAATCGGTCGAGATGTCCATGCGCTGGGCCAAACGCAGCCGCGAAGCCTTTATTGACCGTGACGGTTACGGTATTTTCGGCATTCAGCAGGGCGGCGATTATGAAGATTTGCGCGGTTGGTCGGCCGAACAGCTGAAGAATATCGGCTTTGACGGCTATGCTATCGGCGGTCTGGCCGTCGGTGAGGGGCAGGAAACCATGTTTAAGGTTTTGGACTATGCGCCCGGAATGCTGCCTGAGGACAAACCGCGTTATCTGATGGGCGTCGGCCGGCCGGATGACATTGTCGGCGCGGTTCTGCGCGGGGTCGATATGTTCGACTGCGTCATGCCCACCCGCAGCGGCCGCACGGCGCAGGCCTTTACCGCTCGCGGCCCGGTCAATATCCGCAATGCGCGTCATCGCGAGGATCCGCGCCCGCTTGAAGCCGAATGCGACTGTCCGCTTTGCCGCAACTATTCGCGCGCCTATATTCATCATCTGCAAAAGTGTAATGAAGTTCTTGCCGTGATGTTGCTTACCTGGCATAATATCCGCTATTATCAGCGCCTGATGCAGGGGCTCCGGCAGGCCATAGAGGACGGAAAACTTGAGGAGTTTGCCGCCGGGTTCTATCGTCAGCAGGCTCTGGGCGACATTGAGGAGATATAGCCGATGGTTGAAGTCTGCAATACAAATCTGGATGAAATGGTTGATTCTTTTGCCGAGCAGAACCGGCAGGAAGGGCTGCGGGTTTTCGTTGCCGGCGGCAGCCGTCCTGGAACCGCCCCCGTTTATGTGGAGGAGGCTTATAATCTCGGCCGCCAGATTATCAAAATGGACTTCAAACTTGATTTCGGCCTGTCCAATTCCGGCATCATGGGTGCCGTTGCCCGCGGCGTCATGGACGGTTGGAACAAAAAGCAATGCAAGGACAGGGGATATCCGATTCAGGCCGTGACCACGCAGGCTTATTTTGACCTTTATCCGCGCGATGACGAACTGATTTCGCAGATAGAAAACCTCATTTTGGCCAAGACGCTGGAAGAGCGCAAACAGAAACTCCTTGATGCCGACTTCGTGGTCTTTGCTCCCGGCGGCGTCGGCACGCTTGACGAATTGGCTTACGACTGTGTGGCCATGCAGGATGGTTTTTTGCAGATTAAACCTTTTATTCTGTACAATATCAACGGCTATTTCCACCACCTGCTCGAGTATATGAAAGCCATTGCTCAGGAGGGGTTTGCCGATCCGATACCTTTTATTGTCGTTGACAACAGCGATGAAGTCGGCATAGTTTTCCGCCTGCTCAAACTGCGCTATCAAAAGGGAACCACTACGGCCGAGGCTTATGCCAATACCCGGCAGCTGATTTACGAACTGCCCTATTTCATTAAAAAGAAAGTAGACAACACGGTTTTTGTCGAACACATCATTGCCGAAATGGATCGCATTGCCGCTTCGGGAACCGCCGGAGAAAAAGCCGAACTGGCCAAGGAAATCGAAACGGCCTACCTCGAAAAGGAAATTGAGCGCATGTATGAACGTCTGGCCAAAACCGGCCGGGACACCTCTATCGTCAGCGACAAACTGACCAAACTCAAAAAACGCAAGAATATGAAACTTTAGCCACGCCCGGAGGGCAGTCAGGAAAAGAGATGACGACGTCAGTCTGGAAATTCTTATGGAAATATCTTTCCAAGCTTAGGATATTGTTTTACAGCGTGCTGTTCTCGGTTCTGGCCGGCGAGTTTTTCGTCCGGCTTTCGCTGTATTATGCCTCCAAAATCGTCGATGTTCTGGCCGCCGAAGGACCGCGCCGCAGTTTGATGCTGTCCGCGCTCGGCTTTGCCGGTCTGGCTTCGTTGTTTTTGTTTGCCAAAGGATTGCTGCTCAATGTGCTGATTTTTATTGAAGCGCGGTTCCTGCCGGTTTACATGAGCCGCATTTCCAAAGATTTGTTTAATTATGCGCACCGGCATTCGACGGCGTTTTTTGCCGAGGAAATGGCCGGCAATATTTCCGGAAAAATCAAAACCATTATTGATGACAGTTACAGCATTTATTACAACATTCTCTGGGGGTTCATTTCGCCGACGATTGCCGTTGTTATCAGTTTTGCCTTTATTTTCAACATTAACGTTCCTCTGTCTCTGACAATGCTTGGCCTTAATTTTCTGCTTATTTGGGCGTTGTATGTTCTGAGCCGCAAGCTGGCGCCTTTTTCCGAAGCCCGCGCCAAACTGATGTCCGAAGCCAATGGTGTGCTGGTTGACAGTATAACCAATGCCAGTCTGGTCAAAAATTTCAGCAATTTTCTTTATGAAAAACGCCATTATTTCAGCTATGTCCGCAGGGCTGCGGCGGCCGATCGGCTGGAAAACCTGCGCTTTGGGCATTTGTTTATCGCTCAGGGTGTTTTGCGCGCGCTGATGCAGGCGGTTTTTTACGCGCTGCCGGTCTGGTACTGGTATAAAGGGGAAATTAACGTCGGGCAGTTTGTTCTGATCCAGTCGCTGATTGCCGTTCTGAGCAATATTTACAACATGCTGTCAATGAATTTCATTAACTTTTTCCGGCTTTACGGCGGCATTAAGGACGGTTTAAAACTGCTCTCCCGTCCTTTTGAAGTAACGGACGTTCCGAACGCCCGCCGGTTAAAAGTGCGGGAAGGGCGGATAGATTTTGCCGGCGTCACTTATCATTACAAACATTCCGAACCCTTGTTCAATGATTTTAATCTGCATATTGCGCCGGGCGAAAAAATCGGACTGGTCGGACGTTCCGGTTCCGGAAAATCGACGCTGATCAAGCTTTTGTCGCGTTATTACGATATTCAGAAAGGCGAAATTTCCATTGACGGCCAGAATATTGCCGAAGTTACGCAAAAAAGTCTGCGCGCGTCCATTGCGCTCATTCCGCAGGATCCCTCGCTGTTCAATCGCACGATTATGGAAAACATCCGCTACGGCAGCCTGCGCGCCACGGATGAAGAAGTTTTTGCCGCTGCCCGTCGCGCCCGTATTCACGATTTTATCATGTCGTTGCCGGCCGGTTACGATTCCAAGGTCGGCGAACGCGGTGTCATGCTTTCCGGCGGCGAACGCCAGCGGATTGCCATTGCCCGTGCGATTTTGAAAAATGCGCCGATTTTGATTCTGGACGAGGCGACTTCGGCGCTGGACAGCGAAAGCGAAAAATATATTCAGACCTCAATCCGCGAACTGATGAAAGACAAGACCGTCATAGCTGTCGCTCACCGTTTGTCAACCCTCAGGGAAATGGATCGGATTGTCGTCATGGACAAAGGGCGGATAGTCGAAACCGGAACGCATGCGGCGCTGCTGCGGCAAAAGGGGCTGTATCATGGTTTTTACGATATGCAGTCGAAAGGTTTTATTAAAATCGACGAAAGTGCGGAGGAAGACGAATGCTGAACATCATCTGGATTGCTTTTTTTGTTTCCGCTTTTCTGATGGCTTTGTATCGGGCGCTGGTCTTAGGCGACGGCGGCGTCTGGACAGAGTTGGTTAATTCGGTTTTCGTTTCTTCCAAAGCCGCTTTTTCAATTGCGCTGAACCTGACCGGCATTTTGTGTTTTTGGCTCGGATTGCTCAAAATTGCCGAAGCCTCCGGCATAACCGGACTGCTGGCCAGAGCTTTGTACCCATTGTTTCGGCGGATTATGCCCGGTGTGCCGGCGGAAAGTCCGGCGCTGTCGTCAATGATTATGAATATTGCCGCCAATATGCTCGGACTGGACAATGCCGCAACACCGATGGGGCTTAAGGCCATGGAACAGCTTCAGCAGCTGAATCCGAAAAAAGATACGGCTTCCGATGCGCAGATTTTGTTTATGGTCATTAACACTTCGGCTGTTACGCTGATTCCGATTACGATTTTAATGTATCGTGCCGAGCTCGGTTCCGTTAACCCGAGCGCTGTCTTTATGCCGATTTTGTTTGCGACGTCGCTGTCGACGCTGAGCGGTTTTCTGGCTGTGGCCTGGGTACAGAAACTGAATATCTTTAACCGGGTAGTGTTGGGCTGGCTGTTGGGTTTTGCCGTCTTCATCGGCGCCGTAGCCTGGCACTTCCAGAGCCTGCCGCCGGCCGAACGGCTGCAAACCTCTGCCGCCTGGGGCAATTTTATTCTTTTTGCTTTCATCGTCAGTTTTATAACCGCCGGGCTGATTCGCAGAATCAATGTCTATGAAACTTTTGTTCAGGGAGCTAAAGAAGGGTTTGACATCGCGGTTCGGATTATTCCCTATCTGGTTGCCATGTTGGTTGCCATAGCGGTATTGCGTGCTTCCGGCGTGCTGAATGTCATTGTGCTGGGTTTTGAAAATTTCTTTGCTTTTCTCGGCATCGACACCGATTTTGTGCCGGCGCTGCCGACGGCGATTTTAAAGCCGCTTTCCGGCAGCGGTGCCCGCGCCATGATGATTGAAACCATGCAGACTTACGGAGCGGACAGTTTTCCTGCTTTCGTGTCTTCGGTGGTGCAGGGGTCGACCGAAACGACGTTTTATGTGCTGGCGGTTTATTTCGGCGCGGTCAGAATTACCAAAATTCACAGCGCGCTTCCCTGCGCCCTTCTGGCCGATTTTGTCGGTATTGTTTCGGCCGTTGTGCTGGCGTATTTGTTTTATGAATAAAGTAAGTTGTTGATATTGTAACAAAGGGCTTGAAATTTTAATGAGTTAAGAATAATATCCTAATATCGCTTACCGTAAGTGTGCCTGAAATCCGAAGAATGGCTTCTTCGGATTTTTTTGTTTTAAATGTTAACTTAAAAGGAGAAAATAAAATGGGAAACTTAATTCAATATATCGCGCAGGAAAACCCGGATAAAAATGAGCCTTGGCAAACTCCGGTACCGCGAAATAATCTTTGTGAAAGGAAATCAACCGTTCTTTCGAAACCGAAATATACAAATCCCAACCCACGCCGTATTCCGTCCGGCGAAATTGCCAAAAGCGGATTGGAAGGTTTTGGACAAGGTATTGAAAATGGTTCGCTTTCGTTATTTAATGCGAAAACAGGAGGATTTTATGATGTTGCCAGTTACTTTTTTATGAAGAATGATTATGAAAAAAGACAAGAAAAAATGCAGAAAGAAGCTGAAAAAGTTGGCCTTGGCGGTTTGAATAAATTGGCTGATTATGCAATTAATATTGGGGAAAGTGCAAATATATTAAAGAGAATAAAGAATATCGGCGCCAAATATACTAAACTGCGTTAGCAACTTGACTTTAGACCGGTATTTGTTGATACTGAATACCAGTCTTCTTTTGTGGAATAATGAGGAGCAAGACAAAGAAATTGGAATATATTAAAAATATAAAATTGTTTTTTTCGTGCTATTTTTCATTTAACGGCGTATATGGTCGTGTTTTGTTTTGGGAAGCTCTGCTTTTCGGTTATCTGATTTTTTATGTTTTTTCAAAAATACGAATACCTTATTTTGATATTTTGGGTTGGCTTGGTTATTTTTATATTTCCCTGAATGCCTATCAAAAGAGATGTCGGGATTTAAGCCTGAAAGGCTCTTGGATAATCTTGATTGTCACGGTTTTCTTTGTATATATGGCGGTCACTCATCCGTTAGGTATAGATAAGACGGAATTTTTCCTGCCGATTTCTCAGGCAATTTTGGTTGTTTATTTATGCGTATATTTGTATGCACTGTTTATGCCCGGCAAAAAAGAAAAAAAGCCGGATTTAACCAGCCCGCTGCTGAAACATCCGCGGATTTATTTTGCAGCATGTCTTGTGGTGTTTTTAATCGGACGCTGGCTTTTGCTTCATTATGATTTTGTATTGTAAAAAATTGAAATCTTAAAATTGATTTCCAAAATCCGAAGAATGGTTTCTTCGGATTTTTTTGTTTTACATATTAACTTAAAAGGAGAAAATAAAATGGGAAACTTAATTCAATATATCATACAGGAAGACCCGGAGAAAAACCAACCCTGGCAGACTCCTATGTCGCAAAATAATTCTTGTAAGAGGAAATCAACCATTCTTTCAAAACCGAAATATACAAATCCCAACCCGCGATGTATTCCGTCCGGCGAAATTGTCAAAAGCGGATTGGAAGGTTTCGGACAAGGTGTTTTAGGAGGAATAGAACGCGGTATTAATGCAACACTGTCAGGAAACTACAATGATATAAGTAATAAGTATTTTGGAGGTGGCTATCAAAAAAGACAAAAAGCGCTTGAACGTTTAGCTGAACAGGAAAATTTGGGCAAACTTTACAAATATTCCAATTATGCTATTGAGATTGGTGCACGAGGATTACGAAATAAGGGCATTAACTTAATAAAAAAAGGACTAAAACTCAAAAAATAAGCAAAATATTGACTTTTCAACCGGTGTCTAATATTCTGAACACCGGTTGAAAATGTCGAAGAGCCTGTCATGAAAAACAATGTTGTAACGCGGATGCTTAATCCTTTTTTCAAAGAAATCTGGGGTGAAAATCCGCTGACTTTTTATTTTTCTTTCAAAGGAACCTTTAATCGTCTCCAGTTTTGGGGAGCATTGATAACAATCAATGTTTTCGTGAACTTGATAGACATTCAGGATTTTTGGCTGTTGTTCGTTCTGGCTTTTCCCATAGCTTTTTGCGCGACTCTTGCCGCTTTGCAAAAAAGATGCCGGGATATAAATTATAACGGCACAATAGCCACGTTGGCTTATTCATTAACTTTTTTGCATGATTTTAAGCATGTAACATTGCCGGATTGCTTAAACGATATTTGGGGCGTCTTTGGAATTAGCTATATGGTAATCGCTGTTTTCTTGGTATTATTTCCAGCCAGAACAAAATGCTCCAGACAAGCACATATAAATAAGGGCGTCTTTGGAATTAGCTATATGGTAATCGCTGTTTTCTTGGTATTATTTCCCGGTCGCAAGGAAAAAAAGCCCGATATTGCGGATCCTCTGCTGAAACGCCCTTATTTATATGTGCTTGTCTGGAGCATTTTGTTCTGGCTGGGGGAAGCAATTTTATACAACCAAGGCCTTGCCAAACCAGCCGGTGTTTAATATTCTGAACACCGGTTGAAAATGTCAAAGGTAGTAAAGTGAAAAAAAATATTGCAACGCAAATGTTTAATTTTCTGTTCAAAGAAATCTGGGGCGAAAATCCGCTGACTTTTTATTTTTCCTTTGACGGAAGATTTAATCAACTCCAACTTTGGGGGGCTTTGATAACCATTAATCTGTTTTGCGAGGTTGTTGAAGCACAAAACATTGGAGCTTTGACAGCTATTGCATCTTTTGTGGCTTTTTGGGCAACACTTGCCGGTATCCAAAAAAGATGTAGAGATTTGAACCACAAAGGTACAATCATCACTTTAGTTTATACCGGAACCTTTTTGCTGACAGATTATTATGATCATATAGCTTTACCCAAAGTTTTAGAATATGTTTGGGGTGGCTTTGTCTTTGTATACATATTTGCCATTCTTCTTTTATTGTTCTTCCCTGGAAGAAAAGAGAAAAAGCCGGATATAGTTTCTCCCTTGCTCAAACGCCCGTATTTATATATCGGAATTTGCGCCATCCTTTTCCTGCTCGGGCGGGGTGTAATGTTTTACTTAGGGGCTTAGCCGTTTTTCTCAAACCAGAGGGTGGATTTTTGCGGGCTGTTCATCTGCCGGAGTTCATTAAACCTGAGCTGATATTTTTGCATAATCAACGTTTTTTTATTTTCAATAAAGAAAAAATCCGAAGATTCCGGAACCTTCGGATTTTCAAACTTAAAGATTAAGATTTTTTAAGCCACCTTAATCAAACCGTGTTTTTTCTTGCCTTGAGAGAGCTTGACCTGTCCGTCAACCACATCAGATGCAGATAAAACATAATTCTCGTCGCTGATAACCTTGTCATTCAGTTTCAGTCCGGATTGCTTAATCAGGCGGCGCGCTTCGCCCTTACTGGCAACAAAACCGATTTCCAAAAAGGCGTCCAAAATGCTGAGCCCGTCGACAGACGTTTTTTGCAGACTTGGCAAGTCTCCGCCGGCGACGCCCATTTCAAAGGTTTTGACGGCCGTGTCCTGCGCTGCCGTGGCTTCGGTTTCGCCCCGGCAGATTTTGGTCGCCTCAAAAGCCAGAATTTTTTTGGCTTCGTTGATTTCCTTGTCCTTCAGGCTTTCCAGACGGCGGATTTCATCTATCGGCAAATCGGTGTAAATGCGCAGACATTTGCCGACTTCGGCATCGCCGATATTGCGGAAATACTGATAATAATCATAAGACGGCAGCTTTTCTTCATTAATCCAAACGGCATTGCCCTCCGATTTGCCCATTTTCTTGCCGTTTGAGTCGGTAATAATCGGGCTTGTAAAGCCGAAAAGCTCAACATCATAACGACGACGGCCGAGTTCGGTGCCGGAAGTAATGTTGCCCCATTGGTCCGAGCCGGCAATCTGGGCGCGGCAGCCGTATTTGTTGTACAACACGCAGAAATCGTAGCCTTGCAGAAGCATATAGTTAAATTCAAGGAAAGACATCGGCTGCTCGCGTTCCAGGCGTGTTTTTACACTGTCCATTGTCAGCATGCGGTTAACCGAATAACAGGTGCCGATGTCGCGCAAAAAGGCAAGATAGTTAATGTCCTTGAACCAGTCCCAGTTGTCGACCATAATCGCGTCGTTGGCGCCGTTGCCGAATTTCAAAAATTTGCCGAAAGATTTTTTCAGCCCCTCAATGTTGTGCTGCAAGGTTTCTTCGCTCAAAAACGGACGCAGTTTGTCTTTGCCCGAAGGGTCGCCGATGCGGGCGGTTGCGCCGCCGACCAGCGTAAGCGGCTTATGTCCGCATTTCTGGAACCAGCGCATCATCATCAACGGAACGATATGCCCGACGTGCAGGCTGTCGCCGGTGGGATCCGAACCGAGATAACCGACGGCCGGTTTGCCTGCTTTTTCGCACTCATAAAGGTAGGTGTCGAAACCGTTCTCGTTGGTGCATTGATTATAAAAGCCGCGTTCCAGCATCAGGTTAAAAAATTCGGATTTAAATTTGCTCATTTTCCCTTTCCTTGCTATGATGAATATAAACTATTAGCGTAATTTTAAGGAATATTAACATATAAATAAAATAGTGCAACAACGGAGGTAATTTTTTTTCGACATGGATATCATCAGACCCCTTCATGCCCTGGGAATGAGCAGCGGAACCGCTTTGGACGGCGTTGATGTCGCCCTGCTGAAAACCGACGGCGTCGACGTTTACGACTTCGGCCTTTCCCAGAGCGTTCCCTATGATGAGGAACTCCGCGACAAAATCCGCTCCGTTCTCGGCAAAAGGCCGGATACGCCCGAAAACGAAGCGGCTATTCGCGAGGTCGAAACGGAGCTGACCGCGTTTCATGCCGAAATTGCCAACGAGATTATCGCCGCTCAGGACGAGAAGGTCGACGTCATCGGCTTTGAGGGACACAATATCTGCCTTGACCCCAAAAACCATTTCAGCTGTCAGATTGGCGACGGGAAACGCCTTGCCGAACTGACTCGGACCAAGGTCGTCAACCGCTTTCAGAATGCCGACCTGCTGGCCGGCGGGCAGGGCGGTCCGCTGGTTCCCGTATATTACCAGTCTCTCTGTGCCGACATGGGCAAGCCGCTGGCCGTGGTCAATATCGGCGGCTGCGCCAATATAACCTGGATAGGCTCCATCGGCGATATGATTGCTTTTGACTGCGGCCCCGGCAATGCCGCCATCAACGACTGGGTTATGAAACACGGCGGCATGCATATGGATTATAACGGCAAATTGGCGATTACCGGCAAAGTTAACGAACAAATTGTCGCCTCGATGATGAGGCATAAGTTTTTTGCGCAATATCCGCCCAAGGCTGCCGACCGGACGATTTTCAACGAAAAGCTCGAACATCTCGAAGGTTTGAGTCTGGAAGACGGTGCCGCAACCGCAACTGCTTTCATTGCCGAAGCCGTAGCCTATTCGCTGCTGCTCTATCTGCCGGAAATTCCCGGAAAATTGATTGTCTGCGGCGGCGGAGCCAAAAATCCGACTTTGGTGCGCTTTTTGCGACAGCGCCTGCCGGATATCGGCATCTCGACGGCAGCCGAAGAAGGTTTTGACGTCAATGCGTTGGAAGCGCAGGCTTTTGCCTATCTGGCGGTGCGCCGGCTTTATCATTTGCCGGCCACATTCCCTTCTACGACCGGCGTTGCCGAACCGATGGTCTGCGGTCAGGTTTCCGAAACGGAATAATTTTTTGTCTAGACAATTTTAAAAAAAGATGTTAACACGGCAGCAAATATTTTACAATTTTGCGAATGTATCATTTTAAAAAAATTAGATTATGAAAAAGTTTTTTTTGCTTGCCGCCGTATTCTTTATGGCCGCAGTTGGTGCCAATGCACAAGAGAAGTCCGAGTTGCAGCGTAACGTGATTTTAACCGGCAGCCGCGAAGCGCCTGACAAGGCTAACCCGAACGATTATCAGCCTGTCGGTAAAATCATTCTGTTTGAAAATATCGAACGGGACAGCACTTATAACATGGTGTTAGACGGCGCTTTGATTCGATATTCTTTGGAACAGACGAGCGAAAAATGTATGATTCGCGTGGTCAGCAGTCATAATGAAGACGTGACCATACAAGTCAAAGGTTTTGCGGTTAAGGGCAAAATCCCCAAAGTCGAATGGACGCAGGCCGAAATCTTGTTGGCTAACGGAAAACAGCTGACAGTCCGATTCAAACAGAAAGCCGCTCTGTAAACAAACGCCTTTCTCCTTTATGGGGAAAGGCTTTTGTCGTTTTAAAATTATTTCACAAAACTGTCACATCTTTTTGTCTAGACTGGCTTATGCAATTATGATAATCTAAAACTCTAAATATACATCCATTGTTTATTACATTGTTCAGATTATTAACCCTTATAAAATAAAAAATATGAAAACTTTAAAATTTTTTGCAACAGTATTGGTAGTTTTGGTTTCTTTCTCATTTGCATCCTGTTCCGATGACGGCGATGTTTTTGAATATACCAATGAACAGAAAGGTCAAATGGCGTTTTTGTCTTACACCAGCGAAGATTGGGTAAAGTCAGACGGCCTTAACGATTATCTTCTGCATTTGTATGTTTTTGCGGTTGTTCACGGAGATCGTCTTACCGGCGATTATTATTACGTTAATAACGGCGAAACGGAAGAAATCAGAATGAAAATGCTTTATGGAGAAGAATTGGTGTTTTTCCCGGGCGATTCTGAAAAGTCTGTCTGGAATGCCAAGGTGGAATTCTCCACAAAAATTTCCGAAAGGCAGCCTCTGCCCGCAGAATATGCCGTTGAACTGACCGGTTCGACGACAGCCGGAATTCTGGTAAAAAATATCTACGGTGTAGAAATTCATCTGGGCATAGGCTTCGATTCTTTCGATGCCGACCAGATGGACAGGGGAACTTTCGGAGACATTTAAAGTTAAAGGATGTCCGGAATTATGCATTGCGCATAATTCCGGATGTTTTGAAAAGAATTATATTAACTAAATATCTGCAACAATGAAAAATTTAAGAACATTAAGCCTGTTATTTTTTGCCGCTGCGGCATAGTGTCTAATTTCCTGTGAAAAAGATCCCGTTATTGAAAACTTTCCGCCTTCGTAAGAACATAATTGGTCGGAAGAAATGGACGATACGTTTGGCGACACTTTTGGAAAATAACGCCCCGAAACAATACATTTATTTGCGTCGGATAACGACATTAAGTTTACGAAAAACAGTGGCTGAATAGAAATGTAAACACCCGCCGATTTTATTTAAGACGCGGCGCATAGGTCTTGAGTTTTAACCGGTGCTGGAGAGTTTCTTTGTGAAAAGTGCCTCTTTTTTGTCTAGACTTTGACTGCAAAACATGATAGCCTTTAAGCTGTTTTTTAGCTATAAATATCTGATTGTATAATTTAATATTTAAGTATTATGAAAAAGTTGTTGCTTTCGGCATTGCTGGTTTTGCTTGCCGCCGCGCTGCATGCGCAGGAATTTTACCGGATTACCGACATAGATGACGGCGAACGTGCTTTGGAGGTTTCCGCGGTCAGTTATCTGGATGCGTCCGAAAACCGTTTCGGTGCGCAGGTCGCCTATGAAATCAAGCCTCTGACGGCTTATTTTGAAGTGTCGTTTTTTTCCGAACGTTTGGGAGAGGAATATGGCGGTATCAAATACAAGGCGCCTTCTTTCCGGGTCGGAATGGACTATGGTTTTTTCGAATACGGCATGCTGACGCTTTTTACCGGAGCTTATATCGGTATTACGCCTTATTCGACGGAGTATCTGGAACGTGACAAAAACGCCTATGTTTCGAGCAAAAGGCTGGTAAAGGTAAAGGAAAACGGTTTTATCGCGGGATTAAAGCTCGGAGCCCGTCTTGATCTTCTGGACAGGGTTTTCGTCAAGGCGGCCGTTTTTGCCAACACCACCAACTGGGACCGTTCCATCGGCAGCCGCGTGGCCAAGGGCGCCCGCCGTGCCGTGGACGCCGGAGCCAATGTGGCGCTCGGCCTGCGGTTCTGAGAATCTGCGCTTCTTTTCCGTATGGAATTGAAGCGCTTTTTGTTGTTTTCAAGGCGAATTAATATTTGACTCGCCGTGATTCTTGTATTAAATTCAACACCGGTTTTAATCAATTTTCTAAAGAATGAAAATGCGCATTTTGGTAATACATTCCATACGTTCGATTATTATCCCTTAGGGGATGGCATTTTTTCATACATATATCATACAATCCGAGGCGCCGTCGTTTGGCGCGACCGCATTAAAATAATTCAAAAATTTAAGGTGTTTACTGATGACTAAACATTATAAGGAAGTTAAGGCCAAGGCCGACTTTGTCGAAATCGAGAAAGAAGTCCTCAAGTTCTGGGACGAAGACAAAACTTTTGAAAAATCCGTTCACAACCGCGACGGTGCCGCCGAATTCGTTTTTTACGACGGTCCTCCGTTTGCCAACGGTACGCCGCACTACGGACATATTATGGTTTCTTACGTCAAAGATGTTGTCGCCCGTTATCAGACGATGAACGGCAAAAAGGTCGAGCGTCGTTTGGGGTGGGACTGCCACGGTCTGCCGGCCGAAATGTCTGCCGAAAAGCAGCTTGGCGTTTCCGGCCGCAAACAGATTGAGGAATACGGCGTCGAAAAGTTTAACGATTTCTGCCGCTCTGACGTTCTCAAATATTCCGGCATCTGGGTCGAGATGTTTAAGCGCATCGGCCGCTGGGTGGATTTCAGTCACGATTACAAGACCATGGATTTGCCGTTTATGGAAAGCGTCATCAACAACTTTAAACAGCTCTGGGAAAAAGGGCTTGTTTATGAGGATTACCGCGTCCTGCCTTATTCCTGGGCTGCCGAAACCCCGCTGTCCAACTTCGAGGTCAATCAGGGCTATCAGGACAAGACCGACAATGCCATAACCGTTATGTTCACGCTTGAAAACGGTATGAAAATGCTGGTCTGGACCACCACGCCCTGGACGCTGCCTTCCAACCTCATGCTGGCCGTCGGCAAAGACATTGATTATGCGGTTATGGAAGAAGACGGGCAGAAATATGTTCTGGCGCAGGCGCTGCTCGGCCGCTATAAAAAACAGTTGGAACACGCTGCCCGGGTCGGCACGATGAAAGGCGCCGATTTTGTCGGCATGGCTTATGAGCCGATGTTCCCTTATTTCAAACACCTGAAAGAAAAAGGTGCTTTCCGGGTCCTTTCCGGCGAGTTTGTATCCACCGAAGACGGTACCGGTATTGTTCATATTGCGCCGGGCTTTGGTCAGGACGACTTTGAAGCCTGCCGCGCTTATGACGAGAATTTCCCGGTCGTCTGCCCGGTTGACGAGGCCGGCAAGTTTACCGCCGAAGTTCCCGATTATCAGGGCAAACAGGTTTTTGAGACCAACGAGCCGATTATGCAGTTGTTAAAAGAGAAAGGCATTCTGGTCAAAAAAGAGCAGTATACCCACTCTTATCCGTTCTGCTGGCGTACCGATACGCCGCTGATTTATAAGGCGATGTCAAGCTGGTTTGTCAAGGTAACCGACTTCCGTGACGATATGGTCAGAAACAATCAGCAGATTACCTGGGTTCCGGAGCATATTAAGGACGGCCGTTTCGGCAAATGGCTGGAAGGCGCCCGCGACTGGTCGATTTCGCGCAATCGTTTTTGGGGAACGCCGATTCCGGTCTGGAAATCGGACAATCCGCAGTTTCCGCGCATTGATGTCTTTGGTTCCGTCGCCGAAATCAAAGAAAAGACCGGTATCGAAGTTACCAACCTGCACAAGCCTTATATTGACGAGGTCGTTTATCCGAACCCTGACGATCCGTCCGGCAAAACCATGATGCGCCGCGTCGGCGACGTCTTTGACTGCTGGTTTGAGTCCGGTTCCATGCCTTACGCGCAGGTTCACTACCCGTTTGACAACAAGGAATGGTTTGAAAACCATTTCCCGGCCGATTTTATTGTCGAAGCCATGGATCAGACCCGCGGCTGGTTCTATACCCTGACTGTGCTGTCGACGGCGTTGCATAATAAGCCGGCGTTTAAAAACTGTATCTGTACCGGTCTGCTGATGGCAGAAGGCGGACAAAAGCTGTCCAAGCGTCTTAAAAACTATCCGGATCCGAACGAAGTTTTGGATTCTATCGGTTCTGACGCTTTGCGCTGGTTCCTGGTTTCTTCGCCGGTCTTAAAAGGCGGCAACCTGGCCGTCGACCAGGAAGGCAAAGAGATTGCCAAAGCTGCCCGTGTCGCTCAGATTCCGATGTGGAACGCTTATTACTTCTTCACGCTTTATGCCAATGCCGAAGGTTATCAGGCCAAAGAGGTCAGCGGTTCGAGCGAGGCGATTGACAACTATATCCTCTCCAAGCTCAAACGCCTGGGCCGGATTGTCAAACAGGGGCTGGACACCTATGACGTGGCGCTGTCCTGCAATGAGATTGCCTCCTTTATGGAAATTCTCAACAACTGGTATATCCGCCGCACCCGCGACCGTTTCTGGTCCGGCGATCAACAGGCTTTCGACGTTTTGTATACGGTTTTGGTCAACCTGAGCAAAATCATGGCGCCGCTGATGCCGTTCCTTTGCGAATATGTTTACAAGAATCTGACCGGCGGCGAAAGCGTCCATCTGACCGATTACCCGCAGCTTGAAAACATTAAGCTGGACGAAACGCTGGTTGACGAAATGGACTTTTTGCAGGACTTATGTTCGGCCGGCAAGTTTATCCGCGAGGAGAAAAACCTCCGCAATCGTCTGCCTTTGGCCGGTTTGACGGTTGTCGGCGATAATCTGGGCTTTTTGAACGGACAGTATCAGGATATTATTAAAGACGAACTGAACGTCAAGGAAGTTAAAATAGACAATAATCTGGCCGCTTATGCCGCCAAGACCGTCTATCTCTATACGCCGCTGCTCGGCAAAGCGCTGGGCAAGGATATGGGGCCGGTTATGGCCGCGTATAAACAGGGCAGATGGGAGCTGAATGCCGACGGCACATTGTCGATTGCCGGCCAGACCCTGACGCCGGATTTGTTCGAAGTCCGCCTGGATATGAAAGACGGTGTTGCCGGCAAAGCCTTTGCTGATAACAAGGCCGTTGTAACGCTGGATACGAACGTAACCGACGAACTCAAACGCGAGGGTATGGCGCGCGATTTCGTCCGTTTGGTTCAGACCTTGCGCAAAGACAAGGATTTCAACATTTCCGACCGTATTGAACTCTGCTATGCGACCGATGATGCGGAACTGGGCAAGGCGCTGGACGAAAACAAGGCCTATGTGGCCGAACAGGTTCTGGCGGTTAAGGTCAGCAGCAGTTGTTCCGGCGGTACCAAAGCCGATATTGAAGGTGCCGAAATTGTTTTTGACGCCAAAGTGACCGACGCCAAAGTGGCATAAAGCAAATAAGCGAAAAAAGCCGTCCTCCCCGGACGGCTTTTTTCTTTTTATTACTATCATTCCCGTACACAATTTCGGCTAAGCGTTTCCGTCACCCTCGGGCGTGACCCGAGGGTCTAAAAGGAAAAGAACCCCTTTTATTACTGTCATGTTCGGGCTTGACCCGGACATCCATGGATCCCCGGGTCGTGCTGCGCTTGCCCGAGGATGACAAAGAAAATGTAAGGCACGAACTCACGATATGCACACAGAAAGCATCGCGCTTCAACAAAGGTTCGTGCCGCAGCCGGTGAACGCTCAAGGGCGTCCCCTTGTAAAAAAGCCGTTGCAAAATAGAAAACAGCCTTTATAATCACTTTCGTTATCAGAATTGGTTAAGCTGATAACGGAGTATGAAAGCTCTTTACGAGAAACCAAAAATAACCTCCGGAAATGGAGGATGGCATGAAATAAGCGGTTTCGGCCGACGAATAAATGCACTGTTCTCGTACAGCTTTCAACATCCTCCGCCTTTTCTGACCCAAAAGGCGGTTTTGTTTTAACAAAACGTGAAGGAGTTGAACATAAAATGAAACAGGTTTCAAAAACAGCAATCAGAAAAGAATTTTTGAAAGACTTAGGCTTGGCCCTTTGGCTGGAACGGCGGAGCCGCCGATTGAGCATTAAAAAAGTCGAGAAGAAAGCCGGCGTTCCGAGCTGGATAATAGACCGAATAGAGAGAGGTCTCTGCGCCGATATTTTCAAACTTTTTCGGCTTTGCGGCTATTACGGCCGAAAAATCAGGGTCAAATTGGACGAGTGACGTTTTTTTTTCGAAACGGCGGCAAAAAATCCGCCGTTTTTTCTTCCCTCCATACCAAAGACGACTGATAAAAAGCCATTGCAAAATAGCTTTTAACCATTATAATTGCTTTCGCAGCCGGAAATGGTTAGACCGGTTGCGGAGTATGAAAGCTCCTTACACAGAACCGATAGCCTCCTGTAAAGGAGGATGACGCGATATAAGCCGCTTTTGCGGACGAATAAGCGTACTGTCTGTGTACAGCTTTCAACATCCTCCGCCTTTTCTGACCGAAAAGGCGGTTTTGTTTTAACAAAACATGAAGGAGTTGAACATAAAATGAAACAGGTTTCAAAAACAGCAATCAGAAAAGAATTTTTGAAAGACTTAGGCTTGGCCCTTTGGCTGGAACGGCGGAGCCGCCGATTGAGCATTAAAAAAGTCGAGAAGAAAGCCGGCGTTCCGAGCTGGATAATAGACCGAATAGAGAGAGGTCTCTGCGCCGATATTTTCAAACTTTTTCGGCTTTGCGGCTATTACGGCCGAAAAATCAGGGTCAAATTGGACGAGTGACGTTTTTTTCGGAACGGCGGCAAAAAAATCCGCCGTTTTTTGTTGACTCGCAGATTTAATGTGCTATCTCAAAGGCAGACAAGGAGAAAGACATGTTCGGACATTTTGACTGGCACCATTTTATCAGTGCTTTTGTGGTTTTGTTTGCAGTTATTGACATTACCGGAAATATCCCGGTTATCCTGACGCTCAAAAAGCGCGGCAAGAAAATCAATGCCCTGAAGGCGGCGCTGTTGTCGCTGGTAATGTTTTTTATCTTTTTCTATGTCGGCGAAGCGTTTTTAAATCTGTTTAATGTCGACATCTCGTCTTTTGCCGTTGCCGGTTCGCTGATTATTTTTATTGTGGCTATGGAAATGATTTTGGATATCGAAATATTCCACGATCAGCCCGATGCGCCAAAGGACGCAACCTTTGTGCCGGTGGTCTTTCCGCTTATTGCCGGCGCCGGAGCCCTGACCACGCTGCTGTCCATTCGTTCCCAATACAGCGACATCAGCATTCTGGCCGCGGTTGTCGCCAATATGATAATCGTCTATCTGGTGCTCAAGCTGACCAAACGCATTGAACGGCGGCTTGGTCCCGGCCTTATTTATATGCTGCAGAAGTTTTTCGGCATTATTCTGCTGGCCATTTCGGTCAAGCTGTTTATGACTAATATTACCCCGCTGCTGGCCAGCCTCAAATAATCTGCACGTCTTAACCATATATTATGAAAGTTCTGTTACCATAAACAAAATTATGGACAAAACTTGGGCTTTGTGCTATTCTGTCCATAATTAAAGATGTTTATCGGGAGACAGAACAATGGCTGAAGCAGTAAATTTGGGTACCTATCATGACCTTTTCTTCAAACTCGGCGGCACGGACAAAACGGCGGATGAATTTGCCGCGCTGACCGATCAGAAAGAAATTGACCGTATTAAGGAAGTTTATGCAAGCTGGGTCGCCAAATATATTAATGTTGACGAAAAAAATCCGCCGGAAGAAGGTCTGCCCAACGACGTCGAAGCCGAAAACAAATACTTTGCCAAGAAGGAAGAAGAAGTCGCCAATGCCCCTGAAGGGGAAAAAGCTTCAAAGCGCCAGGATTTAAATAAAGAATATGAAAAGGCGGGTTGGAAGGAAATTCAGGTTGGTTTAGTTTTGCCGGACGGCCAGAAGACTTTCAGATACTATCATTACAACCCCAAGGATCCGGCTTATGAAGGTATGACGCAGGATGAACTGCAGGCTCATTTTTCCGAAAAGCTGAGAGAAGAGCAGGGCGAAAGCAAGCCGAGGGACGAACAGGAAGACAACCGCCAGGAATCCGAGCCGCTGAATGTTTCCGAAGGCGAAGAAAAGGAAGAGGTTCCGGCGAATGAGGAAGAAAATCAGGATTGGAAAGACGACAAGGAAAAATTCTGGAAACAGCATTGTGCCGGATATGAGCAGGACTGCGAACGCGATGCGGAAGATACCGAAGGCCTGACGCTTAACATCAGCAAGGACGACAAAAAGCTCGGTCAGGTCCGCTACTCTGACCAGAAGCACGCCAGCATTGCCGGCGCAGACGGCAAAACCGCCGATTATTCGGTTTTCCTCGGTCTGGTTAAAGACGCCAAGCGCAACAATCAGGCCATTAACTTTTCGGGCGAGATGTCGCCGGAGTTTGCCGCCAAGCTGAAACTGGCCTGTGAGGAACTTGGCGTTGCCTATCAGAATGCGCCGGAGGGCAAAATTGACGCCAATGGTTTCGAAGATCAGCTGAGCGAAGAAAGCAAACGCAAACTGGCCGAATACAATGCCAGGTTTGACCGGCAGGAAGAAAATGCGCAGGAGCAGCCGGCCGGTCCGAAAAACTACGACGAACATCTTGACCAGTTCAAAAAGGATTTGGCCGACGGCAAGGAAATCGACCTTTCCGCCATTGCGGACGAAAAAGAAAAGGTTATCGCTTACGCCGCCGCCATGGTCGCCGCCAAAGACGCCCAAAAAGAAGACGTCGCCATTAAAGGCGCGCCGGAAAAGACAATCGGTTATAAAAACGAAAAGGTTTTCGAACAGGATGAAAACGGCGTTATCAAAAGAGGCGAGGACGGCAAGCCGCTGATGACGGAAAATCCGCTCTACGCCGCGGCCAAAGATTTGCCGGAAGAAGCCCGGGCTGCATTGGAGGGACACAATCAGGGCGTTCGCCAGCAGCAGTTGGAGGCGGCTCGCAGCCGGGTTGCCGGCACGCCGGAACGCGCGAAAGAAGCCGCGCGCCGGGCAGAGTTCCGTGACAACAATCATCAGTATGACGAAAACAGCAATTTCAATACCAGAGCCGACCGTGAAGCGCGGGCGGCCGTGATGAGACAATATTGGGAAAACAATCGGACCAACTCCTGATGGCCCAAGCCCCTCGGAAGAGGGGCTTTTTTACGCAAAAAGATTGCAGTTTGCTTAAAATTTGCTAAAATAGTCTTATCTTGAACGACGGAGGAGCAAATGGCCGAAAATACCTATAACTGGCAGTCGATGGATTATAAGGAGCTTAGTTTTGTGGATAAGCACCTTGATATGTCTTTGCCGGAACAGGTCGAACTCCGCCAACAGCTGCGCGATTATACCGCCGGCCGGGTTAAGGCTTTTGCCGACGGTTCCGCGCTTATTCAAAACGCTGCTGAATACAAGCTTATTTACGGCCTGATTAATGACCGGAATCTGAACGGTTCGGAGGCCGACGGAGGCAAGGCCTCGACCGAAGCGCTGCAAGCCTTTGCCAAAGTCAGGGGATTCAAAAATACGGCTACCGGCGAACTGGACATTTATGACCCCCGCTGCGGCATGAGCGCCGAGGAATTTAAGGCTTCCATGCTTAAACCGGTGCTTGAACAAAATACGGATTATAAGCCGGACGGCGTTTCCGGCGTGGAAATCGGCGACAAAAAGGAAATTGCCGGCGGCGGCATTTCGCAGGCCGCGGCCGAAAAAATGCAGGAACAGATGGCGCAGATTCTTGACGCGCACAAGATGGACGCCGGAGCCATGCAGTCGCTGCAGGAAGACATGGCCAAACAGGCCGGGGCCGGCAGCGCCAAAGCGCCTTATGCGGCGCCGGAAACTTCGGCCGAAAAGACCAACGAAGAAAAAGAGTTGGACAAAGGCAAAACCGATGAGAACGTGCTGGGTGCCGATTTGGCCGAAAAGCAGATTGAACTTCATGCCGTTGCCGACAACAGCGCCGACAAAATCCGCGAGCGCCAGATCGGCGAGGCCATGCTGGCCAAGGAAACCGCCGAAACGACGCAGGATGCGAGAGAGTGGAAGGAGTTTGCCGAAGCCAATATGGTTCTGGCCGAAACGGTTTTGGATGAAAAGGCGATTGTAACGAAAATTTTTGAGGGCGTGAAAGAGCAGAAGGACAATGATTATTGCGCCATAATCGAGCGGCCTTCTGAAGATATGATTAATGTGGGCGCCCGCAAAAAAGAAAAGAGAAACGAAGAAAAAAGAGATAATGAAAAAGGCAAAGCGCCGGAAAAGGAACCGGATTTGAATGTTTTTCGGCAAATATTCAAAATGGCCAAAAAAAGAAATGTCAACAAAGTTGTCATCGGCGACGATTTGTCCCAGGAGGCTCGGGAAAAAGCCACTGTTGCTGCCGTTGCCGAAGACATGAAGGTCGACGGCAAAGGCAAAACAAAGGAAGTTGACCTCAAAAAAGATTATGTTAAAAAGCTGCCGCCCGCCGTCCGCCGCAAGGTTCGCAATTACAATGTTTCCAATCTGACCCCCGAAGAACGGAAAAAGTACCGCGAAAAACGCAAAATTCTGCGCATGAGCGGACGAATCAAACCTAAAAAGCCCGAAAAGGAAATCAAGCCGGAAAACAGCTTTGTCAACGAAAAAGCCGCCGAACTTCAGGCTTCGGTAACCGGCAAAATGATGCCGCAGGACATGTCCGGTTTCGGGCGCGAATAAGCGTCCGTGCGGATTGGCGCCGGCGTACTCACGTTTGGCTGAAACTTTCATATAAAATAAATTTTAATCTTTTTGCTGTAAGCTCTTCATAAATAAGACGAAAATGTGCTGATATTCAAAGTTTGTTGACAAAAATTATTGAAATTTTCGAATTTTTGTACTAAACTGAAATTAGTCATAAACGTATAAGGGCACGAATATGGTGGACGAAACGAAATTGAACGATTCAAATCAGGCCGGCGGTGTTGTCAGCGCCGGTGAGGGAAACGCAGCCGATGCCAGGCGCCGCGAACTTCAGCAGGCCGTTGAACTGGTTAACAAAGGGCTGGACGGTTTAAGTCCTGAAGAACTGACCCGGATATACCGTATTCTGAAAACGCACAGCGGCGAACCGGGCGCAGCCGGCGAAGCTTTTGCCAAACTTGACGCCTTTGCGCAGAAACAGGTCAAGGATTTTGCCGAGGGCAAAGAAAAAGTTGCGCCAGAAGACCTGACCGGCATTCAGAATCTCGAAGCCGAAATCGTAACGGTTCATAACCCGGAAACGGGAGAATTGTCCGCCGCTGAACGTGTGGAGCGCGAAAAGCGCGAACTTGACGCTCAGCTCGGCCTGACCCATTTGTCGCCGTCGTTTAAGCCGGTAATTGACAAAAATCTGTCGGAAATGGACGCCATGTTGACCGGTTTCGACGCATTCGCCCGTAAACCGGACGGCACGCCGCTCCACCCCGAAATGGCCAATATTGCCGACTTTTTTGAGCATGTCGATTTGCAGGCCGGTAAGGAAGACGGTGCCAAAGACAAGGAAGAACTTCGCCGCGAGCTGCTGGAAATGGCAATTTTGCAGGCCGAGTCCGAACTGGCGGTTAATCCTGCTTTTGCCGGACTGAGTGCTGCTGAAAAAAGAAAAAGGCTGCTTCAGGCCATCGGCAGCCATGCCGATGGCATGGCGCTTGAAATGCTCAAGGCTCAGTTTCTGGCCGATTTTCAAACGGAAAATGCCGAACTTTGGGCGCATAAGGACAATCTGACGCCGGAAGAGGAAAAAGAACTCGAAAAGAAAATCAGGGAATTTAACGACAAAGTCAAAACTGCGGCCAGAGGTTATATCGAACGCAAGTATCCCTCCGGACATTATAGCCTGAGCGGCACGAACGCCACAGCCGTAATCATTGCCAACAGCCGCAATCAGGTTGCCGTCAATAACCGCATCGCCGAAAAGACCGGCCATAAAACCCTGAAAGAAAGAGCGCTTGGTTTTGACGCCCGCATGAAAGAAAAATATCCCAGGCTTTACCCCGCGGTCAAAAAAGGCATGGTTTCGGGTATTGTCGGATACGCTACCGGCGGCGTCGGTCTGGCGGCATTGTCCGCTTACCGCTCTTACCAGCTGGTTCGGACTTCTTATAAAACCTATAAGGACAGCGGATTCGAAGGTTCATACTGGAACTATCTGAAAAATAACAAAAAAGAGCTTGTCTCTCTTACCACGTCAGTTGTTCTGAGCGGCGTTTCCGCCTATTTCGGCGGCAGCGACGTCATTCAGCACGGCTGGAATGCCGTCGGCATGGTCGGCCGGGCCATCGGCGATACGGCTGCGGCCAAAGCCGGCGACAAACTGCTCAAAGCCGCCATTCGCGGCAGCATATCCGTAACGTCGGGTCTGACCAATGCCGGTATGGATTTCCGCGCCGCGCTCAACGAACCGGACAAAGCCAGACGCAAACAGTTGTACAAACAGGCGGCGCTGACCGCCGGAATTTCGATATTCTCCGGCGCCGTCGGCGTGTTTTCCGCCGAATACGGCGACAAGGCCTTTGGCTGGCTCAGAGAACGTTTTTCAAGCCATGATGACGGCGTGGACGGCATTACCGGTGCGGCGCCGAAAGTAAGCGGCGTTCAGCCGCAACCGGTGCAGCAGACGCCGGACTTCTCCCGCCTGAACGAAAGCCAGCTTGATGCCAAACTGCATGAACTGGGCGTAAATCCGAAAGTTTATGAGGAGATGTCCCCGGCGCAGAAAGCGATACTGCTGAACAGACGCGTTGAAGAGCTTGGCCCGCTTGCCAAAGAAACGCCGGAAAATTCCGTTGCCGCCCAAAACGCCGAAACCGGACCGGTTTCCGAAACCCAGCTGAAAAACATGCTGGCCCGCAATGCCGAACGCCATCCCGGTGTCGACATGAACAAGGTTTACGGACAGTTGAAGGCTGCCGGAATCAAAAATCCGGAAGAAGCTTTCTATAAGCTGGAGCAGGCACGGCTGCTTGCCCCCAATGACAAGATTATGACCGTTGACGGCACCAATATCCGCGACACCTTTTCCCGCGCGCTCAAAGGCGAAGCGCTGAGCAAAGCCGATATGGAAATCATCAGCCGCTCGGCTACCAACGTCGACAACACCGGCCATTATCTGAACGATGTCCGCGCGCAGGGCGGCACCGGCTATTCTTACCGCCCGAACGGCAAAATCATTGCCAATGAGCAGGAACACGGCAGTACGCCACGCACCGGTTCAGTCAAAAACGGCGAAGTCCGTACCGAAAATCCGGAAACGCAGCCTTCCGGCAGCAAAATGCTTGATGTCGAAAAAATGTCGGAAGCTGACCGCAAACTTTATGAGAGCATGATGACATCTTTCCGGGACGGCAAAGCGGACGACTGGCAGCTTGAGGCCAACAAGGCGTATTTGAAATATTGCCAGCTGCGCACTGACGGCAAAACCGAAGAGGCCGAAGCTTTTGCCAAAACTTTTGCCAGGCCGCAGACGACCGAAGCGGTTAACGAAGACGGAAATAAGGATAAGGACGAAAATAATCCTTACCGGGTAGAAAAAGGCGACGGCAAGGCGCTGATTGCCGCCAAGCGAGAAGCCGCCCGCGCCGAGGCTGCCTGGAAGGCCTCCGTTGAAAAGGTCCGTCTGACCGGCAAAGACGTTGATGAGGTCAAAGATCTGCCTCTTGACAACAAACGCCGTATTGACGCCGAATATAAACATGCTCTGGCCATGAAAGAGGAAGTCAAAAAGCAGATGGAATTCTCCAAAAAAGAGATTAAATTGGCCAAAGCCGAACGTGACCAGCTTGGGGACGATATTGAAGCCCGTAAAAAAATGGAAGCGCGCGTGACCGAAATCGGCCGCGAACTGAAACGCTACGGCATCGACAAGACCGATGCGCCGGCCATGACCGGAGATTATGGCGAAGACCGCCGTGCCGTGCGCGAATATTATAAAGACGTTTTGTCCAATAAAAAACATCATGGTCCGGCCATGAAACTGCTCAAGGAACGCGAAGAACTTCTCGGCAAAATGAGAGAGCAGGGGCCGCGTCCGCTGATGGAACAGAAATATGCCGATGCCGAAGCCAGGGTTGACGCCTTGAACAAACGCGAACAGTATCGGGAGAATCAGGAACGCGAAACCGGGACGGCTGCCATGGAAAGACGGACGCTGGAAAATCCTTTGGAACGTCAGGATCAGCCGGCGCCTACGCAGAATGCCGCAGACAGTGAAAAAGAGGCTCACAGTTCAAATACAGACAGACTGGATCAGGCCATGATTGCCGTCCAGGAGGGAAAAGAAAGGGAGATGGACAGCTATGCGACGGTTTCCCTTGCAGACTCGAAAGGCATGGAAAACGGACAGTTCTTCAGTGCCAAGGACAAGCTGGGCAACAATCAGTATGTCGGCGTAGACAAAGACGGGCATGCTTTCCGTCTGACGGAATTTCATAATCTTAACCCCGACGGAAAGACGGCAAACGGTCAGTTTCTGCGTATTGAGGTTGAAGAAAACCACCCGTTGTACAAAGCATTGAACAGCGGAAGCATCAAAGAACGGATCGCGGCACAGCAACAGTTTTATAAGGAGTTCAAGCAGAGTTGTGCCGATAATGAAATTACGTCGGTCAAAACGTCTCGTACGGCGGGCAGTGCCGATCGGAGTTCGGGTGTTGAGAGGTAAAGTCTGTTTCTCAAAAAAAATTGCCTAATTTGACAAAAAACATATTGAAAAAAGCTCGTTTTGTGCTATAATGCCCACAATTAGCAAGAAAATTAAACAGGGAGTTTAGAATTATGAATGCTCAGGAAGCAGCAAGAATGGTTAATTCCGGCATGGAAAAATTAAGCCTCGCCCAGTTGGTGGAAGTGCATGCCGTTTTGAAGGGCGACGAAAACAGTGCCGGCCTGTTTCGTTTGGTCAGCGGTTATGCGAGAGGCCAGCTTTCGGTTTATGCCCGCAGCACTGAGGATTTTCAGTCCCAAATGACGCTGGAAGACGCCGGCGCGCTGCGCGAGCTTGCCGAGGAAGTCGGCTTTGACAAAGATGATAACCTGACCAAAGACGGTCAAAAGGCTCTTGAAATTGCGGCTCGCGTTTCCAAACGTGCCAAGGACAAAAAAGTTGAAGAGGCTGTTGCCGCTGCCAAAAAACAGCCGGACAAGGAGGAAAACCGTCTCGAGAGCATTTCCCTGACGCCGGAACAGATTAAATATCTGGATGAAAAAGGCATTGTGCACAACGGTACGCTGGAAAGCATCGCCTGGTTCAAAGACCGTGACGAAGCGATGAAAATTTTGGCTGATGCCGGAGCCAAACCGGAAGAGACTCCCCGGGCGCCGATTGCCGAAATCGAGGAAGACAATGTCGCTGAAAACGTAAACGAAAACAATCTTGGCAGCGTTGATATCAGCAAAAACATGCAGCAGCTGGAAATGCTGTCGGCCTCGGTCAATCCGTTGGATGAAAATGACAAGTCCTTCGCAGATAACCGCGCTTCCCTGAATGTTCTTGACGTTTATGACGAAAAAGGCGTCAAACATGACGTCAAATCCGAACTTGTTGAGCAGGCCAAACTCAGAACCGAAGCCGAAATGCTTGATGCCAAAAAGGTTACCAAAGAGGAATACGTCGAGCGTCTGAAACTCAATATTGATTCGGCCGTTTATTCGGTTGTTACCGGCAATGCGGTTGATTTCAGCCGCTATAACGGCAATCGCGAACATCTGCAGCAGGTTCTGAAAAACAAAATTGACGTTTTAGCCAAAGCCGAAGGCGGCAGCAAACCGAGCAAGGCGCATGTCCGTCTGGAAAGCGTGCTCGGGTTTATGGCCGTTGAGTCCGCTCGTATTGACAACAAAATCGAAAAAATTGAAAAAGCGGTCGGCAGCATTCCGGTCATTCAGAAGTTCAAGGCTAAAATTAAGAAATTTGATGAAAGATGCGAACAGAAATTTGGCCCCAAAACCTGGGGATACGTCCGCGGTGCGGCTCTGGTTGCCGAAAAAGCGGCGCCGGCAATCGGCATGGCCTTTGTCGCCGGTATGGGCGGCCCGCTGGGTATGGGCGTTTATGCGGCATATGTCGTTAAAAAGCATGTCGTTCCCTTTACCAATAAATATATGGCTCAGCCCAAAGAGCAGCGGACCGGTTTCAGAAAATTCTGCAAGGAAAACAAAAAAGACGCGGTTCTGGCCGGTTTGTATGCCGCTTCGGCGGGTTTGAGCGCCGGTATGGCCGTTTATGGTGCCGTCAGTAATTTGAGCGTGGCCGCTGCTGAAGCCGCCTCTGCCGGACAAACGCTGGATACGGCGGCCAAAGCTTCCCTGCTGACCCGTCATGTCGGCGTTGCCAAAATGAGTTTGTCCGGTGCCGCAATGCTGACCCGCAGTGCCACCAGTGTTTATGAGGCGCATAAAGCCGGCGACAAAAAAGAGCGCAACCGCCGTTTGCTGATCGGTTTGGGTTCTGCCGTTGCGTTTGCCAGCGGCATCTGGGCACGTGATATGCTTGGTAAATGGTTAGGTGAGGGAAAAGAAGATACGCACACTGAACCGAACCCGGAAAATGCCGGCGCTCAGAACGGAAACGGCGATGAAGGCGCGGCGGTTCAGCCCGGCAATGACAATCAAAATGCCGATAATAATGCGCCGAATCACGAAACGCCCGATGCCGTCGTTCAGTATGATGATTTCTATCATGGTCCCGAAGTTGAGGCCAGAAGCAAGGAGAGCGTTATCCGTCTGCTGACCAACAGTCAGGTCAGCCGTTCGGAAGCCGCTCTGAAGGCCGAAATGATGATTTACCGCGTCGGCCATATGGATGAGAGTGTTCGTACCGCATTTCCGGGCGCCTCCGATGCTCAGATTGCCCACGCCATTCTTTTACGCGCAGCTGATGTTCGTAAAGGCGATGCCGATGAGCTGTTGAGGGCGCTGCTCGGTGACGGAAGCTGCTCCAAGCTGACGATGGAACAGCAGGTTTCCGAAATCCATAAGGGTTTAACCGGTTATAACTATGGTCAGCGCACCGATTTGCCGTATGGCCGCAATTTGGATCCGAATTATGTCGGTATCAATACCCGCTCGCGTTTTCTGCTTGATGACTGTGCCAGTGAACGTCTGGTAGATTATTACGATGTTAAGGAAGAGCCCGTAGAAACGGTTGTTCCGGTTACGCGGGAAGTTCCTAAACCGGATGAACAGCCGGTTCAGCCTGTGGCAGATAAGCCGAATGAAAATCCGCAGCAGCTTCCCGAACGGAAAGAAACGGAACAGCCCGAAACGCCGCAGCCGATTACAAAATCCTATAAGGCAGGTATGTCGTTTGAGGGTAAAGATACATTGGCCGGCAGCCATGACCAGATTAACCGTTTGGCCGAACTCGGCGTTGCCCGTTATAATGACGGCAAGTTCCGCTATGTTGATTACGATGAGCACTACAAAATGCTGAGACAACTCGGTTTTGAAGATGGCCGGGCTCAGGAGATTGTCAAGAACCGTATCGCAGTGGAACAAAAGGAACTTGAAAATCTGAAAACCAGAAGCAAATAAGTAAAAAAAACCGGAGCTAAGGCTCCGGTTTTTTTACGCGCCGATATAAGTCCGTATATAACGCGTATTTTTGCCGATACGGGATAAAATCTCATAGCTGATAGTGCCGGCATCGCGCCCCATGTCGTCCAGCGTATAATAGTCGGTAATAATGCCGGCCAGATCGCCGATCTGCAGGTTGTCAATTCCGGTAACGTCGCAGATGATGTTGTCCATCGACAGCCGCCCGAGAACGCGCGCTTCGTGGATTTTGCCGCAGATGTTGAAAAAAACTTTGCCGACGTTGGACAGCGAACGCGGAATGCCGTCGCCGTATCCGATGGAAACAATTGCCAGCCGGCGGTTTTCGGTTGCCCGGTAAGTGGCCGAATAGCCGACGAAATCGCCTTTCGGCAGGTCGGCAATCTGCAGAACCGGCGCTTTGACCGTAACCACGCTTTTCATCTGGTTTTCGCGGTACGGCGCGGTATTGATGCCGTACATTGCCGCTCCCAAGCGCACCAGGTCCCATTGATATTCGGCGCCGAGGAAAGTTCCGTCGGAAGCCGACAGAGAAGCCGGCAGTTTCGGAAAATATTTTTCTTTCAGACGGCGGAAATTGTCCAACTGGTGCTGATTCATAAAATGCTCCTTGGCGTCGGCACAGGCCAGATGCGACAAAATCATCGAAAATTCGTTTTTGTCGGCGTCGGAAAGTTTTTCCAAATCCGTTTCGCGGAACCCAAGACGGTTCAGTCCGGTTTCAACCTGAATGACAGGCTTAATGCCCTCAATTCGGTTTTCCTTCCACCAGGCGAACATTTCCGGCGAACCGATGACCGGAATCAGCCGGCAGCGGCGGAAAGAATCGACGCTGTCTTCGCCGATGCCCTGCAAAACGTAAATCGCCGCTTCGGGAACCAGATTGCGGATTCTTTCGCCCTCAATTCCGTGTGCAACGAAAAAATGGCGGCAGCCGCCTTCTTCATAAAGTTTTTTTGCTACAATGTCTGCATGCAGCCCATAGGCGTCGTCTTTGACCACAGCCGCCGCCTGTGCGTGTCTGGACAATGCCTTGAGGCTTTTGTAGTTGTTAAGCAGATTATTCAGGTCTATTTCCAAAATTGGTCTTGTCAAAATATGCATGGCTGTCTTATTATCCTATATAAATTCAACGAAAGTCCTTATATGCAATTTATTGACACGCACATACATTTGCAAGATTTTAAGTCAAACTGTGCAACGGATATTGTCGGCGCTGCCCGGAGAGCCGGCGTCGCAGGCATGGTCTGCGTGTCGTCTTATCCCGAAGACTGGGAGCGGGCTGCGGCTCTGGCGTTGTCTTTTCCCGGTTACATCGTTCCGGCTTTCGGGCTGCACCCCTGGTATTTGGAAAAAGCCGAAACCGGCTGGGAAACTTTGCTGAGCGAATATCTGCAACGGTTTCCGCAGGCGCTGCTCGGCGAATGCGGTCTTGACCGTTTGAAAAATTCCGCGTATGAGCCGCAGGCGGAAGTCTTTGCCCGTCAGATCGAGTTAGCCGTAAAATACGGTCGTCCGCTGATCGTGCATGCGGTACGCGCCGACGCCTGGCTGGAGGGATTTTGGGCAAAATTGCCGCCGAAATTTGTCTTTCATTCCTTTTCCGGCTCGCGCGAACAGCTTAATAAAATTATGATCCGCGGCGGTTATGCCGGATTTAGTTATTCGGTTCTGCGCAGCCGGCATCGGGAAAATGTGCTTAAGTCCGTTCCGGCGGAACGCATGCTGCTGGAAACCGACGGACCGTATCAGGGACCGCTCCCGAACGAGGAGGTAGCCTCTTCGGCGCTGCCGGAACTGGCAAGGCGGATTGCCGCCGTTCGCGGCTGTGCCCCGGAAACGCTGGCCGGACAAGTGTATCGCAACGCATTGGAGTTTATGGGCATTGGAAAATAGAAGATTTTTGCGAACCGAAGCTCTGCTGGGGCACGAAGGCATGGAACGCCTGCGCGGCGCCCGTGTGATGGTCGTGGGTCTCGGCGCCGTCGGCGGCTATGCTTTGGAAGCCTTGGTCCGCGCCGGGGTCGGACATTTGACGCTGGTTGATTTCGACGTCTTTGACGAAAGCAACATCAATCGCCAGATACTGGCGCTGAGTTCCACTGTCGGCCGCAGAAAAACCGAAGTGGCGCGTGAGCGGGTTCTGGATATAAACCCTGACTGTGACGTGAAAATCATCGAAACTTTTGTCAATGCCGACACCCTGCCGCAGCTTTTGGCCGAACCTGTCGATTATGTTGTCGACGCGATTGACGCGTTGAACCCGAAATGCTGTCTGATGGAAACGCTGTATCGCAACGGCATCCCTTTTATTTCCTCTATGGGGGCGGCGCTCAAAACCGATGTTTCCCGCATCGGGCTGCGCCGGCTCAGCCGTACCGAAAACTGCAGTCTGGCAAGGTTTGTGCGTAAGCGTCTCAAACGCCGCGGCGTCGATATCGGCAAAATTGTCTGCGTTTCTTCCGACGAACAGGTGAAACTGCCCGCAACCGCGCTTTTTGACGATAATGAAAATGATGCCAATCCGGTTGTCAGCGGTGGCAGAAACGGCCGCAAACGGCTGACGATGGGATCCCTGCCGACCGTTACCGCCGTCTTCGGTCTGACGATTGCCGGCGAAATTATCAAAAACATCAGCCGCCGGGCTGATTCTGAAAGGTAAAATAATATGCTGCAAACACCAAAATCCCTGAGGCTTCACATTGCTTTGCTCGGTCGCGTCAATGCCGGAAAGTCAAGCTTTTTAAACCTGATTGCCGGTCAGGAGGTATCCATTGCTTCCGATGTTGCGGGTACGACCACCGACGTTGTCGAAAAAGCGCAGGAGCTTCTGCCGCTTGGTCCCGTCGTCTGGTTGGATACGGCCGGTTTCGGCGATGAAACCGTTTTGGCTGCGGAACGTCTGGCCAAAACCCGTCGGGTTCTGGACCGTGCCGACGTGGCGGTTCTGGTCTGCGAAGGCGGCAAAATCGGCACTGAGGAGAAGGAAATTGTCCGCGAGGCCGAAGCGCGCAAACTGCCGCTGATTAAAGTTTATAACAAATGCGATTTGTATGGCTGTCCCGAAGACGGCATCAAAGTCGTTTCGACCGACCGCGGCAGCCGCGACCGGGTGCTGAACGAGTTGAAAGCCGCTCTGATAAAGGCAGTTCCCGAAGACTTCATCAATGCGCCGGTTCTGCTGGGCGATTTGGCGCCGGCTCATTCGACAGTGGTCATGATAATTCCGATAGACTTTGAGGCGCCGAAAGGCCGGCTGATTATGCCGCAGGTGCAGGCTATCCGCGATGCGCTGGATCATAGTCTGACCGTGCTGGTCGTCAAGGAAGGCGACTATGCAGCCGCCCTGAATAATCTGAAAACGCCGCCGGCTTTGGTCGTCTGCGATTCTCAAGTCGTAGGCAGGATGGTCGCCGAAACCCCGGCAAATATCAAATGTACGACCTTTTCGACGCTTTTTGCCCGTCTTAAGGGCGATATCGTTAAGCTGGTCGAGGGCGCCGGAACCATCTCAAAACTTAAAGACGGTGACAAAGTTCTGATTGCGGAGTCCTGCACGCACCATGCGGTGGAAGACGATATCGGCCGGGTAAAAATTCCGCGCTGGCTGCGGGAAAAGACGAAAGCCGATTTGCTGATAGACCATGTTTCCGGCTGCGATTTCCCGGCCAATTTGTCCGAATATAGTCTGGTTGTCCAGTGCGGCGGCTGCATGAACAACCGGCGCGAGATATTGTCCCGTATCAACAAATGCGAAAGTGCCGGCGTGCCGATAACCAATTACGGTATTTGCATTTCCGAACTCAAGGGCGTGCTTGAACGCGTTTTGGAGCCGCTGCCCGAGGCTTTGGCCGCATATCGGCGCATGAAGGCCTGATATTGAAAGTCACTGCTTCGGCAGTGATTTTTTTTGCTGGAATTTTTTAACCGGCCATGCTATTTTGGCGCCGATTGATGTATAATTGTGCGGTTGAGAGACAAATATTAAATGTTTAACTGACAAAATTTAACTGTTATGGACGCAAATGTTAAAATTGAGCCTTTTTGGCGCGTTGTAAGATTTAAACAACAGTATTGGATCCAGCTTTTTGCCGAAAACGGAGCTTATCGAACCCTGACCAAAACCACCAGAAAACCGGTCAGGATAGGCGATTACCTGCTGGTGCAGGCTTCAGCGGGGAAATGTATGACCGTTGTTTATCTGGATGAAAAGCAGGACGAGGCGGTGCCCTTGTTTATTGCCGAGCAGGTTGATGTCTGCGGCAGTTTTATCCGTATTGTCCGCAACGGCAGGGTGTTTTTCTGGGAACCCTCCATGCGCGGCTGGAGCCACCGGACGCCGGAACGTTGTATGCTTGACTGCGGAGCCGGAATGCAGACTTATGTTTGCTGCGAAGGAAGCGAAAAGGCTTTGCAGATATTTGCCGAAGCCCAAAAGTTGGGCGGATTTTAGCCCGTGCGGGTCGAGCTGTTTTGCCTTTGAAGGCAAAACAGCTTTTTTGTAAAAATTTACCGAAAATAAAACATTTTGCCGTAAACTGAAAACAAGGTAAAACAGCTTGCTATTGCCGCGTTTTCGGATTAAAATTCGACAAAATCGGCAAGGCTGAACTTATGTGGATTTTCAAAAAATGATTAAAATGATAAAACCTGTTGTCAATATCTCAAAGGTCATTGAGCCGTTTGATACGGTTATTGTCGGTCTTTATGGTGTCTTGTACGACGGCAGAAGCTTTAAAACCGAGGCTGTCGAGGCGCTCAAGGCCATGAAGCGCAGCGGCCGGAAAATTGTCCTGGTCAGCAATGCTTCTTTGCGTGTGCAGCAGGTTATCCGGCTCCTAAACGACAACAAGGTGCCGGTCATGGTTTTTGATGCCGTCGTTACCGCCGGCGAAATTCTGCACTACAAACTCAAAGTCAAGGATGAAACATTTAAAGGGCTGGGACTGACTTATTTCAACATCGGCGGCTCGGAAGGCCTTGGCGTTTTTGCCGGGCTTGATTATCTGCCGGTTGAAGAACTCGGCCGGGCCGATTTTATGTATATGGGTTCCTGTCGTTCGGCGGCGGATTTGGTCGATTCGTACCTTCCGGTTCTTGAACATGCCGCCAGTCTGAACATGCCTTTGGTCTGCGCCGGCAACGACACTTCCAGCTACATCGGCGGCGAAATCAGCCTGGCACCCGGTGCCGTTGCCGAACAGTATGCCGTTTTGGGCGGCAGAATCATTACGCTCGGCAAGCCCGATGTCAAAATCATTGACTATGCGCTGGACGGCATCGATGTCAGAGACCGTTCCAGGGTGCTGCTGATTGGCGACAATCTGGCCACTGACATAAAAGGAGCCAATCTGGCAGGTCTCTCCGCCGCTTTGGTAACCAAGGCGGTGCACGTCAACTTCCTTGGCGAGGGTTATATTCCTGATGTTGCCAAGACGCGCGAACTGGCGACCAATTTTGACGCTTATCCCGATTTTATCATTTCCAATCTGCGGTGGTAATATGAAAAAACTTGCCTTTATTTTCTCGGTTCTTCTGGTTGCGGTATATTTTGCCAATCTGATGTACACCGATTCCAAAGAGGCGAAAATAAAGCTGGAACAGATGCTGCGCAAAACGACGGTCGACAAGGCCGAAATGGATCGGTTCCTCCCGGTTTGGGCGGAGTATCTGGAAGACGGCGTCAGCCGTATCGGCGCCCGGCAGATATCTTTGACCATGGGGTCTGCGTCGGAAAAATTTCCGGTTAAGACCGTTAATTGGCTGGCGGCCCGCGGCTGGAATGCCGACCGCTTTTTTTATGTCGAGCAGCGGATGAAGGCGATTGTCAAATCCGCATTTCTGCAGGAGCATGTCAAATCGACCATTCGCATGCTTGAGCAGGGCGGAGCTTCCGGCGTTGACGGTTCGGCGGTTCAGCGGATGATTGACGAACAGAAGCAGCGGCTTGGCGTCGAAAAGATTAGTCCGGCCGAAATAGACATGGTAACGCCGGATTTGGTTTTAATCAGCGATATTCTTGACGGCACTAAACCTTTCAGCAAAATAAAATAGGCGGCCGATGAGCGACGGACTGAAAATCAGCGAGCATATTTACAGCCATACATTGTTTGGCGACAAATGCGAATTTTCCGGATTTGGCACCCTGACCGAGTTCTTTTCGTCCGTGCCGCAAGCGGTTCAGGAACGGTGGCCGTTTGATCTTTCCGACAAGGGGTATCGTACTTTTTACGAGCAGGCGCTGGTCGTTTCGGAGCAATTGGGGTTTGTCAGCAGACTTCATCTCCGTGCCCGGATAACCAAGGGCGAAGAAACTTATGCAGTCAGCCGGAAAATATGTTTTGAAGACGACAAGATGGTTTTCGTTCATGATTCCCTGCGTCGCGAAAAAGGCGCGGCCGGAGCAAATTTTGCCCATTTGCTCATGGCGCGTACGCGGGATTTTCTGCAGGCCTACGACCAAACCCGCAAAATTTGCTACAAAAACGAACATTCGGAAATTTTTGTTCAGGCACGTTCGGCGCCGAAAGGAAAAATTCCGGTTTACGGCGGTTATATCTGGGCCAATCAGGGGTTTGATTTTCGCGACAAAAGCGATCTTCCCCGTTTTCGCGACAGGTTCAAAAGTTTTCTTTCCGCTCATGGTGTGGAAATTACCGACAAAGACCTGAAAAGGTTTACCAAGCCCTGCCATTTTGCCGCTTTCGGCTGTGGAATTCAGGTTGCGGACGATAACGGAAACGGCGTCCATCTCGGCAAGGCGTTTATGCTTGAGCAGACATGGTTCGGACGCTGGTCAACCGAAAATCCCCGCGCCGAAGAAAAACGCTATGCCGAAGCCTACAACCGCGAGGGCATACCGCACGCTTCACGGCGCCGTCAGGCTGTCGCCGTCCTGAATGAAAATTATAAAAACATTTTGCGCAAATTTTATAAACAATATGCGCCCAAACGCCGTGTCTTGCCCAGAATCAAAGTCTATCAGCGTTTGGCACAGCGCCAATGGCATCATCTCGTCGGCGGCGGTCGAAACTGAATCAGGCGCCGATGCTCTCGCGCAGCATTTCAATTTCAAGCCACTGGTTTTCCGATTTTTCAAGTTCGGCTTTCAGTTCTTCCAGTTGTTTGGTCAGTGCGTCGAATTTTTCGGGATTTTCGGTATACAGGCTGCTGTCGCTCAACGCGGCCTCCGTGTCGCCGATCTGCTTTTCCAGCTCACTTATTTTGCCCGGCAGAATTTCCAGCAGGCGTTGCTGGTTATAACTGAGCCTGCCGGTTTTTTTTGTCTCGCTTTTCGGCGTTTCCTCTTTTTTAGGCAGCGCTTCTTTTTTGTTTTCCTTTTTTGCCGGGATTTTGCTTTTCAGTTTTTCCAGCAGGTCGCTGTAACTGCCGGCATGTTCGGAAACCGAACCGTCGCCGGGCATGTAAATAACCGATGTGACCACGCGGTCGATAAAGTCGCGGTCGTGGCTTACCAGCAGAATGGTTCCCTCGTATTCGTCCAGAACCTCCTGCAAAAGGTCAAGCGTATCCATGTCCAAATCGTTGGTCGGTTCGTCCAGTACCAGAAAATTGGAGGGCTGAGCCAGCGCGACGGCCAGCATCAGACGGTTTTTTTCGCCGCCGGAAAGCGCCGAAACAGGACACTGCGCCTGATCGGGACGAAACAGAAAGTCTTTCAGATAAGCCACTACATGACGGTACGAACCGCGGACGAAAATATGGTCGCCTTCGTTGCAAAGCGTTTTCCAAAGTGTTTTTTTCGGGTCCAGGGTCAACCGGTTTTGGTCAAAATAGGCTTCTTCCAGATTTTTGCCGATACGGACATGCCCGCTGTCAGGTTCCAGACGCTTGGTCAGCAGCTTGATAAGCGTGGTCTTTCCCGCGCCGTTGGGGCCGACGATACCGATTTTGTTGCCTTTGATGATACGGGTTGAAAAGTCTTTGACGATTTCCCTGTCGCCGAAAGCTTTGCAGACGTGTTTGGCCTCGATGACCATTTTCGAGCGCAGTTCCCCTTCTTCGACCTCCAGTTTGACCGAACCGATTTGCCTAATCTGTTCGCGGCGTTCCTGACGCAGCTGCTGCAGCCGGCGCAGACGTCCCTGATTGCGTTTGCGTCGGGCGGTTACGCCTTTGTGCAGCCATTCGGTTTCTTCCTCGATTTTCTTGTTAAGATACTTTTGTTCGATGATTTCCTGATCGATAACCTGTTCCTGCCATTCTTCAAAATAGCGGAAACCTTTGTTGTTGCGGCGCAAAATGCCGCGGTCGAGCCAGAAGGTTGTCCGGGAGGTGTTGCTCAAAAACATCCGGTCATGGCTGATGAGAATGACCGCGCCGCGAAAATCGGCGATGATTTTTTCAAGTTTTTCAATCGTGGGCATATCCAGATGGTTGGTCGGTTCGTCCAGGAGCAAAATGTCCGGTTCGTTAATCAACGCTTTGGCCAGAGCGGCTTTTTTCCGTTCGCCGCCGGAAGATTGCTCGGGGCTTTGCGCGGCGCGGATGTCAAACTGCTCAATCAGGATGTCTGCGCGGTATTCCTGACCGCGCTCATGTTCGGGCAGGCCGGAAAGCACAACCTCGCGCAGCGTGGCGTAACCGGAAAAGTCCGGATCCTGCGGCATATAGGAAACCTTGACGCCGGGCTGAACGAAAATTTCGCCGGCATCAGGTTCAATGTCGCGGGCAATTACTTTCAGCAGCGTCGACTTGCCGCAGCCGTTGCGGCCGACCAGCGAGATTTTGTCGCCGCGGTTGATATAAAGTTCAACATTGGTAAACAGCTCGTTGGTGCCGAAAGACAAACGGGCGCCTTTGATAGTCAGAATCGGCGGTTCAAACATGGCTTACAGATTGTCCTCGACCAGTTGCGTGCCTTCAATCTGCCACTCGATTCCCTTGGCGGCCCACAGGAAAAAGTCGCTGATTTTTTCCTCCTTAAGGCCGCTGCAGGTGCCGATTTGATAGATGGTCTGAATTTCCTCGTCGGTCAGCTCGTGGTCGGCCAGCGCCAGCAGAATCATCTCGCGCAGGATAAAACGCTTGACTTTGATGTCGCCGATTCCCTTGATGTCTTTGGCCAGTTCGCCGGCCGTTTTAACCTTTTTGGCGCTGCGAAAATCTTTTTTGCTCAGGCCGATTTCGGCCATTTGTGTTTCCATATATTCTTTCTTTGCGTCGTTGTTGCTTTTGCCGACGTTCAGAATAAAGGCCAACGCTTCCATATAGACGTTTTTTTCGTCAACCGACAAGTCTCTGCTAAAAAACAGCATTAAGTTTCCCCATTCAAAATTTCTTTGTTTGAAATACTTATACATTAAAAATAAAGATTTGCAAAAAGAAATAAATCAATTATATAATACCGAAAAGTTAAAAAGACGAAATTCTCTCAGGAGCTTTAAGCACATGCCTTTAAAAATCGAACTTAAACCGCACGAAAGCATCATTATCGGCGAATCTCTCATTACCAATGACGGCGAGCGCACCCGTTTTTATATTGAAGGCAATGTTCCCATCCTGCGCGAGAAGTTTATTCTGCGCGAAAAAGAGGCTAATACGCCCTGCAAACGCGTTTATTTTGTCGTTCAGCAGATGTATCTGGCCAAAGATCCGACCCCGCTGCAGCCGATTTATCTGGAATATGTCCGCGATTTGCAGTCGGCCGCGCCGAGTCTGATTCCTTATATTGCGCCGATTAATGAAAACATCATTAACAACGACTACTATTCGGCTATCAAAAACGCCGACCGTCTGGTTAAGAAAGAAGAGGAATTTTTCGGCAAACTCTGAACCCTGCCGCTTTTCTCCGATTAATGTTTTATTTACGTTTGCCCTCTAAGATGAGTCAATAAAGTATTGAGGTAATACTTTTTTTGTGCTAAAATAAGTTCTGTAGTGTCAGTAGGACACCACAGACAATGTGTTCAAAAGTATTTTGGAGAAAGACCATGGCAGATATTTCATTAACAGCA
>ERZ809296.794-NODE-794-length-44946-cov-6.792898_pt1 | contig 44946 bp, 40 predicted proteins | sample MGYA00520511_ERZ809296 | MGnify/ENA primary metagenome ERZ809296 (study PRJEB31576, sample SAMEA3212662) | Homo sapiens | biome: human-gut; feature: human gut; material: fecal | place: Sweden | collected 2012 ...
GGGCAGCAGCCTCAACGGGGGCGGCCGCGGGTGCGGCAGCAGGGGCTGCCGAAGCCTCAGACGCATCGCCAATGCGAGCGATCTCGGTGCCGACCTCGACGGTCTCATCCTCGGGGACCAGGATTTCCAGCAGGACGCCGGCCACGGGGGAGGGGACCTCGGAGTCGACCTTGTCCGTGGACACCTCAACGATGGGCTCGTCGAGCTCGACGGTGTCGCCGACCTGCTTGAGCCACGTGGTGACGGTGCCCTCGGTGACGGACTCGCCCAGAGCGGGCATGGTCACTGAAGTTGCCATGTGTGTTCTCCTATTAAAAAATTTCGGTCAGTTGTGGACGTGGAGCGGCTTGCCTGCCAGCGCCATAGCCGCTTCGCCAAGCGACTCGTTCTGGCTGGGGTGCGCGTGGATCAGGGAAGCGACGTCCGAGGGGTACGCCTCCCAGTTCACCATGAGCTCGCCCTCACCAATCTGTTCGCCGATGCGCGCGCCGATGCCGTGGAAGCCCACGATCGGACCGCCCTCAACCGAGACCAGCTTGATGATGCCCGATGTGGCCAGGATAGACGACTTTCCGTTGCCGGCGAGGTTGTACTCGACGGTACGCACCTGGTCTCCAAACTTTTCACGCGCCTGCTTCTCGGTCATACCGACGGAGGCGATCTCCGGCTCGCAGAACGTCACGCGCGGGATATTGATGTCAGCCTGCATGGTCGGGTTCAGGCCGGCGATCTCTTCGGCGACGAAGATGCCCTGCATGAAGCCGCGGTGTGCGAGCTGAAGGCCGGGGACGATATCGCCGACCGCGTAGATGTTGCCGACGCCGGTGTGCAGGCGGTCGTTGGTGATGACGAAGCCGCGATCCAGCGTGATGCCGGCCTGCTCGTAGCCCAGACCCTCGGTCACGGGGCCGCGGCCAACCGCCACCAGGAGGACGTCGGCGTCGAAAGCCTTGCCGTCTTCGGTCGCGACGCGCACGCCCTGTTCGTTCTGGGTGGCCGATGCGAAGCGGGTGTTCGTGTGGAACTTGATGCCGCGCTTGCGGTAGGCGCGCTCGAGCTGCTTGGAAATGGCCTCGTCCTCGTTGTTGGCGAGGTGGGGCAGCGCTTCAATGATCGTGACCTCGGCGCCGAAGCTGCGCCACACGGAGGCAAACTCCAGACCGATGACGCCGCCGCCAAGAATCACGGCGGAGGAGGGAACCCAATCCATCTGAAGGGCCTGGTCGGAGGAGATCACGCGGCCGCCGATCTCGAGGCCGGGGATCGAACGGGAGTAGGAGCCGGTCGCCAGAACGATGTTGCGGCCGGTAATACGCTGGCCGTTGACCTCGATCGTGTTCGCGTCGGCGAGGCGGCCCCAGCCGGAGATGACCTTGACGTTGCGCGACTTGAGCAGGCCCTGCAGGCCCTTGTACAGACCGGAAATGACCGAGTCGCGGTACTTGCCCACCTGAGCCATGTCGATACCGTTGAAGGTGGAGGACACGCCGAACTTGGAGGACTCGCGCACCGCCTCGGCCGTCTCTGCGGCGTGCAGGTACGCCTTCGTGGGGATGCAGCCGCGGTGCAGGCAGGTGCCGCCCACCTTATCGCCGTCGATGAGGGCGACCTTCATGCCGAGCTGCGCAGCGCGCAGGGCGGTCGCGTAGCCGCCGGAACCCGCACCCAGAATGACGATGTCGTAGGTCGATTCGCTCAAGGTTTAAAACTCCTCGCTGATGAGCCGAAGCTCAGATGGTTGTTTTCATGGCGGGCCTCACGGTCCTTATAGGCCCATTGTCCCACGTTTGTGCAACGCTGTCCTGAAGCTCGGTGTTCCATCGCGGTGCTTCAGGCCACACGGCATAGTTGCTTGCGGCACTCATCGCTCATGCGATGCGCCGCGACAATGCTGTCGGTAGGATCAGACCTGTGCACGGACATGACATGACGAACGAGGCCGTCGGTGCGCGCGATCAGCGCCCGCCGTCGCTTGGACTTGGCCGCATCATCATTGCTCTCTTTTGGCTCCTCGGAGCCTGGATTCTTGTGACTGCTATCCTCGATCTTTTCCATGCGCAGGGGCAGCCCTGGGGTCCGCGCATCGTTGCTCTCCTCGCGGGCATTGACTATCTCGTCGCGGCCACTGCGCTCACCCATAACGGGCGGCGGATGCGCCTGGTTGGCTGGGTGACGATCTCTTTATCGATCGCTATCCCGATTATTTTGTGGGTTGCATCGCTCGGCTTGGATGAGCTGAATTCCGCGCGCTCAGCGTGGACCGGCTTCGGCGTCGATTTCTACTTCCTCCCCTTTATCGTGTCGATCATCGGCTTGATCTGGATGTGGCGCTCGAATCCGCGCAGGATCGTCTCACTCGCAGAGCAGGTCGAACGTCCGTCCGCCCCGTGGAGGGCGCACTGACCCACTGCGCGATCCAGCGGTGAACCTAGTAAGCGAGGCCCGGCGGAGTAATCCGACCCGGGCCTCGTTTGTCATCTTTCCGTCGTGGGGTTAGACGCCGTTCGGGAAACCCAGCTGTCGCCAGGCCTCGTACAGGACGATCGATGCGGAGTTGGCCAAGTTGAGTGAACGCACCCCATCAACCATCTGAATGCGCACGCGATCCTCCACGCGCGGATGATGCATCGCGTCCTCGGACAGGCCGACCGACTCGCGCCCAAAGAGGAGGCCATCTCCATCGGCATAGGAGATGTCGGAGTACATGGTGGTCGCGTGACCCGTGAGCGCCCAGACGCGTCCTGGAACCTCAGCGAGTGCCTCATCGAGGGAATCGTGCACCCTGACGTGCGCGAGGTCGTGGTAGTCCAAGCCCGCACGGCGAAGCTTCGCGTCATCCATGTCGAAGCCCAGCGGCTTGACCAGGTGCAGCATCGATCCGGTGCATGCGGACAAGCGAATAGCGGCTCCCGTATTGCCGGGGATTTCCGGCTCCCAAAAAATAATGTGCAGCATGGTCTTCAGGCCTGGTGGGTCACGGTCAGGGAGGCGCGTGCGATCGTGTGCTCGAGCGCCGCGAACGAGGCCATGGCTGGGGTCGCGTCGTCGTCGAGTCCCAGCGAATCCGTATCGAGGGCGTGCACCGTGAATACGTAGCGGTGGGGGCGGTCGTCGGCGGGGGGAGCGGCTCCGAAGTAGGAAGCCTCACCCGCATCGCCGCGCAGGTGGAACGCTGGGCCATCCAGCATGAGGTCGGATGCTCCAGCGCCCGCCTCCAGGTGGGTCATGGACGACGGGATGTCAAGAATTGCCCAGTGCCACCAGCCCGAGGGGATCGGGGCGTCCGGGTCAAAGCAGGTCAGCATGAAGCTCGCCGTGTCCTCTGGGAAACCGTGCCAGGTGAGGTCCGGGGAAAGGGATCCGGCCTCGGCGGTCGCCGACTCGGGCATAGGTGCGCCGTCGGTGAGAACGCTCGATGACAGTGTGAACGTGGGAACGTCCAGGCCTTCGTAGGGGCTGGGGGCAAGGGGGCGCTGGTCGATGTTCATGCGTGCTCCTTTCTCGGTGTTTCCATTGTGACCTATTCGCGCGCGATCGGCGTTCGGGACGCAGATGTGTGAGCGGGGTTCTACACTTCCAGTATCGAACACATGTTCTATTGTTGGGAGGGGGAGTTATGACCGATGCGCACGCGCGACTACTGGCGGCGCGCGACGTGTTGAACCGTGCCGAACAGGCTGTTGGCCTGCGAGCGCGTGACGATGTCGAGCGTGCGCAGGCGGGGATTTCTCCTGTCCTTCTGGGGCCGACGGGCAGGGCTGAACTCATCCGCTTGCTGATCGATGTGTGTCCCTCCGAGGGGTGGATCGGCGTGTGCGGAGTGGGGAATATCGGCTGGGAATGGGCCTCGCAGCAGGGGATGGACCTCGACCGTGTGCTGGTGCTAAACGCGGGGAAAGATCACCAGGTGGGGGACCTATGTTCCCTTCTGATAGAGGCCTGCGATGTTGTCTGCCTCGATGTTCCTGAACTATCCAGTGCACAACAGCGGGCCCTGGCGGCTCGGGCCCGCTCGATGGGACGCACCATTGTGACACTGCGCCCCTGGCCGGGGTTCTCTCGCAATGCGGCGCGCCAACGGATGCGGCTGGTGGTCTAGGTGCGTGACATGGTGGTGTGGGTACCCGATTGGCCCGTCCACTGCCTCGTGGTTGATCTGCCACCGGGTGGCGCTGGGGCCGTCGTACATAGTGAACGCATCGAGGTTGCCAGCGGCGCTGCTCGGAGCGCCGGAGTCAGGAGCGGCATGAGCATACGAGAGGCGACGTATGTGTGTCCCGATCTCATCTGTTTGCCTCGCGACCCTGATCGCGAGGCACGAGCGTTTAGTGCCGTTGTCGATGCTTTCGATTCAGTAGCGGCTGGGGTGGAGTGCGTGCGCCCCGGGGTAGCCAGGTGTCGGGCGCATGGTCCCGCCCGTTGGCATGGGAATGAGGAGGCCGCGGCCTCGGCTCTGGTGTCGGCGATCGAGGAGGCCGTCGGCGTTGAATGTTTTGTTGGCATCGCCGATGGCCCGGTCGCATCCCTGGAGGCGGCGCGCGAGGGACGTATTGTTCCTGCCGGAGAAAACCAATTATTCCTGGGACGCATCCCGTTACATCGTGCCCTGTGGGCCGTTCCTGTCGCGATGGCTGATAGAGCGGCTGACGCCATCGAGCTATTGACAGGCCTGGGCGTCCACACGTGCGCGGATTTTCTGGCATTGGGGCGCGGCCGCGTGTGCGAGCGCTTCGGCGACGTCGGTGAACAACTCTGGAATCTCGCCTCTGGAGGCGACAGCGCCATCACGCTGGCCGGGCGCATTCAACCAGACATCACGATGGAGTGCACCATTGATGTAGGTGGAGAATCCATCGATACGATGATGGTGCCCATTGGGCGCATTGCACGAGATCTCTCTCAGAGGCTGGGGCGCGGCGGGCTCGTCTCGCAGACCCTGCGCATCGATGTGGAGGATGCCGGGGGCGGTCAGCGCACTCGCACGTGGAGTGGATGTGACGTGTGTGTATCCGACGACGTTGCGCTGCGCGTCCGGTGGACGCTTGCGGGGTGGACTTCGGGTATCGAAGGGCCCAGTGGCGCGGTGACCTGTATACGCGTGACCGCATGTGATCCGCGGGTGGGGCGCAGTGCGTTAGCACTGTGGGGACGATCAGACCGCGAGCGCGATGTCTCGCGCAGCGTCGTGCGCATCCAGGGGATGGCGGGGCCGGATTCTCTCCTGATTCCGCGGGTGCAGGGGGGATACGATCCGCGCAGCCGTGTTGTGATGACCAGATGGGGGAGCGCTCCTCTCCTTCGCACACATGAGGGAGCGTGGGAGGGACGCATCGCTCAGCCTCCGGCGACGCTTTTTGACGAGCCTGTGCGTGTGAGGATCGTTGGCGCATCTGGGGCCTTTGATGATGTGCGCGTGGACCACCGAGGGGCCTTGAGTGCCACACCCGCCTACCTCGTGAGCGAGCGTGATGTCTCGCAATCCGTGTCGGGGAGGGGGCGTCGCGCGGCTATCACGCGCGTGGAAGGGCCTTGGCCGGTGGGAGGTCGGTGGTGGGCGCAGGAGAGACCTCGCGCCTATATGAGGGCTCTGCTTGAGGACGGACGGGACGTTCTCCTTGTCTGGAAGGAAGGGGAGTGGGCGATCGAGGGACTGGCCCAGTGAGCCGGTGCTGGGGATGGGTGGGTGCCGTAGACTGAAAGGATGGTATCTCTGTCGCACACGCTGGCCTCCCTGTCGGATGATGACATGATGGCCCTCGTTGGCCCGGCGGCTTGGGCGAACGGCTTGCGTTTAGCGCGCAGTGGCGCGGTGCGTGAATTCTCCTGGAGCGAGGATGGGGAGCAGGCCGAAGCACGCGTGAAGGAAGCTGGGCTGACCTATCGTGTGCGCGTCGCGCAGGGCGCTGTGCGTCCCTCCCTCGCGTGTGCATGCCCGCTGCGCAGTGACTGTCCCCATACGGTCGCGACGCTCATCGTCGGACGCGAGGATGCCCGCGACAAGCAGCGCTCGGTGCCTGAGTGGAGCCGTGTCCTCGAGCAGATGCTGGGCTCCGACCGCGACCGCGTGGGCGAGCCGTTGGCCCTCGTCGTTGATGCGCATGATCCCGGGGTCGAGCCATCTCTCATCCCGTTGCGCCGAAGCTCCTCATCTGGGTGGACGACGAAGAGGGCTTCGTGGCTCGATCTGACGGCGACGCAGTGGGCGTCAGTGACGGATGGTTTAGATCCCACGCATGTCTCTCTCATGCGCGAGGGGTACCGACTGTCGCGTGAATCGCGTTCGTGGCACTCGCGCACGGAGGTGACGCTCAGTTCGCTGGGCGAGCATGCCTACGCGTGGTTGGCACGCCTGGTGCGGGCCGGGGTTGAACTCTACGCCTCGCCCGACGCCGGTGAGTTGGTGGTGCTCTCGCACACGACCTGGGACGCGGACATCGATGTGCGCTCAGGTTCCGACGGCCTTGACGTCAGAGTCGTCGCGCGTAACGGAGACGAGGTGATCACGAGGCCGCGCATCGACCGCGACGCGAGTGTGCTGTTGCTGGATGGAGGGCGCGAAATCGCGCGCATTGAGGGGGTGGGAGCGCTCGACGGCTTTCCACTCGATCGAGGCCTGCACGTTCCTGCCGCAGATGTCGCGCAGTTTCGCGGCACGTGGCTGCCAGCCCTCCTCAGGCGTTTTTCGATGGCTTCCTCCGATGGCAGTTTTGACGCTCAGGCTCGCCCGGACGTGTCGCTCGTGGGCACGGTGCGACGCGACGGGGAATCTGTCGTTGTGCGCTGGTGGGCCGAGTATTGTCAGGGTGAGTCACGCTCGCGCACTCCCGTGGCCCACTGCGCGGAGGACGAGGCCGTGGCCGAGATCGTGGGTCGCGTCGAGTTGTGGGGACGTGGGTTGGACTCCGCCCTGTGGACCGCCCCTCCGACGACGGGGAGGCTGTCTCCGTGGCGTGTTCCCGCGTTTTTGGAGACGGTTGTGGATTCCGAGGGCATCGATGGCCTCGTGTGGGACGTTGCGGAGGACGTGCGTGCCATCGACGTGCAAGAAGACGGCTTCGATGTCGATGTGAGCGTTGATCCAGCCCAGCGTGACTGGTTTGACCTCAACGTGCGCCTGCGCCTAGGACGCGTCACGATCAGCGTTCGCGAAGCGCTCGAAGCGATTGCAGGCGGGCAGGATTACGTCGAGGTCGAGGGAACGTGGGTACGCCTCGACGGCGAACGTATTCGATCCTTGGCGACGTTGCTCGAAGAGGCGCGCACCCTGGCGGGGTGGGACGGCGAGGGGCTCAGGCTCACGCCGATGCAGGTCGGCGTCGTCGATCTATTCGCGAGCGCATCCGACCACGTGAGCATCAGCGACGCGTGGAGGACTCGGATTGCTCCGCTGCGCGACGGCTCCGCGGATAGAGGTGTGCCTCCGGTGCCGTCGCTGAGTTCGATCCTGCGCCCGTATCAGCGGCGCGGGCACGCGTGGTTGACGGCTCGCCTGTCCGGCGGTATCGGTGGAATTCTGGCTGATGACATGGGCCTGGGTAAAACCGTTCAGATCCTGTCGGCCGTGGCAGCGCTGCGAGCGCATGCACCTGCTGGCGATCCCTCGCCCGTTCTCGTCGTGGCGCCGACCTCCGTCGTCGGCGTGTGGATAGACCAGGCGCACACCTTCACACCGCACCTACGCGTGCGTGCGGTGACGGAAACGGCCACACGCCGTGGGACAACGATCGGTGAGGAGGTTGCCGATGCGGATATCGTCGTCACCTCCTACACGCTTGCCCGCCTGGAGGCGGAGCAGTGGAACCAGGTGCACCTCGGCGGAGTTGTTATCGATGAAGCGCAAGCGGTGAAAAACCCTCGCACCGCAACCTACCGAGCGCTTCGCGATCTTGAGTCGCCCTGGAAGTTGGCGGTGTCGGGTACCCCCATCGAAAACTCGCTGGGAGACCTGTGGTCGTTGCTTTCCTTGACGTGCCCCGGCCTCCTGCCCCCGTGGGAGATATTCCAGCAGGAGGTGCGCAGGCCTATCGAAAATGGTGCGGATCCGGCGATGCTCGGGCGCCTGACGGCTTATGTTGCGCCCTTCGTACTGCGGCGCACGAAGGAGGAAGTCGCTCCGGATCTGCCCGATAAGATCGTCGACATTGTGCGCGTCGATTTAGGCAAGGAACACCGCCATATCTACGACCAGTACCTGGCCCGCGAGCGCGCGCGGATTCTCGACCTGCTGCGAGACGTGGATGCGAACCGAATGAGTGTGCTCGCGTCGATTACGAGGCTACGGCAGCTAGCGCTTGATCCGGCTCTCGTCGAGGAGTCGTATGCGCATGTGGGGTCGGCAAAAATCGAGTACCTGGCGGATCGCCTGGACGAGATCGTGCCACTCGGACATCAGGCATTGGTGTTTAGCCAGTTCACCTCGTTCCTGGAACGCATCCGACACATGCTGACGCGCCGCGGAATATCCGTCGTGCAGCTCGATGGGTCGACGCGTGGTCGCGCTGAGGTCATTGAAAAGTTCCGCTCGGGCGATGCCCAAGTATTCCTCATCTCGCTGAAGGCTGGCGGTTCCGGATTGACCCTCACCGAGGCGGACTACGTGTACGTCATGGATCCCTGGTGGAATCCTGCCGCGGAGGAGCAGGCGATCGATCGTGCGCACCGCATCGGTCAGACGAAGAAAGTCAATGTCTATCGAATGGTTGCGACTGACACGATCGAGGCGAAGGTCGTGGAACTTCAGGACCGCAAGCGCCAGCTCATTTCTTCGGTGATGAATGGGACCGGGACGGGCGCTCGCCTGAGCGAGGCAGACCTGCGCGGGCTCCTCGACTAAAGAGCGGCGATGCCCCTCGGGCGCACAGCGACCTTCAGGCCAGCGCGAGTGCGCACGGCGTCGAGGGCGTCGCTGACGTCGGACAGCTCATACTCGTGTGTGATGAGCGGTGACAGGTCGATGCGTCCGCTCGAGAGGGCGTCAACCGCCGCTGCGTAGTCATCGAGGGTCGCGTTGGCGCTGCCGCTGAGGGTTAGCTCGCGGTAGTGCACGAGGTTGGGGTCGATCTGAGCTGTCGATCCCGCGGGGAAGCCTGCGAAGAAGGATACGTGGCCCCCGATGCGCGCGCACTGAGCGGCAATGGGGACGAGGCCTGTGTCTCCGACTGCGATGATGATGACGTCTGCTCCGACACCGTCAGTCCACGCAAGGACCTCGCGCACAAGATCCTTACCTTGGGCGCTGGTTGTCACCTCGGCTCCCATCGCTCGCGCGGGGTCGAGGCGCGCCTGACGGCCGCATGCCATGACGCGCGCGCCGGCGGAAGAAGCGAGTCCGCAGTGGATGAGTCCGATCGGTCCGGTTCCCAGAACAAGTACGCGGGAGTTGGATGCGATGGGCAGGCGTCTTGTTGCGCGCAGGCAGCAGGAGAGTGGCTCGGCGAGCGCGAGGTGAGGCGGGGCGATCTCGCCAGCGACGGGGGTAATGCACGCGAGCGCTTCTTCGGGAACAAGGACGAGGTCGGCGAGGCCTCCATCCACCCCCGTTCCGAACAGGCGCATGTTCGCGCACACGTTGGAGCGGCTGCTGGCACAGGGGGCGCAGCGTCCGCAGGCAATCTCCGGAGCGAGGCCGACCTGCGTGCCTGGAGCGGGAACGTCGACCCCTGCGGCGAGGTCGCTTCCAACGCGCCACACGCGTGCGGCGATTTCGTGCCCGAGGATCACACCCGGGGTGACGCCGTTCGTCTTCTGTCCAGTCGCAATGCGCAGGTCCGTGCCGCATAGGGTTGTTGCTTCGACGGAGAGGAGAACGTCGCGTGGGCCTAGTGCTGGGATGGGGCGTTCGTCGAGTACCAGGGCGCCGGGGGAACGAAGCGACGCTGCGAGCATGGATTCCATGCTCCCAGCATAGGGCTTGTGGTCCTCGTGGGAGGGGCACCGTTCGCCCTCACTGTACGCGCCAACGCACATCCCCACCATCACCGCTATCGAACATATGTTCTATATAATGGCCGGGTGACCATGGAACGACGCTACGCAGAACTGCACGCGCACAGCGCCTTCACGTTTCTCGACGGGACCGATGAACCCGCATGCATGGTGGAGGAAGCTACACGCCTGGGGCTCGATGCCCTCGCGATTCTCGACGTCGACGGCATGTACTCGACGGTCCAGACGACCATGGCAGCCCGCGCGGCCGGTCTGCCGATCGTGTACGGAGCTGAGCTCACGCTCGCACCGGACACTCTGAGAGGTATCGCTGCGGGTTCATCTGCGCCGGGGTGGGGACTCGCTCCCGGAGCTGAAGATCCGGGGATGCGCCTTCCCATTTTGGCGGCCAGCCCCAGCGGCTACGCGCATCTCGTGGGAGCGATGAGCGATCGAGCACTGTCCGAACCCGGGCAGCGTCATCCCCGCCACGACCTCGTCAATCTGAGCGAAGCTGGTGGCGACCTCGTCGTCCTCACCGGAGGCAGGCGGGGGCCGCTCATGCGCGCGCTACGAGCCGGGGGCGCGGCGCCCGCACGCCGCGTCCTGGACGGGCTCGCAGATGCGTTTGGGCGCGACCATGTGCTCGTCGAATGGCAGGCGGCCCGCGGAGACGAGGACGAGGTCGGAGACGTGCTCGCAGAGCTAGCGCGCGCAAGCGGAACTCGCCTGGTAGCAACGAGTGGAGCGCGCATGTCCTCGCCCTCGAAGCAGGCGCTCGGCGATATCCTGGCTGCGACCCGCTTGGGATCTTCCTTGGACCAGGCGGAGGCTCACCTGGGCGCGCACCGCTCCTTCCTGCGTTCACCCGCGGAGATGGCGAGACTGCATGGGACACACCCGCAGGCACTCGACAACACGTGCGAGGTCGCAGCCGCGTGCGCTTTCGACCTGCGTCTCGTCGCCCCGCGCCTACCTCGGACCCGGGTTCCCGACGGGCACACCCCGGACAGCTGGCTCGCGCACTGCACCTACGAGGGCGCGCGCGTGCGCTACGGCTCGCGAGCGCACCACCCCCGGGCGTGGGAGACGATTGATCGTGAACTGGGGGTCATCGAGCGCCTCGGCTTTGCGGGCTACTTCCTCATCGTCAAGGAGATCGTTGATTTTTGCGCCCGCAACGGGATCCTCTGCCAGGGCCGGGGGAGCGCCGCCAACTCGGCGGTGTGCTATTGCCTGGGGATCACGGCGGTGGACGCGGTGCGCCACAACCTGCTATTCGAGCGATTTTTATCCGATGCGCGCTCGGGTCCGCCGGATATCGACGTCGATATCGAGGCGTGTCGTCGAGAAGAGGTCATCCAGTACGTCTACGACACGTTTGGGAGGGATCGCGCGGCTCAGGTCGCGAACGTCATTACGTACCGCCCGCGCTCAGCGATCCGTGACGTCGCACGCGCCCTCGGATACCCGGCCGGCACGGCGACAGCCTGGTCCCAGGGCAGGGGAGAGGTGCCAACCCTCGTTGGCGATGCGGCTCGGGCGCTCGCGCGTCTTCCCAGGCACATGGGCATCCACTCGGGCGGCATGGTGCTCACCGATCAGCCCGTGTCGCGCATCTGCCCGGTTGGGTGGGCCGCAATGCCGGGCCGTACGGTCCTCCAGTGGGATAAGGAGGACTGCGCAGATGCCGGCCTCGTGAAATTCGACCTGCTATCACTCGGCATGCTGACGGCGTTGCGCGTCGCTTTCGACGAACTCCAGGCGGGCGGTGCGCGCACGGGGGAGGCCTCGAATCAGCTGCGTGGCTGGGCGCCTCGAGTAGTGCGGGGTCGCGAGGGACAGTCCCTGGGCCTGCACACCCTGCCGGAGGAGGATCCGCGGGTCTATGACTTGCTGTGCGCGGCCGATACAGTGGGTGTCTTTCAGGTGGAGTCGCGTGCGCAGATGAATACGCTTCCTAGGCTCAAACCGCGCTGCTTCTACGACATTGTCGTGGAAGTCGCTCTGATCCGACCGGGGCCGATCCAGGGGCGCTCAGTTAACCCCTATTTGCGGCGCCGCTCGGGACGCGAGGAGGTCACCTATCTGCACCCACTCCTTGAGCCCGCCCTGCGCCAGACGCTCGGAATACCCCTCTTTCAGGAGCAGCTCATGCGCATCGCGACGGATGCGGCGGGTTTATCGGGGGCGCGTGCCGATCAGCTGCGTCGCGCGATGGGGGCTAAGCGCAGCCCGGAGCGCATGGAAGCCCTGAAAGGGGACCTCATGGCAGGCATGGAGAAACGGGGGATCGATGCGCCCACGCGCGAGCGCATCTTTGAGCAGCTCAAGGGCTTTGCAGACTTCGGATTCCCGGAGTCTCATTCATTTTCGTTCGCGCACATCGTGTACGCATCCTCCTGGCTGAAAGTGCACGCCCCCGAGCATTTTTATGCCGCGATCCTGGCCTCCCAGCCGATGGGCTTCTATTCGCCCGCGACTCTCGTGCAGGACGCCCGCAGGCACGGGGTGCGCGTGGTGGGGCCGTCGGTCAACGATTCGCTCGTCGACGCGAGCGTGCAGCGCGTGGGCGAAAATGAGGCGGGGGAGTCCTACAACCCGGGGCGCCCGGATTCTTTGCCCTCGCGCGGCACCGTTGCCCTCGATGTTGATCGCGATCTTGCGGTGCGTATCGGGCTCTCTCAGGTACGAGGCCTGGGCGCGGCCGCCGAGCGCATCGTTGAAGCCAGGCGTCAGGGAGCGTTCACGAGTCAGGCGGACCTTGCGCGGCGTGCCCACGTGAGCGCCTCCGCCATGGAAAAGCTCGCGATGGCCGGCGCCCTCGAGTGCCTGGGGGTCGGGCGGCGTGAGGGTGCATGGGCTGCGGGGGCGCTCGCACAGCCACAGGCTCGGGCCGGTCAATGGCAGCCGTTTCTTCCTGGAACGGAGGTGGGGGCACGCGTACCCGAGCTGCCTTCGTTATCGGAGGTGGAGCGCATGCGCTCGGATGTCGCCACGACGGGGGTGACCCCGGGGGATCACCCTTTCAGCTACGTCCGTGGATCGCTGCCCACTAGTGTCCTCCGAGCCGGCGAGCTGGGTCAGCACTTGGCCGGACGCATCGTCGACATCGCCGGAGTCGTTACTCATCGCCAGCGCCCACACACGGGCGGGGGGATCACGTTCCTCTCCCTTGAAGACGAGACGGGTTTCGTTAACGTCTCGGTGTCGGTGGGGGCGTGGAAGAAGTTTCGACGCGTGTGCCTGGGCTCGAATGCGCTCCTCGTTCGCGGGACACTCGAATGGGGTGATGGCGCGATTAACGTGCAAGCCTTCCAGATCGCCCCCGTCGACCTGCCCATCGACGTGCGTTCCCGAGACTTTCGCTAATGAGCGCTCCGCGCGTGCTTCGCCACACCATCCAGGAGGTAGGTGCGCAGGTCATCGACCGTGTCGCACACGGCATCCGCGTCGTCAAGTCCGTCCTCTGTTGCGTAGCCCCACCCAACGCCGATCACTGGAATACCAGCTTCCTTGGCGCCGCGCACGTCCCAGATCGAGTCGCCAACGATGACGGGGTGGGAGATATCGGCGCCGCGGGCCTCCAGGCGCGTCAAGGCCTCGTGAATGACGGTTGCTTTGCTCGATGTCGGGTCTGGGGTAGCCCCGGCAATCACATCGAAAACGCTGGACAGGCCAAGATGCTCCATTTGAGCCAGAGCCATCGGGGCCTGCTTCGACGTTGCGGTCGCCAGAGGGAGACCCGCATCGTGCAGTTCATGGAGCAGATCAATAACCCCGGGGAAGGGCTCGGGATCGAGAAAGTGGGCTTGGTATCGCGCGCGGTAGCCGCTCACGAGGTTGGCCAGGAGGTCACCCTCATACCCAAGATCCCCGAAGGAGTACCACAGCGGCGGACCGACATACGCGCGAAGTCGCTGGTCATCGGGGATCGGCAGATCATAGTCTGACAGTGCGCCACGAAATGCGCTCATGACGGCAGGGGCTGAATCAACAATCGTTCCGTCGACGTCAAAAAGGACAACAGAAATGGATAAAGACACGTGGCTCCCCCGCGTTGTTGGTGCTTTCTTAGTCACTATGCCCTATTATCCCGAGAGAAGCATCCGACACGACCACGAGGAGGGAGACATGGAATCACAAGCACGACTGACGCCGATCGTTCAGGCCAATAGTGCGCGCGCTGCCGCATGGCGAGTCTTCTTCGAGGCGTCCGGGCGCCTGCAGGGCATTCTCGAAACGCGCCTCAAGCGCACCTACGGAGTATCCATGCCCGACTACAACATTCTTCTGGCCCTCTGGGAGGCGCCTGGCCATCGTCTGCGCATGGGCGAGCTGGCCGACCGCGTCGTTTATTCGCCGTCGCGCGTCACCTACCTTGTTTCAAATCTGTCGCGCGATGGGTGGGTGGAACGCATTCCGTCCGCTGTCGATCGCCGCGGCTACGACGCGTGCCTGACGACCCAGGGGATCGAAACTGTGCTTGCTGCCACAGAGCTGCATCAGCAGACGGTCAGCGAGTATCTCCTGGATGGCATGACGGACGCCGATATCGACTCAATTGCCAAGGTTTTCGCCACTCTTGACTCGCGTCTGCGCGGCGGCGAAAAGGACTCCTAGTTTCGATTGGCGCATCTCGCCCACATCGTGTTACGCTTCTACTCGCTTGCGGATCGCAACGGTTCGCATCGCTCACCTGCGCGGGTGGCGGAATAGGCAGACGCGCTAGCTTGAGGTGCTAGTCCTCATTTTACGAGGGTGGGGGTTCAAGTCCCCCTCCGCGCACGAAATGCCCCGGGGCCGAAAGGCTCCGGGGTTTTCCATATCAATTGTGAGGAGGCACCGTGCGTATCGACATGTGGCTCGACACCTGCGACCCGTGGAGCTACCTCGGGCTGCGGCACCTGCGCGCAGCTCTCGAGGAGTTCGAGCATCGTGACGAGGTCGAGGTCTACCTGCATGCTTTCCTTCTTGACCCGGAACTCGATGCCCCCGTGGACAAGCCCCGCGTCGTCGCCCTTGTCGAATCCGGTGCCGCGACGCTCGACGAAGTACGCGAATCTGACGAACGCATGCAAGCACTCGGTGCGCGCGAGGGGATTCGCTTCGACTTCGATAACCTCATCATCGCTCCGACGTCGCGCGCACACCGCGTCATCGCCGCTGCGCACGATGCGGATATTGATGCCGATACGGTGGCAGGCCCCTCCTCGCTGCAGCTGAAAGTTGCCGAGGCCATCATGCGCGCACACTTCGAGATGGGCCTGGACATCTCCCACCCCGAGGTTCTCATCGGGTGCGCACAGGACATTGGCATGCCACCGGAGCTTGCTGCTGACGCCGTGGGCGACGAGGAATGGGCGTCCCGCGTCTATTCGGACTTCCAGGTGGCGATGCACATGGGCGTCGCCGCCGTCCCGACATACGTCTTCGACGCGCAGTTCCTCGTCGACGGACATCAAACGATCACCGCATTCACGAACATCCTGGCCACGGCCTGGGAACAGTCTCGAAAGGACCATGCATGAGCGAGAATAACGCCCCCACCTCGAACATTCAGGACGCTCCCAGTCCGATGGAGCTCGTCCAGGAGTTCCACCGCACCTACTCGATGCCGATTCGGTCGTTCGACGATCCGACGCTGTCCTACGAGCGCCTCGGAATGCGCATGAGCCTCATCGCCGAAGAATTCGCCGAACTGATCGGAGCCGTGTACGGCAAGCACGCCCGCGCGATCATCGAGGCGGCTACCGCCGAGGCGGTTGCGGCGGACGATGGCGAGCGCGACGTCATCGAGGCTGCGGATGCCCTCGCCGACCTCATCTACGTGATCTACGGCATGGCGATCGAGTCCGGTATGGACCTCGATTCCGTACTCGCCGAGGTCCAGGCCTCGAACCTTTCCAAGCTCATGCCCGACGGCTCCGTCAAGCTGCGCGAGGACGGCAAGGTGCTCAAGGGGCCCAACTTCTTTGCGCCCAATATCGCCCGCGGCCTCGGTCTGGAGACGGGGCAGAACACTAACGACGCGGACTAAGGTCCCTAGCACGCGCATTCGCGCTCGCCAGGTGACACAATAGACGCGGTCCACTCATAAGGAGGAAAGACATGGCACGCGTCGCAGTCATCGGCGGAGGTTACGGAGGCGTCACGGTCGCAAAGGGGCTGGACCCCCTCGCGGACGTTGTCCTCATCGAACAGAAGGACCAGTTCGTCCACCACGCAGCCGCGCTGCGTGCCGCGGTCGACACCGTGTGGGAACACGCGATCTTCATGCCCTACACGAACCTCCTGCACCGCGGCGAGGTCGTGCGCGGCACCGTCTCGCGTGTTGACGGCACGACGGTTCACGTCTTCGGCCACGACCCGATCGAGGCCGACTACGTCGTGTTCGCGACCGGATCGACCTATCCGTTCCCCGCGAAGTACTCCTCCTACCGCTCGTCCGTGGCCAAGGCCCGCCTCGAGCAGCTCCACGAGAACCTCAGCCGCGCCCGCTCGGTCATGATCGTCGGAGGCGGCACCGTCGGCATCGAGCTGACCGGCGAGCTCGCCAACGCCTTCCCGGGCCTGGACATCACGATCGTCGAGGCCTCCGATCAGATCCTGGGCACTCCCGGCTACACCGACGCGCTGCGCAACGAGATCAGCGAGCAGCTGAGCACCCTCGGTGTGCGCGTCGTGACCGGCTCGGAGCTGGCCTACCTGCCCCCGCAGAACGTCGGCGACCTCAGCCACTTCATGGTCGAAACCAAGAACGGTGACGTCATCGAGGCCGACCTGTGGTTCCAGTGCTACGGCGCCCGCGCGAACACCGGCTTCCTCATCGGCAGCGACTACGAGTCTGTCATGAACCCGAACGGCACTATTCGCGTCGATGGCACGATGCAGGTCGTGGACCACCCGAACGTCTACGCCGTCGGAGACCTCACAGACGTGCGTGAATCGAAGCGTGCCGACGCCGCGCGCCAGCAGGCCCGCGTCGTCATCGCGAACATCACCGCGCAGATCGAAGGGGAGAAGCCCGACGCTATCTACCAGCCGACGAAGGAATGGGTGATCTTGCCCCTCGGCCCGAACATGGGAGCGTCGCAGCTGCTTGACGCGGATGGGCAAACCCGCATTCTCGGCGCGGATCAGACCGCCGAGATCAAGGGAACCGACCTGATGGTGTCGGTTATTCGTTCGCAGCTCAACCTCCCCTGATAAAGTGCGCCGTCTCACGGTAGAATGACTGTCATGACTGGAGATGCCCGCCGCGCGCTGACGCGCCTGCTCAACGCTTTCGAAAACCACTTCGACATCGCCCGCGATGGAGACGAGGCCGACGACGCCGCGCTCGAAGCAGCTGAGCTTGCGCTGCGCGACGCGTTCTTCACCTACGACGACATTCTTTTCACTCAGCTGGGCGTGGAATTGCCGTTCGACATTCTCGATGACTCCGAGGATGACGACGATTTCGACGACTCCGATGAAGACGAAGAAGACGGCGACGAGGATGAGGACGACGACTTCATTGAGGTCGACGACTGATTCGATCATCAGCTTGTGAGAGATGGGTGGGGCCCGAACCAAGCGGTTCGGGCCCCACCCATCTCTACGCGCTTCACATAATGTCGATCGCCTGAAACGTGCCTTACTGAGCCACCTCGGAGAGAACCTGCCGAATGGGCGCTGGCAACGGCTCCGTGTAGTCGAGCAGCGTTTCCAGCTGACGCAGTGTGCGGGGACCAATGAGGGCGCTGGTGACACCCGGATAGTCGCGCACCCATGCAAGTGCCACGTCGCCGGTCGAACGTTCCAGTCCCGTGCCCGCGCGCGTGGCAGCCTCAATGACGCCGCGCGCGGAGCCGGACAGGTAGCCCTCCACCAGATGACGAAGATGTGGCGAAGCGGCGCGGGAGTCCGCGGGCGTCGAGTGGCGGTACTTACCCGTCAGGGCGCCGCCAGCCAGTGCGGATGCAGCGATGACGCCGACCCCGTGTTCACTCAGCTCATCGACCGTCGCCGCCCGCGAGGTATCCGCGAGGGAGAAGGGGAACTCGACCACCGAGATCGGAGCGCTCGCTCCGAGCACGCCGCGTGTCACGGCCTCGGCAAGCTGCCAATGCGTCGCCCGTGACAGTCCCACGTAGCGCGCACGGCCAGAGCGATACGCTGCGGTCGCAGCTTCGAGAGTCTCCTCCAGCGGGACCTCCACACGAGGCTCCACCATCCACACGTCCACGTAGTCGGTGTCCAACCGTGCGAGGGCATCATCGAGACTGCGCAGCAGATCGCCACGTCCGGCGGCGCTCAACCACGCGCCTTCGGAGGCCCGGCGCACGCCTCCACGCCACGCCACCGCCACGCGGTGCCGACCAACAGCTGAGATGGCCTCGGAGAGGATGTCGACTGCCATGCCGTCACCATGGGACGCAGAACACTCCACAAGATTGCCACCCGCGTCGACGAAACGGTGCAGCATGTCGAGCGCTTCGGGGCCGTCGGTGTCGCGCCCCCAGGTAAGCGTGCCGATGCCAATGGCCGACAGGTAGAGCCCGGTGCGGCCGCATTGCTTCAAGTCCATGCGTCTAGCCTAGCCGAGTCCGCGACAGCCACCGTGCATGTTGCTCGGGGAGCGGGGGAGTGGTTCCGCCGAACACCGGGCAGAGCGACCGCACTCCGCACCAGTTGCACAGTGGATTCTTTCGAGGCGCAAAGGAATCGTTCTCAATGTCGCGCGAAATCGATTCCCAGAGCTGGTCAATGTGACGCTCAAAGTTTGCGATGTCGCCCGCTTCGGGATCGAAGGTGATGACCTGGCCGGCCTTCAGATAGACGAGCTGCATACGAGAGGGCAGCACTTGCGTGCGCGCGAGAAGCAGCGCGTAGAAACGCAGCTGGTACAGGGCCTCGTCGACGTAGCGCGGGCCAGGCGCCTTCCCGGTCTTGTAGTCCACGACCCGCAGTCGTCCGTCGGGGGCACGGTCCACACGGTCGATGAAGCCGAGGAGCCGCACGCCGCCCGAGGTCGTCGTCGTCACGCGCTGCTCGAGCGCAGCGGGCGCGATCCACTGAGGCTGCTCGATCGCAAAGTACCCGTCGATGATCGCGCGCGCCTCGTCTAGCCACGCATCACGGTCCGCGTCGTCACAAAACAACGCGGGAACCTCCGGGTTCTTCGACGACAGGGCCTGGTATTGCGGCCACACCTGGCCGCGCGCAGCCTCAGGCGTGCGCTCCTGCGCAGGCAGAGCAAAAAGCTTCTCAAGCACCGCATGCACGATTGTTCCCAGTGCCTTCGCACGTGTCTCCGGTTCGCGGTACCCGTCGAGGACGTGGAGGCGGTACTGCAGGGGGCAGCGCTCGTATTCCTTCGCTCGTGAAGCGGAAAGAGCCGGTTCCCACGTGCGCGGGCCGGGGGAGGGGGCAATGAGGTCTGTCATGAATACCACGCTAACCCCTCCCACCCTCATCTGTGTCCTGCCATGGGCGCAGCAGGTGGCAAGCGGTATCCTTTACGTAATGACTATTCAGCGTAATACTTCGATGTCGGCCACCGATTTTGGCCAGCCCACCCGTCGGGGCGTCCTTTCCGAGGGCGACCGCGTTCAGGTTCGCGACCCCAAGGGACGCTTCCACCAGGTGATTCTTGTGAGCGGTGGTCGTTTCCAGTCCAACCGCGGCGGATTCAACCATAACGACGTTATTGGCCGTCCCGACGGCCAGGTGATTGTCACGGAGGAGGGCCGCCAGTTCCAGATTCTGCGCCCGCTTCAGGTCGACTACGTGATGTCGATGCCCCGCGGTGCCGCTGTCGTCTACCCCAAGGACGCAGGGGTCATCACCCACATGGGTGATATCTTCCCCGGCGCGACTGTCGTCGAGGCCGGCGCTGGCTCCGGCGCGCTGTCGATGGCTCTTCTTGATGCCGTTGGCTCGCAGGGCCACCTCATTTCCGTGGAGCGCCGCCAGGACTTTGCTGACATCGCGGCCGCCAACGTCGACTTGTGGTTTGGCCGTCGCCATCCCGCATGGGACCTGCGCGTCGGTGACGTCGACGAGGTGCTGTGGTCGGCCGAAGAGGGCAGCGTCGACCGGGTCGTGCTCGACATGCTTGCTCCCTGGGAGAACATCGAGGCCATCACCCATGCGCTGATTCCGGGCGGCGTACTCGTGTGCTATATCGCGACAGTCACCCAGATGTCGCGTCTCGTCGAGGATCTGCGCGCCTCCGAGCGATTCACAGACCCGATCGCCTGGGAGGACATGCGCCGCGAGTGGCACCTCGACGGATTAGCCGTGCGTCCTGAGCATCGCATGGTGGCTCACACCGGTTTCCTGGTGGTCACCCGCCTCCTCGCGCCTGGCGTCACGCCGCAGGAGCGTTCGACGCGTCCGGCAAAGGCTGCCGAAGGCCAGGGCGGCGCGTGGGACGACGAGCAGGAGTGGTCGCTGGAGAAGGTCGGTCAGCGCGTCAATTCTGAGAAGAAGGTGCGCAAGGTGCGCCGCGACGTCGTCGCGCAGGCCGACACGTGGGCGTCGGAGGGACGTGAGGCAGCAGCTGATGAGTGAGGTCGAAGCCCGTCAGGCTCTCGAACGACGCCTGATATCACTGGAAGAGAAGAACGGCCGCCTCACCACCGCGCTGACGACCGCGCGCACCGAGTTGATTCGTCTGCAGGGTGAGCTGGCCGATGTGTCACGTCCTCCGCAGACTCTGGCCACGTTCGTGCGAGCATTCCCGGCGTCGCGTCAAATCGAGGTCGTTACCGGCGGTAAGCGCATGCGTGTTGCCGTCACCCCGAAGCTTGATGTCACTGACCTGTCGTACGGGCAGTGGGTGCGCCTCGACGACACGATGATCGCCGTTGCCGCGGATGACTTCCCGCGCAGCGGGCAGGTCGTGTCCATTCTCGAGCTCGTCGGCACCGACCGCGTGCTCGTGGCGACGGAAGGCGGTGCGGAGACACTGCTTGAGCTGGCCGGCCCTCTCCGCCATGGAAACCTGCGCCCCGGCGACTCCCTCGTCGCGGATGCTCGTTCGGGCATCGCGTTCGAGCGCATCGTGCGCGAGGACGTTGAGCAGCTGCTCACCCCCGAAATTCCCGATGTCACGTACGAGGACATCGGTGGCCTCGACGATCAGATCGCTCAGGTTCGTGACTCGATCGAGATGCCCTTTAACCATCCCGAGCTTTACCGCCAGTTTGGTCTGCGTCCCCCCAAAGGCATCCTCCTGTACGGCCCTCCCGGATCGGGCAAGACCCTCATCGCGAAGGCCGTCGCGAACTCGCTGTCCAAGCGCGGGGGAGCCTCAACGTTCTTCCTGTCGATCAAGGGCCCCGAACTGCTCAACAAGTTCGTCGGCGAAACCGAACGCCAGATTCGTGCCATTTTCGCTCGTGCGCGCACGCTCGCAGCCGGTGACACTCCCGTCGTCATCTTCTTCGATGAGATGGAGGCCCTGTTCCGCACGCGTGGCACGGGCGTGTCCTCAGATGTCGAAACGATGATCGTTCCGCAGCTGCTCGCCGAGATGGACGGTGTCGAATCCCTCGACAACGTCGTGATCATCGGTGCATCCAACCGCGCGGACATGATCGACCCAGCCGTGTTGCGCCCGGGTCGCCTCGACGTACGTATCCGTGTGGATCGCCCCGACCGCGCGGGTGCCCTCGACATCTTCTCGAAGTATCTGACGCCCCAGGTACCGATTCACGCGTCGGAAATCGAGCGTTTTGGCGGTATCAACGAGGCTGTGTCGGGCATGAGCGAACGCGCCGTCGACGCGCTCTACGCGCACAATGAAACGACGGCGCTCTTCCTCGCAACCCTGGTGAATGGCGACCACAAGCGCATCTACCTGTCCGACCTTGTGTCCGGCGCTCTCATTGCCGGCATCGTCGAACGCGCCAAGAAGTACGCGATTAAGGACGCGCTGACGGGCGCCTCTTGCGGACTGAGCATGGATCATCTGCTGCGTGGGGTGCACGAGGAGATGAACGAGTCGCTCGAACTCGCGGCGACCTCCTCGCCGGAAGACTGGGCTCGTACGAGCGGACTGGCTCCTGAAATCATCAGCGTGAAGCCGATTGGAACGGTGAAATGAGCAGCGAACGCATTATTGGTACCGAGACCGAGTACGGCGTGTACCGTCCGGGCGACGCGTGGGCAAACCCGATCGCCCTGTCGACGAAGGTTGTCACCACGTACGGGGAGATTAGCCGAGAGGGCACGCCGGCCCAGGGTGCGGGCGTCGTCCGCTGGGACTACACGGGGGAGGACCCGCTCAACGATCTGCGCGGCATGCGGATGTCGCGTGCGGCTGCTGACCCATCGCTTCTTACTGACGATCCGTACCACCTCGCACCGTCCGGTGGTTCGGAGCGCGTCGCGCGGCCGACCCCCGAAGAACTCGCCCTTCCAGCGGCGACGACCGCCGTCCTCACGAATGGCGCACGCCTGTACGTCGACCACGCGCACCCCGAGTACTCCGCACCCGAGACGATCGGCGCGCGTGACGCGCTCCTCTGGGACCGAGCCGGCGAGGTGATCGCCCAGCGCGTCATGGCACGCCTGGAGGAACAGGGCGAAGAGCCCATCGTCCTCGTGAAGAACAACACCGACGGCAAGGGTGCAGCCTACGGCACCCACGAGAACTACCAGATGCCTCGCATCACCGACCTCGATGCGATCGTTCGAGGTCTGACGCCCTTTATGGTGACCCGCCCCGTCATCTGCGGTGCCGGCCGCGTGGGACGGGGGCAAAAGAGCGAGGTCCCGGGCTTCCAAATGTCCCAGCGCGCCGACTTTGTAGAGAACGAAGTCGGACTCGAGACCACCTTCAACCGACCAATCATTAACACGCGCGACGAGCCGCATGCGAATCCGGCTCAGTTCCGCCGACTCCACGTGATCGGCGGCGACGGCAACATGTTCGATATCTCGGCCTTCCTGCGTTTTGGCACCACGTCGCTCGTCCTGTGGGCAATCGAGCAGGGCACGGACCTGCGCTGGGATTCGATCGTCATGGACGATCCGGTGCAGGAAACCTGGAACGTGTCGCATCACCCCGACCTCGACTACAAGGTGACGACGGCTGGCGGCGCCTACACGGCGGCAGAGCTCCAGCAGGTGTACCTCGATCTGGTGCTCGACACTTTTGAAGAAACCGGAACGACGCCCACGGAGGCCGACCAGGAGATCCTCACCCTCTGGCAGTCGGTACTTGATCGCATGCGCGCCGATCTTTTCTCGGTGGCCACCGACGTTGAATGGGTGGGCAAGTACCAGCTTGTCAAGCGACAGAAGGAGCGCGCAGGCCTCGAGTGGACCGATCCGCGTCTGGCCGCCATCGACCTGCAGTGGGCAGACCTGCGTCCCAGCCACGGCCTCGTCTATCGACTCGCAAAGGCCGGAATGGTCACGCGCCTCGTGTCCGACGAGGAGGTCGAGCGCGCCGCAGACGTGGCACCCACCAACACTCGCGCTCACGTGCGTGGATGGGCCGTCGCCAATCGACCCGACCTCGTGAAGGCGTCCTGGTCCTCGCTCGTCCTCGACCCCGGTGAGGGTGACCTCGTCCGATTCCCGATTGCCGACGCGCGCGATACCTCCACCCGATAAACGACGAAAGAAAGAAAAAGGAACAATGTCGAATCAGATTTTTGCTGGCGGAGCGAGCCCCATCGATGACGCGCTCGAGGCCGGAGGCCAGGTTCAGGCCCGCACCTCGTCGATCGACTCCCTCCTCGACGAGATTGACTCCGTTCTTGAAACCAACGCCGAGGCGTTCGTCCAGGGCTTCGTCCAGAAGGGCGGCCAGTGACGTGAGGCGTCGAGTTTTCGGCATCGAGACGGAGTACGGGCTCACGGCCGCCTCCCCGAGCGGGGGCGCCCCGATGGATGCCGAGCACGCCGCTCGCCAGCTGTTCCAGCCGCTCCTGCATCAGGGGCGCTCCTCGAACCTGTTTCTGCGTAACGGCGGGCGCCTCTTCCTCGACGTGGGCGCTCATCCCGAGTACGCGACTGCCGAGTGCGATCGTCTTGAGGATTTGCTCGAGCAGGATCGAGCCGGTAGCTCCATGCTTGCAGATTTGGCACTGCAGGCAGACGAGGCCCTCTCCGAGCTCGGCTCAGACCTGCACCTGCACCTGTTCCGAAACAACCTGGACTCGCAGGGCAACTCTTACGGCTGCCACGAAAACTATCTTCTCCATCGGCGCCGAGATTTCCGTCAGGTCGCTGATGCGCTCGTCGCATTCTTCGTGACACGCCAGATTCTTGTCGGTAACGGATGGATCAACACCGCTGCGGCGACGCCGCGCCTCCAGTTCTCCCAGCGTGCCGATCAGATGTGGGACGCCGTGTCCTCGGCGACCACGCGCTCGCGTCCGATCATCAACACCCGCGACGAGGCCTTGGCAGACTCTGGCGCATATCGACGCATGCACGTCATCGTCGGCGACACGAACGTCGCCGAGCCGACTACCGCGCTAAAGGTCGGCATGACCGAGCTGCTCATCCATGCGATCGAGGACGGTCTGCAGATCGAAGACCTGGCGCTCGCTGATCCGATGCGCTCGATCCGCGAGGTCAACTCCGACATGTCCGGCTCGGCCCCCCTCGAGCTGGCCAATGGACGCACGACAAGCGCCGTCGCACTGCAACGAGAGATCCGTGAGCGGGTGCTCACCCGTATTCCTGTCGCGGAGCTGGATCCGATGCGCGCCTACGTCGTCGACCTGTGGGGCAGGGGCATCGACGCTATCGCCAGCGGTGACTGGAGCAGTATCGACACCGAGCTCGACATCGCGATCAAGCACAAGCTTCTCACGTCGTACTGCGCGCGCAGCGGGGCGAGCCTCGCTGATCCGCGCGTGGCTCGGCTCGAGCTGTCGTACTCCGATATCACCGCTGATGGCCTGTGGGAGCGAATGGAACGCGCCGGACTCATGCGACGCCTCACGACCGTCGAGGGTGTGCGTCGCGCGCAGACGATCGCGCCTGCGACGACCCGCGCTCACCTGCGCGGACGTATCATCGCAGCCGCCGAGGACGCCCGCGCCGACCTGAGCGTCGACTGGGTGCACGTGCGTCTCGACGAGTCTTCGACGATTCCGCTGTCCTTGCAGGATCCGTTGGCCACAACCGACCCGCGTGTTGACGCGCTCATCGCGCAAATCGACTCTCAGTCTCCTACGATTCCCGCATGAGCCCCGAGTCGTCGTCCAGCGAGTCCCGCACCGTCAGCCGCGCGCGCGGGTCCTCTCAGCGCGCAGCTGCGCGTGCGCAGCGCTCCCGAGGCATCTCCCGTGCGTCTATCTTCCTGCGTATCGTTCTCGCAGTGGTTCTCATCGCCGCGGGAGGTGGGCTCGCCTGGTGGGCGTTCCATCCCCGCCCCGCCGCAAACGAGGCAAGCGCGCCCGAAGCCGCGACGCAGTCGCCAACCCTGGCTTTGTTCGACCGCGTGACCGTGTCCGGCCGCGTTGGTGCGACACCGACCATCGAGATCAAGGCGCCGCTGGAGATCGACGGTTTCAAAGCGCGCGTGCTCGAGGAGGGCAGCGGTCGTGAGATCACCGAAGGCTCGCCCGTCCTCGTCTCCGTCACCGCTTTCGATGGAACTAGCGGACGTATGCTCTCCGAGTCCGGCCGCCCTCAGATGAGCCTCGGCATCGTCGGCTCCGGCCAGATCAATGACGACCTTTCACGTTTGGTGACCGGCAAACGCGAGGGCACACGTGTGCTTGCGTTCCGTTCCATCACGATGGGTGACGGATCGACAAACACCATCGAGGTCGACGTCGTCGATATCCTGCCGTCGATCGCAACCGGTACGTCGGTCGACGCGAGCGTCGGCCCTATGAGCGTCGAAATGAGCCCGGAAGGCCCGATCATTAGCCACATTGACACGCTTCCCGGTGGTGTCACGACCCAGACCCTTATGAAGGGTGACGGGGTGCAGGTCCATGAAGGCGACCGGGTTGTCGCCCAGTTCACGGTTCTTGGCTGGACCGACGGTACCGTGCGCGTGTCCACGTGGGAGACCGGCGTCCCCGAGGTCATCAACTTGGGCACGGCGATGAAGGGGCTCGCGACGGCCCTCGTTGACCAGAAGGTGGGGTCACGACTCGCCATCACGATCCCTCCGGATCTGGCTGCCGGTGACGACACGCTGTGCGTCGTCATCGATATTCTCGGTACGGAACCTGGCACCGCGACGAACGGGGATCAGGCGCCTCAGTCGTGACCGTTCAGCTCGTGAGAGCCGTTTCGCACAAGACTTGTCGCTTGTGGGACACTGGGAGGCATGCTGAGATGGATGACCGCCGGTGAATCGCACGGACCCGCATTGCTCGCAACGATCGAGGGAATGCCCTCCGGGTTGCATGTGTCGACGGAGGACCTGCGCCGTGGCCTCGCGCGTCGTCGCCTCGGCTACGGTCGTGGCGCTCGGCAGAAGTTTGAGTCCGACGAGGTCTCGATTCTCGCGGGTGTCCGTCACGGGGTAACCACGGGAGCGCCGGTCGCGATTCGTATCGGTAATTCCGAATGGCCCAAGTGGGAGACGGTGATGAGTGCGGATCCTGTCGACCCCTCCGCTCTCCTCATCGATGCTGGAACGGGCGACGAACGCGAAATCGCCCGGAACCGACCGCTGACAAGGCCCCGTCCCGGTCACGCGGACCTGCCCGGCATGCTGTCCTACGACCTGCCCGAGGCTCGCCCCGTCCTTGAGCGCGCGAGTGCCCGAGAGACTGCCGCGCGCGTCGCACTCGGCGTGCTCGCCGAGGCCCTCCTGGAGCAGGTCGCCGGCATTCGTCTCGTGTCCCACGTCGTGTCCGTCGGGGCGCAGCACGCCACGGCCTCGTTGGTTCCCACCCCCAGGGACGAAGCTGCACTGTGCGAGGCCTCGATGCGCACACTCGATCCGGAGGATAACGCCCGCTTCGAGGCAGCCGTGGATGCCGCCAAGCATGCGGGTGACACGATCGGCGGCGTCGTCGAAGTGATCGCATACAACGTCCCCGTCGGCTTGGGCACTCACGTGACCGCACGCGAGCGTCTCGATGCGCGATTGGCCGCCGCACTCATGTCGATACAGTCCGTCAAGGGCGTTGAAATCGGAGACGGTTTCGCACAGGCCGCACTGCTCGGCTCCGCCGCTCACGACGAGATCGTACGGGGCGAGGATGGACATTTGACCCGCTCTTCCAACCACGCCGGAGGCATCGAAGGAGGGACGTCCAACGGCGCGCCGATCGTCGCGCGAGCCGCTTTCAAGCCGATCTCGACCGTTCCGCACGCGCTGCGCAGCGTCGACCTCGCGACGGGTGAGGAAGCGGTGGGATTGCACCAGCGCTCCGACACCTGCCAGGTCGTGCCCGGCGCAGTCATCGCCGAGGCCGAGGTGGCTCTCGTGCTCGCGGATGCCCTGTCTGATCACGCGGGCGGTCGATCGGTTGGTGAGATGCGCAGGAATCTCGACGCGTATCTCGCGGTGGTGGGGGAGCGCGCATGAGTGCTCAGGGCCCCGTCATCCTCGTCGGCTTACCCGGTGCGGGCAAGTCCAAGGTTGGGCGCCTGCTGGCCGAGCGGTTGGGCGTTGACCACATCGATACAGACGCCCTCGTCGTTGAGCGCGAAGGCCGTCCGATCGCGGATATTTTCGCCACCGATGGAGAAGCAGCTTTTCGCGTGATGGAGACCAAAGCGGTCGCCGAGGCTCTCACGCATGAGGCCGTTGTCTCTTTGGGTGGGGGAGCCGCAGCGACTCCCGCCGTTCGGAACCTCCTGTCCGGCCACACCGTCGTCTACATTGACGCGCCCCACGAGGAGCTCGTTCGTCGTACCGCCTCGAAGACGCATCGGCCGCTGCTGGCCGAGGACCCATCCGGGACGCTTGCGCGCCTGCGTACCGAGCGCGAGCCTCACTACCGATCCGTCGCCACCATCGTCGTCGAGTCAGGGCCCGGTCCCGTCGACGACGTCGTCACCGCCATCGCCCAGCAGTTGGAGCATGCATGAGCACAATTATCCGCGTCACCGGAGAACACCCCTCGACTATTACGGTCGGACACGGGCTCGGCTTCGAGCCGATCTATGATGCCCTCGACGAGGCTGCGACCAAGGTACTCATCATTCACGCGCGTCCGCTCGCTCACCGAGCTGAGGCCCTGGCGGAGTACCTGCGTGATCGGGGCATTGAGGCCTCAACTGCCGACCACCCCGATGCCGAGGCCGGCAAGTCGATCGAGGTCGTTGCCTCCCTGTGGGACGAGTGCGGTCGTCTCCAGCTTGGACGTAAAGATGCGATCGTCGCCATGGGCGGCGGAGCGACCACCGACATGGCCGGTTTCGTCGCCGCCACATGGCTGAGGGGCATCACGCTCATTAATGTTCCGACGACGCTGCTCGCCATGGTTGACGCAGCCGTTGGTGGTAAGACGGGAATCAACACGTCCGTCGGGAAGAACCTCGTCGGTTCGTTCTATCCAGCAACCTCCGTGGTTGCCGATATGGATTTCCTTGAGAGCCTGCCCGCACCCGATCTGGCTGCCGGTGCTGCCGAGGTCATTAAGTGCGGTTTCATCGCGGACCCGGAAATCCTGCGCATCGTCGAGGAGACGGAACCGAGCGAGCTTCTGCGATCGAACAGCCCGCAGCTCGCGGAGATCACCACCCGCGCGATCGCCGTCAAGGCCCGCGTCGTGTCGGCCGACCTCACTGAAGGCGGCCTGCGCGAAATCCTCAACTACGGACACACGCTCGCGCACGCCATCGAGCGTGCGAACGACTACACCTGGCGGCACGGCGATGCGGTGGCCGTCGGCTGCTGCTTCGCGGCGCGCCTGGCCCAAGCCCGGGGGCTGCTCAGCGCTGACGATGTTGCTCGTCACGACCAGCTTTTCTCACGCGTCGGGCTGCCGACCCGCTACGAGGGAAGCACTCTCGACGAGCTCACCCACATCATGCTCTCCGATAAGAAGGTACGGCGCGGAATCCTGCGTTTCGTCCTCCTTGACGGCATCGCAAATCCCGGCACGGTCTCCGTCGATCCGCAGGAGCTGCCGGCACCCGCGTCGCAGATCGGCATTCACGCATGAGCCTCATTGTGTTAATCGGAGTGACTGGGGCCGGCAAAACCACCGTTGGGCGCGAGCTTTCCCGCCGTCACAATCTGCCGCTCTACGAGGTCGACGCGGCCGTCGAGGAACGCCTGGGCGCACCTATGCGCACCCTCGTGGTCGGACGCGATCCGCGCCTGGCCACCACAGCACGCGAGGAAGCCGAGCGTCTCCTCAGCGTCGACGAGGGCATTGTCACGCTTGGGGCCTCTCAGCCGCTCGACCCAGCCACTGCCTCGTCGATCGAACGGGCGCGTGCAAACGGCGCGTTCATCATCGAGCTCAGCGCCGATCTTTCCGCGGTATCACGCCGAGAAGGCCTCGGCGCTCCGCGCTCGGTCGGCCTGGGTGCACCCCGCGCCGTGCTCACCCAGCTGATGAAACAAGCGCGCGAGGCATATGCCTCCGTGGCCGACACAACAGTGGATACGAGTGCCCGCACCCCGCAAGAAGTCGCGGATTTGGTCGCGCGCGCGTGTAAACTGGCCCCTGATTACTGATTCCTTCTCAAGTGAGGTACCCCTGTGGCAACGACCAATGATCTGAAGAACGGCCTGGTTATGGTGATCGACGGCCAGCTCTGGCAGGTTGTCGAATTCCAGCACGTCAAGCCCGGCAAGGGCCCGGCCTTCGTGCGCACCAAGATCAAGAACGTCCTGTCCGGCAAGACCGTCGACAAGACCTTCAACGCGGGCCTGAAGATCGAGACCGCGACCGTCGACCGTCGCGACATGACGTACCTGTACCAGGACGGCACCGACTACGTCTTCATGGATCAGTCCACCTACGAGCAGATCAACGTTCCCGCCGAGACCGTGGGTGACGCCCGCAACTTCATGGTGGAGAACCAGAACGTTATCGTCTCCCAGCACGATGGCACCGTCCTGTTCGTCGAGCTGCCCGCCACCGTCGTTCTGACGATCACGCACACGGAGCCCGGCCTGCAGGGCGACCGTTCTTCCGCCGGCACCAAGCCCGCGACCCTCGAGACCGGCTACGAGATCCAGGTTCCCCTCTTCATGGAGGAAGGCACCCGCGTCAAGGTTGACACCCGCGACGGCTCGTACTCGGGTCGCGTGACCGAGTAATGTCGAAGCAGCACCGCTTCACCTCGCGCACCAAGGCCCGCAAGCGCGCGGCCGACGTTGTCTACGAGGCCGACCAGCGCGGCATGGGGTCTAACCCCGACGTGCTGCGCGACCTCCTGCGCGAGCGCCGCGTCATCACCGCGGCTCAGACTCCGCTCCCGGAGTTTTCGATCCAGATCATCGCCGGTGTGGCAGACAATCTGCGCCGCATCGACTCACTGATTTCGGCGCACGCGCGCGTGCCCGGCCTGGATCGCATTGCCGCCGTCGACCTTGCGGTCATGCGCGTGGCGGTGTGGGAGATGCTCGAGAACGACGAGGTGTCGCCTATCATCGTCATCGACGAGGCCATCTCGATCGTTCGCTCGATCTCGACCGACACGTCGCCGTCGTTCGTGAACGCGGTCCTCGACGCGATCCGCAAGGATCTTGCGTCCCCCGCATGGTCGCGTCGCAGCTCCGAGGAAGAGGATGCGCACGTTTCCGATGAGGACGAGTCGTCGTCCGACGATCAGCTGCCCGCACAGGAAGCGCCCGCGCGCGCTCTGCCTGCCGGTGCCAAGCCGCTGGATGGCGGCAGCGTCGAAGACGAGCTCGACGAACTCCTCGAGGAGTACTGAGCGCTCGCTCCATATTGATGGTGAAGGCCGACTCTCATGCGAGAGTCGGCCTTCACCATGTCATGAGGCTTTGTCACAGAGACAGGCGAGTCGTTCGCACGTCCCAGGATTCGGGGCCGTCGACGATGACCTCGAAGGTCCACTCACCGGGCAGCTGCGCGATCTGCGCAAGCAGCGGACGAGGCAGGTGGGGAGCGCGAATGATGAAGGATTCACCAGCGTTCATCGACTGGGCAGCGCCGAGGACAGCCGCGTGACGCAGACGGTGGGGGATAGCGGTCGCATCAATGGTCGGCTCGACAACATCGTGTTCACCGCAGCCACAGCCGCCACCGTGAACCTCGGGGTGGGGAAGCTGTTCGATCGTCATGGTGTGGCCTTTCTATAGTGAAGTATCTGAAGCGCCGACGGCGCTCATTGAATTTTACCGGGTTTGCCCCTTTCATTGCAGCGCCAACAGGACTACGTATCGTCATCGAAGACGAAATACCCGGTAGGGGTATTGTCACATACCCCTACCGGGTATCACGCTTCGCATCCTCTTGGGCACTTCGTCGTTTTCATCGGGCGTCAAACGATGCATCAAGACGTCACCTCCACACCCATCAGGCCACGCCACGTGGTGTTTCACACGCGGAGGCGTCACACCGGCTCCTGACGAGGAGCGTAGGATGGACGTACGACAGATCCTTTAATGACCGTCCCGTGAGGCGGGGAAGGAGTAAGCGTGGCCGAAGTGCACGCAGATCGCGCATCGCGCGGCAAAGAAGTATTGGGAGTTGGCGACGTCGCACGCTCCCTGACGCGCATCGCCTATGAGATCGTCGAACGAAACGGCGGCAGCGATAATCTGGTGATCGCCGGCATCCCCACTCGTGGCGCAACGTTGGCACGCCGCCTCGTCAATCGGATTCGTGAAGTCTCCGGCACCTACGCGGAGCTCGCAATTATCGACACCACGATGTACCGCGACGACCTAGCCTCTCAGCCCCTGAGGGCTCCGAAAGAGACGCTGGTTCCGCGTACCGGCATCAATGGCAAGACCGTCGTCCTCGTTGACGATGTGCTGTACACCGGCCGCACCATCAAGGCTGCGCTCGATGCTCTTACTCGTATCGGTCGCCCTGCGGCCGTTCAGCTCGCAGTCCTCGTCGACCGTGGCCACCGCGAGCTTCCGATTCGCCCGGACTACGTCGGCAAGAACCTGCCGACCTCCCGCGACGAAATTGTCACCATTCTGCTTGACGAAACAGACGGGCGCGATGGCGTCCTTCTGGGGAAAGGCCTGTAAACGATGAGCCTGAGCCATCTCATTTCGATCCGTGACTTGACGCGCGAGGAGGCGATTCTGATCCTCGACACGGCGGAGCAGATGGCCGCCACTCAGCGCCACGGCGTAAAGAAGCTTCCGACGCTTCAGGGCAAGACAGTCGTCAACCTCTTTTTCGAGGATTCGACGCGCACCCGTATCTCCTTTGAGACCGCCGCCAAGCGCCTGAGCGCCGACGTCATTAACTTCCAGTCCCGCGGCTCCTCGGTTTCCAAGGGTGAGTCCCTCAAGGACACCGCGCTCACACTGGAGGCCATGGGCGCGGACGCGGTCATCGTGCGACACTCCTCGTCGGGCGCCGCTCACCGTCTCGCGCACGCCGGCTGGATGAATCTGCCGGTCCTCAACGCGGGTGACGGCACCCACCAGCATCCGACGCAGGCACTCCTCGACGCGATGACCCTGCGCCGCCACTACGCACCGTCGCTCGGCGACGATGGAACGCCCGCCCCCGGCTCCGGCCTCGACGGCGCACACGTTGTCATCGTCGGCGACGTCCTCCACTCGCGCGTGGCGCGCTCCAACGTCGATCTCCTGACGCTCCTGGGCGCCCGCGTCACCCTCGTGGCACCCCCGACGCTCCTGCCGATCGGGGTGGAGACCTGGACCTGCGACACCTCCTACAACTTCGACGAGGCCCTGGCGGCCAAGCCCGACGCGGTCATGATGCTGCGGGTGCAGCGCGAGCGCATGTCGAGCGCGGGCGGTGGTTTCTTCCCGTCGCCCGGCGCCTACCACGCGGAGTACGGCCTCACCCCCGCACGCTTCGCCACACTGACGCCCAACGCTGTCGTCATGCATCCCGGCCCGATGAACCGAGGCCTCGAAATCTGCGCCGAGGCAGCCGACTCAGACCAATCTGTCATCGTCGAGCAGGTGTCGAACGGCGTGTGCATCCGCATGGCCGCCCTCTACCTGCTTCTCGCATCGGAAGGACACAGCAATGACTGAACAGACCCGTGACATCCTGATCACCGGCGCCTCGCTGCTCGGCGGCGAGCCCACCGACATTGCGCTGTCCGGTGGCACCATCGTCGCGATCGGCGCCGACGCCCGCAACGCCGTGCGTGACCCGCGCATCATCGACGCTGAGGGCCTGATCGCCCTGCCCGGCCTCGTCGACATCCACACCCATCTGCGCCAGCCCGGCGGGGAGGACGCCGAGACCGTCTTCACCGGCACCCGTGCGGCTGCAGTCGGCGGCTACACCGCTGTCCACGCAATGGCCAACACGACGCCCACGCAGGACACGGCAGCCATCGTCGACCAGGTACTCCGCCTGGGCGAGGAGGCCGACTGGGTCGAGGTGCGTCCCGTCGGCGCCGTCACCAAGGGCCTGGAAGGCAAGCAGCTCGCCTCCCTCGGTTCGATGGCCCGTTCGCGCTCGAAGGTTCGTGTCTTCTCCGACGACGGCAAGTGCGTGTCCGATCCCGTCCTCATGCGCCGCGCCCTCGAATACGTCAAGGGTTTCGGCGGTGTGATCGCCCAGCACAGCCAGGATCCAGCCCTCACTGAGGGCGCTCAGATGAACGAGTCGACGCTGTCCGGCGAGCTCGGCCTCGCCGGTTGGCCGGCTGTCGCCGAAGAGGCGATCATCGCCCGCGACATCCTGCTCGCCAAGCACGTCGGTTCGCGCCTGCACGTGTGTCACCTCTCGACCGCGGGTTCGGTTGACCTCGTGCGCTGGGGTAAGGCACAGGGGGTGGATATCACGGCCGAGGCTACGCCTCACCACCTGCTCCTCACCGAGCAGCTGGCCGCCACCTACGACCCGCTCTACAAGGTGAACCCGCCGCTGCGCCGTGCCGAGGACGTCGAGGCGGTGCGCGAAGGCCTCGCCGACGGCACGATCGACTGCATCGGCACTGACCACGCTCCGCATCCCCTCGAGATGAAGGACTGCGAGTGGCAGGCCGGCGCGTTCGGCATGACCGGCCTGGAGACGGCTCTGCCGATCATCATTGAGACGATGGTGAACACGGGCCGCATGGACTGGGCGGACGTTGCTCGCGTGATGTCGACTGTTCCCGCCCAGATCGGCCGCGTGGAATCGCAGGGTCAGGGCCTGGTGGTCGGTGCCCCCGCACACGTCACCCTCGTGGACGCCACCGTCCGCGTGACGGTCGACCCCGCCAAGCAGTGGACCCGCTCCACAAACTGCCCCTTCCGCGGCATGGAACTGCCCGGCCAGGTGCGCTACACGATCTACAACGGCGTCCCAACGGTCGTCGACGCCACCCCGATTGCCAAGGAGGACCGATGACCACGTCCGATATCGCTCTGCTCGTCCTGGAGGACGGCACCGTTTTCAAGGGCCGCGCATGGGGAGCGAAGGGCCGCACGCTCGGCGAGATCGTGTTCTCGACCGGCATGACCGGCTACCAGGAGACGCTCACCGACCCGTCGTACCACCGCCAGATCGTCGTCATGACGGCCCCGCACATCGGCAACACCGGTGTCAATGACGAGGATCCCGAGTCCTCGCGCATCTGGGTCGCGGGCTTCGTCGTGCGCGATGCCGCCCGCCGCGCCTCCAACTGGCGCTCGCGCCGCGAGCTGGAGGACGAGCTGATCTCTCAGGGCATCGTCGGTATCGCGGACGTCGACACGCGTGCGATCACCCGCCACATCCGCGAGCGCGGAGCGATGCGCGCCGGCATCTTCTCGGGTGACGCGCTGCCCGTGGGTGCGCAGTACCTGGGGGACGAGGCCGTGGCCTCCCTCATGCGCATCGTCGCCGAGTCGCCCGCGATGAGCGGCCAGGCGCTCGCCGCCGAGGTGTCGACGGACGAGACCTACGTGGTGGAGCCTCTCGGCGACTTCGAGGGAAAGGAACCCATCGCGCGCGTCGTCGCTGTCGACCTGGGTATCAAGTCGCGTACGCCGTACCACCTGGCCGCGCGTGGAGCGCGCGTCTACGTGGTGCCCTCCACCGCGTCCTTCGCCGATATCGAGGCACTCAAGCCGGACGGCGTTTTCTTCTCCAACGGCCCCGGTGACCCGTCGACGGCCGACCGCGAGATCGGCGTGCTGCGCGCCGTCCTGGACGCGGGTATTCCGTACTTCGGAATTTGCTTCGGCCACCAGCTCTTCGGCCGCGCTCTGGGCTACGGCACCTACAAGCTGGACTACGGTCACCGCGGCATCAACCAGCCGGTGAAGGACGTGGCCACGGGCCGCGTGGAGATCACCGCTCACAACCATGGCTTCGCTGTAGACGCCCCGGTGGGGGAGCCCTCCATCGCTCCCTTTGAGTCGGGCCGCTACGGGCGCGTCGAGGTCTCCCACGTCGGCCTCAACGACGGCGTCGTCGAGGGCCTGCGCGCCCTGGACATTCCCGCCTTCTCTGTTCAGTACCACCCCGAGGCAGCTGCAGGCCCGCACGACGGCGAGCTCCTCTTCGATCGCTTCATTACCCTGATGACCGCCGCTAAGGAGACCCACTGATGCCCCGCAGGAACGATCTGTCGTCCGTCCTCGTCATCGGATCGGGCCCCATTGTCATCGGCCAGGCGTGCGAGTTCGACTATTCGGGCACGCAGGCGTGCCGCGTGCTGAAGGAGGAGGGCCTGCGCGTCATCCTCGTCAACTCCAACCCGGCGACCATCATGACCGACCCCGGCATCGCCGACGCCACCTACGTCGAGCCGATCACCCCGGAGGTCGTGGCCTCGATCATCGAGAAGGAGCGCCCCGACGCGCTGCTTCCCACGCTGGGTGGCCAGACGGCGCTGAACACGGCCGTCGCGCTGTCCGAAATGGGCGTTCTTGAGCGATTCAACGTCGAGCTGATCGGCGCGTCGATCGACGCGATCCGCGCCGGCGAGGACCGCGAGGAGTTCAAAGAGATCGTCGAGCGCTCCGGTGCCGAGGTCGCACGTTCCTTCATCGCCCACACGATGGAGGAGTGCCACGCGGCCGCCGCCGAGCTCGGATACCCCCTCGTCGTTCGCCCCTCCTTCACGATGGGCGGCCTCGGCTCCGGTTTTGCTTACACTCCCGAAGACCTCGAGCGCATCGCCGGCCAGGGCTTGGCTGCCTCGATCACGACCGAGGTTCTCCTCGAGGAGTCGATCCTCGGCTGGAAGGAATACGAGCTCGAGCTCATGCGCGACAAGGCGGACAACGTCGTCGTCGTGTGTTCGATCGAGAACGTCGACCCGGTCGGCGTGCACACGGGTGACTCGATCACGGTCGCTCCGGCGCTGACCCTCACCGACCGCGAGATGCAGCGTCTGCGCGACATCGGTATCGCCGTCATCCGCGCCGTTGGCGTGGACACCGGCGGCTGTAACATCCAGTTCGCGATTCACCCCGAGACGGGCCGCATCATCGTCATCGAGATGAACCCGCGCGTGTCTCGTTCGTCCGCGCTGGCCTCGAAGGCGACGGGCTTCCCGATCGCGAAGATCGCCGCGCGCCTCGCCACCGGCTACACCCTCGACGAGATCCCGAACGACATCACGGGCTCGACCCCGGCCTCGTTCGAGCCGACGCTCGACTACGTGGTCGTCAAGGTCCCGCGCTTCACCTTCGAGAAGTTCCCGGCCGCCGACCCGACCCTCACCACCTCGATGAAGGCCGTGGGCGAGGCCATGGCGATCGGCCGCTCCTACACGGAGGCGCTGCAAAAGGCCCTGCGCTCGATCGATAAGGGCGGTGTGCAGTTCCACTGGGACGGAGAGGCGCCCACCCCCGAAGAAACCCGTGCCCTGGTTGAGGCCGCCGCAGTTGGCACCGAGGGACGTCTCGTCCAGGTCCAGCAGGCGATCCGCGGTGGTGCGACGCTCGAGGAGCTCTTCGAGTCGACGAAGATCGACCCGTGGTTCCTCGACCAGATGTTCCTCCTCGACGAGGTCGCGACCCGCATTCGCGAGGCCGAGGCACTCACGGGCGACGTCCTCGCCGAGGCGAAGCGCCACGGTTTCTCCGACCGGCAGATCGCTGCGATGCGCGGCCTGTCCGAGGACACGGTGCGCGAGGTGCGCGGCGCGTTTGGTATCCACCCCGTCTTCAAGACGGTCGACACCTGCGCCGCCGAGTTCGCAGCCCGCACGCCGTACCACTACTCGACCTACGACCAGGAGAACGAGGTTCGTCCACGCGAGCGCGAAGCCGTCATCATCCTGGGTGCCGGTCCCAACCGCATCGGTCAGGGCATCGAGTTCGACTACTCGTGCGTGCACGCCGCCATGTCGCTGCGCGAGCACTACGAGACCATCATGGTCAACTGCAACCCCGAAACGGTGTCGACCGACTACGACATCTCCGACCGCCTCTACTTCGAGCCCCTGACGCTCGAGGACGTCCTGGAGATCTACCGAGTCGAGTGCGCGGCTGGCCCTGTCAAGGGCATGATCGTCCAGCTCGGCGGCCAGACTCCGCTGTCGCTGGCGGCCGACCTCGAGCGCGCCGGGGTGCCGATCCTGGGCACCAGCCCGCGCGCCATCGACCTAGCCGAGGACCGAGAGGAGTTCGGTAAGGTTCTTGAGGCGGCGCAGTGCCCGGCTCCCGCGCACGACACTGCGCACACGCCCGAGCAGGTTATCACCGTGGCCGAGAAGGTCGGCTACCCGGTTCTCGTTCGCCCCTCCTTCGTGCTGGGCGGACGCGGCATGGCGATCATTAACGACGAGCCGGCGCTCCGCGAATACCTCGCAAGCCACGACTCCGAACTACTGTTCTCGCGCGGCCCGCTCCTCATCGACCGCTTCCTGGACGCTGCCATCGAGATCGATGTCGACGCCCTGTACGACGGTGAGGAACTCTTCATGGGCGCGATCATGGAGCACATCGAGGAGGCGGGCATCCACTCGGGTGACTCCTCCTGCGTGCTGCCTCCCATGACACTATCCGCGCGCGAGCTCGAGCGCATCACGGCCTCGACCGAGGCCATCGCACGCGGCGTCGGTGTGCGCGGCCTGATTAACATTCAGTTCGCCTTGCTCTCTGACACCCTCTACGTCATCGAGGCGAACCCACGTGCCTCGCGTACCGTTCCATTCGCATCGAAGGCGACGGGCGTACAGCTCGCAAAGGCTGCTGCACTCATCCAGGTGGGCGCGACGATCGCTTCCCTGCGCGAGGAGGGCTTGCTACCCACCCACGATGCCCGCGAGATTCACGACGGCGGATCGATCGCAGTGAAGGCAGCAGTCCTGCCGTTCAAGCGGTTCCGCACGGCTGGCGGCGAAATCGTCGACACCGTCCTCGGTCCCGAGATGCGTTCGACGGGCGAGGTCATGGGTATCGACCGTGACTTCCCGACGGCGTTCGCCAAGTCGCAGCTCGGTGCCTCCACCGACATGCCGACGTCGGGCACCGTCTTCATCTCGATTGCGGATACTGATAAGCGAGCGATCGTTCTGCCGGCCGCCCGTATGCACGAGATGGGCTTTAACATCCTCGCGACCTCCGGAACGGCATCGGTCCTGCGCCGCAATGGCATCGAGGCCCAGGCTGTGCGTAAGTCCTCCGAGGGCCGCGGCGACGGCGGCGAGCCGACGGTCGTCGACCTCATCAACGAGGGCGCGATCGATATGGTCGTCAACACGCCTCAGCGCAGCGCCCCGCGTAATGATGGCTATCAGATCCGTGCGGCCGCGGCCTCGCAGGACCGCCCCGCGGTGACCACGCTGCAGGCGTTCAACGCGATGGTGCAGGCCATCGAAGTGCGTATGCGCGGCGCATACTCCGTGCGCTCGCTGCAGGAATGGGATTCCATTCGATCGGAGGAAACGCGATGACTACGTTCGGAATCAAGCCCGCCGCCTCGGCCGGCTTCGGCGACCGCCTGTACGCCGCTATGCGCGCGTATGGACCCGTGTGCGTGGGCATCGATCCTCACGCGGGCCTCTTGCAGGAATGGGGACTTGACGACGACGCGAACGGTGTGCGAGAGTTCTCTCTTCGCGTCATCGAGGCGCTCGGCGGTCGCGTCGCTGCCTTCAAGCCTCAGGCAGCGTTTTTCGAACGGCACGGCTCTCGAGGCGTCGCTGTACTCGAGGAAGTCATCGCCGCCTGCCGCGAGGTCGGCACGCTGTGCATCGTGGATGCCAAGCGCGGTGACATCGGCTCGACGATGGACGGTTATGCCCAGGCATTCCTGTCCGATTCTTCACCACTGGCGGGCGACGCCGTCACGCTCTCACCATACCTGGGTGTTGGCTCATTGACTCCTGCACTCGAACTGGCTCGACAGACCGGCAGGGGAGTGTTCGTCTTGGCGCTCACGTCCAACCCTGAGGGAGCCTCCGTTCAGCACGCCCGCGGCGAAGACGGAACCAGCGTTGCAGGCCGCGTCGTGTCCCAACTGGCGGACTTTAACAGTCACTGTGACCAACAACACCTTGGCCCTGCTGGCATCGTCGTGGGAGCCACCGTTGGCGACGCGGTGAAGCGTTTGGGCATCGACCTCGCCTCACTCAATGGCGCTTTTTTGGCTCCAGGAGTGGGCGCACAGGGCGCTGGTCCAGCGCAGGTCAGGGAGGTTTTCGCCGGAGCCGAAGATGCTGTCCTCGCCTCGTCTTCCCGCGCAATCTTGCGCTCTGGCCCGAGCATCACCGGCCTTCGAGACGCCTACCGTGCGACGGTCGATTCGCTGCAATAATCTGCTCTGTTACTAAAAGAGCAGCGTTTTGGTCTGGCACTAGTGGTCTGGAAGGTGACATAGTTTATTTACCGAAGATCCCAACCGAGGAGATGATCAGAATGGCACTACCTGATCTCACGCCAGAGCAGAGGGCGCAGGCTCTCGAGAAGGCAACGCAGGCACGGAGGCGTCGCGCCGAAGTGAAGAACGCGCTCAAGGCGCGCTCGATGAACCTGTCGGAGGTTTTGGAACTCGCTGATTCAGATGAAGCCGTGGCGAAGATGAAGGTCGTTTCGCTGCTGGAGTCGCTGCCGCGCGTCGGCACAAACACGGCTGCCGTCCTGATGGACGAGTACAAGATCGCCCAGAGCAGGCGCGTGCGTGGCCTCGGCCCCGTCCAGCGGAAGGCGCTCGTCGAGCGTTTCGGCTGACACGCTCAAGCGTGGCACACTTGAGTCATGACTAAGGCTCAACTGACTGTCCTCGCTGGCCCCACAGCCGTTGGAAAGGGAACCGTTGTCGCAGCGCTCACGAAGCGCTACCCGACGCTCAACGTGTCGGTCTCGGCAACTACTCGCGATCCTCGGCCCGGTGAACTGAACGGCGTCCACTACTACTTTGTTTCCGCTCAAGAATTCGATGCAATGATCGAACGCGGAGACATGTTGGAGTGGGCGCTTGTTCATGGAAAAAACAAGTACGGGACGCCTCGCGGCCCCGTTGATGAAGCCCTTGCTGCTGGCAAGCCTGTGCTCCTTGAGATCGACCTGGCTGGCGCGCGCCAGGTCCGCACCAACAGGCCTGACGCTCAGTTCATTTTCCTCGCTCCACCTTCGTGGGAGGAGCTCGAACGTCGCCTGATCGGCCGCGGCACCGAAGGCCCCGAGGAACAGGCTCGCCGTCTGGCCACTGCCCGCGTGGAGCTCGAGGCCGCCTCGGAGTTCGACCACGTTGTGATCAACGACGACGTGGAGCGCGCGGTGGATGAGCTGGCTCGGCTCATTGGCCTGGAGTAGTATCTATCTGAATCCGCCACTGAGAGGAATACACGCATGTCCGGAATTGTTGCCCAGCCCGTGGGCATCACGTCCCCGCCCATTGACGATCTGCTGGAGCACGTCGATTCCAAGTACGCGCTGGTTATCTTCGCTGCGAAGCGCGCGCGCCAGATTAACTCCTACAACCTGCAGCTTCAGCAGAACATGATCCAGTTCGTGGGTCCGGTCGTCGATGTGCAGCCGGATGAGAAGCCGCTGGCGGTTTCCCTGCGCGAGATCAACGAAGGCCTCCTGTCTCTCGAAGCTAACCCCGAGGCCTGACATGGCAACGATCGTCGTCGGAGTGACCGGCGGCGTCGCAGCCTTTAAAGCACCCATCGTGGTCCGCGAGTGTCAACGCGCGGGCCACGACGTGTATGTCGCTGCGACGCGCGCATCGCTGGATTTCGTTGGGCGTTCCACTTGGGAGGGCATTACATCTCGCCCGGTTGCAGTCAACATTGCGGGGGAGGGACGCGCCGAGCACGTGGAGCTTGCTCGCGTCGCAGACCTGATCATCGTCGTGCCCGCAACAGCGAATTCTTTGGCGCGCCTCGCCGGCGGCTTCGCCGACGACATGGTGTCGCTGACGGTTCTCGCGTCGGACGCGCCCGTTGTCATCGCCCCCGCGATGCACTCCAACATGTGGCTGGCGCCCGCGACGCAGGCGAACGTTCGAACGCTTCGCGAGCGCGGCTTCCACGTCATCGATCCTGCGTCTGGTGCGCTCGGTTCCGGCGACAGCGGCGTCGGCCGCCTTCCCGAACCTGGGGACATCGCTCGGGTGGCACTCGATGTTCTCGCCGCTCGCGATCAGGCATCGAAGACTCTTGCTGGCCGCACGGTTGTTGTCACCGCTGGCGGAACGCGTGAACCCATCGATCCGGTCCGTTATTTGGGTAATCAGTCGTCCGGCCGTCAGGGACTGGCGATCGCATCGGCGGCGGCAAGAGCCGGCGCTTCAGTACGCGTGATTGCCGCCAACATCGAGTCGGCTCTCCTCGAGGCGCTGCCGACGGGCGTGCAGGTCACTCGGGTGGGCAGCGCCCAGCAGATGCGCGAGGCAACGATCGATCAGGTGGTCGACGCCGATGCTCTCGTGATGACGGCAGCTGTCGCGGACTTCCGGCCCGCGTTCCCAACGGATTCGAAGATGAAAAAAGATCCATCGACTGAGGACGCTCCGACGATTCGTCTGGTTCGTAACCCCGATATCCTCGCTGAGATCGGACACAGCGAGGCGCGCCCGCCCCTCGTCGTCGGTTTCGCCGCGGAAACCGGCACCGACGAGGAGATTCTCGCCTACGGCGCTGACAAGGCAGCCCGAAAAGGTGCAGATTTCATCTGCCTGAACCGGGTGGGAGAGAGCGTCGGCTTCGGTGACGTGCCCAACGACATTCGGCTCCTTGATGCACGCGGGACCGTCGCTGGCCGTTACGTCGGCTCAAAGGATGAGGTGGCCGCTGGTCTTGTCGGCCATATGGCTTCATTCCTTGATAATCTAAAGCGGTGAGTCAACAGCTTTTCTCTTCTGAGTCCGTTACCGAAGGTCACCCCGACAAGGTCTGTGACCGTATCTCCGATGCGATCCTCGACGCGTTGCTTGCCGCCGACCCCCGCTCGCGCGTGGCTGTCGAGACGATGGCGGCCACCGGTCTCATCCATATCGCCGGTGAGGTGACGACCGAGGCATACGTCGAGATCCCGGAGATCGTGCGTCGCGAGATCCTGTCTATCGGCTACGACTCGTCGCGCGTTGGCTTCGACGGCGCCTCCTGCGGCGTTTCTGTGTCACTGGACGGCCAGAGCCCCGACATTGCCGGCGGCGTTGATGAAGCCCTTGAAGTGCGCGGCACCGAGGGCGGCGACCCGCGCGACCGTCTCGGCGCCGGCGACCAGGGCATCATGTTCGGCTACGCCTCGTCCGACACGCCAGACCTGATGCCCGCCCCCATTTGGCTGGCACACCGCCTCGCCAAGCGCCTGACTGACGTTCGCAAGCAGGGCATCGTTGACGGGCTGCGTCCCGACGGTAAGACTCAGGTGACCCTCGCGTACGAGGACGGCCGACCGGTGGGTATCGACACGATCGTCGTGTCCACCCAGCACGACGAGGCGCTGTCGCAGTCCGCAATTGCTGACGCGGTGCGCGACTATGTCATCAACCCCATCGTCGAGGAGTCCGGTCTTGCTCTGGCGACCGGGTCCATGAACACTCTTATCAACCCGTCGGGTCGCTTCGTTTTGGGTGGGCCCGCTGCTGACGCCGGTCTCACCGGCCGCAAGATTATCGTTGACACCTACGGTGGTATGGCTCGTCACGGTGGCGGCGCTTTCTCCGGCAAGGACCCGTCGAAGGTCGATCGTTCCGCGACCTACGCCGCCCGTTGGGTGGCCAAGAACGTCGTGGCGGCCGGCATCGCCCAGCGGTGCGAGATTCAGCTTGCCTACGCGATTGGACGTGCTCATCCGATCGGCCTGTACGTCGATACCTTCGGGACTGCTTCGGCGCCCGAGGGACGCATCGCGGACGCCATCCGCGAGGTCTTTGACCTGCGCCCCCTCGGCATGATCGAGGACCTCGATCTGCTGCGTCCGATCTACCGCGAGACCGCCGCCTACGGTCACTTCGGTCGCGAGCAGTTCCCGTGGGAAGCGACCAACCGCGTCGATGCGCTCAAGGCCGCACTGGCATGAGCGAAGCACTGGAGGCCGAGGACTACCTGCCTTCGTACGAGACCGAGGCTGCTCGCCGCGCGTGGCGTCGGCGCACGAGCCTGGAGATGATTATTTCCGGCCTCATCGGCCTCGTCACGTCGTTTGTCCTCTCGATCGAGGCGTGGCAGCTGGCCGCTGATTCTTCGGCGCGCTTCGGCTGCGATATTTCGTCCGTGCTGTCGTGTTCGGCGGTCGCGCAGACGTGGCAGGCGCGGATCCTCGGCTTTCCTAATGCTTTCCTCGGCATCTTTTTCGAGGCCGTGGTTCTCGCTATCTCCGTCGGTATTTTCGCGGGCGTGAAGTTCCCGCGCTGGTACATGCTGGGCACGAACCTGCTGTACACGATCGCGCTGTTCTTTGCGTTCTGGCTGTTCGGGCAGTCGTATTTCATCATCCAGGTGCTGTGCCCGTGGTGCCTGTTGATCACCCTGACGACAACCCTCGTCTTTGGTGGAATCACTCGCATCAATATTCGCGATGGAGTGATCCCGGCGCCCGAGGGCCTGCGTCGTATCGTCGCCCAGGGACTCGACTGGGCCCTGTGGGGTCTGATCGTCTTTGGTGTCCTTGCCATGGTGGTCGCGAAGTACGGGCTGAAGCTTCTCGGCTGAGAGTGGGACGCAAATGTATGCGCGCCGTGATTCACTAGGATCATGACTTCCCAACAGGGCATGCTTGACGGTTTCGATCCTCCGCGGTCTCGGGCCGCGCAGATCGCCCGCGTGCTCGTTGACGTCGATTTGCCGCACATGGATCGGCCGCTCGACTACGTCATTCCGGACAAGTTCATCGACGAGGCCGAGGTCGGCCGCGCGGTTCGTGTGCGGTTTTCCGGCACGCGCGTTGACGGTTGGATCGTTGAGCGTACACATCGCGATGCGCTTGACGATGCCGCGCAGATCGAATCGGTATCGTCTGCGATGCCGGTGCTGACGCCCGCACTGTATGAGGCCGCGCGGCGCATCGCAACCCGCTTCCTTGCGACGACGTCGCAGGTTCTGTCGCTCGCCATCCCACCACGACATGCGCGCGGCGAGAAGACTGTCGTAGAGGCACACGCGTCGGCGTGGCCGTCCACTGAGGCTTCGACTGTTTCTGAGGGGTGGGCGGCATATTCCGCTGGGGAAGCGCTACTTCATCGTCTTGCAGTCGGAGAGTCTCCGCGCGCAGTCGTGACCGCGTTGCGTCCCCATTTGCGCGCGTGTCTGTCGGATGCCGTCGCCGCTACCGTTTCGTCGGGGCGCAGCGTCATCATCGTGACGGCCACCGGAGAGGACGCCGCGCGGTACGTACGTGCGCTCGAGGAGGACCTCGGTGTCCCCGTCGCCCTCACGGGAGGTGACGTGAGTCCCGAGGAGCGCTACCGCATCCACGCAGCCGCGACACTCGGGCGTCTGCCGATTGTGGTCGGCACGCGTTCGGCGGCGTGGGTTCCGTGTGCGCAGCTGGGCCTCATCATCATCTGCGACGACGGCGACGATCGGCTGCGTGAGCGCCGGTTCCCGCGCTGCGACGTGCTC
>ERZ809296.799-NODE-799-length-44668-cov-66.938448_pt1 | contig 44668 bp, 33 predicted proteins | sample MGYA00520511_ERZ809296 | MGnify/ENA primary metagenome ERZ809296 (study PRJEB31576, sample SAMEA3212662) | Homo sapiens | biome: human-gut; feature: human gut; material: fecal | place: Sweden | collected 2012 ...
TACTCTGATGTCTTTACTATTCAAATTTAATTAACTAAGTACAAATATACAATGAAAAAACTACTTTTGACTATGGCCGCCGGAATAGCGCTTTGTTCCTGCGGTTCGCACGATCCGCAGATCGCGATTGTGCCCTATCCCAATCATCTCGAAGCCGGTCGGGGAACCTATCGGGTGACCGATCGGCCCGTTACGTGCGACAGTCGCACCGACGAGCGGACGCAGCGCGCCGTGGTCGGATTCGCCGCACGGCTGGCGACGGTTACCGGCGGGACGAATCCCGTGACGGTCGCCGACGAGATGCCCGCGTCGGGCATCCGTTTCGTCACGGACGAATCGCTCCCGGCCGAAGGCTATGAACTGAACGTGGACGGGGAGGGAATCGAAGTGCGGGCGTCGCAGTTTCCCGGCTTTCTCTATGCCCTGCAAAGTCTCGGACAACTGCTGCCCGCGGCGGTTTACGGCACGGAGACTGCGCCCGATGCGGCGTGGGAGGTGCCCTGCGTGAAGATCGCCGACGCGCCGCGGTTCGCCTACCGCGGCATGCACCTCGACGTGGCGCGCCACTTCTTCTCGGTGGACGAAGTGAAGCGGTATATCGACGTGATGGCCATACACAAGCTCAATACGCTGCACTGGCACCTGACCGACGATCAGGGCTGGCGCATCGAGATCAAGCGCTATCCGGAGCTGACCGCCGTGGGCAGCATCCGCAAGGCCACCGTGGTCCGCAAGGAGTGGGGAACCTATGACGGTACGCCCTACGGCGGTTTCTATACGCAGGACGAGATCCGCGACGTGGTGAAATATGCCGCCGACCGGGGTGTTACGGTGATTCCCGAAATCGACCTGCCGGGCCATATGCTGGCGGCGCTGACCGCCTATCCCGAACTGGGCTGCACGGGCGGTCCGTACGAGGTGTGGGGCCGCTGGGGCGTGGCCGACGACGTGCTTTGCCCCGGACGGGAGAAGACTTTCGAATTCCTCGAAGGCGTATTGACCGAGGTGATGGAGCTGTTCCCCTCGGAGTATATCCATATCGGCGGCGACGAGTGCCCGAAGGTGCGCTGGGAGAAGTGTCCGCGCTGTCAGGCGAAGATCCGCCAGCTCGGCCTGAAGGACGACGGAGAGCATACCGCCGAGCATTACCTGCAGAGCTACGTGACCGACCGCATCGGCAAATTCCTCGCGCAGCACGGCCGCCGCATCATCGGCTGGGACGAGATTCTGGAAGGCAGGGCGCCCTCCGACGCCGTCGTCATGTCGTGGCGCGGCAGCGAGGGCGGAATCGCCGCGGCCAAGCTGGGGCACGACGTCATCATGACGCCGAATTCGCACTTCTATTTCGACTACTACCAATCGCTCGACACCGACGCCGAGCCGTTCGGAATCGGCGGTTACATACCGATGGAGCAGGTCTATTCGTACGATCCGGCGTTCCCGGAGCTGACGCCCGAACAGCAGAAACATATTCTCGGCGTGCAGGCCAACCTCTGGACCGAATACGTCTTGAGCGACGAACACCTCGAATACATGCTTCTGCCGCGTCTGGCCGCCCTGAGCGAGGTGCAGTGGTGTCTGCCCGAAACGAAGGACTGGAACCGCTTCATCGGCAGTTTCAGGATGGACGAAATCTATTCTCAGATGGGATATGAGTTCGCCAAGCATATCTTCGGGGTGACGGCTTCGTATGCGGTCGATCCGGAGAAGGGGGGCGTCGTGATGACCCTCACCACGCAGGGCGGCGCGCCGATCCGTTACACGCTCGACGGCTCCGATCCCACGGCTTCGAGTCCGCTTTACAAGGCGCCGGTGACCATCGGCGAAAGCTGCACGTTCAAGGCCGCGGCCCTGCGCGAAGGCATGCAGACGCCGGTCTATACGCGGAAATTCGATTTCAACAAGGCGACCGGACGGCGCATCGCGCTGAACGCCGCGCCGACGCTCAAATATACCTACGGCGGCGCCTCGCTGCTGGTGGACGGTTACCGCGGAGGTCCCGTCTATTCGAACGGCGCGTGGATCGGGTTCCTGAACGAGCCGCTGGACGTTACGATCGACATGCAGGGGGCGAAGCCCTATTCGGCGGTGACCGTCGAATCGCTGGTCGAGAAGGGCGAGTGGGTTTTCCCGCCTTCGTCGGTGGGGGTCTACCTCTCGGACGACGGCAGGGAGTTCACCGAGGCGGCGCTGATGTCCGTGCCGCAGGAGACGGCCGGCAGCCCCGACGGCGTCAAGCCGTTCAAGGTGCTCTTCCCCGAAACCTCGGCCCGCTACCTGCGCGTGGTGGCCCGTACGGTCGATCCGATTCCGGCATGGCACGGCGCGGCCGGACAGAAGGCGCATATGTTCGTGGATGAAATCATCGTAGAATAAAACCGGGAGTGGACGTGGAGAAGACCGCCGTGCGAATACAGGGACGCGAGTCCGTTGCGATGACGACGGCCGAATTCGGCCGCCTGTTCGCTACGTGGCGCGCGCGGTTCGAAGCGATCGCGTGCCGCTACGTGCGGAGCGCGGCGGTGGCCGAGGATCTCGTCTCGGACAGCTTCATGTCCTTCTGGGAGAACCGCGGCCGGATTCCCGCCGATGCCAACCTGCAGGCCTATATCCTGATTATCGTCCGCAACAAATGCCTCGACTGGCTGCGCGCCCAAAGCCTGCATGCCAAGATCGAGCAGGAGGTGTACGAGCTTAGGCGGCGGGTGCTGGCGGCCGACATACGGTCGCTGCAGGCGTTCAATCCTGAGGAGATTTTCTCGGCGGAGGTGGCCGCGATCGTGCGGCAGTCGCTCGACCGCCTGCCCGAACTGACACGCGAAGTGTTCGTCGCCCGCCGCTTCGAGGAGCTGAGCTACAAGGAGATCGCCGAAAAGTACGGCATCACCGTGCGGCGCGTCGAATTCGAACTGGAAAAGGCCGTGAAGCAGCTGCGCGTGGCGTTGAAGGATTATTTGCCCGTGTTGCTTATGTTGCTGTCGGATAATATTTTGCGATCCTGAATTCGAGAGCGTGAATTATTAAAAATATTTTTTTAGCAAATCCAAGTGCGTCTGATTGGGAATCGGGCGCACTTATTCGTTTTTATAGAAACAGACGAAGAGAGAGAGATGAATCCGGAACTTATCTATAAATATTTGGAAAATACGGCGACCGATGCCGAGACGGAGCAGGTGCTCGACTGGCTCGACGCCGATCCCGCGCATATGCGCGAATTGGACGAGCTGGACAAAGTGATGGCCGCTTCGGTCATTTACGGTCCCGACGTGCTGTCGCCTGCGCCTGCGAAGAAGGCGGCGCGCCGCATTTCGCTGGGTCGCATTCCGCTGCGCCGCATCGTGCGTTATGCCGCGGAGCTGGCCGCCGTGGCGGTCGTCGGCATCGGCGTGGCCCGGATGCTTGCCGACGACCGGATCGAAGAGTGGACGCGGCGGACGACGGCGCTCGAAGTGCCTGCGGGGCAGTACCTGAGCATGGAGTTGCAGGACGGCACCAAGGTCTGGCTCAATGCGGGAACCCGGCTGGAGTATCCGCTGGTGTTCGCCGGGGGCGAGCGGCGCGTGAAGGTTGCGGGCGAGGCGATGTTCGATGTCGAGCACGATCCCGCGCATCCGTTCGTGGTCGAGACGTTCGCCTGCGACGTCGAGGTGCTGGGAACCAAATTCGACGTGACGGCCGAGGAGCGCGAGGGATTGTTCTCGGCGGCCCTGCTGCGCGGAAGCGTGAAGGTGACCAACCGCCTGACGCCCGGCGAACAGTTCGTCCTCAAGCCCAACGAGGAGGTGCGGCTGGCGGGGCGGCGGCTGAACCTGAATGCGATCGGCAGCATGGACGACTACCTCTGGACCGAAGGCATGATCAGCATCAAGGGCCTTTCGTTCGGGGAGCTGATGCACAAATTCGAAAAGAGCTTCGGCGTGAAGATACGGATCGACCGCAACCGGATGCCGGAGGTCGATTACAACCACGGCAAGATCCGCATTTCGGACGGCGTCGATTCGGCGCTGCGCCTGTTGCAGATGGCCTCGGATTTCACCTATACGCGCAGCGAAGACAACGGAACGATCGTCATACGATAACCAATTTATAAACCTGAAAAAAACGAAAAGACTGCCTATGAGAAGAGCCGAACAATGACCCTCGCCGGTCGTCCGGGGCAAATAAAAAAAGCTTGCAGATGGTCGCAACATCCGCAAGCCGCGGTCGGCCGTTAATCAGCTACCCAGCCTACTAACAACTAACTAATTGCAAAAGTATGAACAAAAAACGTATTCAGCAAATTAAATGCCTGTTTACACTCTTTTTTGTCGTGTGCGCATCGTTCTATGCCACACGGTCATACGCTCAGAATAATGCGGTGACGATCCGTCTGTCGGGCGTCAGCATGGAGCGTGTGATGAATGAAATCGAGAACCAAACCAATTATTTGTTCCTGTCGAACAAGGACGTGGACATCAACAGCGTCGTGAGCGTCGATGTGGAGGCGCGCCCGCTTTCGGAAGCGCTCGCGCAGATGGTGCGCGGAACAGACGTGGTCTACCGTTTCGACGGCAAATACATTCTGCTTTCGAAGGCCGACCGCAGGCCTGTGACCGTGAAGGGCGTGGTGACCGACGCCGACGGCGCGCCGGTGATCGGAGCTTCGGTGATCGTCAAAGGTACGACCGTCGGAGCTTCGACCAATACCGACGGCTCCTTCTCGCTGCAAGTTCCCCCCCCCGCGGAAAATGCTGTCCTGACCGTTACCTACTTGGGCTACGAGCCGGTCGATGTGACCGTCGGCAGCCGCACCGATTTCCGGATTACGCTCCGCGATTCGGCCGTGGCGGTGGAGAACGTCGTAGTGACGGCCCTCGGCATCAAACGTCAGGAGAAGGCCCTGAGCTACAACGTGCAGCAGGTCAAGTCCGAGGAGCTGACGACCGTCAAGGACGCCAACTTCATGAATTCGCTGGTCGGCAAGGTGGCCGGCGTGCAGATCAACAGCGGTGCGAGCGGCCCCGGCGCCAGTGCGCGCGTGGTGATGCGCGGCGAGAAGTCGATCGAGAAGGGCAACAACGTCCTCTATGTGATCGATGGTATTCCGATGTATAACCACAGCTTCGGCGGCGACGGCGGCACCTATGCCAAACAGGCCGGTTCGGAGAGCGCCGCGGATATCAACCCCGAAGACATCGAGTCGATCAACATGCTGACCGGCCCTTCGGCTGCGGCCCTTTACGGCAGCGACGCCGCCAACGGCGTGGTGGTCATCAACACCAAACGCGGCGTCAAGGACCGTACGGTGGTGACCGTCAGCAACAGTACGACCTTTTCGAAGGTCTACCGGCTGCCCGACATGCAGAACAGCTACGGAACCAGTTCGGGGCTGATGAACTGGGGTGAGAAGTCTGCCAGCACGTTCGACGCCAAGAAGTTCTTCAACACGGGAACCAACATCATCAACTCGGTGTCGGTATCGACGGGCAACGAGAAGAACCAGACCTATATCTCGGCTTCGACGACCAATACGGCGGGCATCATTCCCGAAAATACGTACGACCGCTACAACTTCACGGCCCGCAATACCACCTCGTTCGCCAAGGACAAGCTCGTACTGGACTTGGGCGCCAGCTTTATCATCCAGCACGACGAAAACATGGTGACGCAGGGCAAGTATTACAACCCGCTGCCCGCGCTCTACCTCTTCCCGCGCAGCGACGACTTCGACGAAATCCGCCTTTTCGAGCGCTGGGACCCCGTGCGCGGCTATATGGTGCAGTACTGGCCTTACGGCGAGGGCGCACATTCGCTGCAGAACCCCTATTGGATTCAGAACCGCATGAACCGCGAGACGAGCAAGCGCCGCTACATGCTCAACGCATCGCTGCGGTGGAATATCACCGACTGGATGAACGTTTCGGGCCGCGTGCGGGTCGATAATTCGGAATACCGCATCAAGCAGAAGCTCTACGCCTCGACGCTGACCACCTTCTGCGGAACGAACGGCGGTTACGAAGACCAGACGCAGCACGACCGCAGTTTCTACGGCGACGTGATGCTCAACATCGACAAGACCTTCGGTGACGACTGGACGCTCAACGCCAACATCGGCGCTTCGATCAACGACCAGCGCTACGAGCAGGCCGGCGTGGCGGGCGACCTGCTGCTGACCAACCATTTCGCCATGAACAACCTCAACTATCAGGAGAAGTTCAAACCCCTGCAGGAGGGATGGCACGACCAGACGCAGGCGATCTTCGCTTCGGTCGAGGTGGGGTGGCGCTCGATGCTCTACCTGACGGTGACGGGCCGCAACGACTGGGCTTCGCAGCTGGCCTATTCCAAAAACTCGTCGTTCTTCTATCCTTCGGTGGGTCTGTCGGCCGTGGTTTCCAACATGGTGAACATGCCCGAATGGTTCACCTTCCTCAAGGTGCGCGGGTCGTATTCGAAGGTGGCGTCGGCTTTCGCCCGCTACCTCTCCAATCCGGCCTACTCGTTCAACAACCAGACCCACAACTGGAGCAAGCCTTCGACCTATCCGGCCTACAACCTCAAGCCTGAGGACACCAAGTCGTGGGAGATCGGCCTGAACGCCCGTTTCCTCAACCACATCAACTTCGACGTGACCTACTACCGTTCGAACACCTACCACCAGACGATCTATGCGCCGCTGCCCTCTTCGTCGGGTTACAACCAAGTGGTCGTGCAGGCCGGCGACGTGCAGAACCAAGGCGTCGAGCTGGCGCTGGGCTACAACAACAAGTGGAATGACTTCACATGGAGCAGTTCGTACACCTTTACGCTCAACCGCAACGAGATCAAGCGGCTGGCGGCCGGCGAAGTGAACCCCGTGACGGGCGAGACCATCACCGACAACGAGATTCAGAAGGACTGGCTGGGCGCGAGCAACGTGGCGCCGCAGGTCATCCTGCGTCCGGGCGGTTCGATGAGCGATATTTACGTCAATCACGAGCTTAAGCGCGACCTGAACGGCAACATCGAGATCGATCCTTCGACGGGCAACCTCTCGATCGCCGAAACCGACTTCCGCAAGGTGGGCCAGCTCTCGCCCCGCTACACGATGGGCTGGAGCAACAGCTTCGGCTACAAGGGCATCGAACTCGGTGCGGTCCTCACGGCCCGAATCGGCGGCCTGACCTACTCGGCCACGCAGGGCGTGCTGGACTACTACGGCGCGTCGCAGGCCACGGCCGACGCGCGCGACCGCGGCGGCATTCCGATCAACTACGGCACCGTCGATCCCCAGAAGTACTATTCGGCGATTTCGACGGCCGAGGGCGGTTACGGAGCCTATTACCTCTACAGCGCCACCAACGTACGCCTGCAGGAGCTGAGCCTGCAGTATACGCTGCCGGCGCGGTGGTTCCGCAACAAAGCCAGACTGACGGTCGGATTCGTCGCCAAGAACCTCTGGATGATCTACTGCAAGGCGCCGTTCGACCCCGAAATCTCGGCGGCGACGGACAACGCCTACTATCAGGGCGTGGACTACTTCATGCAGCCGAGCACGCGCAATTTCGGCTTTAACGTGAAACTGCAATTCTAACCGAACCAAAGCTATGAAAAATATCATTAAACTTACCTGCCTCTTATTGACGGTATGCGGTTTTGCGGGTTGTACGGGCAATTTCGACGAGTACAACACCGATCCCTATGCCCTTTACAAGGGAGACCCCGCCGTGCTGATTCCCACCATGCTCGACGCCATGATGTACGTGCAGCAGAACGACTCGCAGATGGTCGATCAGATGGTCGGCTCGCTGGGCGGATATTTCACGCTGTCGAACCGCTGGGGCGGTCAGAACTTCGATACGTTCAATGCGTCCGACGCATGGAACGCCACGCCGTACAATACGATGTTCGAGGATATTTACGCCAACTTCTTCGACATCGAGAAATCGACCAGCAAGTCGGGCCACTACTACGCGATGGCCCGTCTGGTGCGCGCCGCCGTGATGATGCGCGTCGCCGACTGCTACGGCCCGATCCCCTACAGCAAGGTAGCCGACGGCTCGTTCTATGTCGAGTACGACTCGGCGGAGGATGTCTACAAGCATATCATCGAGGACCTCGCGGGCGCGGCGACCACGCTCTACGCCTATGCGCAGGAGTATCCGGCGTCGAAACCGCTGGCTAACAACGATCCGATTTTCGCAGGCGACTATACGGCTTGGGCGCGTCTGGCCAACTCGCTCTGCCTGCGTGCGGCGATCCGCTCGAACGACCGCGAGGCCGCCGAGAGCGCCTGCGGCCATGCCGCCGGCCTGATCGAGACCAACGCCCAGAACGCCATGATGAGTCCCGGCGTGCAGGGAAATCCCTATCAGCTGGCTTCGGCGTCGTGGGGCGACCTGCGAATCAATGCTTCGATCGTCGATTACATGACCGGGTACGACGATCCCCGCTGCGAAGCCTATTTCCAGAAATCGACCTTCGACAACACCCGCTATATCGGCATGCGCGCCGGTACGGCCGGATTCGAGAAATCGGCCGTAAGCGGTTATTCGCTGCCCAACGTGCAGTCCGGCTCGTCGCTGCCGATTTTCGTGGCTGCCGAGGCCAATTTCCTGCGCGCCGAGATGGCGCTCAAAGGGTGGACCGTAGGCGGTACGGCGCAGTCCTACTACGAAGCCGGCGTGCGTCTGTCGATGGAGCAGAACGGCGTGGCGGGCGAGGACATCGACACCTATCTGGCCGATGAAACGCTCGTTCCCGCCGGACATCTGAACGATCCGCGCGGCGCGAAGTACAACTACGACCGTCAGACGGACGTCAAGATCAAGTGGAACGACGCGGACGGTACGGAGAAGAATCTGGAGCGCATCATCACCCAGAAATGGATCGCAAACTTCCCGATGGGACTCGAAGCGTGGGCCGAATTCCGCCGTACGGGCTATCCCGAACTGGCGCCGGCCATCGACAACCTCAGCGGCGGCGTTATCTCCGACAACTTCCGCGGCCTGCGCCGGCTGCGCTATCCCTATACCGAGCGTAACCTCAACAAGAGCAATTACGACAAGGCGGTGGCATTGCTGGGCGGTACGGACAACGAGTCGGTCGATCTTTTCTGGACGAAGAAAAAATAGTGTCGAAACCTAAACGAAAGCATACATTATGAACATAAAGAAAAATATATGGGCATTGGCGGCGGCGCTGCTTTTCGCGACTGCGTTTACCAACTGCAGCGACTGGACGGAGGTCGAAGCCGAAAAGAAGGTCGAATACGGCAATACCGAGACCTCGCGCCCCGAATCCTACTACCAAGCTCTGCGCGAGTGGAAAAAGACGGATCACTCGATTTCGTTCGGGTGGTTCAGCGGCTGGGGCGATCCTGCCGTTCTGACGGCCAGTATGCTGATGGGACTTCCCGACAGTATGGATATGGTCTCGTTGTGGGACAATTCGAGCAACCTTTCGCAGGGCAAGATCGAAGATCTCCGCATGGTGCAGCAGAAGAAAGGGACCAAAGTGCTGATGTGTACCTTTATCCAGTATGTCGGCAAGGGGTTCACTCCTGCCGAATATGATGTCGATGAAGCGACCCGCGAAGCGTTCTGGGGCTGGGTGGACGACGATGAAGCGGCCATCAAGACCTCGATGGAGAAATATGCGCAGGCTATCGCGGATACCATTTACAAGTACAACTACGACGGTCTGGATATCGATTTCGAACCGAATGTCGATGGAGTTGTGGGCAAACTCGATGAAAACGATACTTATGTGAGATGGTTCCTCGATATTTTGTGCAAGCACCTCGGCCCTCAGTCCAATTCGGGTAAAATGCTCGTTATCGACGGCGAACTTTGGGAGGTGCCGTCGAAGACCGCTACTTACTTCGATTATTTCATCGGACAGGCCTATTCGGTTTCCGGCGGCACTCCGTCGCCCAATGCCGGACAGAGCGAATCGAATATGGACTCTCGCCTGAGGCAGATAATCAATAACTTCGGCGAATACATGTCCGAGGAGGAGATCACCAAGCGCTTCATCGTCACGGAAAACATGGAGAGCGCCATCGACGCATTGAACGGCGGTTATTACTGGACGCTTCGCAACGGAACCAGACTCGACAAGGCCGAGTGCCCGTCGTTGCTGGGAATGGCCAGATGGCAGCCCGTCAACGGCTTCCGCAAAGGCGGTTTCGGCGGTTACCGGTTCAGCAACGAGGCGGTGAACAAACCCTCCTACAAATGGATGCGAACCGGAATTCAGGCGCAGAACCCCGCAGTCAATTAGTCCGAACAACCAAAAGCAAGAAAAAGATGAAAAACAGCATTAAAACAGCAGTTCTCGGTCTCGCGGCGCTCGTTTCGGGATTCTCGGCCTGCAACGATGCCGATTACGATACGCTCGGAGTGCACGCCTTCGTCAGCGAGAGCGCGTCGAATAAAAGCACGAAAGTGACCATTACGGAACTGGGCGCCGACGCCGAAATCACGGCCTGCCTGAGCGAGGCCGCAACGAAAGACGTAAAGCTGAAATTCGTGGTCGATTCCGAGGTGCTGGACCGTTACAACCAGAAGCAGGCTTCGAGTTTTCTCGTACTGCCCGAAGAGGTTTACGAGATGGACTCCGAAGTGACGATCAAGGCCGGAGAATTCAGCGCTCCTGCAACCAAGATCCATATCAAACCGCTGCCCAAGGAGTATGTCGGCGAGAGCTATGCCCTGCCGCTGCGTCTTGTCAGCGCCGACGGGTCGGTTCCGGTGACCTCGCTGACCTCGACCTATGTGATTACGACCGAAGCGATCGTCGTCTCGTCGCTCCCGATGTTCGTCGGCGGCGCGGGACTTGCCGCCGACGGTTTCCCCTTGACGCTTCCGCAGTTTACGGTCGAGGTGCGTTTCCAAGTGAGCAATACGGCCGACCGCAACCGTGCCGTATTTACCAACGGCGGTTCGGTGCTGCTGCGCTTCGAGGACCCGCAGAACGACACTTCGGACCATAAGGCCCATTCGCTGGTGCAGTTCCAAGGCGACGGCTGGTATCTCAATCCGTCGTTGTCGTTCACGCCCAACAAATGGCAACATCTGGCGCTGACCTATGACGGAACCAAGGTGACCCTCTATGTCAACGGTACTTTTGCCGGAAGCAAGGAGGGCGTGTGCGATCCCAACTTCGGATCGGCCAACTGGTTCGGCGGCGATGCCGGCGGCGGACACGGAACCGGCGATTCGTGGTGGAGCGGATGTAAGATACTGATGTCCGAGGCGCGTATCTGGTCGGTATGCCGTACGGAAGCGCAGGTGCAGAACAACATGACCACGACCAGCGCCAAATCGCAGGGCTTGGAGGCTTACTGGCGCTTCAACGAAGGCGAGGGCAATACGTTCGAGGACTGCACGGGCAACGGGCATACGCTGAAGACGTCCAAGACCCCGACGTGGGTTGCCGGCATCAAGTCCACCGATACGGAAACGCCGTGGCCTTAATCCCGTAATTATGGCGCAGGCGCGCCCGGTGCGTGCCTGCCGCCATGCGGTTCATTCAAATTGTTTGTTAAATACGATTACATTATGATGAAAAAATTGAAATATCTGTGTGCAGGGATGCTTGCGCTGGCCGTAGTGGCTTTCGTTGCGTGCGATGACGACGATGAGGGGCTGAACGGGTGGACCGATACGGCTTACGTATATGTTCAGGGCGAAACGCTCGGCAACGATATGCTGAAACAGGCTGTCGTCATCGAGACGGAGGGGTTGGAGGATGCCACCCCTTGCGTCTAGACTTTCCGGGCGTGCATAAATAAACCCGCCAAAGCCGATGCGACCGTATCGCTGACCGCCGCAGCTTCGGGCGGGATAGCGGATATGCTCGAAAATACGATGACGCTGAGTGCCGAAAGCCTGACAATTCCTGCCGGGCAGCTCGCGTCCGAAGAGGCGACCCTTACGATCGATCCGGCGTTCTTAGCCATTACCGACGAGCAGAAAACATACGATCCGGCGGTTTTCACGGTGACGGTGGGCGAGCTTAAGACGTCCTGCAACGACGTCAGGCTTTCGACCAAAACCAATAAGGTGACCGTTACTTATAAAAAGACGGTCAAGCCTTATCTGAATCTTGCGAGCGGAACTCCGAGCAATGCAGAATATATGGACCGTACCAATTGGAGCGGTACGTTGGGCGAAGGCGTCGAAAATGTGATTGGGAATATATTCGACGGTAATACGGGAAGCGATATTGCCGCTAACAGTGCGCCGTGGGAATTTACGCTCGATCTGGGGGCGGAGACCACGATGCTGGGGGCGAATACAAGACATTGGGGAAGTGGTTATGCTCCGAGGTCGATCGAAGTTCTTACTTCGCCGGACAACGCGACGTGGAAATCGCATGGTACGCTCGCGGTATCCGGCGGTACGCAGAACTGGCGGTTCCTGAAGCCGGTTACGGCCCGTTATCTGAGATACCGGGTGATGTCGCCCAACGGCCGGACCGATGTTACGGAATTCAATATTTATGTCGCCAAACAATAGGGTTCGGTAGGAATTAGTGTATTAGGGGAAGCCGTCCGGTCCGAGACCGGGCGGCTTTTTTTGTTGCTATGCGGGCTTGGCGAATAATATTTGTCAACTGTATCCTGTGACTGAAGGCCGGGTGTAAATTCGTATTGTTATTCTGGCTTTCGGAAACAGCATGTCGATGACCGTTGTAGGGATTTACTGTTGAGGCGTCGGTATCGGTATTGTTGGGTCGTGGTCCATGCAGGTCCCGCGCAAACTGAAGCATATCACCTGATTAGCTACTGAAATATCTGAATAATTGTATTTGGGGCAACCTTGCAGCTGGATTTGGTATTTTCCTGGAATGAGGAAAAATGAATATGCGTCCGGATCTGGAATTGGACCCGGAATCTCATCGGCAAATGTCGGGAACGGTATGTATTCGGCACTGGGCCATGCTTCGGCATAAGGCTCGGACGAAACGCCCGAATAAGAGGCCTCTGCGGCCCATACATCGAGCCATACGCTTACAGGTACTGAGCCTGTTTTAATTTGGATATACATTTTTGATGTTATTTCAAGTTCGATGCAAATATCATTTCCGCAGCCTCGCAAACGATCGAAATCCCGAAAATACTCTCCGCTGCTGTCTATTGCCATAATTTTAGTGAACCCATTGTCATAGGGTCCGAGTTTGAGAATGTTAGTACCCCAATCGGTCCCTTGCCGGGGATCTTCCAGATAGGCGCAGTTGACAATGGTGCATTCGTTTGAATAGGCTGGGCCGAACGGAGTCGATATAGATGCCCGGTATTTTGTGATACGCTGTTCGGGTATCGGCAGGCGAATGTGTTTTTCATCGGAGCCGAATGGTGTCCAAAAGCCGTTTTTATATACTTCCCATGTGGATTTCGAGGCGGTCAGGGATGGTTCGGTCAGGTAGGGAATGTCGAAGTAGAAACGGTTGAATCCGGTTTTGTTGAGTTCTATGAGTTCGGGGATGGTGCCGCCGCTGAGAAAAGACTTGTTGTATACCGTGCATATGTTCGAATATCGGTTTTCGTGGTCGCAGGCGGCTTTGCGGCGGTACATGGCAGTGAAGGTCATCGGTGCTGGTGTGACGAGCGATTCGCCGACGGCCGACGGGATGGTTGTCCATGAGTCGCCGGTTTTGGTTTCCCATGTATAGCGTATGGCACTGCGCGGACAGACGGCGGCCTGAGTGGAGTTTATTCGCAGTTGTTCGTTCGGATTCGCGGTGTCGATAAGCAGCGTGTCTGCGATGCTGCCTGCTGTCAGCGGTTCATACATGCTGTTTGTAACGGTGCAGATGTTGGAATACAGCGTCTTTGTTCCGTTTACGGCCTTGCGGCGGTATTCGCTCGTAAGTTCTGTGGTGACAGGGGCGTTCGTGAGGTTTTTACCGGTCTGGCCGCTTATGGACGTCCATTTGCCGTCCGACTTCTTTTCCCACGCATAAATTATCGTTCCCGTACCTCCGGAGGCGTCCTTGACGGAATTGATGGAGAAAACCCCGGTTGTCTGGCTGATGGTTTTGGTCTCTTCGATGGAACCTGCAGTAAAACCGGGTATCGGGAAAATCAAGGAGAGTTCTCTTTTGTCTTGGGTGCTGAATCCTGTCCATGAAATGGGACTCGTCTCCTTTGTCATGATGGATTTATTGTCGTATTGGGAGGTTCCGTTGCTCGGAGTTCCCCAGTCTTCGTCATCTCCGATAAGCTGTCCGTTGCGTAGACTATGGCCCAGTCCCAGAGAATGCCCGATGGCGTGCATGATTAAATACATGGCGTTGTTCTGCTCCTTGCTGTCGAACAGGTTATTGACATCGGGCAGGAATGTGCAGTCCGCATTGAGGGTTACGCTGCCCGGCTTGCCGTCCGACGACGGAGGGGTCACTTTCATAAGTTTTGCGGTGCTGTTGCCGAAACTGCTTTTGTTTTCGAACTTGATTTTGATCTCCTGAAGGTTGCTGCCCGATGTGTTGGAAATGGATATGTAACATTTTGCCACGGCGTTCCATTGGGCTATGGCATTCGTGGCTGGATTGGTCCAGAGCGCAGAGGAGGAGGTGAGGTTGCCGACGTTCATATATAGCTTGTTCTGGTATTGCTGACTTGTCAGGTAGCCCTTATTGTGTTGTGTCAGGCGGGTCTGCGGCTGTTGTCCGGCCTCTTCGAGCCATTCGTCGGTCAGCCAGATATCTCCTTCGACCAGATAGCCGTCGTCTGTCTTTTCGATATCGGCGATATCGTAGCCTAGCGATGAGATGAGGGCGATGTCCTGCTTCATTTGTTCGGACATCTGTTCTGATGAGTTGTTCATTTGCGGATCGGCTTTTTGGCAGGATGTCAGTGAGACCGCGACGAATAAAATACTCGGAATCCATGAGATGACACTCCATTGCGGAAATTTTTTCATGATGAAACGATTTTAGGTTAGTAATTGGATGTGATTGGGTCGTTATAAGATACGAATTTAAAGTGTCGAATGCAAATCATTCGGGGCGATTATCGGCCGGAGCGTGTGCGACGGATGCGAAAAAAAACGTACATTTGTGGCCATGAATGAACGGCATATAGATATAAACGAATTCGATTACGACCTGCCCGACGGGCGGATCGCCAAGTTCCCGCTGGCCGAGCGCAGCGCCTCGAAACTGCTGGTTTACCGCGGCGGGGAGATCGGCGAAGCGCATTTCGCCGACATCGGCGACGTGCTGCCCGAAGGCCAGCTGCTGGTGTTCAACAATACGAAGGTGATTCGCGCGCGGATCATCATGCACAAGCCTTCGGGCGCCCGCATCGAGGTGTTCTGTCTCGAACCGCACGATCCGGCCGATTACGAACGGGCCTTCGCCGTCGTCGGGCGGTGCGAATGGTCGTGCATCGTGGGCAACCTCAAGAAATGGAAAGAGGGGTATGTGGAGATCAACTTCGAGCACGAAGGCCGCCCGGAGCATCTGCGGGCGTGGCTCGTCGAGAACCGCGGCCGCGAGCATACCGTGCGCTTCGAGTGGTCGGCGGCGATGACGTTCGGGCAGCTGCTCGAATACCTCGGACGGATTCCGATTCCGCCCTACCTGAACCGCGAAAGCGAGGAGATCGACTATACGCGCTACCAGACCGTCTATTCCAAATTCGAAGGATCGGTGGCCGCGCCGACGGCGGGGCTGCACTTCACGCCCGAACTGATCGAGGGGATGAAGGCGCGCGGCTTCGGGTTCGAGGAGGTGACGCTGCATGTCGGGGCCGGGACCTTTCTGCCCGTCAAGGACGACGATGCCGCGCGGCATCCGATGCACACCGAGCATTTCGAGGTGCGGCGTGCGGCGGTAGCCCGCCTGCTGGAGAAGTGGGGGCGGATCACGGCCGTCGGCACGACCTCGGTGCGGACGCTCGAATCGCTCACGGCGCTGGCGTGGCGCATACGTACGGCCGGAACGCCCGATGCGGAGCGGGTCGTCGGTCAGTGGGAGCTGTACGACGTGCCGGCGGAGTTTTCCGGGCGCGAGGCGCTGGAGACTCTGCTGAAATACATGGATGAAAAGGGGCTGGAACGCATCAAGGCGGCGACGCAGATCATGATTACGCCGCTGGGGTACGAGTTCCGCATCGTGCGCAATATCGTCACCAACTTCCACCAGCCCAAATCGACGCTGCTGCTACTGGTGTCGGCTTTCGTCGGCGGGGACTGGAAGCGGATTTACGAATACGCCCTCGGACACGGCTTCCGTTTCCTGAGTTACGGCGACTCGTCGGTGCTGATGCGCTGACGCTGGGAGCGAGGCTGAGGGAGAAAGCGCGGCTGCCGGATGCGGCTGCCGGCCGGTCTTCGGCGGTCATCAGACGGTCGTTCGGCGGGGGCGGAAAGTCTCCGGGGAGTCCGGGGAGAAGATCACCTGCGCAGCAGCGTTTCGCGGATGCGTCGCAGGGCTTTGGTGATCTGCGCTTCGACGGTCTTGACCGAAATCCGCATCTGGTCGGCGATCGCGGCGTTGGAAAGCCCCTCTTCGCGGCTTTTGCGGAATACTTCGCGGCAGCGGTCGGGCAGTTGCGAGACGGCTTCGGCGACCAGCAGCATCATTTCGTCGGCTTCGAGCTGCAATGCTTCCGGGTTCGTGAAGAGCGGCTCAGGTCCCTCGATGGGGATGCCGTCGGTGCGTTTGTCGCGAAGCCGGTTGAGCGCGCGGTTGCGCACGGCGCGGAACAGATAGGCCCGGACGGAAGTCGAGATGCGGAGTTCCCCGGCATGCTGCCAGATGTGCGTAAAGGTGTCCAATACGATCTCTTCGGCAGAGGTGCGGTCACGGAGCCAGTAGGCCGCGAACCTGCAAAGCGGGGCGTAATAACGGTCGAACAACTCCCGAAAGGCGGCGGTTCCCCCCCCCTCGGCTGATGCGTTTCCATAAAACCATGTCGTGTTCGTTTTCCGACCTCATCGTATCGCTAAAGGAAATTCAGACTAATAAAGATAGGCATTTTCGGGGACAAAACGGACGCGGAACGTATGAATTTTTCGTTTCGGCATTCTTTCGTTCCTGTTATCCTGCGGAATGCGGGACGCCCGAAATCGGGACTGCGTTAAAAAAAGGGGCCTGCTGAAGTGTTTCGGCAGGTCCCTTTGCAGGTTCATACGTATTATTCGAGCAGTTCGTTGTTGCCCCAGACATTCAGTTCTGCGATGCACCATCCCCGGAAGGTCGGATTATAGGTCTTGTTCGTATAGCTGGCGTGAATGCGCAGCCGGACGTAACGCGCATGCTGGTAGTCGTCGAGCATCGGACTGATGACCACACCCATCGGATCCAGCGGCGAGTCGGGATCGGTCCTGTAGTCGCGGTATGTCTGGGTGTAGGTCCAGTTGGCGTCGTTCGCTGCGCCGAGGCCGTCGCCGGTGATCTCCTTCGCGGTCCAGACCTCCAAGTGGGCGATGCCGTAGCGCGCGCCGGCTTCCGGTTTGCCGGTAGTCATGTAGCGCTGATTGAACTGGAAGCCGCGTACGGTCACCTCTTTGCCCAGATCGATGACGAAGTCGTAGGGCGGATTGGCCTGCTCCTCGTCGGCGTTGCAGTAGCCGAAGGTGTTGATGTCTTCGTCGAACATCTTCTCCACTTCGTAGTTGGGCTTGGCCTTGGGAGCGGCGAGCACCTTCCAGCCGCTGCGTTCGAGCAGCACGGGTGCGGGCGGTCCCGGCTTGACGAACTTGTTGAAGAGGATGTAACGGACATTGCCCGTCGGCGAGACCGTCGCCCGCGGGTCGCCCTTGATCGAATCGATGGCGATCGGAAGCAGGTACGGCTCCTCGTCGGGCATGCGCTCGCTGAACAGCTCGACTTTCATTGTCGAGGAGACCGTGTTGTAGCGGGGCAGCATGACCTCGGTGGTCGAGAATGCGTAGGCCTCCGAGGGGCAGAGCTTGTACGAGGTGCCGTGCGCCGCGTTATAGGTCTCGACCAGTTCGGGGTCGGTCTTGAATACGACGGTTATGTAGTTGCCGCTGATCTGCTCGGCCTCCACGCGGATGTTGAGGGTCTGCTTCTTGGGGCTTTCCACCGTAATCACTTCGGCGTCGGCCGCGGCGTCCTGAATGCTCAGCAGGGCAGGCTGCTTGAGCGCCGGACCTTCGTCGTCCTTGCAGCCCGCCGTTGCGACGAGCAGGGCGACGGCGGCCAGAAGACGTATGTTTGCATATCGTTTCATAATCGTTTGCGTTTAAGGGTTCGTCTCAGCATTAGAATTTGACATCGACCAGCACGGGAATATGGTCCGAGGCCCGCTTGATGTCGCCTTTGTTGAAGTCGAGCATGATCTTGGTGCCGACCACGTCGCACTTCGCGCCGTTGCCGTTCCAAAGCAGGATGTAGTCGATACATTTGTTCGGCGCCTGCGAGGAGTGGGTGAAGTCGCTTGCGCCGTGGGGCGTGAGGACCGTCCAGCCCGTCTTCAGTTTGGAGATGGTGGGCGAATCGGGACGGGCGTTGAAGTCGCCGCCGAGGAAGACGGGTTTCTTCGAGCCGCCGAATTCGCGTTCGATGACCTTGTTGATCTCGTCTACCTGTCCCGCCTGAGCCAGCGTGGATACATGGTCGAGGTGGGTGGTGGCGAAGACGTATTTCTCGAACTCCATGACGACCATCACGCGGGGTTCGGCGCCGTCGCCCTTCGGCAGCGGAGCGGCAAAGGTCCGGACGGGTTTCTCACGGCTGGCGATTCCGTCGCCGTAGGCTCCGCCCTGATAGGCCATCGCCCGCGAATATTCGTAACTCCACTCCTTGCCCATCAGTCCGGCGAATTTCTTGAGCTGGAAGACCCGGCCGGTGCGGACCGTGCAGCTGTCCAGTTCGCTGATGCCCACCAGATCGGCCTTGCCCTCGGTCATCATGTCGGCGATCATCTGGTAGCTGCCGTCGCTGATGTACTTGGTGAAGACGCCGACGTTGTAGGTCACTAGACGCGTCGCGCCGTCGGCCTTGGGGTAGTAGTCCCGACCCGGTTCCTCCGGGGTTTCGGGTTTCAGATGGGGCGGAACTTCGTCTTCGGAGGAGGAGCTGCTGTTGCAGGCCGTTGCCGGGCAGGTCAAGCCGAGCAGCAGCATGATGGTAAGATATTTTTTCAGTCTGTTCATCGTTTCGTTCGTTTTTGAAGTTAGTATTGGGAATTAAAAGTCGAGCCCGTCGTTCCAGCCGGGGTTTTGCGTCAGGGCGCCGCCGGTCAGCGAGCGGTCGTCGGTCGGAATCGGGTAGTAGTAGTCGCGGGCCTCGTTCCACTCGCCCGGATTCTTCTTGTGGGGCGAGATGTAGCCGTGGTCGCCTTCCGAGAGGAAGATGTCCTGATCGATCTCCATGATGAGCGGGGCTTTGGTCGAGGGCGTCTCTCCCTTGGTCTTGAGATAGATGTCGGGCGTGCCGTCGCCGTCGAGGTCGTATTCGCCCTTGGAGGGGATGTAGAGGCCCAGCAGCGGCTGCGTGAAGGTCTTGCCCTCTTTCCAGCGGATGAGGTCGTAGTAACGGTGGCCCTCCTGAAGCAGTTCGATGGTGCGTTCGCGGCGGATTTCGAGCAGTACGCCTTTGTTCGAACCCGTCACGTTGGGGTAGCCTGTCTCAGGGGCCGAAAGGTACGGGTCGGGGTTGGCGTTGGCTTGGGCCATGTCCAGATTGGGCATGCCAGCTCGGTCGCGCAGCTTCTTGATCGTCAGGTCGATGTCGTCCTGCGTCAGCGTGCCCAGCTCGGCTTTGGCTTCGGCGTAGTTGAGATAGATCTCGGCCGTGCGGATGATCGGCAGGTCGGTGTACGAGAGGTTGTAACCGTCGGAACCGAAATCGGCGGGCGCGACGAACTTGATGGGCTGGTAGCCCGTCATGCAGGTCGAAAGGCTCGGCACTTCGACCTTGGTGGAGTTGATGCGCGTGTAACCCGGCGTGCGGATCGACTGCGCCAGACGCGGATCGCGGTTCTGGCACTCGTCCCGGAACTCCATCGTTTCCCAGCCCGCCTTGTCCGTGAAGCGCGTGCCGTCGGCCATCAGATAGCTGGCGACGATCTTGCGCGTCAGGCCCGGACGCCCGTAGGAGGTGTTCAGCGAGTAGAAGGTGCTGTTGTGGAATACGCTTAGCCCCTTGTTGTAATCGCGGGCGAGGACGACCTCGATCTGCTGGGCGTCTTCCGACACGAACAGGTCGCGGTAGGCGGTCTGCGTGCCGCCCGATGTGTAGAGTCCGTAGCCGCTGTTGGTGATGAACTCTTCGGATGCCTTCGCCGACAGGTCGAGGTAGTATTTCCAGTCGTTCTCCGGAAGGTCGATGCCGTGGTATTTGCGGAACGTGCCTTCGAAGAGACAGAAACGCGATTTCAGGGCCAGTGCCGTCCATTTCGTGATACGGTAGAGGTCGTGTTTGGTAGGCAGGTAGCGGATGGCGAAATCGATGTCCTCGATCATGCGCTGCATGACGTATTCACGCGAATCGCGCGGACGCTTGAGCTCAGGATCGGCCGAGCCGATCGGTTTCGAGTACCATGGCACGTCGCCGAACCGCTTGATCTTTTCGAAGTAGAAATAGGCGCGGAAGAAACGGGCCAGCGCGTCGTAGCGGTTACGGACGTCGAGGTCCTTGCAGTTGACCGAGTATTCGAGCAGCGTGTTGATGTCGCGCAGGCTGGTCCATGTCCAGCCGCCGCCCGACGCGGGGATCGTGCGGCCGCCGCGCATCTCCTGAGGCAGGTCGTTGTGAATGATGTTGTCCCAGTACTCGTTGTAGAGCCCGTCGGACGGGAAGGCCGTGTAGAATTTGTTGCTGAAAGCCTGCAGCTCGTTTTCGTTCGAGAAGAAGGTTTCGGGCGACATTTGGGCCAGCGGGTATTTGTCGAGCCACTCTTCGCAGGAGACGAGCGCCATGGTGCAGCCTGCGGCCAGTATCAATAATATTTTTTTCATGGTTCTGCTTGTTTGATTAGAATGTGACATCTACGCCGAACATGTAGGTCTTCTGCCACGGGTAGGTGCGCATCTCGTCGTTCATGGCGGCCATTTCGGGGTCGATATAGTCCGAGCGGATGGGCGACCATGTGGCGAGGTTCTCTCCCGTGAAGTAGACGCGAAGGTTGTCGATCAGCACTTTGCGGGTCCATTTCTTGGGCAGCGTGTAGCCTATCGTGAGGTTCTTCAGACGGCAGTAGCGGATGTTCTGCATATAGCGGTCGTTGACGGCCGTCAGCTCGCGGTTGGTACCCGACAGGGCGACGTAGCCGCGCGGACGGGGGAAGTAGGCGTCGGGATTCTCTTCGCTCCAGTACATCTTGTGGAAGTCTTTGGGAATCCAGCTCGCATACGGACGGGCGTAGGGACCCCAGAAGGCGATCGTATTGGCTTTGGGATACCAGTGGCGGCGTCCGATGCCCTGAAAGAAGATCGAAAAGTCGATGCCCGCCCACGACATGCTCAGCATAGTGCCGTAGTGGAACCGCGGCTGGCTGTTGCCGATGATCTCCCGGTCGCCCGGATCGTCTACGGTGTTCTTGCCGATGGAGATGATGTTGTCACCGTCCAGATCGAGGAACTTCAGGTCGCCGGCGTGCAGGCCGCGTTCCGAGCCGGCCGCGGCGTTGATCCGGTTGTTGACGGCCGTCTGATCGACGGCGTAGCCGGCAGCCTCGGCGTCCGTGGCGAAGAGTCCGCCGATGCGGTAGCCCCAGATCTCACCCCAGCGCATGCCTTCGTAGTAGGACTTGGCGAACGTGCGGTCGGGGTTGGCGTATTTGGTGATGTTGGTCACGTAGTCGTTGAAGGTGACCGTCACGCTGTAGGTGAACGGCCGGCGCAGGAGCTGGAACTCGTCGCGCCAGCTGAGCGAGAGCTCGTAACCCTTGGTGCGCAGGTCGGCGCTGTTCATCTTGGGCGAATCGGCGCCGTAGACGCTCGGCAGTGCGACGCCGGCGGTCAGCATGTCCTTCGTATCGCGGATGTAGAAGTCGGCGCTGAAAGCCAGCCGGTTGTTCAGGAAGCTCATGTCTACGCCCAGATTGTTGTGGATCGAGGTTTCCCACGAGAGGTTCGAGGCCACGGGGGCCGAAATGGTGGCCGTCGTGGGTTTGTCGCCGCCGAACAGATAGTTCTGGTTGCCGATCGAGATTTTGCGGATATAGTCGTAGTAGCCTACGTTCTGGTTACCCAGCTGTCCGTACGAATACCTGATTTTGAGGTTGTTGAAGTTTTTGCGGATGCCCTCGAAGAAAGGCTCTTCCGAGATGCGCCATCCGAGCGAGAGCGAGGGGAAGAAACCCCAGCGGTGACCGCGCTTGAAGCGCGACGTGCCGTCGTAGCGGCCGCTCACCTCCACGAGGTATTTGCCTTTGTAGTCGTAGTTCAGACGGCCGAAGAAACCCATCAGGGCGTATTCGTTCTGGCCGCCGCCGACCTCCATGCGCTCGTTGCCGTCGGCGCCCTGTCCCACCAGATTGAGGTCCATCAGCGTTTCGGAGAGCAGGTTGTAGCCCGTGGCCGACACGTCCTTGAGATACTTGGTCTCCCAGTTGAAACCGGCCATCGCCTTGAAGTTGTGCTTCTCGTTCCACGTGTGTGCGTAGGTGGCGTAGACGTTGGCCTGATAGTAGTTGTGCATCATGGTCTTTTCGTAGAGCTTGTCTTGGAAGCGGCTGCCCGTCGAGAGGGTTTGCACTTCGCCCGGATACTGCGAGTATTCGGTATTGACCTGACGGTTGAGGTTGTGCTGGGTGTTGAACATGTAGGTGAAGTTACCCTTGATCTCCAGCCCTTTGACCGGGGTCCACGTCAGCTCCGTGGTGGTCGACATGTTGTCGGTCTTGTCCTTGTTGTAGTGGCCGCCCTTGTTCATGATCGTGGGCAGGCCGTCCATGATCGAGTATTTCGACAGCGAGGTGTAGTAGACGCTCGTGCCGTCGGGGTTGTAGGGCATCATCGAAGCCAGTCCGTGTACCGTGCCCAGCGAGAAGGCGGTATTGACTCCGCTGGGGCCGGGGTAGTAGTACTGGTAGTTGTAGTAGCTGGTGTTGTTGCTGATCTTGAGCCACTTGTTGATGTCGAACGAGATTTTCGAACGGAAGTTGATCCGCTGCAGACGGTCGGGGTCCTGACGGAAGAGTCCCTCTTCGCTGTAGTAGTTGCCCGAAAGCATGTACTTGACCTTCGAGTTGCCGCCCGACAGCGAGACGCTGTGGCTCGTGTTGGGGTGTTCGTCCTTGAACAGGTAGTGGTACCAGTCGAAGTTGGCGTAGTAAACATATGTGTCGCGGCCGTCGCGCTGGTCGATCTTCACCCACGGACGTTCGGGGTTTTCGACCTTGTCGTTGCGGCGGGCCCACAACTCCATCATGTCCTGCTCTGTGTAGTTGGTGTAGTTGGTGCCTGCGTCGGCGTGCCAGAACAGGTCGTTGACGTAGACCGAGTAGTAGCCGCGGGTCTCGTAGTCGGTCGAGGTGGTGGGGGCGTTCCAGCCCCAGCGGCCGCTGTACGACACGCGGGTTTTTCCCGAATCGTCGCCCTCCTTGGTGGTCACCAGCACGACGCCGTAGGCCGCGCGTGCGCCGTAGATGGCGGCTGCCGAGGCATCCTTGATCACCGAAATCGAGGCCACGTCGTTGGGGTTGAGCTTCATCAGGTCGCCCTCGGCGCCGTCGATCAGCACGAGCGGCGAACCGCCGTTGATCGAGGTGATGCCGCGGATGTTCAGGTCGGCCGAGTTGCCCGGACGGCCCGATGTGGTCGAGATCGTCAGACCCGGAACCGCACCCTGAAGCATGTGGGCTACGGAGGGCGCCGAGCGGCTTGCGAGCTGCGTGTCGTCCACCGTGGCGATGGCTCCCGTCAGATTGACCTTCTTCTGGGTGCCGTAACCTACGACTACGACGTCCTCCATCTTCACGGCGTCCTCGGCGAGGAATACCTTGAGGTTGTTCTGCGAGGCGGGGACGGAGACTTTCTTGGAGATGTAGCCCAAATAGGTGAAGCTGAGCACCGCATCGGCATTGGGAACGGTGATGGTGAAACTGCCGTTGTTCTCGGACACGGTGCCGCGCGTATTGTCGCCCTCCAGCGTGACGGCGACGCCGGCCAAGGGAAGCTCGTGGGAGTCGTTGACCGTGCCGGTGATCGTGCGCGATCCGGCCGGGGCCTTGCGCGCCGCGGGGATCAGGGCGATCTGGCGTTCGGAGATCGTGAAATTGAGACCCGTCGGGGCGAGCATCTGGCGCAGGGCGGCGGAGATCGGCAGCTGTTTGGCGCGGAGGCTGACGCGCCGGGTCAGGTCGGTCTGCTTGGCGTCGTAGAAGAATGTGTATTTGCTGCTCTTCTCAATGCGCGAAATGGCTTCCGAGAGCGGTATGTCGGTGAACTCAAGGTTGATCGCCGGCTCCTGCGTCTGGCCGTGTGCAACCGTTGTCCATCCGCAGACGAGCAGCAAAAGAATTGCGAATAGTCTAAAATGTTTCATGGTTGAAGTTTTAAGTTAGCGTGTGTTTGCGGCGGCTGCCGCGGGAAGGATAGCGTGCGGTTCAGGTCTGTTCGGTCATAGGCATTCGGGGTTTGGTTGGTGTTTGGTAGGTTTGCGGTTTTATTCTATCTCGGAGATGTACACCGAGCGGTTGTCCGAGAAGGTGTAGACGATCGGATTGATGCGGCTCATGATGCGCAGAATCGCTTCGAGCGGTTCGTCGGTGAGGGTGAACGTGTAGGCGTAATTGTGGGCGAGTGCCGGGGAGATGTCGATCCGGATGTCGTACCAGCGTGAGAGGTAGCGGCAGATTTCGCCCAACGACTGCCGCTCGAAGACCAGTTTGCCCGCGGCCCAGCAGGATTCCAGCTCGACGTTGCCCCTGCGGATATTCAGCTCTTGGGTGGCGGGGTCGTAGCAGGCTATTTCTCCGGGGTGCAGCCGGCGCGTCTCCCCGTTGCCGGAATCGAGGGCCACCGAACCCTCAACGAGCGATACGGCGACGGTCCGGTCTTCGTGCGAGGTGTTCACGTTGAATTTCGTGCCGTGAACCCGTATGCGCAGCCCTTCCACTTCGACCGTGAAAGGGCGTTCGGGATCTTTGGCGATGTCGAAAAATCCCTCTCCGCGGAGTTTTACGTTGCGGCTTTCGGCGCCGAAGGAGCTGTCGTAGGCGAGCGTCGAGCCGCTCTGGAGCCATACGGTCGAACCGTCGGTCAGATGCGCCAGCGACTTGCCGCCGAAGGCGCAGAACTCCTGTCTGGCCGGAACCGGTGTGCGGGAGAGGTCGGGACGGACCGCGAAGAGCGTGACGACGACGCCCGCGGCGACGGCTGCCGCCGTGCGCAGTATCGGCATCCAGCGGCGTTTCGGCGCGGGCCGTTCCGCCCGCTGCGGCGTTCCGCAGACTTCGATGCGGGACTGCAACTGCTCCCAGAGCCGGTCGCGGTCGGGATTGTAGGCCGAGGTGCGGCGCTGTACGTCGTCCCATATGCGGAGGGCGTTTTCGTAGATGCGGCGGTTGTCCGCATCCGCGACCCATAGGTCGAATTCGCGGCGCGATGCGGTGTCCAGCGTGCCCTTCAGCGCACGGATCAGGAGGTCCCGGTAATGTTTGTCCATGACGGTATTCGGTTTTTACCCGAAGACACGAAAAAGGCGGCCGACCCTTACGGCCGACCGCCTTTTTTCCGATTTTTTTAGCGGAATGTCTCCGGATATTCCTCCGCGGACGCTTCGTATATGCCGGGAACGGCGATGCGGAGAGGCTGTTTCCGCAGGATTCCGGGCCGGTTATCCGACGACCGCGGCGAACAGATCCAGATGCCCGTCCACGTAGCGGGCGAGCGTCTCCGTGACCTCGGCTTCCATTTCGCCGTACTCCTCCTCCAGCTCGTCGAAGGCTTCGTACTGCTCGTACATCGCCATGAACTCCTCGTCGGTGCGCTCCCGTTCCAAATCCTCCCGGTTGGCGTCGTAGATCTTCTTGGCGCGGTAGACCAGCTTCGAGAAACTCTCCGCACCCCACAGGCGCATGACTCTGGCAAACGGATTGCCGAAGATATAGGCCCCGTAGCCGTTCTGGATAAGCTGGCAGAAACCGCCTTCGGTCACCTCGTCCCGGAAAATCCGGTAGGCGAGCAGCGAGTGCTGTTCGCCGCTGAGCAGCGGCATCGTTTCGGCCGTCGGGTCTCCGCCGACCGTCTCCTTGTATTTGTCCGTAAAGACCCGGAGGAATTCGTCCATCCCTTTGGCGGCTGCCGTTTGCAGGGCCTTGTCTGTAATTTCGATCACGGTTTCCGTCGTTTGATTGTGAATATGGGGTTGTTTAGCCGGGTTACTGCTGCGCTTCGGGCGCGTAGGTGCGCAGGGCCAGTTTCTTGACCCACACCACGAAGCCGCCCGTGAGGATCAGGTTCAGCACCAGCGTCAGCACCGAGATGATGAGCGCCGGGCCGCCCAGACTGTAGCCCAGTGCGATGAAGATTACGCCCGCGCCCACCTCGCCGCGGGTGAACATGCCGATCGAGAGGGCGAGGCGTTCGCTGATCTTGCGGTCGCGGTAGAAGAAGAGCGGCACCAGTTTGCCGAGGTTCGAGAGCAACGATACGGCCAACACATGCAGCGCCAGCGTGCCCCACGGCATCATGGGCTGCGAGCCGGTGACCGACGTCGCGGCGGCCGTGTCGCCCGGAGCGCCCGTTACGAGCGGCATGCTCAGCCCCACGAGCAGCATGAAGAGGAACGAGATGCCGGTGGTGATGCGCCGTTCGGCGGCGGTGTCGATCTCCTTGTGTTTCATCAGCATGCCGACGACGAACGCCGGGAGCAGGACTTCGATATGGATGCTGTTCTCCGGTCCGTAAAGCCGGGCCGTGACGATGTGGACGAGCTGGGTCAGGGCGCAGACCACGACGGCCAGCCCCAAGATGGTTTTCCAGTCCTGACGTACGTTCCACGTCGCCTGCCAGCGCCAGCCGACGGCCAGCAGGAGGGTGACGACGGCGATGATGGCGAACATTTGCCACCGCAGGCCGGTCATCAGGATTTGCAGGGGGATCATCAGCAGGATGGTGTCCAGATCGTCGAAGATGGCCAGCACCTGTATCTTTTTGTAAATCCAGCTTTTCTTGAGACTGAGGGCTGCGAGCATCGTGAAGAGGATGCCGGCCGAAGTCGGCGCGGCGAAACGGCTCAGCAGCAGGTTTTCCTTCCACGCCTCGCCGCTGGTCCAGAGTTCGGGCGGAAGCAGTGCGAAGACGTAGTAGAGGACGATGAGTATCCACGGCAGCGCGGCCGTGGCCATGGCGATGAAGTAGTCCGCAGTGTAGGAACGCCAGCGGGTTTTGTCGATTTCGAATTCGCGGCCGACGTTGATCATGATGAATCCGAGGCAGATGTAAAGCAGCGTGTCGGAACACTTCTTGAACGCCGCGTATCCTGCACCGAGCGTGCCCGGAAGCATTTGCGAGACGATGAGTCCCAACATCAGGAAAAGAGAGAATGAGAGAACTTTTCGCATTAATTGATAGTTGTTTACAAGTGAGAGGAGTGCATTCGCCGGCAAAGATAATATATTCTGCTTTATTCCCGAAACCGCATCCGTCTTTCGTGAAAAAAATAACAATAATGAAACCGCAATTCACAATTATTTCTTACCTTTGCGGTCGAAAACGGCATATCAGTATTTAAAACCATAAATTAAACATTTACAACTATGCAGATTGTAGAGATTCACGCAAGAGAGATCCTCGACTCGCGAGGCAATCCGACCATCGAGGTCGAAGTACGTACCGTATCCGGCGCATTCGGCCGCGCAGCCGTTCCGAGCGGCGCATCGACGGGCGAGAACGAGGCCCTCGAACTTCGTGACGGCGACAAGAGCCGTTATCTGGGCAAGGGCGTTCTGAACGCCGTCAAGAACGTAAACGAGGTGATCGCTCCCGCCGTTATCGGCATGAACGTGGCCGATCAGGTGGGCATCGACAAGGCCATGATAGCCCTCGACGGCACGAAGACCAAGTCGAAGCTGGGTGCTAACGCCATTCTCGGCGTGTCGCTGGCCGTGGCCCGCGCTGCCGCCGACTACTTCGGCATGCCGCTTTATCGCTATATCGGCGGAGCAAACGCCAAGACGCTGCCCGTTCCGATGATGAACATCATCAACGGCGGTTCGCACTCGGACGCTCCGATCGCGTTCCAAGAGTTCATGATCCGTCCCGTGGGTGCCCCCACCTTCAAGGAGGCTATCCGCATGGGCGCCGAGGTGTTCCACAACCTGAAGAAAGTGCTTCACAACCGCAACCTCTCGACGGCTGTCGGTGACGAGGGCGGCTTCGCTCCCGCGCTGAACGGCACCGAGGACGCTATCGAGTCGATCATCGAGGCCATCAAGATGGCGGGTTACAAGCCCGGCCGCAAGGAAGAGGGCGGCGACGTGTCGATCGGCATGGACTGCGCTTCGTCGGAGTTCTACAAGGACGGCGTTTACGACTACACCAAGTTCGAAGGCGAGAAGGGCGCGAAGCGTTCGTCGAAGGAGCAGGTAGAGTACCTGAAGGGACTGGTTGCCAAATACCCCATCGACTCGATCGAGGACGGTATGTCGGAGAACGACTGGGACGGTTGGCAGATGCTCACCGAGGAGATCGGCGGCAAGTGCCAGCTCGTGGGCGACGACCTGTTCGTGACCAACGTGGACTTCCTGAAGAAGGGTATCGAAATGGGCTGCGCCAACTCGATCCTGATCAAGGTAAACCAGATCGGTACGCTGACCGAGACGCTCGACGCCATCGAGATGGCTCACCGTGCGGGCTACACTTCGGTTACGTCGCACCGTTCGGGCGAGACCGAGGATTCGACGATCGCCGACATCGCCGTGGCTACCAACTCCGGTCAGATCAAGACCGGTTCGGCGTCGCGTTCGGACCGTATGGCCAAGTACAACCAGCTGCTCCGCATCGAGGAGGAACTCGGCGATGAGGCTATCTACGGCTACACGAAGATCTACCGCAAGTAATTCCGATTTCGAAGGGCTTGACAGCCCTGTTGCATCAGGTTCCGGGCGAAGCCCGAACCGGATCATAAATGAAAGGGCCGGACATATTGTCCGGCCCTTTTTTTGTGCGGCGGCGTGCGGTCGCTCAGGCGCCGACCGCGGTCAGACCGCCTTTATCAGCGAACGTCCCAGCCATACGAGTACCAGTCCCAGAATGAAGCTCAGGCCGACGTAAAGGCCGAAATAGAGCCAGCGTTTCTGTTGGAGGAGCAGGTACATGTCGTCGGCAAACGACGAAAAGGTGGTGAATCCGCCGCAGAAGCCGGTGATCAGAAAGACGTTCATCGACGGCGAGATGACGTGGGTCTTTTCGGCCAGACCGAAGAAGATGCCGATCACGAAACTGCCGATAATATTGACGGCGAACGTACCCCACGGGAACGCCGAAACCGTAATGACATGGGCCAGTTTTCCCGTCAGAAAGCGCAGGCATGTGCCGATAAAACCGCCTAGCCCCGCAATAATCATCGCTTTAAACATAATTCACACATTTTTAGTTGATTCTACCATTCGGGTTCTTCCCCGAACAAATTTGATGCCACCGGGCTTCCGTTTTTTGCCGCGGATCGCCACGGGGGTGGCTTTTGGCATCCTATTTGGAACCTCCGCTGATCAGTACCGGCGGACCGCTGCCCCGGCGGGATATGTATGGCCTTCGGGGATGCGGAGCCGGATTAACTATAAAAATCGTTTACTATGCACTTGACACCGAAAGAGATTGACAAGTTGATGCTGCTTTCGCTCGGTATGGTCGCCGAACGGCGTATGAAAAAAGGGCTGAAACTGAATTATCCGGAGGCCGTAGCCTATATTACGTCCACGGCACTGGAGGGAGCGCGTGAAGGCAAGACCGTGGAAGAGGTTATGAAAGGAGCGGCCAGCGTGCTGAAGAAAAGCGACGTCATGGAGGGCGTCGCCGACATGATCGACCTGCTGCAGGTCGAAGCCGTGTTTACGGACGGTTCCCGTCTGGTGAGCATCCACCATCCTATTAAGTAATTTTAAACATCCTGAGTATGAATACGAAAAATCCCGCCCCTGCGAAAAATCAGGCGCAGGCGGCGAGTCTCTATCCGAATAAACCCGGCTTCAAACCCGCAAAGCCCGTCGTCGTCGGTGGAGAAATCCTGATGAACGCTCCGATCGAGTACAATACCGGCCGCAAGACCGTGAAGCTTGTCGTGCGCAATACCGGCGACCGCCCGATTCAGGTCGGTTCGCATTTCCATTTCTTCGAGGTCAACCGTTATCTGGAGTTCGACCGTGACGCCGCTTTCGGCTGTCACCTGAACATTCCCGCAACGACCGCCATCCGTTTCGAACCGGGCGACCAGAAAGAGGTCGAGGTCGTGGCCTATTCGGGCAAACGCCGCGTGATCGGCTTCAACGGTCTGGTGATGGGATATACGGGCGACGAGGATGCGCCCACCTATTTCCCGGCACGTATGCATGCCGTGCGCAAAGCCCGGCATGCAGGGTTCAAGAACATTTCGGAAAGCGATGCCGAGGCCGCTATGAAAAAAAGCAACAACACTAAAAAATAGAGGATATGGCAACAATTTCACGTCAAGAATACAACAACCTTTTCGGTCCTACCGTCGGCGACAAGATCCGGCTGGGTGACACCGATCTTTACGTCGAGATCGAAAAAGACCTGCGCGAATACGGCGACGAGGTCGTCTACGGCGGCGGCAAGACCATCCGCGACGGCATGGGGCTGGCCAATACGATGACTTCGAAGGAGGGGGCGCTCGACCTCGTGATTACCAACGTGACGATCATCGACGCCAATCTGGGCGTCGTGAAGGCCGACGTGGGTGTCAAGGACGGAAAAATCGCCGGTATCGGCAAGGCGGGAAATCCCAATATCATGCACGGCGTGCATCCCGATCTGGTGACCAGCACCGCTACCGACGCGATATCGGGCGAGCACCTGATCCTGACGGCGGCCGGCATCGACGGCCACGTGCACATGATCTCCCCGCAGCAGGCCTACGCCTGTCTGAGCAACGGTATTACGACCCTGTTCGGCGGCGGAATCGGCCCTACGGACGGCAGTAACGGAACCACCATCACTTCAGGCCGCTGGAACATCGAACGCATGCTGGAGTCGATCGAGGGGCTTCCGGTGAACGTCGGCCTGCTGGGCAAGGGTAACTGCTCGATGAACCAGCCGCTCGAAGAGCAGATCGAGGCCGGAGCCTGCGGCCTGAAGATTCACGAGGACTGGGGCTCGACTCCCGCTGCGATCCGCGCCGCGCTGGGCGTCGCCGATCGTTTCGACGTGCAGGTGGCCATCCACTCCGATACGCTCAACGAGAGCGGATACGTCGAGGATACGATCGCCGCCATGGACGGCCGCACGATCCATACCTACCACACCGAAGGCGCCGGCGGCGGACACGCCCCCGACCTGCTGAAAGTGGCGTCGATGCCCTACGTGCTGCCTTCGTCGACCAATCCGACCCTGCCGTTCGGCGTCAATTCCCAAGCCGAGCTGTTCGACATGATCATGGTCTGCCACAACCTCAATCCGAAGATCCCGTCGGACGTGGCCTTTGCCGAGAGCCGCGTGCGGCCCGAAACGCAGGCCGCGGAGAACGTGCTGCACGATCTGGGCGTGCTGTCGATGGTTTCGTCCGACTCGCAGGCCATGGGCCGTATCGGCGAATCGTTCATGCGCACGTTCCAGATGGCGTCGTTCATGAAGAACGCCTGCGGCAAGCTCGCCGAGGATGCCGACGGGAACGACAACTTCCGCGTGCTGCGCTACATCGCCAAGATCACGATCAACCCGGCCATCACCTACGGCGTTTCCGACTACCTCGGATCGGTCGAGAAGGGCAAGGTCGCCGACCTCGTACTCTGGGAGCCGCAGTTCTTCGGCGCCAAACCCAAGATGGTCATCAAGGGCGGCCTGATCAACTGGTCGAACATGGGCGATCCCAACGCATCGCTCCCGACGCCGCAGCCGTGCTATTACCGTCCGATGTACGGCGCTTTCGGCCGTACGCTGCCCGAAACCTGCCTTTCGTTCGTATCGGACGCCGCGTTCCAGAGCGGTATCAAGGAGCGTCTCCACCTGCATCGTATGGTGCAGCCCGTGCGGCGCACCCGCCAGCTCACCAAATACAACATGGTGCGCAACGGAGGAATGCCGAAGATCGACGTGAATCCCGAAACGTTCGACGTGCTGGTCAACGACATCCGCGCTTACGTCAAGCCTGCCGACAAATTCCCCCTGAGCCAGCTGCTCTGGTTCAGTTAGCCGGGAGGGCCTCTCCGATCCGGGGCGGTTTGTTGTTCCGCCTTCGGATCCGATCCGGCCCCGGATCGGTTTCCTGTTTCCGGGGGCATGCCGCAGGGGATGCTCCCGGAAATTAAAAACGAATATTAAAAACGAATCCGATGAAAATATATACGGAAATCATAGGCAATCTGCAGGACCCCGAATGGGTGAAGAAAGCGCGGGAAGCCGAAATCGAATATATCGATCTCGACCAGTGGACGGCCCAGAAAAGCCGCTTCGTGGTCAAAGGCGACCGGGAAAACGAATACGCCGTGGCATTGAAACGCCACTCGCAGATGCTCGACGGCGATATTATCGAGTATCTGCCCGAACAGCGCCGCATTGCGGCCATCCGCATCCGGCTCAACGACGTGCTGGTCGCGGACCTTTCGGATCTGGCGCGTCAAACGCCGGAAACGATCATCCATATCTCGGTGGAACTCGGTCATGCCATCGGCAACCAGCATTGGCCCGCAGTGGTCAAGGGGACAAAGGTCTACATTCCGCTGACGGTGGATAAAAAAGTGATGGACAGCGTAATGCGTACGCACCATATAGAAGGTGTCGCCTACTCGTTCCAGCCCGGTTCGGAGGTGATTCCCTACTTGGCGCCCCACGAAATCCGGCGTCTGTTCGGCGGCACGGGGCCCGACAGCGACGTACACCACCATCACGAACATGTGCATGCGCATTAAACCCGCCCTTATGACCGACGACGCAACAACCGTCATGCGGCTGCTCGAATTCACCGACTCGGCCTTTCCGGTCGGGACCTTCTCCTTCTCCAACGGATTGGAAACGGCCGCCGAGGAGGGACTGGTGCACGACGCCGCGACGCTCGAACAATATACGCAGGACATTGTCCGGCAGGCCGCCTTCACCGACGGAGTCGCGGCGCTGCACGCTTTCCGCAGCTATAACCTCGGTTATTACGAGGGTATCCTCAATGCCGACCGTCAGGCCGTTCTCTGCAAGATGAACGCCGAGGCGCGGCTGATGACCCGACGCATGGGCAAGAAACTGGCCGAGCTGTCGAAACATGTCTTTCCCGATGAAACCGCAGCGAAGTGGCTCGGCGACATCGCCGGCGGCCGTACCCCCGGCACTTATCCCGTGGCGCAGGGCATCGTATTCGCGGCCTGCGGAATCTCCGAAAAGGGGCTTTTCTGCTCCCACCAGTACGGTGTGGTCAATATGGTCGTCAGCGCGGCTCTCCGCTGCGTGCGCGTGTCGCACTACGACACGCAGCGCATCCTGTTCCGGGCCGCCGAAAAGCTCGGCGAGCTCTATGACACGGCGGGCGACATGGATTTCGACGACATGTATACCTTCGTGCCGCAGATCGACATTCTCGCCTCGCTGCACGAAAAGGGAATCAAACGCATGTTTATGAATTGATCCGCCCCAAAAGCGGAATAACCGAACAAACGAATAGATTATGAACGAAAATACAACTTGCAGAATCGGAATCGGCGGCCCCGTAGGCTCCGGCAAAACGGCACTCATCGAAGCGATCACCCCGCGGCTTCTGGACATGGGCTACAAAGTGCTGGTGATAACCAACGACGTGGTAACCACGGAAGACGCCAAACACGTGCGTAAAATGCTGAAGGGCATCCTTGTCGAGGAGCGAATCATCGGCGTTGAAACCGGCGCGTGCCCGCATACGGCCGTGCGGGAAGACCCTTCGATGAATATTGCGGCGGTCGAGGAGATGGAGGCCCGATTCCCCGACGGCGACGTGGTGCTGATCGAATCGGGCGGCGACAACCTCACCCTCACCTTCAGCCCCGCGCTGGTGGACTTTTTCATCTACGTGATCGACGTGGCCGCAGGCGACAAGATTCCACGCAAGGACGGACCGGGGATATCCCAGTCCGATATTCTGGTCATCAACAAGACCGATTTGGCCCCCTATGTCCGTGCTGATCTCGAAGTGATGCGGCGCGATTCCGAGCTGATGCGTCCGGGCAAGCCGTTCGTATTCACCAACTGCATGACGGGCGAAGGGATCGACGAACTGGTCGCCCTGATCCGCCGGATGGCGCTTTTCGACCTCGGCAACAACAAGGAGAAAGTTTCGGAATCCCTAACCGGCGCCGTACGATGAATTTCGCAGCAGCCAAAGAGATGAGTCCCTACCTCGAAGAGCCGAAGGCGATGCCCGTCGGCACTCCGGGCAAGATGGGGTATCTTTTTCTGGGATTCGAACTCGACGACGACGGCAGGTCGATCATGCGCGATCTGGAACGCCATGCCCCGCTGATCGTCCAGCAGGAACTCTATTTCGACGAAGGCATGCCTGAGATGCCGTGCGTCTACATCCTCTCGTCCGGAGGTCCCAACGTGGACGGCGATCGCTATGAACAGCGTTTTGTCGTCCGCGAAGGCGCCTACGCCCATATTTCGACCGGTGCGGCGACCAAGCTGGCCGAGATGCGCTACAACTATTCGGGGCTGACGCAGGCGTTCGAACTCGAAGAGGACTCTTATCTGGAATATCTGCCCGAACCGACGATTCCGTGCCGTCACACGCGGTTCATCGCCGACACGGCAATCCGCATCGCACCCTCGGCCACGCTGTTCTATTCAGAAATCTACATGAGCGGCCGTAAGTATTTCGACCGGGGCGAAACTTTCCAGTACGACATTCTGTCGGTCTGCTCCCATGCCGAACGTCCCGACGGGGAGCAACTGTTTCGCGAAAAATTCATCATACGGCCCGAAATGTATCCGCCTTCGACGCTCGGCGCGATGAACGGATACGACGTTTTCGCCAACGTGATCGTGCTGACGCCGCCGGAACATGCCGACAGCATCTACGAACGGACAGAGGCTTTCATCGACCGCGACCGCCGGCTGGCCGCCGGCATTACGCGCCTGCCGAACGATGCGGGGCTGCTCTACAAGGTCTTGGGCGAGGAGACGGCTCCCGTGAAACGCCTTGTCCGCGAATTCTGTTCCTCGGTTCGGCAGGAAGTCAAGGGCAAGCCGCTGCCCGAAGAATTCCCGTGGCGATAGAAACTTTGTTAACGGTTAAATAATTGTAAGTATGGCAAATACGATCGCTCGATCCGGAGGGGCCGGCGGAGGCTCTTTCGATTTTATCAAAATTCTGCTGCGCGGTACGGGGCAGGTGATGTTTCAGAACAGCGCGTGGACGGGACTCCTGTTTATGATCGGCATTTTCTGGGGCGCCTATGCCGAGGGGCAGGGACTTGTGGGTTGGGGCGCCCTGCTGGGCGTGACCGTTTCCACGGTGACGGGGTATCTGCTCGGCTTTCCGGCCAAGGACGGCGAGCAGGGACTCTGGGGCTTCAACGGCGTGCTGGTGGGGTGCGCGTTTCCTACGTTCATGGGCAATACCGTCTGGATGTGGCTGGCGCTGGCGCTCTGTGCGGCGCTGACGACATGGGTGCGTGCGGGATTTAACAACGTGATGGCGCCTTGGAAGGTCAATTCGTTCACTTTTCCGTTCGTCTTTTGTACGTGGATGTTTCTGCTCGCGGCGCGCGCCATGCACGGGCTTCCGACGACGCATATGGCCGATCCGGCGCTTCCGGCGGCTTTCTCGTCGCTGGAGAGCATCCGTTTTGGCGATCTGGCGGTTTACTGGCTGAAAGGCATCGGGCAGGTCTTTCTGATCAATTCGTGGGTGACGGGAATCTGTTTCCTCGCGGGACTGTTCCTTTGCAGCCGCTGGGCGGCGCTCTGGGCCGCGATCGGCTCGGCGCTGGCGCTGCTGACGGTCATCGCGCTGAAAGCGTCGGGCTCCGACATCTCCGACGGACTTTACGGATACAGCCCCGTGCTGACGGCCATTGCATTGGCGACGGTGTTCTATAAGCCGAATTTCCGCTCGGCGCTCTGGGCCGTTCTGGGAATTCTGGTGACGGTGTTCATTCAGGCCGGCATGTATATGCTGATGGCGCCCGTCGGAATCGCCACCCTGACCGGGCCGTTCTGCATCACGACATGGCTCTTCCTGCTGCCGCTCGTCAGGTTCGACGACGAGGAGAAGCCCGACCATTCGAACTGGTATCCGGAGAACAAGAAGCATCTGGCGGCGCAGCAGCCGGGCGCGAAAACGGAATAACCGTCCGTCCGGTCCGGCAGGGGCCGGACGGGGCGATCTGAAAACCTGAAAAACGACAGACTATGCACATGTCCGACGCACTGGTCTCCCCGCCGGTATTCGCCGTTACGGGAGCCGTATCGCTGGTCCTGCTCGGAACGGCGATCTGGAAAGTCAAGCATCCGCGAAACGACCGCCGCGAACCCGATGCGCGGGACGAGCACATCGTTCCGCTGATGGGCGTGATGGGCGCCTTCGTCTTTGCCGCCCAGATGATAAATTTCTCTATTCCGGGAACGGGTTCGAGCGGCCATCTGGTCGGCGGTATCCTGCTTTCGGCGATACTGGGCCCATGGGCGGCGTTGCTTACGCTGGCTTCGGTGCTGGTGATCCAGTGCCTAGTTTTCGCCGACGGCGGTTTCATGGCTTTGGGCGCCAATATCCTCAATATGGCGGTATTGTCGTGTCTGGCGGCCTATCCGCTGTTGTTCCGGCCGTTGATCAAACGCGGCGCATCGCCGGGACGGATCATCGCCGCGTCGCTGCTCGCCTCGGTGGTCGGACTCGAACTGGGCGCATTGGCCGTGACGATCGAAACCGAAGCGTCGGGCATCACCGCGTTGCCGATGGGGCGGTTTCTGCTGTTCATGCTCCCGATCCATCTGTTTATAGGTATCGGCGAGGGGCTGGCTACGGCGGCGGTGATCTGCGTCGTGCAGCGTTATAAGCCCGAACTGCTGTACGGTATCCGTCGGGAACGCGCCTCCGGAAGACGGAGACTCGGAAAGGCCCTTGCGGCGATCGCACTCTTGGCGCTGTTGATCGCCGGGTCGTTCTCGTGGATCGCTTCGTCCGATCCCGACGGACTGGAGTGGTCGATCAAAAAGACGGCGGGACGGTCCGAATTGGAACCTGCGTCCGACGGCCTGCACCGCAGAGCCGCCGCCATTCAGGAAAAGACGGCCGTGATACCCGATTACAACACGACATTTGCGGGAATCGTAGGGAGCGGAGCCATTCTGCTGGCCGTATTCGGCGCCTCCTGTCTGTTCCGCGCCGGACAAAAGCAGGGATGAAAAACAGATTGCAGCACGTACTTTGCGCATTGGATGCGATGGAGCGGACGGCGCGGATGCAGAGTCCGCTCCATCGCACGGACGCCCGGTCCAAACTGCTCGTCACGGTGGTTTTTCTCGTGACGATGCTCTCCGTGCCGCTCTGCAGGCTTCCGGAACTGCTGCTGTTTTTCGTCTTTCCGATCGTTGCCTGCGCGATGGGCGGCCTGAGTTACGGAACGATTTTCCGGCGGTCGCTTGTCGTGCTGCCCTTCGTCGTCTTCATCGGCGTTTTCAACCTGTTCTACGACCGCGAGCCGGTTTTCCGTATCGGGACGCTGGCGGTCACCGCAGGGTGGGTCTCGTTCCTTTCGATCGTACTGCGCGGACTGCTGTCGGTGCAGGCGCTGCTCGTGCTGATCGGAAGCACCGGCTACTACGGTCTCTGCCGGAGCATGCAGCGGCTGGGGGTGCCGGCTGTTTTCACCACGCAGCTGCTTTTCGTCTACCGTTACCTTTATGTTTTGATCGAAGAGGCCGCGGCCATGCAGCAGGCCCGCGACGCGAGGAGTTTCGGGCGCAGATCCTATCCGCTGAAGATTTGGGGAACGCTCGTCGGGCAACTGCTGATCCGCACTTTCGACCGGGCCGAGCAGATCAGCCGGGCGATGCTGGCACGGGGATTTTCGGGGCGCATCCCGGAGGGGGTGTTCGAACGCCCGGCATGGAAAATGCGCGACACCCTGTTTCTCGCCGTGTGGTGCTCGGCGTTCGTCCTGCTGCGCTTGTGCCGTCCGGCCGAAAACCTTTCGATGCTGATAAACAACCTTTGAGATGAGTCACCACTACCTCCGGTTCGACGATGTGCATTACCGTTATCCCAACGGCTATGAAGCGCTCTGCGGCGTCTCGTTCTGCATCACGCACGGGGAGAAGGTCGCCCTAGTCGGGGCCAACGGAGCCGGGAAATCGACGCTGCTGCTGCACACCAACGGACTGCTGATACCTTCGCAGGGCGAAGTGGTCATGGGCGGGATCAAGCTCACGCGCAGGACGCTGCCGCTGGTGCGGCAGTCGGTGGGGCTTGTGTTTCAGGATTCGGACAACCAGCTCTTCATGCCCACGGTCGAAGAAGACGTGGCCTTCGGACCTTCGAACATGCGTCTCGAACCCGAAGAGATACGCCGCCGCGTCACGGAAGCCCTCGATGCCGTCGGCGCGCTGCATCTGCGCGGGGCGTCGCCCTTCCGGCTTTCGGGCGGACAGAAGAAGCGCGTTGCGATAGCGACGGTCCTTTCGATGGAGCCGTCGGTGCTCGTCATGGACGAACCGACCTCGAATCTCGACCCCCGCGCCCGGCGGCAGATCATAGACCTGATACGCCGTTTCGGCCATACGACGCTGATCGCTACGCACGATATGGAGATGGTGCTCGACCTTTGCGACCGTACGATCGTGATGAAGCAGGGACGGATCGTGGCCGACGGCAGTACGCGGCACGTGTTCGGCGATCTGGCCCTGCTCGAAGAGTGCGGGCTGGAGCAGCCTTGCGAACTGCGGATGAAACGTGCGTTGAAAAGGGAGTACGCCCTTTGACGGTCAGTCGCGCCGGATTTCGGGACGAACGGAACGCCCCTTGTCGGGAAGCACCTCCCGGCCGACGACGGCCGTAACCAGCGCCCCGGCGAGCAGCACGCCGATCGTCACCCAAAGCACCAGCGAAGCGCCGCCCCATTTGAGCAGTATCGGAATGACGACGACGCCGGCGACGGCGCCCAGTTTGCCGAAGGCCGCGGCAAGTCCCGCACCCGCGCCGCGCTCGGCGACGGAATAGATTTGGGGCGGAATGATGAACGTCATCAGGTGGGGGCCCGCATTGAGGAACAGTTCGAAGAGCATGAACCCGGATACGGCGATCCAGACCGGCCAGTGGAATTCGTAGGCCGCCAGCAGGATGCCCATGCCCGCGGCGCAGAGGATAAATCCCCACGTCTGGGTCCGCACGTGGTACCAGCGGTTCACGAGCAGCAGACCAAGTACGAATCCCGGCAGGATGCAGAGGTTGATCCATGTGGTCAGCAACACCGAATCGGTGATTCGTGAAAAGGCCGACTCGGACCCCGTTTCCAGCCCCAGCGCCATGACCAGCACGGGCAGGAATACCCCGATGCCGTAGACGCCCAATCCCTCGCAGGCCCACGGAATGCCGCTGAAAATCACTTTCTTCATCTGACCGGGTTTGAAAAGGTCGCTCCAAGCCACCTTCGGCATCTGCGTTTTATTCGGGTGGTTGCGGATTTCGCCGATCTCCACGTCGGGGCCCAGAAAATAGCGCACGGCCTTTTCGGCTTCGGATATGCGCCCGTGGGCGATGAGCCATCCGGGACTTTGTTCGAAACGTATGCGGCAGAGCAGCATGACGACCGCCATGACTGCGACGAGCAGCAGCAGCCGGTTCCACAGGTGCGGATCGTGCCACTCCCGCAGCAGGGAAAAACAGATGGCCGCCGCTGCGATGCTGCCCAACGACGAAGCGGCTTTCGCTACACCGACCATCAGCAGTTTCCACCGCCGGGGCATGATCTCGGAGATGTAGTCCGAATCGAGGCTGTAACCGCCGCCGATGCCCAGTCCCATGAAAAACAGCCCCGTGACCAGCCCGAAGAGGTCGGCCGTGAAAAAGGTGAACAGCGAGGCCGCGAGGATGAGTGCGGGGCAGAACCGGAAGAAAAACAGGTATCCCTTTTTATCGCTCCACGCTCCGAACAGCACCGAGCCGACCATGATGCCGACGAGGCTGGTCGCCGCCACGAGTCCCTGCTGCAGGGAGGTAAGTCCGGGATGCCGGAAAATCTGGATCATCGGCAGTATGACGCCGACCAGCGTCGCCAGCCCTGCTCCGGTGATCTGTCCGAGCGAAGCGACGATAAGCACTCTGAAGTGGCCCCAACGCAGGGGCATCGTGTCCATGTTCATATTTTTATCGGTAGCTATGTTTGCATGCTCCTGCGGTTCGAGCCATCGTTTCCACCGTTCGAGCACCCACAGCAGCGCAACGCCCACTCCCACGCCGACGACCGATTCGGTAAAGCGCAGCAGGCAGTTTACGGCCGGCGAGACGTGGGGCGTCATCTGCGAGACGAGCAGGATGATGAGCAGCGTGATGGTGGCGATGCGGTTGTTCTGGTAGATTCCGACCAGCATGCAGAGCATCTCCAGCACGAAGACCGAGGCGAGCATCCCGACGATCGAAAAGGGCCATATCTTGAGGTATATGTAGGCGACGAGCGCTCCGAGGAAGGTTCCCAGCACCCGGGTCCATCCGGCGCGCAGCGAATCCTTGTAGTTGTGCGATTGCAGGACGACCACCAGCGACGTGCAGGCCAGCATGGCCCCCATCCAGCGCGACGCCTCGTGGAGCGATCCCGTTATGTAGACGCCCGTCAGATAGGCCAGCAGCACACCGATGCAGGAGACGAACGAGACGGAAGGGTGCATGCGTCCGACGGCATCGCGCAGGTGCTGCCGGATCCGTAACGGGATCGGTTGCCGGGTGTTTTCCATAATGAGCGTTTATCCGGCTCAGAACAAGAAACGCGCCGAAAGGGACGCCGTCCGTCCGATCCGGAGCGTTTCCGGGATTTGCACTTTCTTCGCTCCGCCGGGGGATTTTGGAACAAGAATTGGTGAAGGGGGAGGATGCGCTGCAAGAAGATAAAACAAATGTCCAAGTAAAACATAATGCGAGAAGATGAAGTCTAAACTGTTTGTCCTGCTGCTGTTGGGCGGTATCGTCCCCGTGTGCGCCCTGCGGTCCGAGACCGCCGACAGCCTGCGTAACGGGAAAACCTACCCGATCGGGGAGGTCGTGGTCACCGGAACCCGGCATGAAACCGACGTCCGGCATCTGCCGATGACCATTTCCGTCGTCGGACGGCAGAAGATCGCCGAGGGATTCCAGCCGTCGCTGCTGCCGACGCTGACCGAGCAGATTCCGGGACTGTTCGTTACGGGACGCGGCATCATGGGGTACGGCGTTTCGGGAGGGGCTGCCGGGCAGATGACGCTGCGCGGTGTCGGCGGAGGTCCCACAACGGGTCTGCTGGTGCTGATCGACGGCCATCCCCAGTACATGGGGCTGATGGGGCATCCGATCGCCGACGCCTGCCAGTCGATGCTGGCCGACCGGGTCGAAGTCGTGCGCGGCCCCGCTTCGGTGCTGTACGGCTCGAACGCCATGGGCGGCGTCATCAATATCGTGACGCGCAGGATGCACGAGGACGGGGTGAAAACCGATCTCCATGCCGGTTACGGGTCCTACAATACGCTCGAAACCGAGGTTACGAATCAGGTTCGGGCAGGACGTTTTACGAGTACGGTGACTGGCTCTTACAACGGCACCGACGGGCATCGCAGGAACATGGGCTTCGAGCAGTACGGCGGTTACGCCAAGCTGGGTTACCGGATTGCCCAAGCGTGGGATCTCTACGCCGACGTGAACCTCACGCATTTCAACGCTCAGAATCCGGGAGCCGTGTCGGCGCCCATTCTCGACAACAAACAGCACATCACCCGCGGCATGACTTCGTTCACGCTGCGCAACGACTACGGAAAGACCTCCGGAGCCTTGAGCTTTTTCTATAACTGGGGCCGCCACAAGATCAACGACGGCCACTCGCCCGGCGAAGAGCCGCTGAACTACCGTTTCAACTCCCGCGACAGGATGCTGGGCGTATCGTGGTATCAGAGCGTCGCGCTTTTCAGGGGCAACCGCCTGACCGTGGGCGTCGATTGGCAGCATTTCGGCGGCAAGGCGTGGAACGCCTTTACCGACGGGGCTCCGGATAAAACCACGGCCGACAAGACGATGGACGAAGCGGCCGGCTATGTCGATTTCCGCCAGAGCCTGACGCACTGGCTGACGCTCGATGCCGGACTGCGCCTCGATCACCATTCGCATGCGGGTACGGAGTGGGTGCCGCAGGGCGGACTGTCGTTCCTGCTGCCGCACAACGCCCAGATCAAGGCGATGGTCAGCAAAGGATTCCGTTTCCCGACGATCCGCGAAATGTATATGTTTCCGCCGCAGAATCCCGATCTGAAACCCGAAAAACTGATGAACTACGAACTTTCGTTCACGCAGCGCGTTTCGGGCGGGGCGCTTTCGTACGGAGTCAGCGTCTACTATATCGACGGCGACAACATGATCCAGACCGTCCCGGTGGACGGACGCCCGAAAAACATCAATACGGGCCGGATCGAGAACTGGGGCGTCGAGGGCGACGCGGCCTGCCGCATAAACCCCGTGTGGGCTGTCTCGGCCAACTACAGCTACCTCCATATGGCCTACCCGGTGGTTGCGGCTCCCGAGCACAAGCTCTACGCCGGGGTCGATTTTTCGCGCAGACGTTGGAAGGCATCGACGGGCGTGCAGTATGTTCACGGACTTTACACTTCGGTCAAACCCGTAGCGAAGGATAATTTCGTGCTGTGGAACGCCAGCGTCACTTTCCGCGCGACCCGGTGGCTCGATCTGTTCGTGCGGGGCGAGAACCTGCTGGCGCAGCGTTATGAGATCAACGACGGGTTTCCCATGCCGAAAGCAACGGCGCTGGGCGGTATGAATGTTAATTTTTAATACGATCCGAGACCATGACAATTCGTCAGTGCTTTTTCTGCCGGGGCCTGTTGGCGGTCATACTGTCAGCCTTCCTTGCTCCCTGCCATGCGCATTCGGGCAAAGCCCGTTTCCATGCCGTCGTCGACACCGACGGCGCCGCCGACGATCTGCGCACCCTCTGCATGCTGCTGGGCAACCGCGAAGTGGAGGTGCTCGCCGTCACGACTTCGGAAGGGGCGCTGCTTCCCGACAGCGCCGCCGTACGTGTGCGTGCGCTTCTCGATTCCTTCTACCACGAAGGCGTTCCGGTCGGTGCGGGACGTGCGGTGAATGCCCCCGCGCCTGCGTGGCGCGCCCATTCCGGAACCGTAGACTGGGGCGATGCCGCAACCGCAACCTCCGGAGCCGGTTTCCCCGCGGCGTCGGCATTGATCGCCGAAACCCTCGGAGAAGAGGAGGAGAAGGTCGTTTTCATCGCCCTCGGTGCTTTGACGAATCTATACGACGTTCTGCGGGAAAATCCCGCCTCCGGCGACCGGATCGACCGGATCGTCTGGTACAACAGCCGGGCCGAACCGCTCTCCGGAGCCAATTTCGAAACGGACAGCGTCGCCGCCCGTTATGTGCTGGCGAGCGGCGTGCCCGTAACTGTCGTGTCGGCAAACCCGGCATGTCCGGTCGTCGTTACGCCCGCCCTGATCGATTCGGTGGCGGCCGTGCCGAACGTCTACGCCCGGAAGATCGCCGCAACACACCGTACGCCTCCGCTGGCAAAACTGGTCGGGGAGCGTCATCTGGAAGCTTGGGACGATCTGGTCGCGGTTTATCTGTTCGCTCCGGAGCTGTTTTCCATCCGGGAACTGAATGGGACGGTTCGGGCGTGCGAACTGTCGGACAAGAGCGCGGCGGCGGAGGCGCAGACACGACTGACGGCGATTCTCCGGGGCAAGCCCGACAGCGAAAGCCGGGTGTTTTACGGCTTTCCGGTCGGCGGCGCACTCTATGCGGCGGATGTCGTTCCGATCATCGACTCGGCGGTTGCCCGTCACGGATTGAGCGAATGGCGGGCGGGCGTGCTGACCAACGAACTGCACGGCCATCTGGGGATTTACGCCACGATCGGCGTCAAAATGGGAATCCGTGCCCGCGAGTATTTCAATATCGGCGTGGACGACATTCTCGTCACGACTTATGCAGGCCATAAACCGCCCGTGAGCTGTATGAACGACGGCCTGCAGGTCGGAACGGGGGCCTCCGTCGGACATGGGCTGATTACCGTTGCGGAAATCGACACGCCGCGGCCCGAAGCGCGTTTCACCTTCAAGGACAAGACGATACGGTTGGTCCTGAAACCCCGGTATGCCGACCGTATCCGCAGGGATGTGAAGCGGGGGATCGAACTATACGGCGACCTGACAGAACCTTATTGGCAGTACGTGAGAGCGCTGGCGCTGCGGTACTGGCTCGATTTCGACCGGCATGAAATCTTCGACATGTATGTCGGGGATTAGTGCGCGCAGAGTCCGATTAAAATAAAAAATACTAAATATTGTATAAATTTTTTGATGAAAACGATTAATTTTAGTATATTTGATGTAGTCTGAAGGTATTTAATTGACTACAAATAGATTAAAAGAAA
>ERZ809296.807-NODE-807-length-44078-cov-12.333417_pt1 | contig 44078 bp, 42 predicted proteins | sample MGYA00520511_ERZ809296 | MGnify/ENA primary metagenome ERZ809296 (study PRJEB31576, sample SAMEA3212662) | Homo sapiens | biome: human-gut; feature: human gut; material: fecal | place: Sweden | collected 2012 ...
ATATGAAAAAGAATTTTTTTGCTAATTTATGGTTGACTTTTCATAGCTGGTCTCTTTTCCATACCTTTTTTAATTCATCACACATTGACTTTTTGTCATCATCGATTATATAAGAAAATGCTTTTTCCACATCTTTTTCATTATCTATTGATTCATTTAGAAAAAAAGCATCGTAATACATCTTCCAATCCTCTACCTGTTCCAGACACTTTATATATTTTTTCCACACCTCTCCAAAACTATCATTTTTCATCATTGAATAATAATAAAGATAATATAACATTCTTTTGTCTTGTGAAATTTTATCAAACCTTATTGTTTCCACCTTAATATAATTATCCGTCTTCTTTCTCCTCCATGTTACTAACTAATGCTAATTTTCATATTATTCTAAGTTCTTCCTATACTGCTTATAACATCTACCTTCTGCATAATATTCTAGTAAAATAAATTTCCTCTTAAAATTCACTTCATAATATATACCTAATTTATACCCACAAACATGTTCTGGAAAAACTACTCCTCCATAACTCCATACATCCTGTTCTGGATTCTTTGTTAAACATTCAATTCTATTCCTATCACTTTCCTTGGCACATTTGGAAGCTGTCGACTTTTTCATTTCAAGTGCAATAAGATTATCACAGTTTTTCTTCTGCCCTCTGCTATGTACTAACAAATCACAATTTATTGTTACAATTTGCTCTTCTACCTCATTTATTGTCCTCTTAAAAGTCTTTAGTTTTCCACCAGCATTACGATTATATTCAACATCTACAAAATATTCAAAATACCTTGTTTTCCTCAATACTTCATGTAATTCCAACATTAATGCCCCGCATAAAGTTCTCTCTGATACCTTTGTTTCAAATAACATTCTATTATTTCTTAAAAAGGAATCATTTGCTATTTCAAAAATTTTCTCTAATTCTTCTCTTTCTTTTCCCATATCTCATTCCTCCAACAATTTACTTTTTAAGATATATGCTATTATTTTTCTAAATTTTAAAAACAAAAAAGTCCACAAAAAAGCCAACACCCTAAGCATTGTCTCTTTTGTGAACTTCTAATTTTTTTCTTATTATAATATCTGCGCTCATTTCTCATAACTCACTCTCCCAAATATGATATAGATATTATGCGACTATTTTTTACAAATTGCAACCCTTTTATTGGCAAATTGTCTGATTTTTCTATCTATAAATAATATTTTACTACTGGATTCATCAATAAATATCAACGTGTCAAATTCTCTTGGCAAGTTCAATTGCGATATATAATTTGTCCACGTCATGGTTTGCTTCCGCCAGTCCAGTTGCATCATAAATTGCCCGATCCAGCACATCGCCTGTAACCAGAAAATTATATAAATCCCAACCATAAAAATCACAGACTGCCTGAACTCCAGCCAATTCCATCTCCACGGCAATACATCCTTCCTTTTTCCTTGCGTCAAGCTTCGTTTTAGTTTCCCGATATATTGCATCCGTTGTCCAGACTTTTCCTACCACATTAGGAAGTCCTAAATTATCAAATATGAATTTCACAATCTGATAATTTCTAATTTTCATATAATTTGATGGTTCTGCATAGTGATAACTCATTCCTTCTTCCCGGTAACTTTCTATTGGAATAACAAACTTTCCTATTGTCTTGTCACTATCCAGCGAACCTGCTAAACCAAGCATAACAAACCTGCTTGCGCCCGTCAGCCAATTTGCATCTATCACATCACTCCCTGCCATTGAAGAACCTATATGGCTTAAGTATGCCGCAATTTTCATATTATCTATTTCAAAAACATATACCTTTGTAATTCCATTGCAGCACTTTATTGTACCAGCCTGCTCATGTGCATATGTTTTCAGCATATAGTCAAATATCTGCTCTGAAAAAATAATAATACACTTATCACACAACTGCTTTTTCTCCCCATAAAAATCCTCCAGTCTAATTATTGCCTCTGAATTATCAAATGCCTCTGTTATTATTTTTCTGCCTCCTTAGGTCACTCTGCCTCATGATTTTTTACAAGTTTTTGTATACTCAACTAAAGTCATTTTTTCGTTTATAACTGTTTCATTGCCGACTCTGACAAATCCACATTTTTCATATAAATAGCAATTTTTTTCTTCCTGCTTAATAGTATCTAACCGCCATTCTATTGTATCAAAAGAATACACTTCAAATAATCGTTCTATTACAGCACTTGCTATTCCTTTATTTTGAAATTGCGGAATAACAAAAATAGGGGAAATCCATTTTACATTTCTCCCATTATGCCATTTAACTCTTACACCACCTACTCTCTTACCATTAAACAAAATAAAATAGAAATCCGAATTGTCTTCAATTATCTTCTGTGTTATTTTTTCAAGACTTTCTTTTGCCGGGCTTGTAATATCATCCCGATATTTTTCATATAACGCTATAAATGCTTCTACCTGCAATTTACGCAAACCTTCTGCTTCTCCACTTGTTATGAGTTCCAATTCTATTACATCATTCATTTTTTATCTCTCCTTCTTGTAAACCTATTTCCAACAGTTCTTTACAAATGCTCTTTCACCTACAAAACCTTCCACCGGCAGCTCCTTCCAGATGCCTGGTAGCATAAAAAAATCGCACTAAACCCTCAAAGTCCAGTGCGATATTTCCAATCTAAGATATAAAATGTGTTAAATCATCTCTTATATTCTGGTTTTATGCACTAGACTAAAAGACCTACAAGCCATAAACTAATGCACTAACCTTGCATATTTATAGCTGTGTACGTCCGTAATACATGTACATATAACGTCTTGAATATAAGTTCTGATTCATGTGTATGTTCTCCTTTTTTTGTTGGTAAATATACCATTATTGGCAATTCATGTCAACAATAGGCAACAATATATTTTTAAATATTATTTCACCATACTCTGTTTTTCTTCCATGCATACTACTCTGCTGTATAGATATACTTCTTGTATTTGGGCACAAATGCTATAGTAATCTAAATCACACATCGGCGGCATATACGACACCACCGGCAACAGGGGTTCTTCCTCTATGTACCCGGCTGCGCCGAGTACGTCGGAATAATCCTCCGTGGCGCAGCCTTTGATATACACCTGGCATTTCTGTTTGGTGCCATCAGTAGTAATATAAATTCGGTCAACAATCGAATGAACCAAAGTAAACAGAGCTTCAGGCTGTGCGTCCTTTGCAAACTCCTCAAAGGAAAGCAGCCTTTTTTTCATGCCATTCAGTTCATGGATGAGATACTGATTTTCAGATTGTGTATCTTCCATTCGGCGCAGGGCAGCTTCGCGCTTTGCCAGCTCGTCCGTTAGTTCCTTTATATCATCCCGGATGAAGCGTTTAAGGGCGTCATCTGCTTCGCGCAGATTTCGCACCTGTGCGGCAATATCCGCATTTAAGCGTTCAATAGCCTTTTGGGTTTCCTGGTACTCTTTCTCGCTTTGGTCGGTACGGATCATGCTGGCAACCCTGTTCTCCAAAAGCTGCCGGTAATAGTCGGAATGTTCTTCTTGCAGGCTGGAGAGTGAGTGGATAACAAATTCATCCAGCGTTACGCCCTCAACCCCTTTGAAGGCACACTCCTTTGCCCTCACCCCAGGGCAGGCATATTTGAAGCGGGGCTTGCCATTCGTCCAGCGGTTAGATTCTGGCAGTACACGCAGCCGTTTTCCGCAAATAGGGCAATACATTAAGCCGGACAACAGGGCATTGGTTTTTCTGTGGGGCCGGTTATACTTTTCTGCAATCTCATCCAGCATATTTTGTGTTTCTACCCATTTCCGGGAGCTGATAAATCCCTCATGGCGGCCCACGGAAACAATCCATTCACTAATGGGTTTCCTGGTAAGAAGCTGTGAGAATTTGGGATTGAAAAAGGTGGAATCCTCATCCTCAACTTTCATCTGGTCGGTCTTATTATAAGCAGTAAGTCCATGCTGACCATCAAAGTCGGACGGTTCTCCAAACAGGTTTCCGTCATGCTCCAGAAAATAGTTGTAGGAATATTCATCCGCCACGCAGTAGATTGGATTCCGCAGAATCAGCCGGATGGTGGATGTGGTAAACTTCGCGCCATGCTTCGTTTCATATTTCTCACTGATGATATTTGCCGTCTGCAAGAGAGAACGTGTCTCCCAGAAGGTGCTGTAGATTTCCAGTACAATCTCTTTTTCTTCCTGCACAGGAACGAGAAAACTGATGGCACTCTTGTTTTTTCCACTTCCCGTTGTCACACGTTGGGAAGAAAAGCCGGTCGGTGTTTTGCCGCCCAGCCAGCGCCCATCTTTCGCCAGCTCCATCAAGTTATCCTGGATACGTTCCGTGAGAATATCACGTTCAAATTCTGCGATAATGGCCAGCACCTGGATGATGATTTTGGATGTGCTGATCCGTGTATTGATATTGTTGGAGCAGACCAAAAGCGTCACATCGTGACGCTCAAAATATTCCAGCAGCCGCATGAGGTCGGACGTTTTTCGGCTGATTCGGTCTAATTTATAACAGGCCACAGCCTTGATTTTCCCCATCTCAATGTCCCGGAGCAGCCTTTGAAAATCCGGGCGGTCGGAATAGTAGCCGCTCAAGCCTTTGTCCTCATATCGAGCAAATTCGTAATCTTCCGGTAGGGAAAGCTGGTTGACCGCATAATCGGCGCTTTGCTTAAACTGAACGCCAATACTGTCCCCCTTATTTGTAATGCGGGACTTTCTCGCATATATGGCAACCAATCTATCATCGATTCCCGTCTGGATTCTTGCCTTGCGTTTCATATTCAAATATCCTCCTTTCCGGGGACGGTAAGAAAACCGCCCTTTCTCCATTATTATAGGAACATCCTCATTTTTGCTCAAAGGTGCGATGATCCTCTTTCAATGTGGAAAGCAACGCTTTTAATTCTTCCGCGTTCAAATCCCGCAATTCACGGGTTAAAAACTCGGCGCGTTTTTCAGCGAACTGGCGCAGGGATTGCTCGCTGTCTTTCCCGGTATGAAATACGATCTCCATGTGCTGTACCCCGGTCATTGACGGCGCTTTACAACCTCATAGTCAAAGCCGGGCCGCTGGCCGCAGTAGGTGCAGATGTCCTTTTCCACCCGTTCGGGGTGAACCCTGCGCAAATAATAAGAGCCTGTGCCGTAGAAGTTATTGGCACAGGCCGGGCAAAGGCATATGATTAAGTTTTCGGGAACTTCCTCGATCAGCCCAACGCTGACCGCCAGCGCGTGGTTGATTCTGCGGATATGCTTTTCCTCCAGATGTCCGATGTATGCGCCCAGACGTTTCTTGTCAATGGTGCGGAGCTGTTCCAAAAGAACGAGAGAGGGCAGTTCCAGCCCGTTTTCCGCCTGGAGAAGATAGTGAGTGGGCAGCTTGGCCTTGGCGTCCACTTTGCTGGATATGGCCGCCACAATGACGGTGGGGCTGTATTTGTTCCCCGTGTTGTTCTGAAGAATAAGGACGGGGCGATAGCCTTCCTGCTCGGAGCCGATTCCCCGGCCCAGATCGGCATAGTACATATCGCCGCGCAGATATGTCCTGTTCATGTCTTATGACCTCCCTTTGAAAAATTAGGCGGCATGGGCCGCCTATGTAAAGGCCGCACAGCAGAACAGAATGAAGGTCGGGGAGAGATAAAACCATTCTCCTGTTTTCATTGGCCCGTCCTGCTGCACGGCCCGTATTTCAAAGGTGCTCCTATTTGTCCTCGACGCCCCGAAGCACCGGGTGGGAAGTCATCAAACGGCTGGCGGCTTGCCAGCTCCACGGGGAATCTCACCCCTCGCGTGGTTCTCACGCAACCGCCCCCATTGCCTGCGACGGATCACGGCGGCAAACCGCTTCAACGCTCGGACGTTAGGCTGGACGGGAGTATCATTGTCCCCGCTGCTGGTTATGGCCGTACCGGGAGCCGCCCGGTACTGGCAGCCTGCTGTTTCTCGCTCCTTGCCTGGAAGAACAAACCAAAGACCTACAATCTCTTTTTTCGGTGGTGTCTCGTTGTTTTCTCCCGGCAGATCACTGCGCAGCCGCTACCTGGGCTTTGGCTTTCGCCAAAGCAGCGGGAATGTGCCTGATGAATGGGTATGCAGTTTTCAAAGTTCCGGGAGAGATAAAAAAGACCTCTCACTCTATTTGCCGTTGAGTGAGAGGTCTAACAACCCTATTTACTCAAAAAAGTTTTTCAGCTTTTTGAGTATCCGGTTTTTCCGCTTGTGGACGGCCTGCTGGGAAACGCCCAGGCCCTTTGCCACTTCGCTTTCTGTTTTCTCGTCAAAGAACAGGGCACAAATGAAATCCCGTTCTTCTTTGGTAAGCTGCATAAGCGCGGTATGTAGCTTGTCCAGCGCAAGTTTTCGGATCACTACATCCTCCACGCTCTCCGCAGCAGCGGCAAACTGGCGGGCATTTTCTTCCATGAGCCTGTCCAGGGAATCCTCCCGGCTGGGGAGAACCTGTTTGATTTCGCCGTTGCTGCCGTAAACCGGGCGCTCGCTTTTCAGATCCGCCTCAAAGTAGCGCATTTTCCGGTCGCCCCGCATATAAGCGGTATATACCTCGTCCGTGACCTCGACAAATTGGCCGCGAACCCATATTTTCTTTTTACCAGCGTCCACGCTGTGTACCTCCGTTTCGTCTGAATTTCGGGAAGAAATCCAGACGGACGGTGGCCCCCTGCAACGCGGCTGGCTTGTCCTAACGGGAAATAACAGAAATCTGCATTTCCCGACATAGAAAAAGCGCGCACACCTTCTGGTGTACGCGCTCGGCTGTTGGCTTTTGGCGGATGATGGGTAAGGCCCAGGGAAAAAGAAAAAGCCTGTCGAACAAAAAAATACCGCAATCCCCTTGAGGAGTGCGGTATGTACGGAAAATATTTTTTGTTCGTCAGTTGGCGGACAACCGCCAGGTTCCTTTCTTTTTGGCTCCATGCTATCCCCTTATGGGGACAAGCTGACAGAGATCACCACCTTTCCCCAAACTAAAATGTTAATAGGGGTAGTATAATAGGTGAAATGCAAATAAAATGAGCAAGAAACGCAAATGGAACACAATTCAGTCGCAAGTTCAGACAATATGCGGCGGGAAAATCTCATAAAAAATCGGCATTTGCAAGGTTTTGGCGAGTTGGAGTGAAAACAGACAGGAAAAAGCAGCAGCCTAAACTGTTAGACTGCTGCCTTATACTAAGAATGAACCTCGAAGCGATACCCCACATCCCGGATACAGGAAATCACAAACGGCGGTTTGGGATATATGGCATATAGTTTCTGCCGCATACTGCGGACATGGCTGCCCACCGCGATATGTTCGTTGCCAAAGGGTTCTTCCTTCCAGACTTTTTCATACATCTGCCCATAAGTAAGTACCCGCCCTTTATTGGTCACTAACAGGCAGAGCAGGGCAAACTCCTTGGTATTCAGCTCAATTTCCTGCTGGCCGTGATAGATTTTTCGGCGGTCTGGGTAGATTTGCAGGCCGGGAAGTGACAGGATCGGCTCCGGGCCGATTTCCCATGTTTTCAATTCTGGATGAAGCTGTAAAAAGGCAAGAAAATCTTCAAATGTCCTTTCGTCCTTATCCTCCAGTTCCATAATCACGACTCGTCCGATGGTATCACCTCCCGGCTGCCTGAGAAGGCCGCTTCTTTTAACTTCTGAAAGCTTTGTTCACTGATGACGTGTTCCAGCCTGCAAGCGTCCTGCGCCGCAATATCCTTGGGGACACCAGCTTCGATGAGCTGCCTGGTGAAAAATTGGTGTTTCTCATAAATCTGTGTAGCGATTTGCAAGCCTGAATCTGTGAGGGAGAGTGTGCCATCGGTATTTTTGATAATATGCCCGAATTTGGACAATTCCTTGACAGCCCGGCTTACAGAAGGCTTTGTAACCCCTAAATGTACAGCTATATCAACACCCCGAACGCTACCGCGCTTTTGATGAAGGATAAGCACAGCTTCAAGATAATCCTCCATAGATGATGTCAAGGCCAATGGCGCACCTCCTTTTTGAATCATTATGCCAATTTCAAAGATTCCTGCCTATCCATCACAATATTGTATCCTCATTTACATCATCCGATATGCCAAAAAACAGTCATTCGTTATATGCAGGAACAATGGTATGAGACAGGTGGAACTTAAAAAACATGATATTTATTTAAGGTGAATTGCCGCAACATCTACATGGTTGGGAATGCTATTAAAGGTATAGGACTCAATCACATCGCTATTGAATACAGCGTATTCATTTCGATAGTTGAGCGGAATAATCACGCTGCTTTCATTGGCGGAGTTTAAAGCCTCTGTAAAGATTTCTTGGACAACTGCTGGATCGTCTGTATTATACAGTCCAGCAATCAACGCTTTGGCTTCTTCATCACTCATAGAGGCCAGCGCCTTGGCAACCTGAGGATCGGTGGAGTAAATACCGCTGGGGTCTGAATAATCGGTAGACGGATACATATTGGCTACAAAAGTATAGGGGTCATAAGGGAACCAATAACTCATGTAAGCTGTCATCTCATAATTATCCTCCATAAAGACCTGCTGCATGAACGCCATTAGATCAATGGGGTTAGTTTTAATCTCAATACCCAGTTCTTCCATAGCACTTTGGAAAAAGAGAACCACATTGTCGTACACACCCGTGGATGGATATGTAATGGTAAAGGACAAAACCTTACCATCCTTTTCGCGGATTCCGTCGCCATCGGAGTCTACCCAGCCAGAGTCCTCCAGAAGGGCGATTGCACCTGCCATATCGTAATCCGGGGTTGTCACAGTTGCATCACAATAAGGCATATCTGTAGGCATTACCGAATTAGCCGCAGTTCGCAGACCAGCATAAATATTCTGTGCGATGGATTCTTTGTCAATCGCCATTTGGATGGCCGTGCGAACATTTTGGTCATCTAAAGGAGCAATCTCATCATTGAGGGCGATAAACTCAGTCACAAAGTTGAAATCAGATATAATTCCCGTGATCCCCTCTGTTTGCGAAAGTTCCTGATAGGAGTTCGCATCCAGTGTGTCGGAGCCGATGATAAAATCTACTTCTCCAGCTCTCATAGCGGCGACCTTGGACTCAGGGATGACCTTTACTGTAAAACGATCTACATCCGGTTCTTCGCCCCAATAATTCGGATTTTTCACAAATGTGTATTCCGTAGCGGTTTCGTTCACACTCTCGAACATATAGGGGCCGGTGCCGGGAGTATGGGTCATCAGATACTCCGTATTAAGAGAGCCATCTTCATTGAAAGCAGCAGCGGAGAGAATACCGCGGGGCATCACCATAGCAAGGTCATTCAAAACATTGTAGTATGGGCGACTCAAATGGAAAGAAACGGTGTACTCATCATCTACAGTAATTTCTGTAGTTAGCATATCCAGTTGTCCATAGTTTGCACTGGTTCCAATGACTGACTTCATATTGTCAAAGTAGAGCTTGACAGCCTCGGCATTAAAAGCAGTTCCATCATTAAACTGCACATCTTCTCGTAAATAGAAAGTATAAGTAAGACCATCCTCTGAAACAGTCCAGTCGGTGGCAAGGCAGGGCTGATATTCCCCGTCACGGTATTCCACCAAGCTTTCGTAAAAGTTGTTCATGTAATATGTAGTCTCATAGGACTGAACGCCGGGGGCAAAGCCCATAGAAAAATTGGCGCTCTGCGCAATAGAGATGGACTTCTCTGTTTCATCGGAACCGGAAGCAGGATTATCCTGTCCGCCACCGGTAGTACCACAACCGGCAAGAAGCATGACGCTCATAACACCGACCAACAGCAACGATAAGAGTTTTTTCATTTTACAACACTCCTTTTTGATTTTTTATTGTAAGGCCAGTCGCTTGGAACGGACGGCCTTGACAAGCATTTGTGAATAGGGTTCTTGAAAATCAGAAAAATGATGTGGCTGTTCCACTGTTTCAATAATTTTTCCTCTGCGCATCACATGAATGGCACCCTCCATATACATTGCGGTGTCAAGGTCATGGGTGATGATGAGAAATCCAATCTGAAGTTCCTTATGGAGTTCTTTCAAAAAACCCAGGATTTCTTTCTTCAAAGTGACATCCAATCCACTGAAAGATTCATCAAAAATAATATATTGAGGACGGGTTGCCAGAGCCCGTGCAATACACAATCTTTTCTGTTGACCGCCGGAAAGCTCGTTAGGCCGATGAGAAAGGGTGGAGCGTTCCAACCTGACCATATCCATGAGTTCCAGGCATCGACACCTCCTATCCTGGGCTTTCATATGAAACAGGAGTTGTAGAGGTTCCTCCAGAATGGCGGCAACACTTTGATGGGGATCCAACGAACCCAGGGCGTTCTGCATTACCAGTTGTACCTTACCTCGAACAGAACGAATCTCTTTCCGCTTACAGGAAGTGACCTCCAAATCACCAAGAAACACTTTTCCAATATCAGGCATCTCAATGTAGGACAAGACTCTTGCCAAAGTGCTTTTTCCACTTCCGCTTTCCCCCACAAGTGAGGATACGCATCCATCTTTTAGTTCCAAAGAGACATCTGACACGGCGTCAAAAACTGTGTGTCCGCTATCAGGTAATGAATATTGTTTTGTAATATGTTCGGCTCTCAGCATAGTCCCTCCTGAAACAGCACGCTGGCCTGAACAAGTTGTCTGGTATATTCGTGCTGCGGTTTTGTAAAGACATCTTTGGTTTTTCCGGTTTCAATGATTTCCCCATTCTTCATAACGGCCACCCGGTCACATATCTTAGCGGCCACGCCAAAGTCATGGGTCACAACGATCATGGAAACGCCAGATTTTTTTAATTTCTCTAATTCATTCAGGATCAGATACTCACTGGCAGCATCCACAGCAGTGGTAATTTCATCCGCAATAATCAACTTCGGGCGTTGAAGAAGGGTGAGGGCAATCATAACGCGTTGCAGTGTGCCTCCAGATAATTCATGAGGATAACTTCCAAGGATTTTTCTCGCATCAGGCAAATTGACATCTGCAAGCGCAGCAGCGAATCGTTTTCGGAATGCCATCTTCTCTGTTTGGCCTTTCAGTGAAAATCCCATCTCCACCTGCTTTCCCAGCTTGAGCATTGGGGCAAACGCGGTCATGGGGTTCTGAGGGATCATACTGATTTGCCTCCCCCGATAGTCTCTCAATTCGCTCATTTTCACCGTGAGCATTTCTCGCCCATTCCATTGGATGCTTCCAGTTTGGTCAAATAATCGGGGATTGAGAAGTTTCATAATACACTTGCTGGTCATACTTTTTCCGCTTCCGCTCTCCCCAATCAACCCCAATGTTTCCCCGTTGCCCACAGAAAAGCTGACGGAGTGTACAAGGACTTCTTTTGTCCGCTTTGTGCAAATGGAAAGATTACTAACCGTGAGCATCATGATCCCTCCTTTGGAGCACAGAGGTCTCGCAGGGCCTCCCCGAATAAATTGAATCCAGCCGCGGCAAATAAAATGCACAGACCTGGATAGACCAGCAGTTCCGGATGGCTAAACATTAGTTTATTGGCGTTCACAAACATTGCGCCCCACTCTGCCGTGCCGGTCTCCAATCCCAAGCCCAAGAAAGCATAGCTGGAGCTCATAATGATAATGGAGGACAATCCTGTGCTATATATCACTAACAAATGTGGCAGAATATTCGGAATGATATGCCGGAACACAATGCGCAGTTCTGAGCACCCGGACATTCTACAGGTGATGACATACGGTTGACTCCGTTCTCGGAGTACATGGGTGCGAACCACCCTCGCATTCCACACCCACATAGCAATCACAATGGAAAGAATGATGCTGGTTACTTTGGACTCAAAAAGCCCTACCAAAGTAATTGCCACGAGGAATGGCGGAAATGCCATAAAAATATTGGATACCACCTCAAATACCCGATCCACAATACCGCCAAGATAAGCACATAAGGTTGCAATGACGGTACTGATAATAGCCAATAGCAGCAAAGTAGGAAGCGCAATACTCAAAGATTCCCTGGCTCCGTAAATTAAGCGAGACAAAACGCATCGTCCAAGCTCATCTGTCCCAAGTGGATATTGTGTATCTGGCGGAGCAAAACTATGGGCCACATTCAGTTGCATAGGATCATTAGGTGCCAAAAAAGGGGCAAACACCATCACCAGAAAAACAATCAGCATCATGGCAAGTCCAATTAAAGCCTGAGGGCTGTGGATAATTTTACGAATCATGATCTTCCTCCCATCTGGCTTTGAGGATTCAACAATGTGTTCAGGCAGTCTGCAAGGAAATTGACCAAGACAAAGATAACGGCAGTGAGCAATACACACGCGTTGATTGTTATGGTATCCCTGGCGTTTAATGCTGTCACCAACATGGAACCGAGACCCGGAATGGAGAACACACTCTCCACCATAGAACTGCCTGCAATCATAAACCCAAAGCTCTGCGCCAGCATGGTAATTAACGGAGGTAACGCAAAACGGCTTACCATGTTTGCAATTTTCCATTCTGATACTCCCCGTGCCCTTGCATATAATACAAAATCACTGTTATATCCATCTAACAGGGAAGAACGAAATACCCGAATAGTTCCTGCCGACGTAGGGATAGCCAATGCCAGAGCCGGAAGAACAAAATCTTTCAGACTGTCTGCCCCCATAATGCTGAAAATAGGGAGATACACAGCAAAAGCAAGTAAAAGCATGAAACCGATCCAGTAATTTGGAAGTGACATACAAATAATTCCGAACAGGTAGATGCTTTTATCCGCTAAACCTCCTTTTCTGCTGGCAGATAAAACTCCAAGGGGAATACAGATTACCGTACTAAACAAAAGTGCTAACACAGCCATAATCAAAGTTGGCTGTATGGATGCCGCCAGTTCCTCCACAATGGAACGTCCCGTGTTGTATGAGTTTCCAAAATCACCGTGCAGGGCATTCCACAACCAAGAGCCATATTGCTGGAGGATAGGTTTGTCAAGGCCAAGTTCTTCCCGCACTAATTCAATCTGCTCCGCGGTTGGCCGACTGTAACGACGCACAGCCAATGCCTCAGCCGCATCTACAGGGGAGAGGTTTGTGTAGACAAAGGTCAGAATGGTTACCCCAAACAAGACAATCAAAAGTAATACAATTTTAGTGAGTACTTTTTTCCCTATCATTTTCCATTGGCCTCGCCTTTTCTCGGATCAGTAATGCGCCACGATTCTGCCGATTTCCGGGAATGGACAAAATCTCCATAGATCCCGCCCTGCTTTATCAATTCTTCGTGGGTGCCATGCTGAACAATCTTTCCGTGATCCACCACTAAAATCTGGTTTGCATGGCGCACCGTTTTCAGGCGATGGGCGATCATAATAATGGTCTTGCCTCCGGTTAATGCTTCAATGGCCGCTTGAAGCTCCGCCTCATTCTCCGGGTCAACATTTGCGGTAGCTTCATCCAAGATGACAACGGGAGCATCCTTCAGCATGGCTCTGGCTATGGAAAGCCGCTGACGTTCACCGCCAGATATTGTGGCTCCTCCTTCACCAATCACTGTGTCATAGCCATCAGGCAACGCCATAATAAAATCATGGCAGCGGGCAGCTTTTGCCGCAGCCACCACTTCTTCATGGCTCGCCTCCGGCTTACCAAACTTGATGTTATTTTCAATACTGTCGTTGAACAAATACACATTCTGAAAAACCATACTGAAATTGCTCATCAAACTGTCCAGCGAATAGTCTTTTACATCAATGCCGCCCAATTTCACGGAGCCTTTTTTCACATCCCAGAACCGGGCCATAAGGCTGGTAAGCGTTGTTTTGCCGGAACCGGAGGGCCCCACAATAGCGGTAGTCGTGCCTTCTGGAATGGTGAAGCTCACATCATCAATGATTTTCCGATCTCCATAGGAGAAATCCACATGGTCAAATGAAATATCATGGCTTTTCGGCACCTGAACCGAGCCGCTCTCGTCCATCCTGGGTGCCCGATCAATTTCCTCTACCCGGTCAATGGAAGCATCAATCATCGGTAGCATAAAGAACATCTCACCAGCCGATTCCAATTCGCTGTATACCAGGAACGCAGATACCGCCATCATCAAACAGGTGAACAGCGACATATTCCCTTGCAGGAAAAGCCAGATGGAAAGCAGGATTGCCAATACAGAAGTAACGCGCAAAACAACCTGCTCCAGCACGTTGTAGGGGATGCGTTTGCGCTCCAATTTGAAGTTTTGATTTTCTGTTTCTTTGATGGTATTGTTTAGAGTTTGTTTTGCCGCTTTATCCCCGTGGAAAGCGCGCACCACACTCATACCCTGGATGTATTCCAGCACAGCATCCACCAATTTAGTCTGTGCAGCCAATCGTCCTGGGGAAAGCTCACGGGATTTCTTAAGCAGTCGAGAATTGACCCAAAGGAACAGCAGCGTCCCAACAAAGAACACAAGACCGATTCTCCAGTCGAAGCACATGATCGCCAGAGAAAAAACCGCAGTACGAATCATACCCACAACTGTCCGGGCAATCACTGCGAAAGACATACTCTCCAAATCGGACATTGTGGAGGTTGCTGCCGCAGTAAGACTGCCCAGGCTCTGCGCGTTGAAATAACCCATCGGCATATATTTCATGCGTTCACCGATGTGAATACGCTTTTCTCCGCACATTCGGTAGTTAGCGTGTCCTTCGCTATTGTGGGCCAGATACCAGCAGAGCGCGGCACCAGCCACACTAACCACCATAATTCCCAAAGCTGTCCATGCGGTGGCCCCGGTTATATTCTGTTCCACCAACGCCCGTAGCACGATCAATAGAGCGACAAATTGTAACGCTTCAAAGATGCTCCGCAGCAGTTCAAAGGCCATACCTTTATACCAGGTACTTTTCTCTGTCCCGGAAAATCGAAAGAACCGTTTATATGCGTCAAACATACGCCGCACCTCCTTCCATCTGATCGTTGTCTCGCGCCTGCGTGTGAGCCGCCCACATTTGCTGATATAGCGGACACCGATCCAACAGTTCTCCATGCGTTCCGGAGTCCAAAATCTTTCCGTGATCTACCACAGCAATTTGTTCCGCCCCAGTAATGGTGGACAGGCGATGGGCGATCACAATGAGTGTCTTTCCATGAGTTAGCCGCCCTATGGCATCCTGAATGACCGCCTCATTTTCCGGGTCTGTGTAAGAAGTTGCCTCGTCTAAGATAACAATGGGTGCATTTTTCATCATGGCCCGTGCAATAGCGACCCGCTGGCGCTCTCCACCGGAGAGGTGTCCACCTGCGCCGCCTACTACAGTTTCATACCCGTGATCCAGACCCATGATAAACTCATGACAGCCCGCAGCTTTTGCCACCGCCTCGACTTCAGCATCCGTTGCCTCTGGCCTGCCCATGCGGATATTCTCACGGACGGACAAATTGAACAGAAAATTATCCTGGGATACATAACCAATCAAATCCATTACCTGCTCTGGAGGAAGTTCTTTTGCGTCAACACCTCCAATGGTGATATGCCCGTCTCCAACATCCCAATAAGAGGCGATAAGTTTCGCAATCGTGGATTTACCAGAGCCAGAAGGCCCTACCAATGCCGTTGTGGTTCCTTGCTTGATGTCCAGGGTGATGCCGTTCAGAACTTGCGTATCCTTATAAGCAAAAGTCACATCCCGCAGAGAAATATCCAATCCTTTGAGATTTTTCCGCTGGGACGGACGATCCAGGTCAGGCTCGGACAATACGGCAGTAATTTCTCCGGTGATAGTAGCAATTTTAGAAAAATCATCCGTCAAAAAAATAGCTGCAACCAGCGGCCCCATAATGCCAAGAGACAGAATGGCAATGGTAATAAAGTCCGGAGCAGACAAAGAGCCGTTCATATAGAACAAGCATCCAACGGGTAATACACCAATCAATACAGCCGGCCAAATCGTCATCATCAGAGCAGAATAGCCCTGGGTGGATTTCATCCAGTCCAGCATGAGATCCACGCTCTGGCGGACAGCCTGTGTAAACTTTCCATAGGAAGCAGCACTTTGATTGAACGCCTTGATGACCTCAATCCCATTGATGTACTCCACAGTGGTGGCGCTCATATACTTACTTGCCTGAACAACAGCACCATATTTTTTAGGGTATTCCTTCATCTGGGCCATGTAACAGAGCATTCCGATGGGTATCGTAATCAGGGATACCAGTGCCATTCTCCAATCCAATACAAACAGGTAAATAATGATGGCGATGGGGACAAGCAGGTTAGAAGTCATTTCCGGGATGATATGTGCCAGAGGGACTTCCATTTGCTCTACACGCTCTACCATTGTTGTTTTCAGCCGTCCCGAAGGTGTATCCGTCAAATATCCCATAGAAACACGCGTTAATTTATCCGCAATCGCCTGTCGTATTTCTGAAAGCACATGGAATGTCGCTTCGTGGGAACATCTGGTAGAGAGCCCATGAAAAACAGACTTCATCAGATAAGCTATAAGGGCAACAATTCCCCATGTTAAATAAGCAGAAAAATTCGTTTCACCTCCAATCAGCAGATTTACGATCCTTGCCACAGCGAAATATGGCACGATACCACTTGTGACGCTGATAACAGCAAGAATAATAGAGAGCAAAAAGCCTGATTGATGCGGTTTAATGAATGTCATCAAATTTACAGAATCTTTTTGTCGCTGCATATAATTCCCTCCTTTAAGTTAGCGAAACCTAACCGCTGACCAAAAGTAAAAGCCGACAATCCACAGGATTTATCCTGTAAATCATCGGCTCTGCGTCTTGGCGTCTGGCTCTGATAATATAATGTTTTGTCCCTGCACATCCACGATGTGTTCTTTTCCGCATTTAGGACAAAATAGCGGAAAGCGTTTGAGAACAGTATCCGGATTTACTTTCGTGCGGGTTTTGTTGCCGCAGGTAGGACAGTGAATCCAGCCATACCTATCAATCCACCCGTTCAATGGTTTTCACCTCCATCTCCGAAGAAGATAGATCTCCACCCGGCGATGTAGAAACGCCGCATCCTTTGGATATGCTCAACCGCCTGATCCTTTGGCATATCATGGATGACCACCTCGAACATTCCGGTATAAAAGGCGCTGGACAGCAGATGGCCCAGTTCCGGCGTAAGACGGCCACTGGAGATTGCGTCGTTCCTGGATGCCTGAATATAGCGCATGGTGCATTGGTTATCCAGCTCCACAATCCGGTGGAGAAATTCCTGATATGTATTATTCTCTCCACTGGTCAAAAGTAGCTTGAACTCGTCAAAATGATCGTAGATATAATCCACAGAAGCCCAAAACCATTGATCAGAGAAAGAATACATTTGACTGGTTTGTTCGGTTCCAGGCAACTGGTTAAACTGCTGCAACGCCGATTGTATCATACCACAAAAATCATCCATGGCGGGCTGTACAAGGGAACGATACAAGCTCTCTTTGTCCGGGTAGCGAATGTAAATTGCTCCTTTGCTGGAGCCGGCCTTTTCCGCAATAGTCTGTAGGGAGGCTCGCTCATATCCATTTTTTAGAAATTCTTGCTTGGCTGCTTCCATCAGCTTTTCCGTTACTCCTGCTACACGCTTTGCCATAGGGTGCCTCCATCATTTAAAACCATTGGTTTCAATCCAATGGTTTTAATATAGCACAGCAGTCTGCAAAAGTCAATAGTCTTTCTTTGCTTCGCCATAAATTAAACGAAATAATATGACATTGAGTTGCTGGTATCTACCCGATTTCAGTCTAAAAAGCTATTTGAGTTATAGATATGTACCCAGCCGCCTGCGCGGCTGGGCTTCTTCTTTTTGAGGTTGTTAAAAATCTGGGCAGCCATAGCCCAGCACCTCATAATATCCCACGGGATAACTGTTCTGCCGGACGGAATCGCCGGAGTTGCCTTCAATGGTGTAAACGCGCCCGTTCTCCACCTTCTCCACAATCCCAGTATGGTCGGAAAGCCCGTCCTGCCCGTTCTCATCATCCCAGTCAAAGAAGATAATCATGCCGGGGGCCGGTTCGGCGGAGCCGTCCATCCATTGGCCCCTGTCCTTGAACCACTGTACGCCATTGACGCACCCGGCGTATTTGGGGATTACGCCGGTATCAATATAGCCGCACTCGTTGGCGCACCAGGAAACGAAACAGGCGCACCATTCCACGCGGCTGGAAAAACCATACCAGCTCCAGTACGGCTCGCCGCCCACGTTCCCTACCTGGGAGAGCGCCACGGAGACGATGGCCCCGTCCTCGGTGTAAATGCCGTAAAGAACGGCGCTCCACAGGCTACGGTTTTCCTCGGCCAAAAGCTCGGCAAGTTGCTCCTTTTGTTCCTCGTCAAACCCGTACTGCGCCGCCATTTCCTCGGCGGTCTTGTGGCTGACGGTGATATACAGATAGGTTTGGGTGACGGTGGTTTCCGTCTCCACGATATTGCCATTGCCGTCATCGGTTTCCGTGATGACCGTTTCCGTTCTGGTTTCCGTGCGGGAAGATATTTGGTTCATCTCCCAGAAAATATCCGTGAGGATGGCCTTCTTGCTGTCGTCAATGGTGGCCACCTCCTGGGGGTTATCCGGGTCGGTGGTCGTCTTGACGGCATAGACGGCAAGCACCTCCGGCCAGACGGCGCGGGAGCCGGACATCTCCAGCACGTCATGGGACAGGTTGGCCTTTGTGGTGTCGATCTGCTGCTGGTAATCATCGTTGATCTCCTGCACCACGTTCTGCATGGTATAGCCCGAACCGCTGTCCTCACCGGAAAAGAAAATGCCAAAGCAGGAGCCGATCAAAAGCCCGATGAGGCAGATAATGACAATGACCAGCACGGCGATCCAGCCCCCGGCAGCGATGGCGGCGATCAGCGCCTTGGTGGCTGCAATGATGGCTTTCACCGCCGCGATGGTAGCCTTGGCCGCAACCTTTGCAGCCGCAACCGCCGCCCTTGCCGCAGCGCGGGCCGCGTGGGCGGCGGCCCTGGCGGCTCTGGCCGTGGCCTGGGCAGTCCGCTGGGCGGCTTTGGCCGCCTGCTGTGTGGTCTTGATACTGGCCTTCGCGGTTTTTTCCGCCGTCTTGATGGATTTGCTGGCGGTTTTTACCGTCCCTTTGGCGGTAGCGGACGCCTGCTTGATGGTCTTGCGGCCCCTGTCCACGGTTTTAATGCTTTTCTTTCCCCGATCCAGGGTCTTGACGGCCCCGCGCTCCTGCCGGAGCGTCCTTACCGGCTCGGAGATCTTGTCCGCCGTCTGCCGGGTTTTCCTCGCCGCCTGCTTCTTGGCTTGTTTTTTCGGTTGTTCGGCTGCGGCTTTCCGCTTCTGGATATTCTCCTTGACCTTGGAAATGTTCTCCTTTGTGGTCTTTATCCCTTTGCGGCCCTGTTTATCAAACTGGTGGATCGCTTCATGGGTGACGCTATCCACCCCGGAAGAAAGACGGTCGGACGCATACTCGCCGGGGGAGCTTTCCGCCGCATACAGGCTGTGGTCGGCATTATCCCTGGTGCGGATATACGCCTCCTTCATCCGTTCAGAAGCAACCGCCGCTTTGTCAATGGCCTTAATGCCTTTTTCTGCGATATTCCTTGTCTTAATGCCCTTGCCCATGGGCTTCACCTCCTTTCCAGGGCGGGTGCGCCCTTATTTCTCCAGCAGCTTTGCCACAACCACCATCCGCCCGTTTGTCCGGGAATACTCGCAGGTGGAAAGGGTGATAAGCTGGTCGCCATATTCCGCGCTTACGCTCGTTTCGTAAAGCGCCAGCGCCTTGCACTCGGCAATAAATCCGTCAAAAGCCCCGGCGCTCTCCGCATTGACAAAGTGGTAATACTTGAAGCCTTCCTCCGAGTAGGCTACCGTCTTAAAGGCGGCGATCACCTCATATTCGCCAAAGCTGTCCAAGGTATCAAAGCGGATGGTCTTGTGTTCCCGGTAAAAATCCTCGCTCTCATACTTGCACAGGTCGGAGAACATACTGCCGTTGTTCATGTGGTGGCCGTACAGCACCAGATTGTCGGAAATGCCGACGTCGCAGTTTTCCTGCATATAGGGCACCCCATAGCTGCTATACGACTTATCAAAAGCGTGCTTCAGATAGAAATTGGGGGTATCCTTGGTCTGCATGACCGGATAATCAATCCGGGTGCCGGGAATGGAAATCCAGCCCACCAGGTCGCTGTTCTGGGCGTACACATCCGCGTACTTTTCAAAAGCCGTAAGTTCTTCCGGCTTTGGGGCCGGGTCGTCGGCAAGTTCCAGCGTGGGCGGCTCTACATCTTCCTTAACCAAATCCGCCACTTCTGCAAAGGCTTCGGCGCTCTGCTTCTGGTCGAGGTATTCACGGGCCAGCATAGCCCCGGAGAAAAGGAACAGGGCGGCGCAAAGGGCCGCCCCTGCAATCATCAGTCTGCTTTTTGCTTTATCGCTCATGTTTCACCCCTCCTTATGCTTATCGCGCCTGTTCTTTACTGGCTGCCTGGCGGCGCTGCCCCTCTGGGGCCGGTTTCAGCCCCCGCAGCTCGGTTTTTACGGAAGATTTTTCGCCGCCTGCTTTTTCCGCAAGGCGGCCCGCGCCGCGCTCCATCTGGGCAAAGGTTTTGCCGCAGGACGCAAACAGGCCCCGCAACCTGGCAAGCGCGCCCTTGTCGGCCTCCAGTTCCTGGGCCTCCAGGGCCTCTTTTCCCGCCAGGGTGCGCCCAGCGTTTTTCATGTGGCCGCCCGCCTGGTGCAGCTCATCCCGGATCACATCCAGTTTCCCGGCGCATTGCTCCATCGCCTGGCTTGCGTGGGAAAAACCGCGCTCCATGCGGGAGAGGACGGCGGGGATACGCAGCGCCTGCACCGCATGGCGCAGGGCGGCGCGTCCCTTTTCCTGAAACGTCCCCAGCATACACCCGGCAGCGGAGACGAAGTTTGTCCTGGCCGTGGAAAGCATGGCCTTTCCCTGGCGGATTTTTTCCTCCGCCGTCCCCACAAGCTGGGCGCACTGTGTGCGGATTCCCTTGTTGTGGAGCTTTTCCACTTCCAGGCGCATAGCCTTCATTTCGTCCATCATCTGCGACAGCTTTTCTTCCATACCGTCGATATAGCCCACCAGGGCCTGCACTTCTTCCTTCTGCTTGGAAAGGCTGTGCTGCTCCAATACGGAGAGAAGTTCAATAATCTGCGGATGTTCCCGCAGGGCAAGAGCCGATTCTGTCATGGTTCATTCCTCCATTCAAACGTATTATCGCGCCGGTTCCGCCTGCTTTTTCGCAGGCGGCAGCTCCCGGCAGTATTCCGGGTAACGGATCTTCACGCCCTCCATAAAGTAAGGCGCAAACTCGCAGCAAAACAAATCCTCCGGGGAGTAGGCGTTGCTGTGATCCGGGTCGGTATAACCGTTCCAGAGGTTGAAAGCAAGGCGGCACACCCGGACGGTGCCGCTGGTCTGCCAGCCGCCGTGCATACCATCCGGCTCGATACAGTCCTGCTTGAAGTCAAACATCTGGCGGATGTTTGACCGCGTTTCCGGGGCAATCCCCATCACATAGAAAAAGGCCCGGTGGTAACAGTCGTTCCTCCGGGCCTCGCCCATCATATCCAAAAAGAAATCCCGGTGCTCCGGGGACACAAAACGGATATTGCTCATGCGGGCACCTCCTCGCCGCCAAATACACCCTCGCCGGGCTTGGTGGTCATCAAAGCGTAAAGCCTGGTATCACGGGGAAAACGGTTGATGAACGGCACCAGGGCGCTGCCGTAACGGATCAGGCCGCAGCCCGCGTCTGCATTGGTAACATAGCTCATCTGCTCGCTGGAGATATTAAGGAGCTTCGCCAGCTTTTCCCGGTCGGACGCGGCCTGGCTCAACATCACAAGAAACTCGGAGTTGCTGAGCATGGTGCTGGCCTGGACAGAATCCAGAAGGTACTCCACGTTCTGGGTGATAGCAGTCGGGTAGGCCCCGCGCTTTCTAAACTGCCGCCATGCGCTGTTAAAGAAAATGCCGCTTTGCTCATTTTCAAACATCACATGGAACTCGTCGATGAACACATGAGTGCGCTTGCCCCGTTTCCAGTTGAGGGTGACGCGGTTCAGGATGGTATCGGTGATGACCAGGGAACCCGCAGGCTTTAGCTGTTCGCCCAGGCCGTGGATGTCAAACACCACATAGGGCTTGCTCAAATCCACGGTGCTTTCCCGGCCAAAGATGTCCAAAGAGCCGGTGGTGTAAAGCTCCAGGGAAAGGGCGATCTCTTTGGCCTTGTCCTCCGGCTGCTCCAGCAGCTTCCGGCGCAGGTCGCAGAGGGTAGCCACCCGCCCGGATTTCTCCGCCTCCGGGTACACCAGGGCGGTGCAGCGGTCGATGATAGATTTGTGCTGCGGCCCCACGCCGCGCTTGTCGATCTGCTCGATAAGGGACATGACAAACTGGCTTTTTTCTACAATCGGGTTGTTTTCCCCGTAGCCCTCCACCATATACATGGCGTTTAAGCGGTCTTTGCCGCCCGCCACCAGATGGGCCACCGTGGCCTTTTCCCGGCCCAGGGTTTTAACCAGCGCGCCAAACTCGCCCTCCGGGTCGCAGATCAGAATGTCATCGTCGGCATAATCCGGGTGGAGCATGAGGAAGGCGATCAGCTCCTTTACCGCAAAAGATTTGCCTGCGCCGGGAACGCCCAGATAAAAGGCCGACTGGTTCAAGAGGTTCGCCTTGTTGCAAAGGATCAGGTTATGGGAGATGGCATTCTCGCCAAAGTAAATGCCGCCCTTGTCCTGGATTTCCTGTACCTTAAAGGGAATAAATACGGCAAGGCTCTCGGTGGTGAGGGTGCGGAAGGCGTTGATTTTCCGCGCACCGATGGGCAGGGCGGTGTTGAGGCCGTCGAGCTGCTGGAACTTGAGCACCGCAAGCTGGCACATATGCTTTCTCGCCACAGAAAGCACCGCCTCGGTATCGCTGTCAAGTTGCTCCTTGGTGTCGGCGGTGATGGCCAGGGTCATCACCGCGAACATCATCCGCTGGTCGCGGGTGGTGAGGTCGTCCAAAAACTCCTTGCTTTCCTTGCGCTGCAATTCCATGTCGTAGGGCACCACAGCAGAGAAGTTGTTGTTGGCGTTCTGGCGGCGCTGCCAGTTGGTGATGTTGGTTTCCACACCCAGCAGGCGGTTTTCCACCTCCCGCACGGCCTCATCCGTGGGAACCGGCACAATGTCGATGGAGAACATCAGATTTCGGTTGAAATCGGTAAGCTCCGTCACCATGTTATCCTTAATATAAGAGGCGTAGTCTTTGAGGAACAGCACCCGGCAGAACTTATCGCCCAGCTTCAGATAGTCGCTGTTTTTCTCGATCCCGTCCGGGCAGATATAGTCCTTGAAGTTGTGGCCCCGCTTCATCATCTCGCGGGCATTGAACACAAACTCGGATTCCTCGCCCTGGCGGTAGAAGTCGTGCAGGATGCGCAGGCGCTCGGTGGCGTCCAGCTCCACGCACTTGGAACCCAGGGCCGCAAAGTGGGAAATGAGGTCGGCTCCCACGCGGGCAAAGTAGGCGCGGGCCTCCTCCACGTCTTTCTTCACCACGGAAACGGTGATATATTTTTCCTGCATAATGCCGTTGGCCCCGGTGGCCTTATCCAGCAGCATTTGGTTATATTCCCCACGGTACTCGTCCCGGAAATCCCCCTGTATGGGCATGAGGATGGACGTTTCAAAGTTTGCCTTGTTCAAGCGGCGGTTGTTGATGGTGATTTTCGTCACCGCGCCGGAATCCAGGGAATTGAGCAGCTCCGAATAGGTGAGGAACATGGATTCCTTGTCCTCCCGGCTGGCTACCAGGTAGTTGATGTCCGAAAAGCGGTAGGTTTTGGAGAAGCGGTTGCCGGTCAAAAAAATGCCGTCCGGCCAGATACGGCGGACGGGGATCACATCCTGCACCTTCCGTGGGACGGTGTATCGCTCCTTTTCCTGCTTGGACATAGTTTTGATGGTCTTAATCATGCTTGGCCTCCTTCCGTTTGTGAAAATGCTTCGGTTCTTTGGGCTGCCGTTTGACGGGACGCCCGGTTTGCAGCCCTTCAATGGTATCTTTCAGCGCCGCGTAGTAGTAATTGCTGTCCTCAAACTTAAACTCCTTCGGCTCCAGCATTTCCGAGCGCAGCCACGCCCAGATGAATTGTTCCGCCGTCATGCCATGGTAGGTGACAAAGCCCAGCATGGCAAAGGGGGCCGCCCCCAAAATGCACATCCAGGACAGGGTTTCCACCCCAAAATAGGGGCGCAGTATAAAGTAAAGGCCCACGGCCACGCCGCAGGCGAGAACAGAAAAAATGAACTGCCGCATGGACAGTCCAAAAAACATACTCTCCGTGTAATTACGGATTTCCCGGTTGATCTTGACTTCCAAAATATCACCTCACAATCACTTCGCCGGTTTCCAGGTAAACAATGCTGCTCTTGGGGATATAGGCAAAGCCCAGCAGCCGGTCGCCCACGGTAAAAATCTCGTCTGGAGCCGCTTTGGAGAAGTGACCCACAATCCCTTTTTCTGCGGGCAGGTCGTAATCCTCCGCCATCGGGATGGCGGTTCCGTCAATCAAGTGCAGCACATAGGTTTGATAACGCATTTGTTTTCCTCCTTTTTTACAGGCCCATCATCTCGCGCACCACGCGGTCGGCCATTTTCACCGCGCCCACGAGGACGAGCATATTAAAGACCAGTTCCCCGATATAGCTCCATACCTGCGTGACTGCCGCCGCGTTGGGGTCAATGGCAGGCGGGGACGCCGCAAATAGGGAAAAGATAATGCAGGCCAACACGATGATGGCACCTTCCAAACACACGGCGGCATAGCTCTTGATAAAGCTCTTGCCTACGTTCTGCGTCGGCTCCCCCGCAAAAGTGGAGAGGGGAACCGGTGCGATGGCCGTATAAAGATATAATTTGAAAAAACGCCCGTAGACGGTCATTATCATAATGAAGCTGAGAACCGTGATAAACAGCCCGCCGATGAGCGTGACCGCCCAGAGGGGGATGCTCTCGAAAAAGCCGCAGCTTTCCACCGCCGTGACGATCTCCTGGGGGAGAACCGTCTGCTGCGCGGTTCCAAAGCCCGCCGCGTTCATAATGGTGGAAACAAGGCCCTGGACGATATTAAAGAGGGCCATCATCAGCTCCAGCCCATAGGTCACGACGCCTTTGGCAATGGCAAACCGGATAAACAGCTTCAGCGCGTGCTCCGGTTTTTTGACTTCCGCAAAACTGCCGCAGGTGCGCATGACGCCCACCACAAAGAACAGCACCAACAGGGCAAGGCCGATGGCCCTTACTGCGTCATGGATGTTGACAATAACGCCCCAAATCGTGCCGCCTTTGAACTGCTCCGGGCTTTGGGTGATGAGCTGCCAGATCTCAGACAGGTACTTGTTCCAGGTATCGAGGGCATTTTGTAAGTTCTGGACTACCCAGTTATCGGACATTCCGCTACCTCCTTTCCAGCAGCGGTAAGGGACGGGCCGCAGCGGCCCGCCCCCGCACTGCCGTATTTTCGCTTATCGTCCGCCGCGCTCCTGCGGCTGACGGACAATGCCGTAAACATCATCCACAAAATACCGTCCGACAAAGGGGTTGAAGATCGCGTGGCATTTTACGCCGCCCACCTCGGCCAGGTAGTCGTTGTCCCCTAGGCGTTTGAGGATAGTTGCCTCACCCAGCACGTTCTTTTCCCCCTGCTTCAAAGAGTGGATATAGCACTCGCATTTCAGATTCATAGCGATACTCCTTTCCGCTGGAAAATCAGCCCGTAATGAGCGTGAGGATTTCCTTGGCAAACGTAATCACGACGCCGCCAGCTAAAGTGAGGAAGCCGTTGGCCCGCTGGCTGGGGTCGTGGCTTTTCAGGGAAAGGCCGATCTGTACCACGCCAAAGCCCAGCAGGATCATACCAATGGCCCGGATCAGGCCGAAAATGAAATCGCTGAGGTTGTTGATAACCGTGAGCGGGTCGCTGGCGGCAAAGGCTGTGGTAGTGCAGCAGCACAGCATGAGCACCAGGGCCGTGTAAACGGCAAAGGCGCTTTTGCCCTTTCTGCCCATGGGCAGGCTGCGGGTTTCCTTGTTCTTCTTGTTAAACAGTTTCATTTTGCTTTTCCTCCTTGAATTGAAAGATTTTCTCCATGTCCTCATCGGACAGAAGTTCACAAAGGGTTTCCGGCTCCTGGATATTGGCAAGGTCGCCGGGGGTAAGGCGGCCAATAGCCATATCCGCCACGGCGTTTTCGGTGCCGCCGTGGGAATAGACGGGCGCGCCGCCATCGGTGGTGTACTTCACATTCGGGTGCTTTAGCAGGTCGTACTTCTCATCCATCAGCGGCGGCTCCCCACGGATAAAAAGCAGCGCCAGGTTGTTGTCCAACATACGCACCTCATCCGGGGTCAAAAGCTCGCGGCCCGTGATCTGGTTGTTGGTGGAGTAGCTGCCGGAGTGCCCGGTGCTTTTGCCGTAGGTGTCCAGCCAGAGGGTGCTTTTGCCCAGGTAGTTCTCGGAGATCAGCTTGTGGGTGCTGGTTTCGTTGCCGCCCAGGTACAAAAACTCGTCGCAGTTGCCCATGATGGATTCCCATTGTTTTTCATACAACGCCTTGAGCTGGGCGATGTTCTGGATGATGATGGACACCGAAATGTTCCGGCTCCGCATGGTGGCCAGTAGCTTGTCGAAGTCGTCCGGCAAGCTGACGTTGGCAAACTCGTCCATGAGGAAATGCACCGGCACGGGCAGGCTGCCGCCATGCACCCGGTCGGCGCTGTAAAACAGCTCCTGGAAGGTGCTGGCGTAGAGCAGGCTGACTAAAAAATTGAAGCTGCTGTCATTGTCGGGAATCAGCGCGAACAGCGCCACCTTCTTTTCGCCGAGGGACGCCAAATCCAGTTCGTCCGTGGTGGTAAGCGCGGCCACGCTGGACAGGTTAAACTTCTCCAACCGTGCGGCAAGGGTGATCTGGATGGATTTTAAGGTCTTGGCGCTGCCGGAACGGTAATCCTTGTAATACTTCACCGCGATGTGGTCGGGGGAGCGCATTTCCAGGCGCTCAAACAGTTCGTCCAGCGGCGATTGGTAGCTGTCGTCGTCCTCCCGCACCTCACCGGCCCGGAGCATTTCCATTATCATCGCGAAGTTTTTTTCATCCTCCGGCGCTTCATAATGGAGATAGAAAACCAGCGCCATGAGGAGCATACTGGCCGCCGTGTCCCAAAAGGGGTCGTTTGACTGGCTCCCTTTTGGGGTCGTGGATTTGAACAGGTTTGTGACCATCTTCTGCACGTCGTTGTCGTTCTTCAGATAGGCGAAGGGATTGTAACAATGGCTTTTCTCCATGTTCAGAAGGTCTACCACCTTGATCTCGTAGCCCATCCGTTCCAGCAGGCCCCCGCAGTCGCGCAGCAGTTCGCCTTTACAGTCCAGCACAAAGTAAGAGACATGGGACGCCTGGAGCAGGTTGGGCTTTGCATAGAACCTGCTTTTTCCTGCTCCGCTGCCGCCGCATACCAGGGAATTGAGCGTCCTGCGGTGCTTTTTCCCGTCCAGCCCCATACGGACGTGCTGGGTAAAAATGCGGTTTTGAAACGGGTCTTTATCCCGGTATTTCTTATTCACGGCCCGCGGATCGCCCCATTTGGCAGAGCCGTGTTCTTCACCCCGTCTGTAGTTGCGCCGGGAAGAAAGATAAATGCCTATGCCCAGCCCATAGGCGGCAATAAAAATGAGGACAGCTTTTATACTGTCCTCGCACCACACGATTTGGAATGGATGGTTCATTGCCGCAGGCAGGGCGTTTACAATTTCCGAAAGGCCCCCGGAAAGGGACGGCGCAATCAAAAGGGCAAACCAGACTACCGGGATCAGCCCCAGGGCATAGAGCCAGGGGCCGCCCGCCTTGTTATCGGGCTTCATCCCGGCGCTTCGCTTTCCTGTCTTTTTGGGATGGGGCGTCAATGGTTTTTAAGAGCACATCTTCTACCGGGCCAGGGTCGCGCTGTTCCTCCAGCAGATCGTTGCGCAGCTCGTTGAGGGCGCGGATCATAATCCCGTGCTCGTAGCTGTCCAGGGTGAGGACAACCTTGTCCTGTCGTTCCATTTTTCAAAACCTCCTTTACCGTTCCTGTTCCTTCTGCCTGCTGGTGCGGGTAAGGCCCATGGCCCTTGCCATGCGCCCGTTCATCTCCTTGAAGGTATCGCGCATATCGGTGAGGGCTGCCGGAACCTCCTCCCTGGGGTCTTGTCCCTGGAGCACGCCGTCCAGCCTGGAGATGTCGTATCCCTTTACATCCACGCCATACCGCTGGCAGAGCATATAGCTGACGGCGTAGGCTTTGTAGCCCTCCGCCTCGCGGGAATAGCCCTCATGGCTTTGGGCAAGCTGTACGTTGGCCGCCTCCAGGGAGACGCAGCGGAAAATGTCCGGCGCGTCCATGCCCTTTTTTACCAGGATGGCGTTTTGCTCCGGGTCATACACAGCCCCGCGCCCCTGGGGCAGTTCCTCCACCGCCCGGATGGGTACGGGGGAACTGGCAATCAGCCCTTTTAAGAGCAGGCGGTCGTCGTAGCTCACCTGGGGCTGGGCTTCATCCCGCGCCGTGGTCTGGGAAATATCATAGACCTCCTTGGCGTAAAAGTTCTGGCCCACGCTGCCATCCTCGCGCCGATACGCCTTGCCCGGCTCCAGTATGATGATGGGCAGGCGCTTTTCTTCTTCCAGCACAGTAACCCCCATGTCTTTCCATCCCTTTTCGTCATGGATACGCTCTGCATGGGGGCACTTCGCTTCAATCAGTAGCGCATTGCGGGCAGAGTGGAAAGGGAACCGGCTCTGGACATCCAGATATGCCTCCATACTGCCCGCACCCTCGGAGAACTCTCCGAAAATCTTATCCAGGGTGGCGTAGGCTTCTTTCCGATGCTTTTCCTCTTTTACCTGCCACCATTGGCGCTTGGGGCGCTCTTTTTGGCTTTTCTGCTTCTGCGGCGCGGCCTCAGCCTGGGGCCGCTGTTCAAACAGATCGTCAAAGTTATTCATGACCGATTACCTCTCTTTCGATTTTGGTTTCTTTCTGGGCTTGGGCGGCTGGTGCCGCGTGGTTTTCTGGGCCGCCTTTTTCCGGGGCGCAGCCGGTTCTTCGTGATGAGGGGCCTCCGCCTCTTTCTTCCGCTGGGCCTGGATTTCCCGAAGCTCCTGCCGCACGGACGGCTTTTCCGGCCCATCAGAAGTACCCCTTGCGGAGCTGCTGCTGTTCTCTAAGGTAGGCGCGGACGGATGGGATTTTTCCGCCGCTGGGGCAAAAGGGGCGTTCTTCTCCGCTGCCGGGTTCTCCGGCTGGGCTTTTTCTTTCTGGGTGGGCTTTTCCATCAGCTCGTCGATCAGCTTATCGTCCTCGCTCTTTTCCGGCGCGGCCTTCTCCGGGGCTGCCGGTTCGCCGCCGCGCTCCTCGCGGGATTTCTCAATATCCTCCTTGATCGAAGCCGTATCCACCACCGTGAGCTTGAACTTCTCCACGATCCGGTTGGCCCGTGCGGCGTCGTCCTGGAATACCAGGATGTCGATGGTGTCATCCTCTTTCCGCACCGGGATAGGGGCGTAGAGAATCCCGTATCCCTTGGCCTGCCTGGCAAACTCCGGGCAGTCCTCTTTTTTAATGGTATAGACCTTCAAAGGGCGTTTCTCCCGCAGCATGGTTTCAATGCGGGCTTTGCCCTTGGTCTTTTTCTGGTCTTTCAAAACCGTGTAAAGGGCGGCGGCCAGATTTTTTGCGGCTGCGCCGGTGATCTTGAGGGCGACTTCCGCGCCCTCAAGGCTCATGCGTACCACTTGCTCCGCCGCATCGCCTGAGTTATACATCAAAAATCATCTCCTTTCGGTTGGGCGGCCCGCCCGTTCCGGCTCCAGACGGCCTTTTTCCGTTTTCCCGGCCTGCTGTTCTTCGCGGGCGGCCCGTATCTTATCCTTGATGGAAACGGAGCGCAGGGCAATATCCCCGCACAGCTTCACCTCCCGGCGCAGCTCCTTGATCTGTGCCGTAAGGGTGGCAATCTCCGTCCGGATCTGCTCCTGCTGGGCGGGGTCGTCCAGCACCGCCCTGGTGCGCTGTTTCCGGTACAGGCTTTTCCGCTGTTCCATTATGCTGGAAAGCCGAGATTCCACATCGGCTTGATAGGCATTGAGCTGCTCCAGGGTGTCAATGCGGTGGCGGGAAAGCAGCCGCGCCTCATCGGTAAGTTCCTCTGCCCGGATTAAATCCTCCCGCAGCGCGTGGGGCACATGGCCCGTCTGGCGGTTCTGCTTTTTGGGGAACACCCCCAGCAGATAGCAGTAGTGGAAGTAGAGGGCGCGGAACCCCGTCGCCTTTTTGGCCTGTTTCAAATCCCCGTGGAGCCTGCACTGTTTCGGCTCCGGCTTTTGTTCCCGCTGGGGGCGGCTCTGGGCCAGAATCCGCCTGCGGATGTTCTCCAGGGAATAGGCCTCGCCAAAGTTGCGCGCAAGTTTCCTACCGTGGGGCCGGTCGTAGGGGCGCACCGTAATGTCCTTGCCCACCTTGACTTCATAGCCCATCTGCCGCAGATGATAAAAAAACTGCCGTTCCGTCATTGACTGGCGGATGGCAGCGTCCACATCGGCTTTGATGAGGGAAAGGTAGGTGGGGCGGCCTTCCTGCTCGGCCCGCCATTCCCCGTAGTGCTTGGATTTGCCGCGCTGGGGGTTTTCAATGACGGACAGGCCGTATTCCCGGCACAACCGGTCGGATTCCCGCTGCATGGCAAAGTAGTCCTTTTCGCTGCGGTAATACTTGATCCCGTCAACGAAAGACACGGTATTGACCACAAAGTGGTTGTGCAGGTGATGGGCCTTGTCTAAATGGGTAGTAACCAGCACCTGGTATTTTTCACCCCACAGCTTTTTTGCCAGAGCAAGGCCGATCTCATGGGCCAGCTCCGGCGTAGCCTCGCCGGGGGCAAAGGATTGATAGCCGTGGTAAGCTACCGTGCCTTCCTCCTTGCCAAACCGCTTTTTCACGGCGATCATCTCGTCGCGGGCGGTGGTGGGGCTGCAATTCACCCCGGAGACAAACCGCTGCATGACCGGCGCGCCTTCTTCACCGGGCGCAATCCGGCCCGTTTTTTCCTGCCGGACGGCATACTCGATCACGTCCGAAAGGCTCTGGGCCTCCTGGCCGTCCATGCCCTGCTTTTCAAAGACGGCGGGGTTTTCCGTTTTATCCGGGTTTTCCACATAGATGAGCACTTTCCCCAGCCAGCCGTTTACCCGCCAGATGGACGTGGTAGCCATAGCTTTATTCCATTGGCCTGGGCAGGATCACGGCTTTGGTGATGTCGCGGACGAGACGGTCAAACTTTTTCATTTCCTCATCGTAGCGGCGCTCATCAATGACGCCCAGCACATGGGCTTTCTGGGCGATCTGGTTTAAGTTATTGCCCACACCGTGCAGCTCCCGCATGAAGTGGTAATAATCGGGCGGCGGCGCATCCTGGGGGACGACGCCGTTAATAAGATGGCGCAGGTAAACCTCCTGGGAAAGCCCGCTTTTGCGTACCGCTTTCATAAAGCCCTGGTATTCTTTGTTGTCGAGCCGCACCTGTACGCGGCAGTTTCTTTTCCTCATTCCTTGTCCTCCTCATGGCGGCGGTTGATTTGAAGCAGGCACATGACCAGTACGCCGCACACGCCGCCCAGCAGAAATCCAATGGCAAAAAACAATCCTTCCATAGAAAACCTCCATTCTTTCAAAGGGGTATTAGGGGGGCGCTCCCCCTAACAAGCGGTGTTTGGGCGACCAAACACGATGCTTGCTGGTACATACACGTTCCATTCCCCGCAGGGGAATCACAGACGTCCGAAAAAACAATTCATCGTCCATCCCGGTCGCGGCTTCGGCCCCTGGGATAAAACTCCACGTCCTTAAAGCTCTCCGCGTCCAGGATATATTCGCCGTTTTTCCAGTTGTCGGCTACTTTCTGGCGGGCCTCCTCGCGGCTTTCCGCCTCCACCGTGACCGTCATTTCCAGCGTCTCACGGATGGTAATGTCGTACTCTTTCATCGTTCCAGCTCCTTTCCTTTTGCGCTGCGGATGGGAATCCCCAGCCGGTGGCAGAGAAAATCATTGACGTCTTTCCCCTGGGGCGGCGGGCGGTTTTTTACCTCGTACCCTTCGGGAATAGCCGCCAGGATGGCCTTGGCCGCCAGCCTGCCGGGGCCGTCGTTGTCCAGATGGAGATAGAGGGTTTTCACATGGGGATGATCCTCCAAAAACCGGGTGAGGGCGGCGGGCAGTTTGCTTTCCTCGATTTGTTTCTTCGGCTGGTAAATCCCGGCCAGGGATAACAGGTTGTGCCGCCGCCAGTCAATTCCGTCCAGCTTGCACAGGGTGGCGTAGGACATCACATCAATGGCGCACTCGCACAGATGGACAGCCGGGTTTTCCACGCAGGCGGGCAGGGCAAAGGAATAGTGCTTGTCGCTGCCGCTTACATCCCCGTGGAACCGGGCTTCGCCAATCCCCCGCAGGCAGCCGAACCGTGCCTTGCCATCCTTGTCAAAGCCCACAAAAACCACGTTGCCGTGGCCCTTGTTCCGGCTCTCATAAACCCGCCCGGTCTTAACGCAGTAGTCCAAAATCTCCCTGTCAATGCCCCGGCCCGCAAGATATTGGAGCATAGCCCGGTTATTCGGGGTGGGCGGCGGCAAAAGCAGGTGCTTGGGCTTTTCCGCCTTTGGGGCGGGCGCACGGGACGGCGGCGGGATGGCCGCCCTGCCGATGACGGCCTCCATGGCCTCCATAAAAGAGCAGCCCTTGACTTTGATGAGGTAGTCCAGCGCGCTGTACCCGCCGATCCCACGGGAAAACCAGCACCATTTGCCGTTGGAAATCCGCAGGCTGTCATGTTCCCTGGTACAGTAGACATTGCCGGAAACGTGGACAAGCTCCTGCGGCTCACAGGTTTGCAGGTAGGTGAATAAGTCCACCTGGCGCGCTTTTTCAATCTCCTCCTGGTTATAAAAAGGCATAAAAAAATACAGCCCCCTTTCCATAGCCGCAGATTTACCGCCCGCATGGGGCGGCTGGCTATGTAAAGGGGGCGATGTCCTTTTCAGATATGTAGAAAGCCGGCTGGATTGCTCCAGCCGGCACAGGTGTCAACGCTCCAGTCCCACCACCTTCCTTTCCGGCATTTCTTCCCCTTCGTCGGGGCCGTCGTCCATCAGCGTTTTGTCTTTCTCATCCATGTTGAGCAGAATGTTCAGTTCTTTGAGCCGTTTGGTTTTCTCCGCCAGCTCCGCCTCGCGGGCAAAGGGCGTTTGCAGCTCGGCGCGGGCGTTTTCAAGCTGGCCCCTGGTTTCCTCCAGGCGGTTTTGCTCGGCCTCCAGGCTGCCTGCAAGGTTTTCCAGGGCGTTGTCCAGGCGGGTGATATTGCCGAACACATCCGCGCCCAGCGTCACCGTGTGGGAAAGGGTGCCTTTGAGGGTGATCCGGTATTCGTTGCTCCTGCCGTCGTAGGCCAGCACCATGGAAAAGCCCCGGTACTGCCCCAAAAGAACAGCGTCGGAGCCGGTCATACGGGTACAGACGTCGATGATGGCCTTGCCTGCGTCCTCCTTTTCAGCATAGTGTTTGCCATCCACCTCCATGCCGCAGAAGCCCTCCTGGGCCTTGGGGTAGGCCGCCGCCAGCGCCACATCCTGCTCATAGCCCGCGATCCGTTCCGTGAGCCGGGTGATTTCCTCCGGGTACTTGCGGTACACCAGCTCCTCCAGGGCATATACCTGGTTCAAGTGGCTGGCTTTCAGCATATTCAGCCGCGCCACCTCCATATCCAGGTTGCACTTTTCGATGATAAGCGGGTTGCCGGTGGCCAGCGCCTTGATCTCGGAGTAGCTGAGGGCGGTTTCATCTACATCATCCGCCACACGGACGGGAGATTTGCTGGTCATGATCTGAGCGATAAACTTCTGCTTGTTTTCCACGAGCTGGTAGAGGTAAGCGTCAAAGGTGCCCTCGGTGACATACCGATAGATTTCCACCTCCTCGTTTTCGTTGCCCTGGCGGACGATACGGCCCAGCCGCTGCTGAAGGTCGGAAGGCCGCCAGGGGCAGTCTAAATCATGCAGGGCAATGAGTTTATCCTGGACGTTGGTGCCCGCGCCCATTTTGGCCGTGGAACCCAGCAGCACCCGCACCTGCCCGGCGCGCACTTTGGAAAACAACTCCTTCTTTTTGGCCTCGCTGTCCGCCGTGTGGATAAAGGCGATTTCTTCCTCCGGGATACCGGCGTCCATCAGTTTCTTTTTCAAATCATCGTAAACGCTGAAAGAGCCGTCGGTGGTTGGCGTGGACAAATCGCAGAATACAAGCTGGGCAGAGCGTTTTTCTTTGGTCTGTTCCCAGATACGGTACACGTTCCGGGCGCAGACAGCTACTTTACCATTGGGGTCATCCGGGGCCAGGGGCTGGATGAGCCGCATATCCAGCGCCAGTTTCCGCCCGTCGTTGGTAATGCGCAGCATATTGTCCACATGGGGGTCAACCCCACCGGCACGGATTTTCTCGGCCCGTTCCGCCAGCCCCTTTATCATCTCTTTCTGGATCTCGGACGGTTTAATGACTTCCGTGTGGAAGTTGGCCTTTGGCACGGGGAGTTTGAGCATATCCGCCGTCTGGATGTCCGCCACCCCTTTGAAAGTGGCCATCAGCTCCGGCAGGTTATAAAACTTGGCAAACCTTGTCCTGGCACGATAACCGGTGCCTTCCGGAGACAACTCAATGGCGGTGACGGTTTCCCCGAAGTTCCCCGCCCAGTCGTCGAAATGGACAAGGCCCATCTCCTGTAACATCCGGTACTGCAAATACCGCTGGATGGTGTAAAGTTCCACCATGGAGTTGGAAATGGGAGTGCCGGTGGCAAAAATTGTGCCGCGCCCGCCCGTCAACTCGTCCAGGTACTGCGTTTTCATAAACAGGTCGCTGGATTTTTGGGCTTCGGTCTGGGCAATGCCGCCCACGTTGCGCATTTTTGTCGCCAAAAACAAGTTCTTAAAATAATGGCTCTCATCAATAAAGAGCCGGTCAATGCCGAGCTGCTCAAAAGTGACCGTATCGTCTTTGCGGCTCTGGTCGTTGAGCTTGGCAAGCCTTGTCTCCAGGGATTTCCGGGTGCGCTCCATCTGCTTGACCGTGTAGCGTTCCGCCTTCTGCGCCTTGGCCTGCTCGATTCCTTCCAGGATTTCCTCGATCTGGCGTTCCAAAATGGCTTGCTGGCGCTCCACGCTCATGGGGATTTTTTCAAACTGGCTGTGGCCAATGATGATGGCGTCGTAGTCCCCGGTGGCAATGCGGCTGCAAAACTTCTTGCGGTTCTGGGTTTCAAAGTCTTTCTTTGTCGCTACCAGGATGTTGGCAGAAGGATAGAGCTGGAGCCATTCCGCCGCCCACTGTTCCGTGATGTGGTTGGGCACCACAATCAGCGACTTGGTGCAAAGCCCCAGGCGCTTCATCTCCATGGCGGCGGCCACCATCTCGTAGGTCTTGCCCGCCCCCACCTCGTGGGCCAGCAGGGTGTTTCCGCCGTACAGGATATGCGCGATGGCGTTCACCTGGTGGGGCCGCAGGGTAATCTCCGGGTTCATCCCCTCGAACCGGATATGCCGCCCGTCATACTCGCGGGGGCGCAGGGCATTGAAGGTTTCGTTGTAAATGCGGCATAGCCGTTCCCTGCGGTCGATGTCTTTCCATACCCACTCGGCAAACTTCTGTTTGATGAGTTCCTGCCTGTCTTGGGCGATGGCGGTTTCTTTTTTGTTGAGGACGGGTTTTTTGTTGCCGTACTCATCCTCGATATAATCGAACACCCGTACATCCCGCTGGTTTAAGGTCTGTTCCAGGATGTGGTAGGCGCTCATTCGCCTGGTGCCGTAGGTGGTATTGGCCTTGACGTTGGCCCGGTCAAAGTTCTTCTCCGTGATACTCCATTGCCCGGTAACTTCGGAGCGCAGGATTTTAATGCGGCTTCTGGCCTGCCCGTAAGGGGTAAGCAGTTCCACCATGAATTGCTGGTACACGTCGATGGGCACCCAGTTCGCGCCAATGCGCACGCCGATCTCCCCAGCGCCTAAATCCTGTGGCTGGACGGCCTCCAGGGCCTCCACATTCCTGCGGGCGGTTTCCTTTTGCCCGGCTGGGGCCGCCTCCAGGAAGGCTTTTGCCATCCGCAGCTTCTGGCGCACTTTCCCGGAAAGGTACTCGTCCGCCGTGACAAAGGGATAGCGGCTCAGATCCGCCAGGGAAGGCAGGATGTCCTCCGGGTTCTCCGCGCAGCGAATATCCCGGTAGATCACCCCGGCAAGCTCCTGTTCCAGTTCCTCCGGGGATTTCCCCGACAGCTCCGCCATATAGTCCATATCCACGCGGGCTTTTTCTGAAATGGACACCGCCAGCGCCTCGCTGGCCGTATCCACGCTGGTGACAGCCACATGGGGCCGGATGGTACGCCGGGAGAACATATCGGCTTTTCTTTTTAGGCCGCCCTGCTCATCCAACACCTCCAAAGAGCAGAGCAGGCAGTAGCTGGAGTCCTCCGAAAAAGCCAGCTTGTTGCCCCGGCTGTTGATAAGGCCGTATTTGGCGGTAAAGCTGTCGTAAAGAGCATTGAGCTTTTGCTGCTCGGCTGAAATCTCCTCGTCCGGGTAGCCTTCAGTCTGGTATTCAATGAGCCTGCGGACACATTCCCGCAGCTCGATCATGCCCCGGATACGGTTTTCCGCCGTGACGGAGGCTTCCACCGGATGCATGAGGCTGTTTTCCCGGTAGTACACCTGGCCGTCCGTAATCGTATAACTAAAGTTCTTTACATTGGGGTCGGCGGGGATGGATTTATCTTCCTCCTCGTCCAGCTCCTCCAGCTCGCAGGGCTTGATTTCCGCCTGCAAAAACTGGACGGCATTGGCAAGCTGCTCGGACAAATCTTCCCCCTCGCGGGCTTTGCAGGCGCTGTCCGGCCCGAACCGGGTGGATTCCATCACCATGTCGCCCAAAATCATCTCCGGGTGCTGCACGAAATAGCGGTTCATGCGGATTCCGTTTTCATCCGTGTCCAAATGCACCCAATCCGGTTCCAGATCGGTGATGTGGTCGCGCTTTTGCAGGAAAATGACGTCGCTGGTCACTTCCGTTCCGGCGTTCCGCTTGAAGGTGTTGTCCGGCAGGCGGATGGCCCCGATGAGGTCGGCGCGCTGGGCAAGATACCTGCGGACGGCGGAGTTTTCCTTATCCATGGTGCCTTTTGAAGTGACAAAGGCAATCACGCCTCCGGGCCGCACTTTATCCAGCGCCTTTCCGAAAAAGTAATCATGGATGAGCCAATGGTGCTTGTCGTATCGCCTATCCAGCACCTTGAAATCCCCAAAGGGGACGTTTCCTACAGCTACATCAAAAAAGCTGTCGGGCATTTGCACGGTTTCAAAGCCGTTTACGGAAATGCTGGCGTTCTGGTAAAGCTGGCCCGCAATCCGCCCGGAAATAGAATCCAGCTCCACACCATAGGCTTTGCTACCCGCCATATCCGCAGGGAGCAGGCCCAGGAAATTGCCGGTGCCGCAGGACGGTTCCAGGATGTTGCCCTGGGTAAAGCCCATCTGGGACAGGGCTTTGTAGATTCCCCGGATGACCACGGGCGGCGTGTAAAAGGCGGTGAGGGTGCTGGCCCTGGCCGCCGCGTATTCCTCTGAATCCAGCAGGGATTTCAGTTCCTCATAATGGGGGCTGGTTTCCTCAAAACAGTCCGCAAGGCCACCCCAGCCCACATAGCGGGATAGGATTTCCTGTTCTTCGGGGGTGGCCAGCCGTTCCTCCGCTTCGATCTGCTTCAACGTGCGGATAGCGGCGGCATTGGCCGCATATTTCTCGCTGGGGGCGCCATGGCCCAGGGCGTCGTCGGTGATGTGAAAATCATGGCGCTGATCCCTGGGGATTTCCGGGTGCAGGGTTGTGAAGGTAATGCGCTCACGCCGGGGGCGTTTGGGCGGCAGCGGGGCCGGTTCTTCTTTTTTAGGCTGTAAAACGTCCTGCTCCTGGCTGGCTTGCAGTTCCTCTGCGGCAAGCGCCGCCTGCTCGATGGCCCGTTCATCGGGGAAGTCCCCGTAAACCCGCAGCCACCGGCACTCATTTAAATCGTAGATACCAGCGCCGTCATAGGCAAAGCCGTCCTCGCCCTCCATCGTTCCAGCCACATATTGCTGCGCCGCCTGTTCCGCCTCTGCCAGCGTTTGGTAATCCAGCCGTTCATCAAAGCCATTTTCAAAGTGGTGGTACACCGCAACTTCGTAGGGCGGCTCCATGCGCTGGGCGTAGCGTTCGATGTCCTCCGGGGTGAGCCATTTCGGTTTTTCCGGCAGAGCGGCGTAGAGTTCCCGCATTTTGGCGATCTGCTCCCGCACGTTCCCGGCCCACAAATGCTTTTCCGCACGTCCGCCAGCGCCCAGGAAGTAGTCGCAGTCGGCTTTGAGGCGGCCCAGCAGGCGGTATTTGTCCCCATGGCCGGATGGCATGGCTTCCGCAGCCGGTTCTTCTGCTAACAGCTCGCGCTCGATAAATCCGGCGACATCCTGGCTGTTCCCTTTGCCGCCATGGGAACGGTATTCAGAAATGCCGTTCTCGATCAGCTCATCGGATGCCGCGTATCCGGCTTCATCCAGATAGGTTTTGATTTCTTCCCGCAGGGCCTGCTCCGGGGTAAGGGCAGGCGGCAGCGCCTCGATCTGCTCCAGGCAGAGGGCCACATCCACCGCGATTTCTTCCTCCGGGTCGGCATGGTCGAGGAAAGAGCGCAGCAGCTCATAGAGTTCCTCCCGCTGTACGGGGTCGTGGAGCTGCCGGGCAATATTCTCCACCGCCTGGGCGTCATCCTCGCCGTAGTCCATACGGGAACCATCAAACTCGCCAATAAGGCGCAGCACCTGGGCGGCCAGCGCAGGATAGGGGTCTGGGGCTTCTTCTTTTTGGGGTGGTTCCTGTACCCTGGGCGACACGGCGAACACCGGCGCGTCCTGGGTAGCGGAAATGGTCATTTCCGAGGTATCCGCAATCCGTTTAATTTCATCCCGCACCGCTTGGGGCATTTCCTCATCGTATATCGTTACCGTGCGGTCGGGGCCGATGTGGGCTACTGTTTTGTAGTCCCCGTGTTCTTCCTCCAGCCGGTTCCACACCGTCAAGCCATTTCCCATGTGCCCGTAGCCCAGGTCGTAGGCTTTCGCCTGCGACGTGGTGGGGGCTACTGGCTCCTTGTGCTCTGCAAAGAGGGTAAACGTACCCTGCCGGAAGGCGGTGAGGTTTTCAAACGCCTGCTGGCGCAGGGTGTACATCCGGTCGCCCTGCGGGGTGGCCTCCCAAATGGGAACCATCATCTGGTGGATTTCCTCCACGCGGGCCGGGTCGTCAAGCTGCGGCTCGATGACCTTCACCGCGTCCCAATAATCGAAGCCAAACGGATAGGGGTGCGGCTGTTCCTGGGGTACGTTCTCGAAGAACGTGCGGATATTCCGGGCAAGCTGGTGCTTTTCATACTGCGGCATGGCAGCCCGGTCGTCCTCGGATAAAAACCGCCCCTGGGCGATCATGGCGCTGACGTGCTTTTCCACGGCGCTCCATTTCAGTTCCACCTTGGCGTAGGGGGCGGCGATACTGCCATGGCTGAAGGAAACGCCTTTGCTGAGCTGGTAGGTCACATCGTCGTTTCCGCCGCCATATCCGCTGTATTCCCCGTGGTAGTGCTTTAGAAAATCCTCCCGTTCCTTGCGGTCTGTATGGTTGCGGTAAAAGGAATACACGGCCAGCCGGTAATCTACGCTGCGTTTTCCGCCGCGCAGAAGGTTGTCGATCTCGTCTGTGGAGATATACAAACGCCGCTGGGGGTCATACCCCTCGGCGGCGGTAAAATGCAGCGGCTCCCGCTGTAAATCTGCAAGCTGGGCCTGGAGAGCAAGCGGACGGTAAAAGCGGAACCGCAGAATAGCCGGGTTTTCCTGGTAGGCGGCGGCAAAGGCTTCATATTCTGAGAGGATGGCCTGTAAGCCATCTTCCCGGCTCAAAAGCCCAGCGATTTCTTCAGACGCCTCCGGGAACCCGCCTGGTTTATCATAGACGGCCCGCAGCGAGGGGAAAAAACGCTTATCTTCATCCTCAATGTCGCGGAACATCAGCAGCAGCCGGTCGGCCAGCGCATTGACTTCATGGCGATCCACCTGGTCAAGTTCGCTCTGGGGCATATACCGGCCTAAATCCAGCAGTTCCCGGATACGGGCCGCCGCCTGTTCCCAGGGGATGAGGGCGGCGCTGGAACGCTGGACGCTTTCGCCTTTAGCAATGCGGATTCCCTCGGCGTTATACCAAAGAGCATACTTTTTGCCGTTCAGATAAAAACCCGCGCCGTTCTCGCCATAGTGTTCCGCCAGAAATCGGGCGTTGTCCGGCTTATCTTTTTTGAAGTAGGCGCAGATGATGAGGCGGCTGTGCTTGTGGTTGGAGCCGATACACAGCGCCTCGTCGATCACCTGCTGGGGCAGAGCCGGGTGAGGAAAAACGGATGGCTGCGCTGCGCCCTCCGTCCGGGCTGGCTGCTGAAACGCCGCAAAATCAAAAAGGGACATCTGCTGGCCCTCCTGAGTGGGGAGCCTTGGGATGTCCGTCTGAATGAAGTATTCTTTTTTGTCGATGAGCCGGGCCGTCCATCCGGCTACCAAATCCCACGAAAACACCGATTCCTTTGTGCGGGAAAGGTAAGCGCCTTCCCACATGAGCAGCCCGTTCTCTTGGGGTCTATATCCCAGGCGCTGCCCGTCTGCGATGATCTCGGTAAACCTGTCCTGGTAAGCGGATTTCAGATATTCCGCCCGTTCCTGCTCATCCGGGTGGACGGAAAAGAAAAGCTCGATCTGCTGCTTTTTGTACTTGAGGTCGTCATCCTTGTTGGCGATGACGGCCATGATCTGCTTTTCATCCAAAAGCGCAGGGAGCTGTTCGCCACCTGCGCTTTCTTCCGGTTCATCCTTTAGTTGTAGATCAGCTCCGCCAGCACCGTTTCCTCCGCCGCGTTCTGGATGTTGTTCATCATCTGCACCCATTTCATCTGGTCGCTGGCTTTCAGTTCCTCCGTCACGCCCTGGGCCTTCGCCATCTGCGCTGCGATTTCCTCCATCCGGCGCTGGGCGCTCTGCTGGATCTCCGCCAGATGGCTGGAGAGTTTCCCGCTGGTCAACAGGTTCGTGTAGGTGATCCTGCGGTGCTCCTTGAGGAACCGCCTCCGAAACAATGCGTATTTCCCATGGGGAACCGGCTCCTCCTGGGGCGGCAGAAGGTTCGGCAGGTTGTAGTCGCCCTGTCTCGTGTATGTGATCTCGGCCATATTCAAAACTCCTTTCCGGCTGTGTGGTTTTCTGTTCAGTTACAGCATACTGGATTTGCGGCTGGGTTTCAAATGTGCGATTTTCTTTTTTCGGCTGTCTTTGCAGGGCAAGGACGGTACGCGAAATCGCAGAAAGGCACATTTGGGAAATGTCCCCGGCAGCCACGCCCAAAGCGTTCAGTGTCTGCGGCGTGTTAAAGTCGGTTACATCCCGGAAATCCTCATCTTCAAAATATTCGGATGGGTCAAGGCCGCAGCGCACCAGCAGCATATACCCAATGCTGTTCTGCACCGCCCTGCGGTACTCTACCTCCAGATTCAGCCCGTCCAGTTCTTCCAGGAAGCTGCCTTCCGTAAGGCTTTTCAGTTCAGAAAGATAGTCGGGCATATTGTCCTCCACGGCGTTCTTTGCCGCAGAGAGCAGGGCTGTGCCCAAATCCTCCTTGTGTTCCAGCTCTCCAAAGCTGTTTTCCAGCGTTTCAATGATGTCCGGCGCGTATTCTTCCCGCACCGTCCAGATAGGGACAGGCCGGGGAAAACGGGCCTCGTGGGTATCGGAAATGTCAAAGTAGTATTTCAGCCGGGGTTTGCCAGTATGCTCGCCGTCAAAAACGGCAATGCCGTTTGCGCCCCGGTTTACCCAGCGCCCAAATTGCCGGTTCCATCGCTCGATCTCCAGGACGGCGGTGGCGTCTGGGCGCTGGGCGTAGACAAGCAGTTGTTCATCGAAAGAAAGCCGGTAGTTGCGGCAGGCAGAAGCCAGAAACGCCCGCCACTGGTCGGGAGCTGTCACGCTGCGCTGCGTTTCCTGGTACAGCTCCGTTAGGGCTTTATACAATATCGCCATCCGGCGCACCTCCTTTTTCTTGTTATCTTTCCAAAGCCGCAGCCCGCCGCTGCCGGGGAATCGAAAAACCGTAGACCTTGGCGATGTCGTCGCCCAGCCTGCGGGTCACTCTTGTAATATCGGCGCGGGTCGCAATGCCGCGGTACAATTTTTCTTTCAGCAGTTCAATTTGGGAAGGGCTGGCGCTGTCCTTGTAAACGCGGTAGAGGTAGTGGTTTGTGCCGTCGTGGTGGATGGCGTCGCACCGCAGATCGCCCAGGCGGTCTACATACCATGTGGAGTAGTCCGTATCTCCGTAAAGGCAGTCCCGGATGTTGCCGCTGGGGATTTCCTTATATCCCATGCGCCGCCCATTCCACAGGCCCAGGTCGCCTACAACCAAAATGGGCTGGGAAAGCTGCACATTGAGATTGGCGCGTTCATCATCCAGGTAATCCCCATTGATCTCATACATCAGGGAAATGCGCTCATCTTCGGATAAATCCGGGTAATCCGCCTCCAGATCGTCCCGCCAGTCCTCATAGTCCAGGCCGTAGTCTGTCCAGATAATGTGCCGTTCTTCCTTTATCGCGCCTCACCCCGGTCTTTCCTTTTGGGAAGCTGCGCTTTCTCCGCCAGCGTTTTTTCCCGCGCCTGCCAATATGCGGCGTGAAAGGTTTGCAGGCTGTCATTGATAACAGCCTCATACGCGCCGGGGGCAAAGCGTTCGTTGACAGGCGCTTGGTACATCCCTTTATCCATCAACTCCCGCAGCGCCACCGGCTCGTCGCAGTCCTCCTCAAAACAAAGATATGCGCCCTCGGTAAATCCGCAGTCCAGCGCTTCTTTGCGGAATATCTTTTCCGCCAGTTCCCGGCGCACCATAATGCCGCCGTGCCCTGGGGTAGAAACGGAATAAACGCCGGGGCAGAGCGTTTCGCACTCCTGTACGTTCCCCCATGGGGAATAAGGCGGAGCCTCCGGCGCAATGGCGTCCTGCCGCTGTTCTTCCAGGCACTGTACTTCTTCCTGCGCCCGCGCCACCAAATCCTTTTGGGCGGAAAACAGGTCGCTGAAATAGTGGCCCCAATAATAGTCCTTCCGGTCGGTGCATTTCCAGGTAACGAATTGCTGGGGCGCTGTCAAATGGACGCCCAGCACAAACTCGCTGTCGCCCACATGGCAGGAATCCGTAATGATATATCCCGCGTTCTCTCTGTAATCCATCATCAAACCTCCGTTTCATTCAGAATAAAATCCTTGACTTCCTTTATGCTGGCAAAATCCCGTTCATCCCCGGTAAGGTAGCGCACCGCGTCCTGCCATTGGGACAGCGGGTAGCTGTTCTCATCCATCCCGCACAAGTCGGACAGGGCCGCCCTGCGCAGAAATGGGGTGAGGTTTAAGTCGGAGATAAAGCAGCCATGCCGGGCCGCCAGTATATCCAGCAGGTGCAGTTCACTCATGGCCGCACCTGCTTTCCCCGGCCTCTTTCAGCAGTTCTTCCACCAGCCTGCCGCTGCGGATTTTGTTGCGGTCGTCCAGCACCTTGTTCTGGACGCACAGCACCGCCCGGATGTTGGGAACGGTAATGCCGGGGATCTCCACCATCTCCTCCGGGGTGACGGTGAGAAGCTGCACCGGCGAGTAACCAGCCTGGGCGAATATGCGGAAAAGCCGCTGCTCGAATCGTTCTTTCATCTGCAAAAACTCCTTTCTTTTGGGTATGTAAAAGGGGCGGCCCCGCATGGCCGCCCCGGCTGGTTACTTCTTCCGGCTTCTGACTTTCAGGAAAATCAGGCCGCCGATGATG
>ERZ809296.818-NODE-818-length-43582-cov-9.608818_pt1 | contig 43582 bp, 36 predicted proteins | sample MGYA00520511_ERZ809296 | MGnify/ENA primary metagenome ERZ809296 (study PRJEB31576, sample SAMEA3212662) | Homo sapiens | biome: human-gut; feature: human gut; material: fecal | place: Sweden | collected 2012 ...
GCTCATTAAAAATATGCACCTCCGAAAGTGTCTAACTTTCGGGGTGCATATCAAAGCTGCGGTTTTTTTATTTTTATTGTTGCATATAAAGCGGACTTCATGGTATACTCATGCTCGTATGGATATGCGAATGGAACGCATATATCACACACCCGGATGGATCGGCGGTTCGTGCCTGTGACATGGGTTGCCCGCATGGGAAGAAGTCCGGGGAGGAATAAATAACGAGGAGGATCATAAAATGTCAGTTATTTCCATGAAACAGCTTCTTGAAGCAGGCGTACACTTTGGTCATCAGACCCGCCGTTGGAACCCCAAGATGAAGGAATACATCTTCACCGAGCGCAACGGCATCTACATCATCGACCTTCAGAAGACCGTTAAGAAGGCTGAGGAAGCCTATAATTTCGTCCGCAGCGTTGCTGAGGCGGGCGACAGCATTCTGTTTGTCGGAACCAAGAAGCAGGCTCAGGAATCCATTGAGCAGGAAGCTAAGCGCTGCGAGATGTTCTATGTAAACCAGCGCTGGCTGGGCGGCATGCTCACCAACTTCAAGACTATCCAGACCCGTATAGCAAAGCTCCGCAAGATCGAGAAGATGGAAGCGGACGGCGACTTTGCGTATCTCCCCAAGAAGGAAGTCATCAAGCTCAAGGCCGAGCAGGAAAAGCTGGAAAAGAACCTTTCAGGCATAAAGGATATGAAGAAGCTCCCCGGCGCCATGTTCGTAGTTGACCCGCGCAAGGAGCACATCGCCGTCATGGAAGCCCGCGCTCTGGGTATCCCCGTAGTGGCTATCGTTGATACCAACTGCGACCCCGACGAGGTGGATTACGCTATCCCCGGCAACGACGACGCTATCCGCGCGGTCAAACTCATCGCCTCCAAGATGGCTGACGCCGTACTGGAAGGCCGTCAGGGTGAGCAGATGATAGACGCAGCAGCCGAAGAAGAGGCCGCTGGCGACGATTTTTAATCTTAAACGATACTTTTAACAGGAGGTCAAGCATATATGTTTACCGCTAAAGACGTAATGGCTCTGCGCGAAATGAGCGGCGCCGGCATGATGGATTGCAAGAAGGCCCTCACCGCCTGCGAAGGCGATATGGACAAGGCAATGGATTATCTTCGCGAGAAGAGCCTTGCTGCTTCCGCAAAGAAGGCTGCCCGTATAGCTGCCGAGGGTATTGTAAGCAGCTATGTTACCGATGACCACAAGGTCGGCGCTATCGTAGAGGTCAACTGCGAGACCGACTTCGTTGCCAAGACCGACGACTTCAAGGCTCTGGTAAACAGCGTTGCCAAGCTGGTAGTTGAAAAGAACCCCGCCGATGTAGACGAGCTGATGGCTCTGGACTGCGGCGACGGCACCGTTGCCGAGATGGTCAACCGCGCAGTTGCCAAGATAGGCGAAAAGATAACCATTCGCCGCTTTGCCCGCATGGAGGGTCAGCTGGTGGATACCTATATCCATCTGGGCGGCAAGATCGGCGTTATCGTAGCCGCCAAGACAGCGGATGCCGAGAAGGCCAGGCCCGCCGTACATGATGTAGCGATGCACATCGCCGCCGCGAAGCCCGGCGTGCTCCATCGCGACGAGGTGGATCCTGCCGATCTGGACAAGGAGCGCGAGATACTGCGCGCCCAGGCTCTGAACGACCCCAAGCCCAAGCCCGCAAACATCATCGAGAAGATGGTGGAAGGCCGTATCGCCAAGTACTACAAGGAGGTTTGCCTGCTTGAGCAGCCCTTCGTAAAGAATCCCGATCAGAGCATTGAGCAGATGCTCAAGGAGCACGGTGATGTGGAGCTGGTAGCGTTCGTCCGCTTTGAGATGGGTGAAGGTCTCCAGAAGCGCCAGGATAACTTCGCTGAGGAAGTTATGGGCCAGATGAAGAAGTAAGATATGATTTTAAAAGGAACACCTTTCCGGTGTTCCTTTTTTGTTATATAATGTATCTGGTGAAAATCGGTCCAGACCGTAATAATAGTTTTAAGGAGCAGAAAAATGCTGAAATACAAGAGAATATCACTGAAGCTCTCCGGCGAGGCCATGGGCGGCGCACAGGCTGTGGATTTTGACAAGGCGGAGGCTATAGCGAGACAGGTGGCGCGGCTTCACGAGCTTGGAGCAGAGATAGGTATAACCATAGGCGGCGGCAATATATGGCGTGGCCGCAGCTCTGGCGATATGGACCGCAACAGGGCGGATCAAATGGGTATGCTGGCGACTGTCATAAACTCTCTTGCCGTTCAGGACTGCCTGTTGAAGCTGGGGATCCCTGCCGTGGTGATGTCCTCAATAGATATGCCAAGAATAGCGGATAGCTATTCCTCCCGGGCTGCACATGCCGCCCTTGATGCAGGTAAGGTAGTCATATTTGCAGGCGGCAGCGGTCTGCCCTTCTTCTCTACCGATACCGCAGCTGCCCTCAAGGCCGCCGAGATAGGCGCGGACGCAATGCTACTTGCAAAGAACGTGGACGCGATATATTCCGACGACCCCAAAAAGAACCCGAACGCCGTAAGGTATTCGCACCTCACCTACGACGAGGTCATCGAACGTGAACTAAAGGCTACAGACCTTACTGCCATAACCCTCTGCAAGGAGCAGAACATACCTATACTTGCCTTCGCCATGGCGGACCCGGACAACGTGGTAAAAGCCGTTCAGGGCGAGAGCATAGGTACGCTGATAGACAACGTGAAGTAAGGTATAAAGCGGGCGATACTGTGAACAATCTCTAATTGGGGATTGTGCGAAACAGGCATTTCCTGTAAAATATAGCTGAGCTTTTTATAAGATAAACTTTCAGGAGGTTCAAATATGGACGCTGTCGCAACCGCAAAAGAAAAAATGACCAAAACCGTAGCCGCTTTGGAGCGTGACCTCGGAACCCTCAAGGCCGGGCGTGCGAACCCCCAGGCCCTTGACCGCATAATGGTTGACTATTACGGCTCTCAGGTGCCGATAAACCAGCTGGGCAATATATCCTCCCCCGAAGCGAGGCTGCTGGTCATCTCCCCCTATGACGCCACTATGATAAAGGAAATAGAGAAGGCTATACAGAAGTCCGACCTGGGCATTAACCCCAGCAACGACGGCCGCCTCATACGTCTCGTATTCCCCGAGCTCACCGAGGAGCGCCGAAAGGAACTTGTAAAGCTGGTGCGCAAGAAGGGCGAGGAGTCTAAGGTAGCTATACGTTCTATCCGCCGCGACGCCATCGATACCATTAAGAAGGCCAAGAAGGACGGCGATATAACTGAGGACGACCAGAAGCGCCAGGAAGAGCAGGCCCAGAAGGCTACCGATGAGTTCATAAAGAACATTGACAAGGTCATTGCTGAGAAGGAAAAGGAGATAATGACGGTTTGATATCCGTACTTGGATACGAGCTTGGAAGGGCGAAAGAGCTGCTGGAAGCCGAAGGATACAGCGTGAGGTGCGTAGAGACCCGCAGCCGCAAGGGACTTAACGGCAACGAAAAACGGGTGATAAGGCAGCGTACTGATGGCAATGCGGTTGAGCTCATATGGGCTCTGTTCAAAACAGACTGCGAATATGGGGGATAGCGGTTAGTTCCGCATCCCCTTTTGTATCGGAGGATATTTTTACACAATGGCAAAGATACAGCCTCAAAGCGTAGGCTTGGCGCCGGAACTGCCACGGCATATAGGCATAATAATGGACGGCAACGGCCGTTACGCCACGCGGCGGGGCCTGCCGAGAAAGCTTGGCCACCGGGCAGGAATGGAACGGCTGCGGGGGCTTATACGTTTTTCATCGGATATAGGTATTGAGGTGCTGTCGCTGTACGCCTTTTCCACCGAAAACTGGAAGCGGCCCAAGGAAGAGATAGGGGCGCTGTTCGATCTTTTTTTGGAATACTTTATAAGCGAACTGGACGACCTGGATAAAAACAACGTCTGCATACGCATAATGGGCGATATGTCCGCATTTCCGGAAAAAATGGGCCAGGAGACGGACGAGGCCATGTACAAAACCAGAAACAATACCGGTCTGAAGCTCAATATTGCATTGAACTACGGCAGCAGGGCGGAGGTGGTACGCGCCTGCAATACCCTTATTGAGCGCGGAAAGCCCGTAGACGAAGCTGATCTTATGAACGCCCTGTATACCGCGGGGCTGCCGGATCTTGACCTGATAATCCGTACGGCGGGAGAGCAGCGGCTGTCCAACTTCATGCTGCTTCAGGCGGCATACGCTGAGCTTGTGTTCACGGACGTGACATTTCCCGAGCTTACGGACGAAAGATACGCGGACTGCATAAGGGAATACCAACGGCGCACCAGAAGGTTCGGCGCGGTGACAGAATAAATCATCAAAAAGGAGAAGCGGCGTAATGGATAGCGGCAGGAAAACCAGAGTAATAGTAGGCGTGTTGCTGGGGTTGCTCTTCGTGGGCATAGTGGCTCTCGGCAGCATATTCCGCACCGTGGTATTTACCGTGGCGGCGGTGATAGCGGTATACGAGATGTCCAACATGATCTATAAAAAGACGGAAAAGAATATATTCGCGGCGCCCGCATACGTCTTTGCGGCGCTGTGCTTCCCCATAGCCTCATTTCCGGCGGCCCTGGCGGCGAGGATGAGCGCCGCTACCGCCATAATGCTCCTCGGGGCGCTGTGCCTGATGCTCATTGCGGCGGAGAGGGTATTCAATAAGCTGCGCACCACGGAGGAGAGCATATACTCCGCGTTCATGCTCATATACCCCATGTCGCTGTTTGGGATGCTGGCGCTGATAATGCCCGCCGACGGGCTCGTATCGCCCAAAAACGTGGGCCTGCTGCTGGTATTCATATGCCCGCTCATGGGCGACATGCTGGCCTATTACATAGGCTCCTCGATGGGCAAGCGAAAGCTTTGCCCCGAGATAAGTCCTCATAAGACGGTTGAGGGAAGCTATGGAAGCTTTCTTGGCGGACTGCTGGGCGGCTTCGCGTGCTTCCTGCTGCAATTCATATGGGGGCTGCGCCTGCCCATACTTCCCATGCTGCTCGTAGGTATTATCTGCGGCGGGGTAGGGCAGATAGGCGACCTGTTTGCGTCCGTCATAAAGCGCTGGGCCGGCGCAAAGGATTACGGCAATATATTCCCCGGCCATGGCGGGGTGATAGACAGGTTGGACAGTGTGCTCATGTGCGCACCGGTGGTGCTGTGTTACGTATGGCTCAGTATGCTGGGCTAAAGGAATGTAATAATGAAGAATATAGCTGTTTTGGGCTGCACAGGCTCCATAGGCAGGCAGACCCTTGACGTTATCAGGGCTAATCCGGATAAATTCCGGGCGGCCGTGCTTTGCGCGGGCAGAGATGCAGACGCCATGTTTAAAGCGGCGGAGGAATTCCGCCCGGATTATCTTGCCATGGCGGACGAGGCTGCGGCGGATAAGCTCAGGCAAAGCGGAATAAAGGCAAAAATAGCCGGCGGTGAACAGGCGGTGCTGGAAGCGGCGGCCTATGAGGGCGCCGACATAATAGTAAACGGCATAAGCGGCTTTTCAGGAATGAAGCCGCTGCTTGCAGCGCTGGAAGCGGGCAAAACCGTTGCCCTTGCAAACAAAGAAAGCATAGTCTGTGCTCACGACCTGGTAAATGCCGCGCTGAAAAAGGGCGGTGCCATAATACCGGTGGACAGCGAACAGAGCGCCATATTCCAGTGCATGGCGGCGGGAAACCACGGCGAGATACAAAGGCTCATACTTACGGCCTCCGGCGGTCCCTTCAGGGAATATACAAAGGAACAGCTCAAAACCGTCACGCCGGAGCAGGCAGGGCATCACCCAACCTGGAAAATGGGCAGAAAGATCACTATAGACTCCGCCTCCTTTTTCAACAAGGGCCTCGAGATAATGGAGGCGAGCTATCTTTTCGGCATACCCGGGGAAAGGATAAGCGTATTGGTACACCCGGAGTCCATAGTGCATTCAATGGTGGAATACACGGACGGATGCAATATGGCACAATTATCCAGGCCCGATATGCGGCTTGCAATACAATATGCGCTGACATACCCGGAGAGGACTCCCGGCGAGTTTGGAAGGCTTCGCCTTGAGGACATGGGCAAAATAACCTTCTATGCGCCTGATACCGATAAGTTCCCGGCAATACCCATGGCGTATGAGGCGCTGCGCGAGGGTGGGGCGCTGCCCATAGTTTATAACGGCGCAAACGAGGCGGCGGTGGATATGTTCATACGGGGCAAGATACGCTTTGACGAGATAGCCGACGTGGTCGGATACGCCATGAGCAGGGCGGACAGGGGGAATATACTCTCCCTTGAGGACATAATAAAAACAGACAGGCAGGCGAGGAAGCTTGCATTTGAGAAAGGAAACGCATAAATGACGCTGTTGTCAATTGTTGGCGCGCTGCTGGTGCTTACGGTGCTGGTATTCGTACACGAACTTGGGCATTTTTACGCGGGCAAAAAGCTTGGCTTCAGAATAGACGAGTTCGCCATAGGAATGGGCCCTGTGGTGTGCAGCAAGGAGAAAAACGGTACCCGCTTCGCGATCCGGGCGCTGCCCATAGGCGGCCTATGTGCCTTTCACGGTGAGGATGAAGGTGTATCTGATCCCGAGTGCTTCAATGCGCAGCCGGTATGGAAGCGCATGATAGTGGTGCTGGCCGGCCCGTTTATGAATATACTTCTGGCAGTGGTGCTGGCCGTGATCATACTTATGACATACGGCGAGTATATGCCAAAGATAACCGGCTTTACCGGGGAGAACACCCCGGCGGAGGCCGCGGGCATACAGGAGGGCGACATAATAACCGCCATAGACGGCAAAAGCATAACCTACTATGCGGAATGCACGGATTACATACAGCAGGCTGATCCTGCGAGAATAGAGGTTACCGTACGACGTGACGGCATGGACGTGACTCTTACTGCCCACGACATATACGATCCCGAAAGCGGAAGCAACAGGCTGGGGATATACATATCTCCCGAAAGGCTGCGCTACGGCCTGCTTGAGGCTGCGACAAATTCGGTACGTTACACCTGCTATATTGTAAAAGAGATGTTCAAGGTGCTGGGCGGCCTGTTCACAGGAAGCGTTACCTCGGACGACGTCGCCGGGCCGGTGGGAACCATAAGCATAATAGGTCAGGCGGTGAGGGCCGGCTTTGAGGTGGTGCTGCGTCTCGGAGTGCTTATCAGCATCAACCTTGGCATAATGAACATACTGCCAATTCCGGCGCTGGACGGCGGAAGGTTTTTGTTCATGGTGATAGAGGCGGTTCGCGGCAAGCCCATACCTCCCGAGAAGGAGGGAATGATACATATGGCGGGGCTGGTGCTGCTCTTCAGCCTTATGATACTGCTTACGGTAATGGACGTAAGAAAGCTGTTTTAGCCGTATTATGGCAGTCTGATTTGCGGGGGAAAGATGAAAAAAACAAGAAAAGTTATGGCAGGGGCGGTGCAGATAGGCGGCGGCGCCCCCATCACCATACAGTCTATGACCAATACAGACACGGCGGACGCGATAGCTACCGCCGATCAGATATTGGCCCTTGAGGAGGCGGGCTGCGAGATAGTCCGCTCTTCCGTGTACAATGAGGCATGTGCAAAGGCAATACCCGAGATAAAGAGCAGGATACACATACCACTCGTCGCGGATATACATTTTGATTGGAGGCTCGCCATAGCCGCCATGGAAAACGGCGTGGACAAGCTGCGCTTCAATCCCGGCAACATAGGCGGAGAGAAAAACGTAAAAAGGCTGGTGGATTGCGCCAAGGCCCATCATGTTCCCATGCGCATAGGGGTAAACGGCGGCTCTGCGGAAAAGGAGCTTCTCCGAAAGTACGGAGGCCCAAAGCCGGAAGCGCTGGTTGAGAGCGCGCTGAAGCACGTCCGCATGCTGGAAAAACAGAGCTATTATGACATGGTCATATCTATTAAATCCTCCAACGTGCCGAATACAATTGAGGCTTACAGGCTTATGAGCAGGGAGTGCGATTACCCCCTGCATATAGGTGTTACGGAAGCTGGCGGCGGTGAAATGGCCCTTGTAAAGGCTGCGGCCGCCATGGGCGCCCTTCTTGTGGATGGCATAGGGGATACCATGCGCGTATCCATGACCGGCGACCCTGTACAGGAGGTTTACGCAGCGAAGGAGATACTGAAGGCCATGGGCCTCAGAAAAGAAGGAGTGGAAATAGTCAGCTGCCCAACCTGCGGCAGAACCTGCACCGATCTTCTCAGCGCCGCCAACAGGGTGGAGCATGAGCTTTCCAGCCTGATACCCAAGGGAAAGTACCTTAAAGTTGCCGTGATGGGCTGTATTGTAAACGGCCCCGGAGAAGCGGCTGAAGCCGATATAGGCGTGGCCTTCGGCAAAAGCGGCTGCGCGCTGTTCAAGGGAGGTAAGCTCTTCAGGACGGTGCCGCTGGAAACCGCTGTAGACGAGCTGATAGCCGAGGCGAAGGCTATGATGGAATAGACTATGGAACAGAAGCTTTTGACTATATTTGAAAAATACGGCCTTGGAGACGGCGAGATAACAGATGCCGGACTGAACAAGCGTGAAAATCTGCTGACCGTTACCGTGCGGTGCGGCCATATAACCAGCGCCGAAAACATAGCCTGTCTTGAGAGGGAGCTTTGCGCCCTCATGCCGGGCTGCCGCACAAAGGTAATAATCAGGTGCGGCGGGCTTTCGGGGCTGCTGTCCGCCTGCGACGAGGATACGCTGAACATACTCAAAAAGACATGGTGCGACATACTTCCGGTATGCCGCCCCGCGATACACAGCTCCGCCTGGGATTATGAGGGTGGCACGATCAAGGTAAAGATACCCGGGCAGGTGTTCGAGCTGGTCTCGAATCCGAGACATAGGGAAACGGTAAAGTCATATTACCTCGATCGGTATGGCATAGAGACTGACATAGAGCTTACAGCGGACGATACCATGGAGCTGACGCTGCCCAAGGAAGAGGAACGGCCCACCTGGCAGCCTAAAAAGGCTGCGGAGGCCAAGAAAAAGGCACTCCCCGACAGGGCGGATGTGATATATGGCAAGCCCATAAAAAAGACCGCCATAATCCAGCAGCGCGACGTGGACGAGACTATGGGCTACGTCACAATAAAGGGCGAGATACTAACCCTGGAGACTACAAAGCAGAAAAACGGCAGGACTATACTGACATTTGCCATAAGTGACCATACAAACACGCTTCCCTGCAAGATGTTTCTCGAGGAGGGCGAGAATGGCATCGTCGATACCATAGCCGGCATACAGAAAAAGAAGGATATACTTATCGTCGCCGGAAAGTATATGATGGATCAGTGGCTCAGGCGAATGTGCGTATTCCCGCGGGACGTGGGCTGGGAGCCAAGAGCGGTGCGCACGGACAAGTCCGAGGAGAAGCGCGTAGAACTGCATCTTCATACCAAGATGTCCAGCATGGACGGCCTGACAGACGTTAAGGAAGCCATAAAGACCGCAGCCCGCTGGGGCCATAAGGCAATAGCAATAACGGATCACGGCGTGGTACACGCCTTCCCGGATGCGGTGGCACAGGCAGACAAGCTGAAAAAGGACGGCAAGGACATAAAAATACTGCTGGGCGTCGAGGGATACCTCATGCCCGACAGCGAGCTTATAAAGCGGCCGGAGCAATACGTGGCGATAGGAGTGGTAGCATATCCCGGCGTAAAGGAGGACGACGTATTCGAGATAGCCGCGCTGCGCTTTGACGAGAGCGGCGAAAAGGAAGGCTTATCCATAATAGTCAACAGCGGCGCGGCGCTGACCGATGCCATGGCCGAGGAGACAGGGCTTACACGCGAAATGATAAACGGCGGCGTGAGCTTGAAGGACGGGCTGAAGCAGCTGTATGACTTTATAGGCGATGGAGTGAAGGTGACACACGACCCGCTGGAGCTGAACAACCTCAGGCAGCACGGCCTGCGCTTTGATATGGAGCTGGACGCGCACTGCGTAAGCACCTCCATGCTGTTTCATTACCTGCACAGGGAAAGCAAGCAGACGGATATGAGGACTGCGGCGGAGGCGCTGGGCGTGGAGCATTGCGGCGGCAGAGCTATGGAAAGGGCGAGGACTGCGGCAAAGATAATGAACGCCGTACTGTCCGAGATGACCGCAAAGGACATAGAAAAGCTGCCGCTCATAGACGCGGTTCCCAAGGAAAAGGGAAAGGGCCGCAGGCTCACCTACCATATAATCATAATGGCCAGGAACCACGAGGGCCTTATGAACCTTTACCGTCTCGTGTCATATGCTCACCTCGAGCACCTGCGCAAGGTACCGCAGATACCCAGAAGCCTTCTCAATATGCACCGCGAGGGCCTTATAATAGGCTCCGCCTGCGAGGCAGGAGAGCTGTTCCGGGCGGTGCTCAGGGGGGAGAGCGAGGAAAAGCTCATGTCCATAGCGGACATGTACGACTATCTCGAGATACAGCCCATAGGCAACAACGCCTTCCTTATGCGAAACGGCACAGTGGACACGGAGGAAGGGCTTCGCGATCTCAACCGCAGGATAGTAGCCCTGGGCGACAAGATGGGCAAGCCTGTGGTGGCCACGGGGGACGTACACTTCCTGGAGCCGGACGACGCGCTTTTCCGCAGCATAATAATGCACGCAAGAGGCTTTGACGATGCGGAGCAGCAGGCCCCCCTATACTTCAAGACCACGGATGAGATGCTGGAGGAATTCTCCTATCTGGGCGAGGAAAAGGCGAGGGAGGTAGTAATAACCAACCCCAACATGATAGCCGACAGCTGCGAGAGAATGAAGGCATTCCTGTCAGAAAAGGGCACATACGCCCCGACCTTTCCGGGCGCAAACGACGAGCTGAGGAATATGGCGCTGAAGAAGGCTCACGAGATATACGGGGACGAATTGCCGGAGGTGGTGCAGAAGCGCCTTGATAAGGAACTGAATTCCATCATAGGCAACGGCTATTCCTCGCTGTACCTTATGGCACAGCGCCTTGTACACAAGTCAAACAGCGACGGGTATCTCGTCGGTTCCCGAGGCTCAGTAGGCTCTTCCTTCGTGGCCAACATGGCGGGCATAACCGAGGTAAACGCATTGCAGCCCCACTATGTCTGCCCCAACTGCCGGCACAGCGACTTCGACATAGACCGTACCAAGTATGCCTGCGGCGTGGACATGCCGGATAAGGACTGCCCCGTCTGCGGCACAAAATACAAAAAGCTCGGCTACGAGATACCCTTCGAGGTGTTCCTGGGCTTCAAGGGGGATAAAACGCCGGATATAGACCTTAACTTCTCAGGGGATTATCAGCCTGTAGCGCATAAGTACGTTGAGGTGATGTTCGGAGAGGGCCACGCCTTCCGCGCCGGCACCATATCCGGCGTAAAGGACAAGATAGCCTACGGCTACGTCCGCTCCTACTGTGAGGCAAACGGCATAAACGCCAGCAAGGACGAGATGGACCGCATGGTGCAGGGCTGTACGGGAGTTAAGAAGACTACCGGCCAGCATCCCGGCGGCATAGTCATAGTGCCAAAGGAAAACGATATAATGGAGTTCACCCCGGTGCAGTACCCGGCGGACCGCAGCGAGGGCGATACCATAACCACCCACTTCGACTTTCACGCCATGGACGACAGGCTGGTAAAGCTGGATATACTGGGCCACGATGATCCGACGGTGCTTAGAATGCTGAAGGATATTACCGGCTTGGACCCCCAGACAATACCCCTTGACGACCCTGAAACCATGAAGATATTCCGCACCAGCGAGCCTCTGGGCGTTACGCTGGACGAGCTGGACTGCGACGTGGGCAGCATAGCAATACCCGAGTTCGGCACCACCTTCGTGCGGCAGATGCTCAAGGACACACGCCCGACTACAATGGAGGAATTACTCAGAATCTCCGGACTTTCCCACGGTACCGACGTATGGCTGGGCAACGCTCAGGAGCTGGTATTGAGCGGCACCGCGACACTGTCGCAGGTAATATGCACCCGAGACGATATAATGAACTACCTTATACTCAGAGGCGGCGACCCGTCCATGTCCTTCAAAACCATGGAGAGCGTCCGCAAGGGCAGAGGCCTTACCCCTGAGATGGAGGAGCATATGCGCTCCATAGATACGCCTCAGTGGTTCATAGACTCCTGCAAAAAGATAAAGTACATGTTCCCCCGCGCCCACGCAGCGGCCTACGTCATGATGGCCTTCCGAGTGGCCTACTACAAGGTACATATGCCCCTCGCCTTCTATTCCGTTTACTATACCGTCCGAGCGGACGCCTTTGACATAGCCCAGGCGGAGGGCGGCGCCCAGAAGGTGCTTGCCAACATAAACGCCATAAAGAAAAAAGGCAACGATGCGGATAAAAAGGAAGAAGACCTGCTGACAATACTGGAGGTGGTCTTTGAAATGAACAAGCGCGGCATAGAGCTGCTGCCTGTGGACCTGTATAAATCCAAGGCCAGCCAGTTCATAATAGAGGACGGCAAGATACGGCCGCCCTTCTCATCGGTGGCAGGCGTGGGAGCCAACGCCGCCATAGGCATAGCCGAAGGCGCAAAGGGCGGCGAGTATACCTCCATAGAAAATTTTCAGGCCCGCACCGGTGCCAACTCCGCAGTGATAAAGGCGCTTGCGGAAGCCGGCTGCCTGAACGGGCTGCCTGAGACGGATCAGCTCTGCCTGTTTTAAAGAAGCCGGTATGTGCGGCGCTTTGATGCGAAATAATATGCTTGCATTATAGTGCCGCATATGGTACAATTTTGCTGTTGGTATATGGCAAGTTTGCTGTATTTTAGTTTTCAAGTAAGAGTGGGCGCGTCCTGCTCTTTTGTTTTGAATAGCGGAGGAATAGCATGAAGACCACCCAAACAGTGGAAGCTCTTCTCCGGCCGGTAGTTACAGGCATGGGCTACGAGCTGGATGAGGTAGAGTTTCAGAAGGAGCAGGGTAATTGGGTGCTCACCCTGTACATAGAGCATCAGGACGGAAGAAGCGCTACCATAGACGACTGCGAGGCGGTGAGCCGGGCCGTAGACCCCATATTGGACGAAGCAGACCCCATAGAGCAGGCATACTACCTCAGCGTGTCCTCAATAGGCATCGACAGGCCGCTCAGGAAGGATAGGGACTATCAGCGCAGCCTCGGCAGCCCCATTACGGTAAAGCTCTACGCCCCGCTCAAGGGCAAAAAGGAGTATACGGGCGAGCTTTTGTCATATACGCCCGATTCCTTCACCATAAGCGTAAAGGGCGAGGAGATGACCTTCCAGAAAAAGGACGCTTCAAAGGTGCAGCCCTATATAGACTTCAAGGCTCTGGAAAAGGACCTTGACGAATTAGAAGCAGATTTTGAAAATATAGAGACAGAAGAGGAGAATTGACAATGAACGCCGAATTCATAGAGGCACTGAATGCCATAGAGAAAGAGCGCGGGATAAGCAAGGATATACTGATAGACGCATTTGAATCCGCATTGATAGCGGCATACAAGCGCAACTACGGCGCAGTGGGAAACGTCCGCGCCACAGTGGATAGGGATACGGGCGAGGTGCAGATATTCGCCTCCAAGACCGTCACCGAAACGGTGGAAAACCCCTATGCGGAAATATCCCTTGCCGAGGCGAAGAAGATCAATTCCCTCTATGAAGTGGGCGACGTTCTGGAGGAGGAGGTAGACCCCCGCAAGTTCGGCCGCATAGCGGCCCAGACCGCCAAGCAGGTGGTGGTTCAGCGTATTCGCGAGGCCGAGCGCGGCGTCATATTCGATGAATTCGTAGAGAAGGAAAACGAGGTGCTTACCGCCATAGTCCAGCGGGTAGAGAAGAACGGCATCTATGTAGAGCTGGGCAAGACAGACGGCTTCCTTGCCGCCTCCGAGACCATAGCGGGGGAGACTTATAACACCAGCGACAGGCTGAAGGTTTACGTCCTTGAGGTGCGTAAGACCAACAAGGGCCCGCAGGTAATAGTTTCCCGTACCCACCCCGGCCTTGTTAAGAGGCTTTTCGAGCTGGAGGTTCCCGAGATACAGACCGGCATAGTCCAGATAAAGTCCATAGCGCGGGAGGCGGGCTTCCGCACCAAGGTGGCCGTTTATTCTTCCGACCCTCAGGTGGACGCCGTGGGCGCCTGCGTGGGCCAGAAGGGGATAAGGGTAGAGCGCATAGTAAACGAGCTGCATAACGAAAAGATAGATATAATAGAGTGGGATCCCGATCCGGCAGTATATATTGCCAAGTCCCTTAGTCCTGCCCGTGTTATGATGGTATACATCAACGAGGCGGAAAAGGCCGCAAAGGTGATAGTGCCAGACAATCAGCTTTCCCTTGCTATCGGCAAGGAAGGCCAGAACGTCCGCCTTGCCGCCAAGCTCACAGGCTGGAAGATAGATATAAAGAGCCAGAGCCAGGCCGAGGAGGACATGGATATAGCGGACGCCGACAGCGAGGCGGACGGCGGCTTCGAGGAATAGTTTTGGAGGATCAGCAATGCCTGCAAAGAAGGTGCCTATGAGAATGTGCGTGGGCTGCCGCGAGATGAAGCCAAAGAAGGAGCTGCTGCGCATAGTTCGCTCTCCTGAGGGCGAAATAAGCGTGGACCGCACCGGCAAGGTCTCCGGCCGCGGAGCGTACATATGCGCCAACGCGGAGTGCCTGAACAGGGCCCGCAAAATAAAAGCGCTGGAAAGGGCGCTGGAGCACGGAATAGAGGACGAGGTTTTTTCAAGGCTCGCTTCGGAGATAACCGGCGATGCAGAATGACCGTCTGCGTACAGCTCTGGGCTTTGCGGCCAAGGCCGGGAAGTGCATATCCGGCGACTTTGGCGCGGAAAGGGCCGTGAAGGACAAAAAAGCCCTCGCAATAGCTCTGGATAACGGCGTGTCAGCCGCAACGCGGGAGCGCTACGAGGGAATGTGCCAAAGAGCCGGCATACCCTGCGTGTATCTCGAAGACCTTGGCAGGGCGATAGGAAAGGATAACCGCATGATAGCCGCGGTGACAGAGGCGGGCTTTGCCCGTATGATAGAAGAGACGTATAAGACTTCACAGCAAAAGTAACATACCGGGGGGTAATATCTATGGCAAACAAGACAATGGATTCCGCACGGGAATTTGAAACCCAGGCAAAGGAGCTTCTGGAGCGAGTAAAGCGAATGCAGAACGATCTGGGGGCGGCCCTTCAGTCCGTAAAGCGGGCGGAAAGCGAGCTTATAGATAAAGAAAAGCGCGCCGAAAAGGAACGCATGGAAAAAGAAAGGGCAGAGAGACTCCGAGAGGTCCTCACCAGCGAGGGCGACCTTGCCTTCCACGTAGGCGACGACAGGGCGGAGGAGCAGCCAGCCCCGGCAGAGAGCAAGAGCGAAGTAAATGAGAAGCCGAAGCCGGAGCCGGTGAAGGAGCAGAAGGCGGAGGAAAGCGTACAGGCAAAGGCGGAGGAACCTGCAATGGCGGATAGGAAGCCTGAAGAAAAGCCCGAGGCAAAGGCGAAACCCGCACCGGCAAATAAGCCTGTCCAGCAGCAGCGCCCGGCCTATGAGCGCAGGGAACCTCAGCGCAGAGAGGACGGCAGGCAGCAGAAGCCACGCACTGACAGGCCACAGCGGCCCGCAGACCGCCCGGAGCGCACAGACAGACCTCAGCAGCGCCCCGTACAGGGAGGCTACCAGCCTAAGCCGGCGGCCCGCACCATGGAATCCGCTGCGCCTTCCGTAAGGGATCAGGGCAAGAACCGAAGCCAGAAACCCCAGACCAGAGATGAGGAGCGCAAGGCGCCAAAGAATAAGAAAACCATTATGAAGGAAAACACCAGAGCAGCAGGCAGCTGGGACGACGACGCCCCAATGAGCCGCAAGCAGAAGCGCAAGCAGCAGGCGTTACATAAGCCGGAGCCGGTAAAGATCGACAAGGCCGTGCTGACTACCGAGACCATAACCGTAAAGGATCTTTCCGAAAAAATAGGCAAGCCTGTGGCCGAGATCATCAAAAAGCTGTTTATACTCGGCATAATGGCTACCATCAATCAGGAGATAGACTACGACACCTGCTCGCTCATCGCCGCCGATTACGGCATAGAGCTGGAGCTCAACATAGCCAAGACCGCCGAGGACGTGCTCAACGAGAGCGTTGAAGAGGCGGATTCCGAGGAGAACCTCGTACCACGCCCGCCGGTAGTTACCATAATGGGCCACGTGGACCACGGCAAGACCTCGCTGCTTGACGCCTTCCGTGAAAGCAGCATAACCGCGGGCGAGGCAGGCGGCATAACGCAGCATATAGGCGCGTATACCGTATCCTGCAAGGGGCGCACCATAACCTTCATAGATACCCCGGGCCACGAGGCGTTCACCTCCATGCGCGCCCGCGGAGCCCAGGTTACGGATATAGTAATACTGGTTGTGGCGGCGGACGACGGCATCATGCCGCAGACCATCGAGGCCATAAATCACGCCAAGGCGGCGAACGTTCCGATAATTGTCGCTATCAACAAGATAGATAAGGACACCGCCAATCCGGACCGGGTAATACAGCAGCTCACCGAGTACGGCCTCGTAGCCGAAGAGTGGGGCGGCGATACCATATGCGTGCCGGTCTCCGCAAAGAAGCGCATCAATTTGGATACGCTGCTCGAGATGGTACTGCTTCAGGCGGATGTTCTGGAGCTTAAGGCAAATCCCGACAGGGCGGCCCGTGGCACCATAATAGAGGCAGAACTGGACAAGGGCCGCGGCCCTGTGGCTACCGTACTGGTACAGAACGGTACCCTCAAGATAGGCGATCCCATAGTTGCAGGCACAGCCTTCGGCCGCGTCCGCGCAATGATGGACGATAAGGGCCGCAGGGTGACTTCAGCCGGGCCGAGCCAGCCGGTAGAGGTGCTGGGCTTTGGCGAGGTGCCTTCCGCAGGCGATGTAATGAACGTTGCGGAGGTAGATAAGCTGTCCCGGCAGGTAGCAGAGGAGCGCCGCGACAGGCTCAAGGCGGAGCAGATACGCAATATGTCCAAGGTATCCCTGGACGATCTGTTCAGCCAGATAGAGGCGGGCAACGTCAAGGATCTGAACATCATAGTAAAGGCAGACGTGCAGGGCACGGTAGAGGCCATAAAGCAGGCATTGGAGAAGCTCTCCAACGACGAGGTGAGGGTGCGCTGCATACACGGCGGCGTAGGCGCCATAACCGGCTCGGATATAGTGTTCGCCTCCGCCTCCAATGCGCTGGTAATAGGCTTTAACGTGCGCCCGGATGCCACGGCTCGCGAGGCCGCAGAACGCGAAAAGGTGGATGTGCGTACATACAGCGTCATCTACAACGTGATCGAGGATGTTGAGAACGCCATGAAGGGCCTGTTTGCACCCGTATACAAGGAGGTCGCCCTGGGTACAGCAGAGGTGCGCAATACCTTCAAGGTATCAGGCGTCGGCACTATTGCGGGCGCATACGTCAAGGATGGCAAGATCACCCGCTCCGCTCAGGTGCGTGTAGTCCGCGGCGGCATAGTGCTTCACGACGGCAAGATAGCCTCCCTCAAGCGGTTCAAGGACGATGTAAAGGAAGTTGCGTCGGGCTATGAATGCGGTATCGGAATAGAAAACTTCAACGATATCCGCGAGGGCGACATGATAGAGGCCTACACCATGGAGCAGATAGAAAGATAATCAGGAGAGGCAGAAAAGATGTCCATTCGTTATGAAAGAATGAATGAGGAGATAAAGAAGACCATCAGCGAGATCATAAAGGACATGAAGGATCCTCGAGTCTCCGATATGACCACCATAATGTCAGTGGACGTGACCAACGACCTGAAGCAGGCCAAGGTGCTGGTAAGCGTTTACGACAAGGACGACGAGGTACGCAGGGGCACGGTGGAAGCCCTCAACCACGGCAGCGGCTTCATAACCCGCGAGCTGGGCAAGCGGATGCAGCTGCGCGCCCTGCCAAAGCTGAACTTCAAGCTGGACAACTCCATTGAGTACAGCGTGCATATTTCAGAGATTATCGATAGCCTGCACAAAAACGAAAAGTAGCTTGCTCTGGGCGGTGATGTGAAGCGTCATCGCCCGATTTTTTAGGAGGGAAGGCTTATGAAGGGCAGCATGGATGAGATACTCCGCTTTGTAGAACAAAACGACGCTTTCAGCATAATATCCCACGTAGCGCCGGATGGGGATACCATCGGTTCGGGAACGGCACTGTCAAGGATACTGCGCAGGCTGGGCAAGCGTACGGAAAACGTATGCTGCGACCAAGTACCCGACGCGTATAAGTTCATACCGGGTGCTGAAGAGATGCTGCTGCCGGAGGATGCCCGGGGCTTCGATGCGGTAATAGCGGTAGACTGCGCAGATAAGGGCAGGCTGGGCAGTGCCGAGGGAATATTCGACAGGGCGGGCGTGACGGCCAATATAGACCATCACGGCACCAACGCCACGTATGCCGATAATAATATGATTGAGGAGACTGCCGCCTGCGCAGAGCTTATATACAGGCTTGGCAGGGCGCTGGGGGCGGAGATAGACGCGGAGACGGCTAATTGCCTCTTTGCCGCCCTCGTGACGGATACCGGCTCCTTTGCCTATTCCAACGTAACGAAGGACACTATGACCATAGCCGGCGAGCTTATTGCGTCAGGCGCTGATAATTCTCTCATAAACAGGCTGGTATATCACAACGAGCCGGCAGGCAAGGTGAAGATGCACGCTTACGCGCTGGAGAGGCTGCATTTATATTCCGAAGGGCGCATTGCCACAGCAATGCTTACGGAAAGTGAGATGGATCCCTTTGGCCCCGAGGCGTATACGGAGGGAATAGTCGAAAAGCTGCGGGATATAGATACGGTAGAGATAGCGGCGTTCCTCAGGCAGAAGGGAAGGGACGTAAAGGTAAGCCTTAGAGCTAAGAAATACGCCGACGTGGCGCGTATCGCCGCCTCAAAAAATGGCGGCGGGCATCCAAGGGCAGCCGGGTACACCGAATACGGCATAACCGCGGCTGAGGCCGAAAAGATAGCGGTGCGGCTTGCCGGGGAGGAGCTTGAAGCATGCTGGAAGGAGTAGTAAACGTATTAAAACCGCCGGGAATGAGCTCCAGTGACGTGGTGACGGACATCCGGCATATATTCAACATGAAGCGGGTAGGCCATACGGGCACGCTGGATCCCGGCGCAGCCGGAGTGCTGCCCATATGCATAGGCCGGGCTACGAGGCTTTTTGATTACCTTGTGGACAAGGAAAAGGAGTACATAGGCGAGATAACCTTCGGGCTGGCTACGGATACCCAGGACTCCTACGGCGCGCCGGAAGGACGCTCCGATGCTGTAGTTACCGGGGAGATGCTCATGGAGGCGCTGCCTAAGTTCACAGGCCCTCAAAAGCAGACCGCGCCTCTGTATTCGGCCCTTTCGGTGGACGGAAAGAAGATGTACAAGCTTGCCCGGCAGGGCGTTGAGGTGGAGCGCAAGGTTAGGGATATAAACGTGCCGGAGCTTTCGTTCATATCACAGACCGGCTGCAACAGATATCTCGTAAAGATCGTCTGCTCCAAGGGCACATATGTGCGCACGCTCTGCCACGACATAGGCGGGAGCATGGGGGTTCCTGCCCACATGTCCTTCCTGCTGCGCACACGCTCCGGGGCGTTTGATCTGGACGGCAGCTTTACAATAGACGAGCTGAAGGAGCTTAAAGAAAAGGGCGAGCTTTATAAGGCGGTCATACCCATGGAGCAGGCGCTTATGCATATAGGCGAAGCCCGAATGACCCTGAACAAAAAAGGCGAACGGTTCCTGACTCATGGCGCGGAGGTGGTCTGTCCCGGCATAGAAGAACTGCCAAAGGATACCCCTCTCAGGGCATACTGCAACGGCAAATTTTTAGGAATAGCCAAATCAAACGGCGAGGCGGTGCATATATGCACCTTCCTCGGTCAGGAAGAAGAATGAATAAAACAGCCATAGCTTTCGGCACCTTTGACGGGGTACACAGGGGGCATCAGGAAATAATAAACGCCATGCTCACGGCGGCGGAAGGGAGAGGGCTGGATCCGCTTATATACACCTTTTCCAACCATCCGGCGGGGCTTTTCGGCAAGTCCTTTTCCATGATAATGACGGACGGGGAGCGGCTGGCCGCCCTTGAACGCCTTGCCCCCGTTGCGGCGGAAAGGCTGGACAGGCAGTTCGCGGCGACGGAGCCGGAGGACTTCGTTCGGCACATGGCGGAAAAATACCGCATGGGCGCAGCCGTCGCGGGCTTCAACTATACCTTCGGCAGCAGGGGGGCGGGGAACATGGATACGCTCCGCCGCCTTGGGGGGAAATACGGCTTTGAGGTATACGAGATACCCGCGCTGATGTACGGCGGGGAGCCGGTATCCAGCACCCGGATACGGGCCTGCATAGAGCGCGGCGACATAGCCGGCGCCAACGCCATGCTGGGCCATGAGCTTGAGCTTAGCTGCAAGGAAACGTCGCAAAACGGACACGCCGTGCTTAAAGTGGCTGATGGGCTCGTGCTGCCAGCCCCCGGGAGGTACATTACGGAGGCGGAGGGAAGGCGGCTCGTATGCGGTGTTTCGCCCGATGGCTCCATCGAGCCGGAGGAACCCCTAAGGGGGATTAAAAAGCTGCGGTTTATAGGCAGGATAGGCTGAAAAAGCTATTTACAACGCATTGACGCTGTGGTAAAATAAAAAGACCTTGAACCGGGGGCTGTGTTTTCCGCATCTCCAAGCGCAATACTCGGTTTCCGGCGATTTATAAAAAATATGGAGGAAGTAAAAATGACCAAAGCTGAAATCATCGCCAAGTACGCGATTCACGAGGGCGACACCGGTTCCCCCGAGGTGCAGATCGCTCTGCTGACCGAGCGCATCAACCACCTGAACGAGCACCTCAAGGAAAACAAGAACGACCACCATTCTCGCCGTGGCCTGCTCAAGATGGTCGGCCGCCGCCGCGGGCTTCAGAACTACCTTAAAAAGACCGACATCGAGCGCTACCGCAAGATATGCGCCGAGCTTGGCCTGCGCAAGTAATTGAGTGAGCATAAGAGCAGCCTTTAAGGTTGCTCTTTTCTTATTCGGCACAGCATCTTGCGCCGCATTGCGGGGAACGGCACGATTCGCCGAATTATTTATATTTTATTCACAGATTAGCTTTGGTATATTCATACGCAAAGGGGTATAATATCCTTAGAAAAGAAGCTGGCAAAGCAAAAAGCGAGGGAGGGCTTTTTATGAAGAAAAGATTATTTGCCATTATGTTGGCTCTGGCCATGCTGCTGGCCGCAGTGCCTGCGCTGGCGGAGGAAGGAAAAATAGAAGAACAAAATCAGGTTCAGGAAAAGATATTTTGTGCTACCGAAGGATGCACCAATGAAGTAGCAAATAAAGGTGATTTCTGCAAAGATTGCGCGACCGCAAAGAAGGTAGCCGAGGAAGAAGCTGCTGCCAAGAAAGCTGCTGAGGAAGAAGCTGCTGCCAAGAAAGCTGCTGAGGAAGAAGCATTAAGAAAGGCTGCTGAGGAAGAGGCTGCTAAGAAAGCTGCCGAGGAAGAAGCATTAAGAAAGGCTGCCGAAGAAGCAGCTAAGAAAGCCGCCGAAGGAAAAACTGAAGGTCTCAAGGCGACTCCCGGTGAAACAAATCAAGCCGGTACGGGAGCAGATGGTAACTGTCACCACAATCATACGGCTGCATGGGCAAGCACACAAACTGGTGTACAAGGTACAATGGTAGAGCATCCGGCAAAAGATCCAACCTGCACAAGCGAAGGCAACATTAAATACTACACTTGCACTAATTGTGGCAGGTATTTTCGGAGAGACGAAAGTATAAAAGAAAAAATAGTTGCGACTGAAACAAGTGCAGATGAGGTCAAAATACAAAAAATAAGCCACAAACTAAACAAAGTTAATGGCCAGCCTGCTACCTGCACGAAAGCTGGAAATATTGAGTATTATGTGTGCTCTGTTTGTCAGGGTAAGTTCAAGGATGAAAAGGGTGAAATTCCGGTTAATGATGTTGTAATTCCCGCCCTTGGTCATGACTATGATGATCCTACTTGGAACTGGTGCGGCGTGAGCAGCGCTATTGCGACATTCAAGTGCAAGAGAAACTGCAAAGAAAAAAATGCGATAGTTACTTGTCAGGTAAGACCGACACGAAGCAGCATAAATAACTGCGGCTACTATACATATACCGCGACCGTGAAATTCAACGACAAGACTTATACCAACACGAGGACGGATTACAGCTGCCGTCCCGACTGGTACTATGACCCCTGCTACTACAACAACCCCTGCGGCCACTGGGGCTGCGGCAACGTATGCACCCGCTACAGCAACTGCGTACCCTGCCAGAACTACAGGACTACCTTCCGCGTAGGCGGGTACAATTGTCTGGCTACACCTAAGACAGGCGATGTCTCCGTCATGGCTCCCGCCATGCTCGCCCTCATAGGCGCAGCGGGCGCGGCGCTGGGTAAAAAGCGCAGATAAACCCTAAGCGGCTTTAAAAGGCTCTTCCCCAAAGGAAGAGTCTTTTTTTTGTTGCTATATGCCGGCAAATAATGTATAATAAATTGGTTTATAATAAGAGAGTATGAAAAGGAGCATGAACATGCAAGGCAAGACATTCACAATGGAGCTCGCCGGAAAGACCCTTACCATCGAAACCGGTAAGTACTGTGAGCAGGCAGGCGGGAGCGCATTCGTCCGCATGGGCGACGCCGTGGTTATGGTCAATGCAACGGTGGCCAAGCAGCCCCGGGACGGCGTAGATTTCCTTCCCCTGTCCATCGAATTCGAAGAAAAGATGTACTCCGTGGGCAAGATACCCGGCGGTTACATAAAGCGCGAGGGCCGTCCCTCCGAAAAGGCCATACTGTGCAGCCGCCTTATCGACCGTCCCCTCCGTCCCCTGTTTCCCAAGGGCTTTTACAACGACATTCAGGTAATAGCTACCGTACTGTCAATGGATCCCGACGTCCAGCCCGAGATACTGGGCATGATAGGCTCTTCCGCGGCTCTGGCCATGAGCGAAGCCCCCTTTGCAGGCCCTACCGGCGCTGTGGCGGTCGGCATGGTAGACGGCAGGTATATCATCAATCCCACCCTGGAGGAGAGGCATAAGAGCAAGCTGAACCTTACAGTTGCAGGTACCAAGGACGCTGTCATGATGGTGGAGGCCGGCGCAAATGAGCTTTCCGAGAAGGAAATGCTTGACGCCATACTGACGGCTCACGAGGAAGTAAAGAAGATAGTGGCCTTTATCGAGGGCATAGCGGCCGAGTGCGGCAAGCCCAAGATGGAAGTCAACATATATCATCCCGACGAAGCCTTCACTGAGCTGGTACGCGAGTACGCAAGAGACAAGGTGGAGTGGCAGCTTGACACCTTTGAGCGCAAGGTACGCGAGGAGCGCAGCGAGCAGGTAAAGCAGGAGGTCATCGAGCACTTCGCAGAGGAGTATCCCGATTCCGCCGGCGATATAGACATGATACTCTACAACCTTACTAAGGAAATCGTAAGGGATAAGATAATCAACCGCAAGATCCGCCCCGACGGACGCGCACAGGACGAGATACGCCCCATCTGGAGCGAGGTCGGCATACTGCCCCGCGTACACGGCAGTGGCGTATTTACCCGGGGTCAGACTCAGGTAATGACCATAGCCACCCTTGCGCCCCTTTCCGAGGGACAGGAGCTGGACGGCATTGATGACGTCACCTTCAAGCGTTACATGCATCAGTACAACATGCCTCCCTACAGCGTGGGCGAAGTACGCCGTGTCGGCAGCCCCGGCAGGCGTGAGATAGGCCACGGCGCACTGGCTGAGCGCGCTCTGGTACCCATGCTCCCCTCCGAGGAGGAATTCCCCTATGCCATGCGCCTGGTCTCCGAGGTAATAAGCTCCAACGGTTCCACCTCACAGGCCTCAATCTGCGCCAGCACTCTTGCGCTTATGGACGCTGGCGTCCCCATAAAGAAGCCCGTGGCAGGCGTTGCGATGGGTCTCATCAAGGACGATTCCACCGGCAATATCGCCATATTGACCGACATACAGGGCCTTGAGGACTTCCTTGGCGATATGGACTTTAAGGTAGCCGGCACCCGTGAGGGCATCACTGCCATTCAGATGGATATAAAAATCAAGGGCATAGACGAGCAGATACTTACCCGCGCCCTTGAGCAGGCACGCAGGGGCCGTCTGTTCATACTGGACAAGATGGCAGAGACCATCAAGGAGCCCAGGGCAGACCTGTCCCCCTATGCTCCTCGCATCATGCAGTTCAGCATACACCCCGATAAGATACGCGAGGTAATCGGATCCGGCGGAAAGACCATAAACGGCATAATCGCAGCGACAGGCGTAAAGATAGACCTTGAGGACGACGGCCGGGTATTTATCGCCTCCCCCGATGCTGAAGCCGCAGCTGCCGCCAAGCGCATGATAGACGATATCTGCCGCGATATAGAGGTCGGCGGCGTGTTCCTCGGCAAGGTAGTGAACATACTGCCCATAGGCGCACAGGTAGAATTCAAGCCTGGTAAGAAGGGTCTGGTGCACATCAGCCGCCTGGCAAATCACAGGGTAGAGAAGGTTGAGGACGAGGTTCAGATAGGAGACGAGATACTGGTACGAGTCATAGCGATCAAGCCCGATGGCAAGATCGACCTTACCCGCAAGGAGCTCCTGCCCGACGCGAAGAAATAATAAAACAGCTTGTGTGTGCGGGCGGATATGATTCCGCCCGCATGTTGATTTTTAAAGCGTATGTTCTTAAACTGCCTGTACCCTCATAGATTGTCTACATGGGGGGTACGGGGCATATGCGCAGAAAACTCAGCTTTTTAAGCGGATTGTTGACAAATATTTTCCTTGCGGCGTTGATAATAGCGATGTATCATGCTACACAGCCAGGCGGCGTGCTGCCGGTTTCGGCGCCTCAGTATCGTGGCAGCGGCGAAAGGGCTGCATTGCAGTTCGCGGTGAGCTGGAATGCGGCAGCCATACCGGATATATTGGATATACTAAAAGATAAAAGCGTCAGGGCTACGTTTGCCGTAAGCGGAGAATGGGCTGAAAACAATCCTGCGCTGCTTATGCGCATGGCCGCAGAAGGCCACGAGATAGCCTCCATGGGGTATTATCCCGACATGGACGGCAGAATAGGCTGGACGGTAAAGGACGTGAGGAGGGCCAACGAGGCGGTAAAAAAGATATGCGGCGCAGAGCCTGCGATATACTATGAGGGCTCGCGCAATACCGTAACATCTACGCTGGCAGCAAAAAAACTGAAATTAACAGCGGTATCCTCGACGATAGACCTGTTGACGGCCAAGGGCACTGCCGCGGACATACTTTCCCGCCTGCCTGAAAAGCCTATTGAGGGAAGCATAATATTGCTTCGGCCTACGGCGGCCTGTAAGGAGGCGCTGGGCGGCATAATAAATGCGATAGAAGAGAAAGGAATTGGGCTTACATGCACAGGCGATGTGCTGGGCCTATCGGAAGAGGGCAAAAGGTGATAGTAAGAGAAACGCTTCCAAACGGTGTAAAGCTCATAGCTCAGGAGATGACCGGATTCCGCTCGGTATCCATGGCGGTATGGATACAGGCCGGTTCGGTGTATGAAATAGGCGCCGAATCCGGCATATCCCACTTTATAGAGCACATGGTGTTCAAGGGGACAGAAAGCCGCAGCGCATCTGACATAGCGGCGGAGATGGACGCGGTGGGCGGCAGCATAAACGCGTACACCGCCAAGGAATGCACCTGCTTTTATGCTAAGGTGCTGGGTGAAAACATCGACCTTGCGGCGGACATGCTAAGCGACATAGCCTGCCGCCCAAGCCTTGATCCTTCGGATATCGAAAGGGAAAAGGGCGTCGTGTGCGAGGAGATACTCATGCTGGAGGATGACCCGGAGGATCTTGCCCACGAAACGCTCAGCGCCGTAATATACGGGGACAGCCCTCTTGCAAGGCCAATACTGGGCACACAGGACACAGTACGGGCATTTACGAGAGATGATATACTTTCATATATGGACAAGCGGTACATACCACAGAACATGGTGGTGTCCTGCGCGGGCAACTTTAAGATGGAGGAGCTGCGAGCCGCGGTGAATAAGCGCTTTGACAGGCGGGGCCGGGGCGACAGCTACGTACCCCCAAAGAACCAGCTCATAAAGGAAAAACGCTTCAGGGCGGTGGAAAAGGACATAGAGCAGGTGCATATATGCCTGGGCTTCCCCGGGTTCCCAGGGGATACCGAGGAGCAGTTTGCGTTGCTGGTGCTTAACAATGCCCTTGGGGGAAGCATGAGCTCCAGGCTGTTCCAAAAGATACGCGAGGAGCACGGAATGGCGTATTCCGTGTACTCATACCCCACGAGCTACTCCGATACCGGCTACTTCACCCTCTATGCCGGCACCGGGGAAAAGCAGGCCGCCAAGGTGGTGGAGCTTATGCTCAGGGAGATAGATTCCGTCAAGAAGGACGGCATAACCAAAGAAGAATTCGCCCGCAGCAAGCAGCAGCTGAAAGGCAATTATCTCCTGGGCCTTGAGAGCACTGCTTCCCGCAGCAGCTCTTTGGGACGCGGCGAGCTAAGAGGAAGGATATACACCGATGAGGAGCTTATTCGCCGTATTGAGGGCGTTACCATGGAAAGCGTCCAAGACATCATTCCAAGAGTACTGGACACAGAGAGAATGGCGGGAGCATTCGTTGGCAGGGTAAACAAGAGGGAAACCGAAGTAAAGAGGATATTCGAGACGGCGTAAGCCGTATATAAAAGGAGCGCAGATGGCGAGGAGAAGAAAAGTAAGGTTCAGCGGAAGGTTTTACCTTACCATGCTGGTGCTGCTGGGCATAGTGGTGGCTCTGGTGCTGATAATACCCAGCGGCGGGGGCGGTACGCTCAGAAACGCCACTATGGAGGCAAAGCTGATGCCGGAGACCGTAATAATACGCAATGAGAGCACCGTAGCGGTGGACAAGTTCGATATGGTGGATCACCTTGTGGACGAGGGCGCCAGCGTAAATGCCGAGGTGCCCGTGGCGACGGTGTACAAATGGGGATACAGCAGCGAGCTTGCCCAGTCCCTCGTTACAATACAGCAGAAGATATACGAAAAGCAGCTTTCGATATTGGACGGAATAGAGTCCACCGAGCTTACCTCGGTAAACGGTCAGATAGCCGAGCTTAAAAGCAAGATAGCCTCCAACGTCTCAGAGGGCGGCGATGATGATCTGCTTGAGCTTGAGCGCAGCATGAAGGAGCTGCTGAACCAGCGTACCGTATACCTGAAAAATTCCGTACAGGCGGATGTTGAGCTGAATTCCCTCTATTCCGAGGAAACGGCGAAGCTGGCCCAGATAGCCGAGTACACCAGCACCGTGAACGCCAAGATGACCGGTCTCGTGAGCTTTTATTTCGATGGCTATGAGCTGGTGCTCAACGGGGAAAAGCTGGACGTGGTAAGCGCAGACGTCATAAAAAAGATAATCAACGGCGAAAGCGGCGTCAACGCCGCCACAAGCGAAAGCCTTCTGTTCAGGCTGGTAGATCCAAACAAATGGTACGCCGCCTTCATAACCTCACCCTCAGAGGGAGCCAGCCTTATGGGGGGGCAGACATATACGGTGACATTTGACGGCATGAAGGATATCATGTACACGGCTACCGCCCTGGAGCCTGTGGTGTGTGACGGCGGCATAGTCAATATGCTGGAGTTTACCGAAAACATAGGCGAGCTGCTCAGCATTCGCGTGATCAAAGCTACGGTAACGGCCCAGCTTACCGGCCTTGAGATGAATGCCGCTGCGGTAAAATCCAAAAACGGCGAGAGCTACATAACCACAAGCACCGGCGATGTGCCTGTGACGGTGATAGCCCTAAACGGCGACAAGGCGCTGATAACGGGCGATGGCCTCGTAGAAGGCATGAGGTATAAAAAGTAGCGGTATAAGCGGCAAAGACCGAAAGGACGGTGGCGTATTTTGAGCATAAGGGACAATTACCTGACGGTGATGGAAAACATCGCGTCCGCCTGCGCTCAGTGTGGGCGAGGCGAAGGCGAAGTGAAACTCATAACCGTTACAAAATTTGTAGATACGGGGCGCATAGCCGAGGCGGTCGCCGCGGGCGCGCGCCATGTGGGCGAAAACAGGGCGCAGGAGTTCAGGGACAAGCTGGATTTTTTCAAAGAAAACGGCCTTGACGCGCATTTGATTGGACAATTGCAGACCAATAAGGTAAAATATGTAATAGGCAATGCAAGCCTTATACAGTCTGTGGACAGGCTGGAGCTTGCCAAAGAGATAAGCCGCCTTGCGGTAAAGGCGGGCATAACCCAGGATGTGCTTGCCGAGGTGAACATCGGCGGCGAGGCTCAAAAGGGCGGGATAGCCCCATGCGAGCTTAAGGACTTACTTTCGATAATTTCCGAGCTGCCCGGCATAAGGGTGAAGGGACTCATGTGCGTGCCCCCTGCTGTGGGAGAGGAGGAGGCGCGAAGGTACTTTGCCTCTATGAGAAGGCTATTTGAGGATATCGCATCGGCGGGTATTCCCGGCGTGGATATGCGGGAGCTTTCAATGGGCATGAGCGGGGATTATAAATCGGCCATAAAGGAAGGCGCTACCATGGTACGGGTGGGAACGGCCATATTCGGCGCAAGACCGGCGGCTGCGGCAAGGGCGTAGAGACAGAGAGCCCCGAGCCTGACAATTACTACAGTGTTTTTCTCCAAGCGCCAATTAAACAATCTATTTTATTTAATTGAATGGAGGACAACATGGCAGGAATTCTTAACAAACTGATGGACTTTATCGGCATCGAGGATGTGGACGATGAAGGGTACAACGAAGATTACTTCAACGATGAGCAGCAGTCTATGGCTGAGGACAACGTAGTCAGCCTCGGCAACCGCGGCAGGAGAAAGACCGCCGCCGGCAATAACGTGGTAAGCCTTCCCACGGCGGCGCCCATGAAGATGGTGGTGTATCATCCCGTAAGCTATGAGGATACCCAGAACATCATCGACAACCTTAAGAGCCGCAAACCCGTTATCGTCAATATGGAAGAGCTTGAGATCGACTGCGCACAGCGCATACTGGACTTCATGGCGGGCGCTATCTATGCACTCGATGGAACCATCTACAAGATCTCCCGCGGTATATTCGTCGTAGCTCCCACCAACTATGACGTTATCGGCAACGATGACCGTACCGACGTTGACGTGATCTGATAAAGGCTCCCATTTCAGACTGTGCGGGGGTTATCCCCGCACAGGGCTGCAATTGCAAAACTCAGAGGTAGCATGAAGAAGAGCGATATAATAGAAAAGCAATTCAACAGAGCCTTTTGGGGCTACGATATAGTCGAGGTGGACCAGTTCCTCGACGAGATAGTTAAAGAGCTGGAGCACATGGAGCAGGAGAACAAGCTCCTTGAACTGCGCAACCAGATGCTTCTCGACCGCATGGCGCGGGACGGAGTATCCCTTAGCGAGGAAGATAAAAAGTAACAAAAAAAGCACAACTACGAATAAACGGCCGGCACTGTCCGGCTTTTTGTATGTTAATTTTTAAGCCCCCTGCCAATACTAAAAGGACCATGCAAAACACAGGGAGGCTACAATGCTGCCAAACAGGACATATAACGAATTAAACGAGAGCTGCTTTTCACAGACCGAGCTAAGCGAGGAGGCGAAGCTTCGTGCGGGCCTTTCCGCCAGAAAAAACAGGCGAAGCTCGCTTCAGCTCACCGCCGACAGGAAGGCGCTTATTGCCATATACAAAAAAATGCAGGAAAGGGAGGAGCAATGGGGCGCCCTCGAAGCATTGTTTCGCGATTTTTATATAGTTGAGCGGGCATTGAACGACTGCGATGAAAGGCCCAAGCGCCTGCCGGTGCTGCTGCACGGCAGCCATGCCGGGCTGCCGCGGATATACGATATAGCCGCTTGCATGGCCGGCAGACGGGACGGACATATAGACGAGGCCACGGTATACGCCTTCATGGAGGCGTATCAGAGCGTAACGCCGCTGACGATGGCAGAGGTGGCGGAGCTTCCCAACATGCTCAATGCGGCGCTGGTAAAGCTGCTTACGCTGGAATGCGAAAGAGCCTTAGAGGCGGAGAATTCCATGGAAACAGCAAAAAGCGCGGCTGCCCAGCTGGAGAGGATAAAGGAACGGGCGCGGCGTGAGGCGATTATAGACAGGCTGAGTCTCGGGGAGGATCCGGTGCTGTGCGAATGCCTGTATGGCATGATGAAGGAGCACGACGAAGGGATAGCGGAGCTGATAAACGCAAAGCTGCAGCTGGAGGATAAGAGCATAGACGGGCTTTGCGCCAAGGCGACGGCGATGCGGCGGCGCAGCACTCAGCGGGCGGATAACGTCATAAGGAGCCTCAGATGCATAGGCGGTATGGAATGGAATAAAGCCTTTGAGGACTTGAGCGTTACCGACAGGGAGCTAAGACGGGATCCAGTATACGGCAAGATGGACGGACGCAGCAGAAGCTACTACCGCGCCTCTGTGGAAAGGCTTTCGATGCGGCTGGGGGCTGCGGAGCAGGTTATAGCCCGGCAGGCAGTGCGCCTTGCCCAGAGCGGAGAAGGAAAAGAGGGTCAGGCGGGTTGGTATCTGTTTATGGAGGGCAGGGAACGGCTTTATAACGTACTCAGGCCAGACCTGCGCTTCAAGAAAAGCAGCGAGGACAAAAAGCTCTGGAAATTCGAGATTTTCAATATAACCCTTGCCCTGCTCCTCGTATGGCTTGGAGCAACGGCGGGCATAGCGCCGCTGATACTGGCCATTATTCCCGCGTGGACGGTGGCCTCCGGCATAAGCGTAAGGCTGTGGCTGAGGTTCAGCCCGCGCCGGGTGATACCAAGAATTGCGGAGAAGAACCTTACAGGCGGCAATAAGACTCTTATAGTGATACCTGCGCTTGTGACAGACGAAAAGGGCCTGAGGGCAGTATTTGAGCACATTGAGAACCATTATCTCGCCACCAGACTCAAGGGCTGCTATTACGCCGTACTGGGGGATTTTAAGGACGGCCCAAAGGAGCGCGAACGGGGTGAGGGCGGGCTTTTGCGAATGGAAAGGGAGCTTACGGCGCAGCTGAATAAAAAGTACCTTTCAGGGGATGGAGAACCGCTGTTTTACTGCCTGCACAGGCAACGCAGTTTTGCCGCAGCAGATGGCATATATATGGGCCGGGAGCGCAAGCGGGGAGCCATATGCGACCTTGCCAAGCTTATATGTGAAGGGAACAAGGAGCCTTTCTGCCTTATTACAAATGAACTGCCGGAGGGTATAGAATACTGCATAACGCTGGACAGTGATACCATACTTCCCCCCGGAGCCGCAGCAGAGCTGATAGGCTGCATGGAGCACCCCCTGAACGCTCCGGAGATATTCGGCGGGACGGTGCGCCGGGGCTACGGAATGATAGCGCCGCGCATGGCATCTACATCGAAGGGCGCGGCAAAGAGCTTTTTTGCGAGGATAATATCGGGCTCTACCGGTGTGGACGGCTATTTTCCTACAGCGCCTGAATTCTATCAGGACGTGTTCGGCCGCGGTTCCTTCGGCGGCAAGGGAATATTTCGCATACGGACATTCATGGATACCGCCATGCGGTGGATACCCGAAAACACCGTGCTGAGCCACGATATGCTGGAGGGCTGTTTCTGCGGCTGCGGTTACGCGGGGGATATCGCGCTATACGACAGCGAGCCGGACGCGTTCATACCCTGGTGGAAACGGCAGCACAGGTGGCTCAGGGGCGACTGGCAGCTGCTGCCCTTTTTGAAGGACTGGGTAAAGGACGCGGAAGGGGTGAAACGGGATAACCCTTTAAGCTGGCTTTCCAAGCGCAAGATACTTGATAACCTGAGAAGGTGCATGCTGCCTGCCAGCGTGCTGTATGCGGTGCTGCTAATGCCGTATACCGGCGGGGGCTGGCATATAGCGCTGGCTCTTTTCGCCCTCTGCGACGGCTTCTTTACGGAGCTTATAACGCTGCCTTTCAGGGCGGCGTTTACCCGCAATGCCGATCCTTTGGGAATGGCGGCTGATATGCTGCTGCCGGCTGCGCGGGCGGGGCTGGACATAATGGCGCTGCCATACGCCTCAGCGCGATCGGCGGACGCCCAGAGGCGCACGCTTTACAGAATGCTGGTGTCCCACAGGCATATGCTGGAATGGCAGACCGCAGCTCAGACCGGCTCAAGGCCAAAGGGAGTAAACGGCTACTATGGCGCGCTGTACATATGCCCGGTCATGGGCATAGTCATGGCCGCGGGTGCAATACTGGGCAAAACGCCGGCCATCGCGGCGCTTTTTGCCGCGCTGTGGTTAGCTATGCCGGCGGCAATATGGGCGCTGGACAGGAGGCTCCCCAAGGAGAAACCAAGACCTGACGAAAGAGAACTGCTTGAGGATATTGCGGAAAGGACCTGGGCGTTTTTTGAGACATTTGCCGGAGAGGGCAGGGGATATATACCCCCGGATAACTTTCAGCAGGAGCCGGAAAAACGCCCCGCAGTAAATACGTCGCCCACAAATATAGGCATGGCAATGGCGGCGGCGGTGTCCGCGGCGGAGCTGGGGCTTATTACGGCTGATGAACTGGAAAAGAGGCTGTCCGGCACAATGGATACTGTGGATAAAATGCAGAAGTGGCACGGGCACCTCTACAACTGGTACAGAGCTGATACGCTGGAGGTGATGCGTCCGCGGTATGTTTCTACCGTGGACAGCGGCAACTTCTGCGCCTGTCTTATTACAGGCTCAATGGCTCTTAAGAAATACGGCCGTGAGGATACGGCGGCGCGCCTTGAACGGGCGGCAAGGGAAACGGACTTTTCGGCGCTTTACGATGCGGAGCGGAAGCTTTTCAGGATAGGATACGATGGCGATGCCTGCGAGCTGTCAAATTCGTGGTATGACCTTCTTGCCTCGGAAGCGCGCCTGACGAGCCTTATAGCGGTGGCTCTCGGCAGCGTAAAGCCGGAGCACTGGTTCAAGCTCGGCCGTCAGATGGCGCCAGTGCTGGGCGGGACTCTGGTATCCTGGAGCGGCACGATGTTCGAGTACCTTATGCCGGTGCTGTTTACTGGGGCGGCGCCGGATACGCTGCTTTACAACAGCTGCCTGAACGCCGTAAAGGCGCAGAAACGGCAGCGCTATGGCGGCGTATGGGGTATATCCGAATCAGGCTACTATGCATTTGACCGCAACATGTACTATCAGTACCGTGCCTTCGGCTTGCAGCGGCTCAGCCTTATGAGCTGCCGGGAGCGCAGCAGGGTAATATCGCCGTACTCGACGATGCTCGCCCTGGCCTTTGATCCCAGGGGCGCATGCGAAAACATAAGGCGGCTTACAGGGGAGGGCGGATTGGGCCCATATGGCATGTACGAGGCGCTGGACTATACCGAGGGCCGGCCGGATCAGAAAAAGGACCATGCCGTAGTTCAAAGCTTTATGGCGCACCATCAGGGCATGAGCATGTGCGCCATAGCAAACGCGCTGTGCGATGGGGCGATAGAGAAGTACTTTATGTCATACCCTGCAATGCGCGCGTTTGAAATACTTACAGAGGAACGCGCTCCGGCCAGGGGCATACGCATAAAACCGCTGCATTCGGCTGAAAGCAGGGTGCAGAGGAACGGCGCGCGAAAGGAGGCGCGGCCGCGTATAATACGCGAAAGGTACAGTATACCCGAATGCCAGCTGCTGACCAATGGCAGCTATACGCTGTTCGTGACCGAAGACGGAGACGGCTTTTCAAAGTGCGGCGATATAATGCTTACGCGCTGGCGGCCTGACCATATACGCGGCCGGAATGGCGTACGGCTGGTGGTGCGGAACGGAAGCGATGCATGGGATGCTGCAAGGGGCGCTGAAGCCGTGTTTTACCCGTACAGGGCGGAATTCAATAAGGCCCGCGACGGCATATCCTGCCGGATGGAGATATGCGCGGCAGTCGGGCAGAACGGCGAGGTGCGGCGCATCACCGTAAAAAACACCGGCACAGAGGAAAAACATATAGAACTGGGGGCGTTCTTTGACGTGTGCCTGAGCTCGCAGGCGGCGGATACGGCTCACCCATCCTTCAACAGGCTGAAGGTGGATGCCCACATGAGAGACGGCGCGCTGCTGTTTGAAAAGCGGGGAAAGGCTGCGGGCTGGCTGTACGGCAGGCTGATATCAAAGGGACAGGTGAATTACTGTGCGGACAGGCTAAAGGCGCTGGGGCGGCTGAAAACACCGGAGCAGGCCATGATGCAGCCAATGCTGCAAACGGAAAACGCCGAATGTCCGGTATTGCCGTATTTCGGGGCGCGGAGCGAGGTGACGGTAGCTCCCGGCGAGGGACAGGAGCTGTGGTTTATCATGGGTTATGCCGAGAGCGAGGAGCGGGCGTTGGAGGACTGCCGCGAGCTTCAGGGGCGGCTCAACGATTGCTTCGCCATGAGCGAGGCGCAGACTGACGGGCTGCTGAGGGAGACGGCTACGGAATACGGGAAGGCGGAGCTCTTTGAAAGGATCGCGGCAAGGCTGCTGCTGGAGATACCCATAAAGTACGGCGCCGTTGGGCCCGGGGGGACGGAAACACTGTGGAAGCACGGTATATCCGGCGACAGACCTGTGCTGCTGGTAGAAATACAGCGCATTACTGAGCTAAGGCTGCTGCGCTCCCTTATGGAGTTTTCGAAATACATGGCAAAAAGGCTGCTGCCTGTGGACATTATCGCGGTGGGCTGCTACCCGAACGAATATCGAAACGAGCTGCGGGAGCGTATGGCGGCCATAATGGCAGAGGAGATAGGCTGCGGCAGAGCGCACCTTATCAACGGCTTTGAGCTGAAGGAGGGGGAGGAGGCGGCGCTGCGCTGCGCCGCTATGGTGGAAATAAAGGCGGACGTGAGCCTGAACAGGCAGTTTGCCCCCTCTGCCAGGAGGGAGGCGGAGATGCGAAGTTATAACGGCTATAAGCATGGCAGCATAGACATAGGGCGGCCGGAGCTGAGCTTTGATAACGGCCTCGGGGGCTTTGATAAAAACGGAGAGTACGTCATCACCCTTGAGGCGGGGCAAAGCCTGCCTATGCCCTGGTGCAACGTGATAGCCAACGATACCTTCGGCTGCATAGTTACGGAACGGGGGGGCGGGCATACCTGGCGGGGCAACAGCCGGGAGCATAAGCTCACCCCGTGGTACGATTCCCCAGCCGATGATATGCAGGGGGAGTTCATCCTGATAACCGATACGGTAAGCGGCGAGACGTTTTCGCCCTTTGCGAGCCTTATGCAGGGGCGGCGCATAATACGGCACGGCTACGGTTATTCGGAGTTTTTGTCAGGAGACTGCGGGCTTAAAACCAAGCTTACGGTGTTCGTCCATGAGCGGTTCAACGTAAAATACTCGGTGCTGAGTATAGCCAATCCCGGCAGCTCAAGGCGGGAGCTGAGTATAATGTACGGAGTGGAGTGGGCGCTGGGGCCGGTTCAGAGGAGGCATGGGATACACGCATACCCGATGGAATCCGGTGTATGCGCAAGGAACCTGCTGGATAAGGACAACGACGAGGCGGCGTATATCGCCCTGATAAACGGCGAGGCCGAAAAGTGCTCTGACAGGGAGATTATATTCGGCCGGGGCTGGGACGCCGATGCACTGACTGGCGATAGCAGCCGGAGCGGAGCATCCGCCCTGCGCAGCGAGGTGAGCCTTGCCCCGGGGGAGGAGATACGGCTGGTGTTCGCGCTGGGCGAAGGCGGCGAGGACGAGATACGGCAATGCTTGAATGAGGACACGGACGCAGCCCTTGATAATGTCAGGACGCTGTGGAAGCGGAGGCTCAATGGCGTTGAGATACACACCCCGGACGCAGCCATGGACGCCATGATGAACGGGCGGCTGCTGTATCAGGCCTTTGCCGCAAGGGTGCTGGCTAAATGCGGCTACTATCAGTGCGGCGGCGCGGTGGGCTTCAGGGATCAGCTTCAGGATATGCTTGCCGTGATGCACACTGAGCTCGAACGGGCAAGGCGGCACATACTGCTTTGCGCCTCAAAGCAGTTTAGGGAAGGGGACGTGCTGCATTGGTGGCATTGGCCGAGCCGGGGCGTGCGCACCCGCATAACCGATGACAGGCTGTTCCTGCCCTATGTATTGTGGGAGTACGTTCACCTGACGGGCGATCAAAGCATACTCACCGAGCAGGTGAGCTACCTTGAAGGCAAGGCGATACCCGATGGGGCAAAGGACCTATACGACGACTTTGCGGATTCATCATACACGGAGACGTTGTATCAGCACTGCGTAAGGGCGGTGGATAGCATAGGCTTCGGCAGCTATGGATTGCCCCTTATGGGCGGCGGCGACTGGAACGACGGAATGGACGAGGTGGGCCGCGACGGCGGCGAAAGCGTATGGCTGGGCTGGTTCCTGCTGGACGTACTGGACAAAATGTGCTGCTTAGCCGAAATTTGCCGCAAGAAAGCGGACGGTAAGCGCTTTGTCGAAAAGGCCAGAAAGCTCCGCCACTGCGTAGAGCAGGCGGGATGGGACGGCGCGTGGTACAGGCGGGCGTATTACGGCAGCGGCGAACCGCTTGGCGCAAAGGGGAACGTTGCCTGCGAGATAGACTGCATATCCCAGGCCTGGGCGGCAATATGCGGCGGTGAACATGCCGACGAGGCGGTGAACTCAATGCTCAGCATGCTTTACGACGATCAGGAGGGCATGATAAAGCTGCTCACGCCGCCATTTACAGGGCAAAGCCGGCAGCGCCCCGGGTATATCGAGGATTACATTCCCGGAGTGAGAGAAAACGGCGGACAGTACACACACGGCGCCGTATGGACAGTGCAGGCCTGCTGCAAGCTGGGCATGGGAGAGAAGGCTCTCGCGCTGTTCGACGCGCTGAATCCCATAAACCACGCGCTCACACGGGCGCAGGCGGCAAAATACAAGGGAGAGCCATATGCCGTGGCGGGGGACGTGTATTCCGGACTCAATGCCGGACGGGCGGGCTGGACGTGGTATACGGGGGCCGCAGCGTGGCTGTATAAGATATGCCTTGAGGATATGCTGGGCATACGGAGGGAGAAGGATGCGCTGCGCATAGCGCCTACGGTGCCATTTGAGGAATACACCGTGAAATACAGATACGGCGAAGCAGTATACATACTGCACCTGAGCGGTAAAAGCCGGGGCACGGTAAAGCTGGAAGACGATAAAATGGCGCACGAGATCACACTGTAATGATAAAGAGAAATGCCGCAGTCCAAATGGGCTGCGGCATTTCATATGGGGGGAAAACTTATAATAGGGACTTTTTATTTATTTTAAGTACAGCTCCAGCTCGACCTCGTCCTCATCGCTGCGGTCGGACTCATTGAAACCGAGCCTCTTATACAGGCCATAGGCAGCCTTATTATCGGGTGCGCAGGTGAGTGATACATGGTTTGAGTTTCCGAAGGGCTTAGAGGCTATGTAGCTAAGTACCCGCTGCATGGCGGCCTTGCCGTAGCCCCTGCCCTGATAAGCCTTATCTATCATCATATGCCAGATGTTGTAGGCTTCCTCGTCGTAGTCGTATATTACCATGACGTAACCTGCCATGGTATCGCCGGCGTACACTCCGAAGGGCTGGCACTGATCACGGTAAACATAGGCTTGAGCCAGACTGCGTATGGGGTGGGATACGAATTTATCCTGCCCGTCTCCAAGCTGGAGATTGAAGCAGTCGATAAAGTTGGATTCGTCTATGGGCCTTAAAGTAATGTCTACCATATGTTCTCCTTAGGGAAGCTTGCAGTATTCGACGGCTATGCGGGAGGCGACCCGGGCGTTGTTGTAGGCCAGCTGCAAATTGGAGGCCAGAGACTCGCCGCCGGTCAGATCCTTTATGTGGGCGAGCAGGAAGGGAGTGGTGTCCTTGCCATGTATGCCCTGCTCCTTGGCCATGGAAAGAGCGCGGTTTATAACGGCCTCCATCTCGTCAAAGTCAAGCTCATACTCCTTGGGTATGGGGTTGGCTATGAGCGCGCCGCCCTCCAGGCCCACATCCCATTTTGTTTTGATTATGCGGGCTATCTCATTGGCGTCCTTTGCGTTGTAGTCTACCCTGAACCCGCTCTTGCGGCAATAGAAGGCGGGGAAGTCATCGGTATCCACGCCAACCACCGGTACGCCCATGGTTTCAAGGTATTCGAGGGTCAGACCTATATCCAGTATGGACTTTGCGCCTGCGCAAATGACCGCAACGGGGGTATGGGCCAGCTCCTGCAGATCCGCGCTTATGTCCATAGTCTCGGTAGCGCCTCTGTGTACGCCGCCTATACCGCCGGTGGCGAATATACGTATGCCGGCGAGGGAAGCTATGAGCATGGTGGTAGCAACTGTGGTGGCGCCGGTCTTGCCGGTAGCAAGGTATACAGCCACGTCCCTGCGGCTGACCTTGCCTACGCCATTTGCCTTGCACATTATCTCAAGTTCCTCGGCATTGAGGCCTACCTTCAGCTTGCCGCCGATTATGGCGGTGGTGGCGGGTATAGCGCCTTCCCCACGCACTATTTTTTCTACATTATGGGCGAATTCGAGGTTTTCGGGGTATGGCATGCCGTGGCTGAGAATGGTGCTTTCGAGGGCGACTACGGGCCTGCCCTCGTCTATTGCCTGCTGTATTTCGGGTGCAACGCTAAGGTAATCTTTGATGGTCATGGAATTTATCCTCTCTCAATAATTATTTTTTCTATAAGTTCAGGGCTTATTTCGGGATTGATCGTAGTAGCCGCCGATACGGCTACGGCCCCTGCCGCAAGGGCGTAATCTATGGTGCGGTTTATGCCGAAGCCCTTTAAATAGCTGTATATCACGGCTGCCGTGAAGGCGTCCCCGGCGCCGGAGGCATTGGCAATGTTCTCTATCGGGCTTAGCGCCCGCTGAACCACGTTGCCTTCGCTATCCATATACAGGCAGCCCTCGTGGCCCATGGATACGAATATGCGCTTTACTCCGCGGCAGAGAAGTATCTCACAGGCGGCCTTTACGCCTTTCGGAGTATCGGTATCATGGCCTGTCAGCACCGTAAGCTCCATTCTGTTGGGCTTCAGGGTATGTACCTTGCCTACGTAGGGCTTGAGCCGCCGGGCGTATGCGGAGGATACGGGGTCGCAGAACAGAGGCAGCGCATCGCCGTACTGGGAGGTTATGCCCTCAACTACGGCTTCTGGCAGCGCCGGGTCGAATACCAGCAGTCTCGCACCCTTTATCATGCTTTCCCTGCGCCTGATAAACTCCATATCCATGCGCTGGAGCACCGACATATCGGATAGCGCCACATACATCTCGCCGCGCTCATCCAGCAGCGACATATAGGTGGAGGAGGGGTGTCCTTCTACCGTCATGCACTGGCTCATGTCAACGCCGGCGGCAGTGGATTCTTCCCGTATCATATGTCCGTAAAGATCGCTGCCCAAAGCCGAAATGAGCTTTACGCTGCCGCCCAGCCGGGCCAGGTTCTCGCATATATTGCGGGTAACGCCGCCCAGGGATATGCTCATGGTGCCGGGGTTGCTGTCCGCCATTATTATTGGGTTTTTGCTGCGGCCGCAGATATCCACATTGGCCGCACCTATGCCCACGGCATATTCAAAATCGTTTACGAGGTATATCCGCCCGCTGATATACCCCTTTTTCTGAAGGTTGGATATATGCACCGCAACGGACGCACGGGCGATATTGAGCCGGGAGGCTATCTCGCTCTGCTCGATATCCGGCTGCTTTTTTATTATCTCAAGTATTTCACGTTCCCGGTTGGTCATGGCGGCCACCTTTCACAACTTTTGTTTATTAAAAATAACTTTTGTTTAATATACTACTGCAAAGCCATATTGTCAAGAGCGCCGCAATAAGCGGTTGTGTTGCGACGCAAAAAAAGGTATAGTGTTTTTAATAATCCCTTTAATAAGGAGAAGCGAAGTATGTTCAGTGACGGAAGGTTACTTATAGGCAAGGGTGAAAAGGAAGTATATTTAGAGCCTAAGATGGCCAACAGGCACGGCCTCATAGCGGGCGCTACGGGTACGGGAAAGACCATAACGCTGAAGGTCATGGCGGAATCATTCTCGGATATGGGCGTTCCGGTATTTCTGGCGGATATAAAGGGCGATCTGGGCGGCTGTGTAAAGAAGGGCGTCGGGAATGAGAACATAACAAAGCGCCTGGATTCCATGGGCATAAGCCGCGATGAATTCATATTCACAGGCTACCCCGTAAGGTTCTGGGATGTTTTCGGAGAGGGAGGCCACCCGGTGCGCACTACCGTAAGCGAGATGGGCTCCACGCTGCTTTCGAGGCTGCTTGGCTTGACGGATGTTCAGAGCGGCGTAATGGATATAGTATTCCGCGTGGCTGATGATAAGGGCTGGCTGCTCATAGACTATAAGGATCTTCGGGCAATGGTGAGCTATGTGGCGGAGCACTCCAAGGAGCTTCTGAATGACTACGGCAATGTCACCAAGCAGTCCGTAGGCGCTATACAGCGATCCCTCCTGCGTCTCGAGGATGAAGGCGCGGAAGCTTTCTTCGGTGAACCGAGTATAGATATAAGCGACTGGATACAGACCGACGGCGAGGGGCGGGGGTATATAAATATACTGCATTGCGTTAGGCTGTACCATTCCCCGCTGCTTTACTCGACCTTCATGCTGTGGCTTTTGAGCGAGCTGTTCGAGACGCTGCCGGAGGTTGGCGATCTGGAAAAGCCCAAGCTGGTGTTTTTCTTTGACGAGGCCCATCTGCTGTTCAAGGGCGCGCCTACCGCCCTTGTAGACAAGATAGAGCAGGTGGTAAAGCTCATACGCTCAAAGGGCGTTGGCGTGTACTTCATAACCCAATCCCCTTCAGACGTGCCGGATACGGTCCTTGCACAGCTCGGCAACAGGGTGCAGCATGCGCTCAGGGCATATACTCCCTCCGAGCAGCGTGCGGTAAGAGCTGCGGCGCAGACATTCCGGCCAAATCCTGCATTCAGCACGGAAACGGCGATAACAGAGCTTGCGACAGGGCAGGCGCTGGTGAGCTTTCTTGACGCAAAGGGAGTACCCGGCATAGTTGAAAGGGCGATGATACTTCCTCCTCAGTCTGCCATGGGTCCCATAGACGATGAGCGCAGGAAGGCCGAGATAGAGGCGGACGATCTCTACGGCAAGTATGAGGACGAGGTGGATAACGAGTCCGCATACGAGATAATCAACGCCGAGCGGGAGGCCATGCTGCAGGAGGAGATAGCCGCAGCAAAGGAGCAGCAAAAGAAGGCCGCCGACGGGGCAAAGGAAAAGAAGCCGGCCTCGGGCGGGAGGAAGAAAAAGACCGCCGCCGAAAGGATGGCGGATCAGGCTATGAACACCATAGGCCGCGAGATAGGCAAATCCATATCCAGGGGGCTTCTGGGTTCGCTCAAAAAGTTTATGTAAGGGACAGGAAGCGTCATAATCCGAAAAAAAACCGCATAGCCTGATATACCGAATAAAATTGGGGGTAAGGCTATGATACAGGCGCTGCTGGAGCTTTTTGGCGGGATATTCGCCTTTGCGGGGCATATTACCGGAGGAAGCTCATTTCCGGAGCCACTGAGCCCCGAGGAAGAGAAGGACTGCATAGCACGGCTGGAGGCGGGGGACGCGGAGGCGCGGCGGCTGCTGATAGAGCATAATCTGCGTCTGGTGGCTCATATCGCCAAGAAGTATACCACGCCGAAGAGGGACGCGGACGACGTTATATCCATAGGGGTGGTTGGGCTGATAAAGGCGGTCTCCACCTTTAATTCGCAAAAGGGAAACACACTGGCAACATATGCCGCCAGGTGCATAGAAAATGCTATACTAACGCAACGGAACAAACGGCGGTTCATGTAGAAAACCATGTACCTTTTGGGCCAAAATGGTCTATGTTCTACCACCTGAAAGTCCACAGCTATGTATTGGCTGCGAATTTTGCAGGTGCACTAAAAGTTGCGCCGCTCCGAATTCTCAAGTTCCCGGTCATCCTTCCCCATAAACTTTTGGATGCAGAGAAGTTTAACCTGCAATTTTCAGACGCATCTGAGATCACAGAAACAGCGGACAAGCTGAGGTGGTATCGCTATCAAAAAGGACTTCGACAGAGAGATGTTGCAGACTACGCCGGGATAGACCGGAGCACCTATGTCCACTATGAGGAATACGGCAAGGACCTCTATCCGCCGGAGCACATGGAGAAAATCGCGCAACTTTTTGAAATGCCGGTCGATACGCTTCTGGATGACTACAATCTATTTCTGAGGAATGGTCAGGGCAACCAGATCAAGGCAATCCGAACGAAACTGGGGCTGACGCAAAAACAATATGCGGACAAGCTGGGCGTCAGCCTCGGCAGTCTCAAGCAGTGGGAGCAAAACCGCAAGCAGATTTTCAAATCCACATGGGAGAAGTATTTCAAGCAGACGTGATTAGTGCAGTAAAACGGGCAGACCGGCGTTGAATGCCGGTCTGCTCGTTTGCTATGTATTATTGCTGCGCTTTCAGATGCTTCACCGCTGCGTCCACCAGTTCCAGCTTCTGCTCCGTGGAACAGGGCAGCTTTTGGATGGATTTCAGTGCCAGCTCGGACTGGAACTTCGCCAGCTCCTGCCCAAGCTCCTGCTGCGCCTGCTTTGATTTCGGGAAGATCAGAAATACTTCCATGGCTGCCCTCCTTTCCAGAGCATTTTCTGCTTCAATCTATGCGTGTGTTCCGGCTGCTATGTAGACAAATAGAATTCGATTTCAGGGCTGTGAGGGAAATCGTATTGCCGCGCGGCTTTGGTGGTGCGGGAATGCTTGTAATTCAAGGGCTTTTCGCCCCTGAATTGTCTACACCGAACCGCCGTTTGCGGGCGGATTTCGCCTTCTGCCGGCGATGAACCTCCTTGGCGCAGGCGGGGCAGTATTTTGCCCTGCCGGAGCGGGCGAGGATGCCCTTGCCGCAGACTTCGCAGCGGCGGAGTTTTTTCGGGCTGAGAATGGCCTGTTCCAGCTTTGGCTGTCGCGGCAGCACGGCGCGGCGAAACCACCGGCAAAGCAGACTTCGGGAGATGTACTGCGGGCAAACACTGTCCAGCAGCAGGCAGTCGCCATCCAAGAAGTTGCAGCAGCGCTGTGTAAGACCGCGCACGCCGCGAAGCTGCCCCGGCGTCAGGCGGAAGAACGTGCCATCCGGCAGCCGCTCGACGGGGTCAAGCTTGTACATCTTCACCCTCCTTTGCGATGAGCTTTGCGTCAGCTGGGTAGTTCAGCGTAATAAGCGCGGGCTTGCCCAAGCCCTGCTTGCGCCGAACAATCAAGCCACTGTACTCCAGTTCCCGGAAGATTCGCGTGGCGCTCTGGCGGCTGCGGTGGAGCTTCGTCTGCGCCTGCTCCAAGGTGAAGTACAGCCGGATCGTGCCGTCCGGCTCGACGTAGCCGTTCTGCCGGGAAATGCTGGCTCTATCCAGCAGCAGCGCATAGAGCA
>ERZ809296.822-NODE-822-length-43430-cov-5.046801_pt1 | contig 43430 bp, 70 predicted proteins | sample MGYA00520511_ERZ809296 | MGnify/ENA primary metagenome ERZ809296 (study PRJEB31576, sample SAMEA3212662) | Homo sapiens | biome: human-gut; feature: human gut; material: fecal | place: Sweden | collected 2012 ...
CAAGGAGGTGACAAAAATGACTTTTCCTAACATCGAGGCGGAACGTGGCCGAAAAGGTATCCCGAAGTACAAGGTTGCCCAGGTTTTGGGTGTTACCCCGGAAACCTATAACAGTTATGTGCGGGGCGTTACCTTTATCCCGGCAAACAATCTGATTAACTTGTGTAAGTTGTTCGGTTGTTCGTCGGACTACCTGCTCGGTCTTAGTGACAGACGCGAGAGCCGCTGAAAGGAGGTGATACCATGGCGAAAAAGTTTGTAGTGAAACCAGAGAACGGCAAGGTTGCCGTCCTGGTTGACGGGACGGAGATCGAGGACGTTACCGCCTACACCATCCGGGAACACGCCGAGAACAGCTATGCGGAAGTCACACTGTCCTTCATCGTGTGGGACAAGTGGCTTGTGTTCAAGGGTGAGGATACGGATGGGCCGAAGAAACCTGACCCGGCCTATCTGAAAGTCCTGCAAGAGGACCTGGCCCACGCAAAAACCAGGCTGGAAAACGCCGACCCGGAAGGTAAGCTGTACGCACTGCAAGTGCTGTATGAAGTGGCGCGGGAGATCGACCGCTACATGGCTTACAACAAGGAAAGGGGGAAGGAAGATGGAGAAAGCAACATTTCACGACCACCTGACCCGTCTCCGGGAACTGTTTCCTGAGCGGGAGACGATCACGGTGGCGGAAGCCGCCCGACTGGTGGGGTGTAAGCCCCAGACCTTGCGGGAGAGCAGAGACTTTCCCATGAAGCCCGTTGGACGGGCGAAGCGGTACCATGTAGTACCAATCATCAACCTGGCCCGTTGGATGGCCTGCTGAAAGGTTGGTGTAGGAAACGCGAAGGAAATATGTGCTGACCGATGAGGTTAAACGAATCGGCGATAAAAAGCTGTATCGCATTCGTGCTGCGGTATCGTTTGGAGATGTGAAAGAGTGGGACAAAGGCGGGTTTGTTCAATCCACCGCGAACCTGTCCCACGCAGGAATGTGCTGGATATACGATGGTGGATGTGTGTTTGATTATGCGCGTGTTTCTGATGATGCTATCGTCTGTGAAAATGCCTGGGTATACGAACGGGCGAAGATCAAAGAACGTGCCTGGGTTGGCGGAAACGCCGAAGTCTACGGTTTCGCCACGATAACGGGCGAGGCATGGATTGGAGACGATGCCGTTGTATCTGGCAGGCAAACAATAACAGAATGAAAGGGGAACAGTAATGACTACTGTACAGGAAATCAAAACCCGCAACACCGAGCGGGAATGGGCTGATATCGAGGCCCTGGTACGGGCTATCAGCCACACGCTGGAGAAGAACGCCAAGCGTCGGCGTGACGAGGAAGTCCGCAAGGCACGGGAAGCCCGGCGGAAGCGTATCCGCAACCGGCGCAAGGCGAACATCAACGCCGCCTTGCATAACGCCGGTATCCCGCTGCGGTTGGTGTGATCGCCATGAAGCACGAATTCACAGTGCCTGCTCAGAGGCCGTGGAGGGACGCCAAAACCGGTGATGCTGAACGCCGTGGGCCATATCGCAAGGGCGAAAACCCGGAGATGGTTGAAATTTGCCTGAAATGCCCACGCGAGACGTGTAGGCCGAATGGCTGCAAATACTTGCAGCACCCACGGGAAAAATTTCCTATTCCGCCCCACTTTGCCGTCCGGCTTCGGGCTGGGTGGTCAAAAGCTAAACTGGCCCGGCAGTACGGCGTCACGGTCTACCGGGTGCGGAAGTGGGCCGAAAAGCTGGGGAAATGAAAATGCCGCCCACAGGGGCCGAAACCCTGCAAGCGGCAAAGGAAAGAAAAAACTATGGATATAGTACCAGAAAGGACGGGATTTGTCAAATGGAAAACGGAAGCGCCTTATTTCCTATGGAAATCAACATTCCGGTGACGATGGACGAAATCAAGATTTTCACCGCCGCTGACTTTGATGATTTTTTTGCTTGGGTGGAGAAAAACCACGAGTATGTTCTGTACCGCTACCTGATGGAACGGCTGGACGCCCTGAAAGGGTATATCCGCGAAGGAGGACTGACCAATGACCTTGTATGAAATCGACGCCACAATCCTGGCGGCTATCGCCCACGGCACCGACCCGGAGACCGGGGAGATCAGCAACCTGGATGAGCTGATGAGCCTGCAAATGGAGCGGGACCAGAAGATTGAGAACATCGCCTGCCTGGTGAAGAACCTGAAAGACGATGTGCGCGGCCTGAAAGCAGAGGCCCAGACCCTCACCGAGCGCCGCCGGGTGGCGGAGAACAAGGTTGCGCGGCTGGAAGCTGTGCTTGATGAGGCCCTGGATGGGCAGAAGTTCCAGACGCCCCGCTGTGTGGTGTCCTTCCGCAACAGCAAGGCGGTTGAAGTGGACGACGAAGATGCCCTTATCAACTGGGCCTGTTTGAACGGGCAGGAAGACAATTTCGTCCGCTACAAATCGCCTGAGATCAACAAGGCCAACCTGTTGCGGTACCTGAAAGAAGGTTGTACGCTCAATCCGCCTGGTGTGCGGCTGGTGGAGCGGCGTAGCTTGGGGGTGAAATGATGGGCGTGTACGCGAAGCTGCTGGAAATCCAGCAGGCATTGAAAGCCCCCAAGGGCCAGACCAACACATTCGGCAAGTATAACTACCGAAGCTGCGAAGATATCGTTGAAGCGGTGAAGCCTTTGCTGGGCGAACAGAAAGCTGTTTTGACGATTTCTGACGAAATCAAGTTAGTCGGAGAGCGCTACTACATTTTCGCTACGGCAACCATCATTGATGCCGAAACCGGCGAAACGGTGGCAGTCACCGCCCAGGCCCGTGAAGCCAACGAAAAGCGCGGGATGGATACCAGTCAGGTAACGGGGGCAACCAGCTCCTACGCCCGTAAGTACGCCCTCAACGGTCTGTTGGCAATCGACGATACCAAAGACGCGGATGCCCAGGCACCGGCACAGCAAACCAGTCTGCCGAAATGCGAGATGTGCGGCGGTGACATCACTGCTGATATTCTGGGGGACGGAAAACTGTACTCCCCGGACCAGATTGCACGGGCCACCAAAAAGCAAACCGGGCAACAGATTTGCTCGGAGTGCATGCGGAAACTGAAAGCCCATGAAACCACCGCTTGAAATCGTTAAGGGCAGGATCACCGGCTACGATGAACGGACGGGGGAGTTGTTAATACGGGCACCATATCCCGATTGGGCAACAATGATTAAGCGGGAGTTCAAATCCTGCCTAGTTCAGCCCATCGACAGCCGCCCTCTATCCGACAAACAGCGCCGCGCCTGCTACGCCTTAATCGGCGAGATAGCCGACTACACCGGCGAAGGGAAGGACCCCACCAAAGAGCGGATGAAGCTGAAATACCTGATGGAGGATACCCAGGCCATGGGGGAAACGCTGTTCTCTCTGTCAAACGCCCCCATGTCCTTAGTGTGTGGCTTCCAACGGTTTCTTGTGCGATTCATATTAGATTGGGACATTCCCACCCGGTTCCCGCTGTTGGATATGGTGGACGATGTTGGGGATTACCTGTATCACTGTCTGCTAGCAAAAAAATGCTGCATTACTGGCCGACCGGCCCAACTACATCATGTCCAGCGGGTGGGCGCTGGGCGAGATAGGACGGATATCGTGCACGAGGGGATGGAGGTTTTGCCTCTGTCCCCGGAGATGCACCAGTTGGCCCACACTATGCCAGATAGTGAGTTTTTTGAGAGGTACCACCTGCAAGGTGGTATCATCCTGGATAAAACGCTCTGCAAAGTCTGGCACCTAAAAACCAAAAAGAAAGAAGGATAACCCATGGTAAATCACATGATCTTGCAGGGTCGTTTGGTGGCCCAGCCAGAGCTTCGCCACACCCAGAACGGCGTTGCTGTTGCATCGTTCCGGGTGGCCTGGAGCCGCAAATACAAGGAAACGGAAACCAAGCTGTTTCTGAACTGCGTGGCATGGCGCGGCACCGCCGAGATGCTCTGCAAGCATTTCAGCAAGGGACAAGAAATCATCGTGGAGGGCGAGCTGAACACCAGAGGCTACACCGACCGGGACGGGAACGACCGGCAGGTTACGGAGTTGATCGTGTCGCAGGCTCATTTCTGTGGGCCGAAGGGCGGAGGGAGCAACCAGCCGAGCGGGAACTATGCTGAACCGGAGTTCAGCGACCTCACAGGAGATGATGGAGAGCTGCCCTTCTGATAGGGCGGTTCCGGGAGGGGAACAACCAAGATGTTGCCTTATATCAAAATTTACCGGGACTTCATCGACGTGGCCAAAGAGCTTGACGATGGCGAACGCGGTAGGCTATTTCTAGCTATCATGCAGTACGCCAACGGCGAAGAAGTCCCGCCCCTGAAAGGGGCAGAGAAAATTGCGTTTGTCGTTCTTCGGTCCCAAATCGACCGAGACGACGCTGCACACGATGAATACATCGAAAAGCAACGGGAAAACGGGAAGCGTGGCGGACGCCCAAAGAAAGGCAAACCAGAAAACAAAAACCCAAAAAACCCAACCCTTAAAAAGCAAAACCAAAAAAACCTTGATATAGACATTGACATAGACACTGACATAGACATAGACACTGACGTTGATATAGACATAGACGGAGAAGATAGCGCGGAGCCGGAAACCGTCTCCCCGCCGGTTATCTCCCTGCCGCTGAATGATGGGAGCTTTTACCCAATCTCCCAGGAGCAGTGCCATGAATGGGCGGGCCTGTACCCTGCTGTCGACGTGATACAGCAGCTTCGGGGCATGGTTGGCTGGTTGAATGCCAACCCAAGCAGACGAAAAACGAAACGCGGCATCAACGCATTTGTCAACCGGTGGTTGTCCAAGGAACAGGATCGGGGTGGCGGCAAAACGCCCCCTACCAAGAGCGGAACGGGGTTTGAAACGTCAAACCCATTCCTGGAATTGCTGAACGAGGAGCGTGGATTGAGTGGATAGAACTGAAACCCTGGCTATCATGTCCGTGTTGAAAGCGGCTTATCCCAGCTACTACCGCGACATGAAGCGGGCCGATGCCGAAAGTGTGGTTGCCTTGTGGGCGGAGATGTTCGCCGGTGATGATTATGCCGTCGTTGCCGCCGCCGTGAAGGGATTGATCGCCACGAAGACGGATTCTTTCCCGCCCCCCATCGGGGCTGTGAAAGCCAAAGTCCGGCAGATTTCCAACCCGGACGAAATGACCGAGCAGGAGGCATGGACGTATATCGCCAAGGCTCTGCGAAACAGTAGCTACAACGCCGAGGAGGAGTTTTCCAAGCTTCCGCCCATTCTCCAGGACGTGGTACACGCGCCCCAACAGTTGCGAGAGTGGGCGCGGATGGACGAAGCAACCGTGCAGTCCGTGGTTGCATCCAACCTGCAACGCAGTTTTCGGGCCAAAGCCCAAAGCAGGCGGGATTTCGAGGCCCTGCCCAAGGATGTGCAAGTGTTGGCAAGGACATTTGCCGCCGCCCTGCCTCAGATGCCAGAGGAACCCAAACCGGCGGCGTTGCCGCCCAGGGTGCGGACGGTGGAGGATATTCGAGCTGACATGGAGAAAACCAAAGCTATCCTGATGCAGCAGTCTGGGACGAAAAAGAAGCCTGTCGCCTACACGCCGCCTACGCCGGTAGACTGGGAACGGCAGAGACAGGATGCGTTGCGGCGATTCCGGGAGGTGGCGCAGTGAACGAAGCTAGACGGGTGGCGTTTTTTACCATCCCCTACCCGGAAACCAAACGGGGTATGACGGCCTGGAACAAGCGATTTAGCCTGAACGCTTACTATTCCGGGAAAAACTACCACCAGCGGAAACGTGATGCTGACGATATCCACCTGCTGACTATCATAGCTCTAAAACGGGCTAGAGTGCGGAAGGACCTGGTAAAAACGCCCGTGCAGGTGATTTTCTACTGGGACGATGGGCTTGATGTAGATAATCATGCCGTCCTGGGGAAGATGATCGTCGATGCACTGAAAGGGTGGATTTTGCCGGACGATAACCGCCGTTGGTACAGAAAGGTGTCGCATGAATTTTGGGAACGCCGGGAGATCGGCGTGGAGGTGGTTGAATGGAACTAAAATGTGAGCTGTATCATGACAATTTTCAGAATTATAAGCGCTACAACATCCCGAAAGCGCAGCTGGTGATTGCTGATATTCCCTACAATATCGGGGCGGACGCCTATGCCAGCAATCCCATGTGGTACCAGGGTGGTGATAACAAAAACGGAGAGAGCAAGAAAGCTAGGGCGTCATTTTTCAACACGGACGGAAATTTCAAAATTGCAGAATACATGCACTTTTGCAATAAGCTGCTGATTAAAGAGCCAAAAGAACGCGGAAAAGCGCCTGCAATGATCGTTTTCTGTGCGTTTGAACAGATGCAAACCGTGATTGAGTACGGCAAGCGATATGGGTTCAAGAAAAATTACCCGTTGTTTTTTTGCAAAAACTATTCTGCCCAGGTGCTAAAGGCGAACATGAAAATCGTTGGAGCAACGGAATTCGCTGTGGTCCTTTACCGGGACAAACTGCCAAAATTCAACAACGGCGGACATATGGTATTCAACTGGTTCGAGTGGCGGCGGGATTCCTCCCGCGAATATCCGAAGATTCATCCAACCCAGAAACCGATTTCTATTTTGCGACGGCTGATTGAGATTTTTACCGATCCTGGTGACGTGGTGATCGACCCGTGCGCCGGAAGCGCTTCAACGCTTCGTGCCGCCTTTGAAATCGAGCGAAATGCTTACGGTTTTGAAGTGGACAAAAATTTCTACCAGCAGGCAAAAAAAGAAATGCTGGGGCCTGTGGCTGATATGCAACGGGTGCAACAAATGAGGCTTGCGGGAGTGTGAACCATTTCCGTGACCCCGCGAAAAAGGAGGAAAATCAATGATCAAAATCAAGAAAAACTGCACCTTGGAAACGACATGGAAGGAACTGAAGGACGATATTGAGTCCGCGTCTAACCCGCTGAATGTCGGTGATGAAATCGACATTGTGCTGAAAACGGGCGAAAAAGTTACGCTTGTGTGTGAACGCGCAGGGCATAGGAGTGCAACGTTTTTTACGAAAAACCTGCTCGAAGACGCCCATTGCATGAGTGTGAACTGGGCTGCAGAAAATGGAGAGCAGCTGAGTACGATGGAGGCATATCTCAGCAAACTGTTTCGCTTGCTGCCGGACGAGTTGCAGGGGATTATAACCGAGCCACTTCGGTTGTTGCGCGAGAAAGAGGTTTTTAGAGAAAACAAGTGCGGAAAAGAAGGGGCGTGTGAATCGCTTCCTCGTTACTCCAAGAAAGAAAATCGGATTAAAACGTTGAGCGGCATCCCATTTCCGTATTGGTTAGCAACCCCGTATGCGATCAAATCCACATCCTTTTGCCATGTGGGCAGCGACGGTGGTAGCTACGCCGCCGCCGCCAGCTACAGCTACGGCGTTTGCTTCGGCTTTGATATTTAATCAAAAATCACGGGGCCTTTGTGCCCCGCATAGGAGAAAAACAAATGAACGAATTGAACCAATACGGCATTTTGTCTGGCAACGAAATCCAACAGCGCATGTCCAAGGGGGATATCATCATACACCCCTACAACGACCAGCAACTCGGCCCGAACAGCTACAATCTGTGTTTGATGGATCGGATGCTGGTGTACACGGAGGCGGTGTTAGACCCCAAACGAGACAACCGCACACGGGAGATTATCATCCCGCCGGAGGGTTACGTGTTGAAGCCCGGAAGGGTGTACATCGCGTCCACGGAGGAATGGACAGAGACTCGGAACCTGGTTCCGATGCTCGTAGGACGGTCTTCCGTGGGGCGCTTGGGACTGGCTGTGCATGTGACCGCCGGGTTTGGGGATATCGGCTTTCGGGGTCGCTGGACGCTGGAGCTGGCAGCCACCGAGCCGGTGCGTATCTACCCCGGCATGGAAATTTGCCAAATCTATTACCACACAATCTGCGGCGTGATTCTAGACGAATACGCCGGGAAATACGTCGGTCAAGAGGCAGCTACCCCGTCCCGGCTGTATCAGGAGATGGGGGATGCAGAATGAAAGACTTGCACACCCTGGACAAATACCGAGACAGGGATTTTGGGTACCGTATCCACGGCGGACCCGGCGACGCTGGTAACGGTGCTTTCAAGGTTTATGTTGGCGGAAGATCGTTTTTCTGCATCGCCAGCAATGGCGGGGGTTGGGAGCACGTCAGCGTGTCACCCTGCAACCGCAAACGGGCCACGCCGCCTACCTGGGCGGAGATGTGTGCTATCAAGGATATGTTCTTTGAGGATGAGGAGGCAGTCGTACAATACCACCCGCCCAAGAGCGAGTACGTGAACAACCATCCATACTGCCTGCATCTATGGCGACCAACCTCTCAGGAGATGCCCAGGCCGCCGAAGGTTTTTGTGTAATATGGCAAGGAAGCATAAAGTTGGACTTGGTGCTGCATTTTACGTTCCGAAAAAGAAAAAAAGGTTCGTGGAAGCAACAAGCGCTACTGCAAGATTTTTGGGAATTGTTTGCGAAGAAAACCCTACGCTAACAATTCAAGAAATTTACGATTTGATAACCGATAAAACACAGTACGTCTACAGCCCAGAAACGGTTGCTGTGCTGGATGCACACATCAAAAAAGGATACGGAAAATGCATCCCAAACTGGACGTACAAAGGAGTAGGAGCGGACCCAAGGAGGGCAAAAAATGAGTGAGTACATAGATCGAGAATCACTAATCAATCACCTGAATCAGTCTGCTGCAGAATATTACAGCCGGGCGGTGGAACGTGTGATCGAGCTAGAGCCTGCTGCCGATGTGGCCCCAGTGCGGCGGGGGCAGTGGATCGAGGAAAAAAATACATTTCCGGGGTTTAATCTGGCAAACAATGTATGCAGTGAGTGCGGAGAATGCGCCGGAACGTGGCCAAAAAGACTTGGCCCACGTGATAAATATGCGTTCTGCCCGTGGTGTGGAGCGAGAATGGAGGTTCCAAATGACGATTGACGAAGCGAGAGTGTGGCTCCAACGCCACGCAGACAACACTCCCATGCCTGGGGCTAGGGAGGTGTACAAGACGATTCTGGAGGCGCTGGAACGAAGCAGATGGATTCCGGTGACAGAACGGTTGCCAGAAAAACGACGCATGGTGCTACTACATTTCAAAAGCGGCTATGAACTGGTTGGGTACTTGACTAACAATTACCGAGAACAGAACTGCTGGGTAGCTAGAAAATTCAATTCCCCAGGCCTGGAGATTGTTGTTGATCCCGATTACTGGATGCTCCTGCCGGAACCGCCGGGGGTGGAATAATGGAGTTCAAGGTCAAACCCTGCCCTGTGTGCGGTGGGAAGAGTTTGCAAGTTATTGCCGTAACTAAGGGCGAAGAAACACGGTATTTTGTCCGTTGCATGAAATGCAACCATGAGGGGCCTTTTAGTTTGCGCAACGACTTGGAAGCAAAAGGGGCTTGGAACGGGTGTGTCGATGTGTTGGAATACCAAAACGCAAAACCAACCACCCGCAAAACCATCCTGGAAGCCGCCGAAAAGTGCGTCTGCCATGATCGGCAGGATACGCACGGCAGGCCGGAGGACAGTTTCGGTGCTATCGCTGATTTGTGGACGGCCTATCTGGATATTGGCCGCGATATAACGCCGGTTGACGTGGCGCAGATGATGATCCTGTTAAAAGTCGGCAGGGCAAAGAAGAACCCGAAACACCAGGATAACTGGGTTGATATGGCAGGCTACGCCGCATGTGCGGGGGAGATTGCGGCGGATGTGTACGGCAATGATTCCTAATCCCCACAGTTGCCGGAAATGTGGCAGAGAACCCGTTGTACAGTACATGTACAGAATTGGGGATGATGTAGAGCTGTACCGGGTTAGATGCGAGAAATGCCATAACACAGGAAAAACGGAGCCGATGTATAATCTAGCCGTTTTGTCCTGGAACGATGAAAACAGAGAGGATGATACGAAATGAAGATCTTTATCTCCCAGCCTATGCGGGGTAAAACCGACGCCGAGATCCTGGCAGAACGGGAGCAAGCTATCAAGGCTGCTAAAGCCAAGTGGGGTGATGGCGTGGAGGTCCTGGAAAGTTTCTTTCAGGGCGCTCCCGCCGAAGCAAAGCCGTTGTGGTTTCTGGGCGAAAGCCTGAAGGTCATGGCGGACGCGGATGCTGTGATTTTGTGCCCTAATTGGCACCTCACAAGGGGATGTATCGTCGAAGCCGCCGCCACTGATAGATACAACATTCCAACATTCGGGATGGTGAACGGGGTTTTGTGCTGATAAAAACGCGGAATATGTGCAAAAAACGCACACGTTGGAAAGGAGAACCAATGATTGAGTTTGAACACACCGAAGTAATGGGCTGGGAAGCCGCTATCCGGGGGATGCGGAACCCTCATAACAGCTGGGATAAGTCGGACAGCAAATACATGCGCCAAGAAGATGGGCATATCATCGCAAGCCGCTACGAAATCGGCCCCAACGACCACGACTTAATGATGCGCCTTGTTAAGGCTGGCACAGATCACCGCAAATTTATGCGGATGATCGTGGTTTACGTGGATGTGACAGCACCGCTGTATTGGATTTCTGAACTTGATACCTACAAAGTTGGAACCGTCAGGAATAGCTGCAGCTTCATGCACAAAGGCGTATCCAGACCATTTACGATAAGGGATTTCAGTGTATTCGATGAGCGGATTTACGATGTTCTGTCGAAGCCCGAAAAGACTGTGTACAAAATGACCTATCCGTATGAGACGAGCGACTTCAAACGAGTCGAAATTGAAAACGGAAGAACATATCGCGTCTACAGAAACGGGCGAGTCGTAAAGGAGAAGTTTGAATACACGGATACATGTGGGAGAACAAGACATTTCGAGGAAAAGGAGGTTTCCGTCTTCCAAAATAAAGGTGGGTATTTCTACATCAGGAAGTCAGGTCGAGGTTCTGGAACCATTCTGCTACACAGGCTTGTTGCCTTTGCATGGCTTGGAGATGGCGGAAGCAAAATGCAGGTAAACCATAAAAACGGGAACAAAGGAGACAATTCCGTTGAAAACCTGGAATGGGTAACAGCTCGCGAGAACATGCAACATGCCATAGGGCACGGGTTATACAAGAATCTGTCAAGTTTACGTTCAAGATACATCTCGTGGAAAAGCTCTGCGAGTGTGATTCCTGCGAGCAAACGAATTGAGTTCTACTCTGACGTTCATTCTGGTTTGCATTACCAGAAGCTCACAGAAAAATACGGGATCACGAAAAGACAGGCGTATAATTCAAAATGGACCATGGAACACTCTGAGTACGAAGAACTTTTCCAGATGTGTTATACATGGGAGAGGGTCTTGAATACGATGAACGCTATGCGCGAAGAATACCTGGAGACAAAGGACCCGAACATATTCCAAGCAATTAGGTGTTTGCTCCCATCAGGATACATGCAGCGTTCTACCTATATGCTGAACTACGAAGTTCTAGCCAACATTTACCGTGCTCGGCGCAATCATAAGCTCACCGAGTGGAGGGAGTTCTGCCGCTGGATTGAAACACTCCCGTACTCCGAACTGATAACCGGAGGCGCTGAATAATGGCCCTGACAGCACAGGAAATCAGGCAACGTGATTTGCAGTATAAGAAGCAGAATTACGAATGGGCAAAAGCTAGGGGGCTGTGTGTTCGCTGCATGAAAGAACGCGCCGCCCCTGGGCGGTACAAATGCCTAGAGTGCCTGTCCATCAGCGTAGAGCTAAACAACGCCTGTAACGCCAAACTATCCCAAAATGAAAAGAAAAAACGGGAAGAGCGCAACAGGGAAAGTATGAAAACCTTGTACGCGCAGCGAAAAGCGGCAGGGCTATGTACAGCATGCGGCAAACCGGCCTACAAAGGGCAGGCGTTCTGCAATGAGTGTAGGTTGCGGCGCAACAGAAAACACAGAGAACGGTATATACGGAAACCAGTAGGGGAGTGCCGTTACTGCGAACGCCCAGCGCTACCAGGACGGCAGATGTGCAAAGAGCATTATGAGCGTGATTTGGAGATACTAGAGTACGCTAGATCACAACGTAAAACGGACCCGGTCCGGGATGCTATCAATGATTTCTGGAAGCTGAAAAAAGCGGGAGGATAATATGGATGATTTCGACAAGAAGGTTCTTCTTTCGCTGGAAAAGAACCGGATGATGATTAGCAAGGTGGCGCGGGAACTGTTTTGTCATCGGCACACTATCACCTATCGCCTGGATAAGTTGAAGAAGGAAACGGGCGTTGATCCGTTGGAAGTGCGGGGTCTTGTGGCTCTGCTTGATAGAATTGGAGGGCAGGCTTGAGAGAGGTGTGGCTGCCGGTTCCCGGCACTGACGGGTGGTATGATGTTTCTAATTTCGGCGAAATCCGAAGCTGGATAAAACAACGTTGGGACCATTCCAGAGAAAGGGCTGAAAATCCACGAATCATGCGCCAACAGTCGCACAACGGCAACGTCACTATTCAAATTGCCGGTAAAACAATTCGAGTAAAAGATGTTGTGTGTGATGTTTTCCTTGGCGGGAAACGGGAGGGCATGATCCTGCGGCACAAGGACGGAAATTATCAAAATTGCGCGGTAAATAATTTGGAGTTTATAACAAGGGCGGACTTCAACAAGGAGCGCAGAAGCCCAAATTGCCGAATTGTGGCCAAGACGGACAAATGGGGTAAGGTGCTGAAATTCTATCCCAGTGCAAGGGCTGCTGCGCGGGAAAATTACCTATCCACAAGCGGCTTGCACAGACGAATTAGAAATAAGTCGTTCATCGACGGCGTGATTTTCAAATATGCTGATTAACAGATGGACATATTGTCCAAAGAATTAGCAAAAACACAGATTTTCGTGGAACGATACGGTAGAATATGGTATAATAATAGCAAGGAAGTCTTTGTCCTTTCGGGCTTCCGCATGCTTCTTCCGCCGGGTGGCGGCGGCAATAGCCACCCCTCCTATTTGGTATAGGGGCGGGGGTTCTTCCCCTGCCCCGCCCTCCATATCCTGGGCGCTGGTGTGTATGATTTGGTTCAATTCCGAATCCCAGGACCATCCCGAAAGGGAGAATAAAATACGAAAGGCAGGTGAAGCTTCGACTTCTTTTCTGCATTTTGTGTTTTGTTTTTCAGCACCTAACCCAGCGCGGCGAGCGTCTCAATATCTGGCACGGTAGGGATGCCACGACCCGCGCAGGTTGGGATATACGAAAGAACGCCGCCGGATAACACAAGGGTGTGTCACCAGCGTCTTAGACGCGGCAGTTGCGCCGGGAGTTCTTTCTATATGCTGGCTATCGGTGCAGGAGCCGATAGCTGGCTTTCCGCTCTGTCGGTTCTCTTTTTTGTTTCCATAGGGAATGCTCCTTCGGTAAGCTGCGGCCTGTAAAAGCAGCTCCATCACTCACCTGGTGGCCCCGGTTGGATTCCGGTTAGGCATACGGCGGGATACTCAAGTTTGGTTTAAGAGGCCGCATTGCTAATGCGGTATGGGCTACAGCCTGCGTAGGTTCAAATCCTACTCCTGCCGCCGGATGGGTTGTGGTGTAATCCCCTGAAACACCTGGCACCCCGGAAAGACGGGGATATACGCAAGAAAGCAGAAGGCGCGCCGCCAAGATTCGGCGGAATGGGTTCAAGGCCTATTGATTGCGCGGTACCGTAGCTGATGAACGTACTAAGTCGGCGATTCCCCACGGCGGAACACTGTTGCGTGTGTGTACAGCACCAACACCGCTGTGGGGCAATATGGCGGGTAGGCAATAGCCTATATCCGGGTAGTTACCGGGGCCTGCTACCAGAATAGCGGTTAGCATTTGCGGATGCTGGGGCGATGGAAACCCGCCCTGACAGCTCGGAAGAGACGGGCATAGGAGGATAAAACATGGAAATCAGAAGCGTGAAAATTAAAGATATCAAACCGTATGATCGAAATGCCAAGAAGCACGATGATACCCAAATCAACAATGTGGCTGAAAGCATCCGGCAGTTCGGTTTTGTCCAGCCTATCGTGATTGATTCCAATGGCGTTATCGTCATTGGACATTGCCGTTTTGAGGCGGCTAAGCGGCTGAAATACGCTGAGGTGCCTTGCATCATGGTGGACGATCTAACACCTGAACAGGTGGATGCCCTGCGTATCGTGGACAACAAAACCAATGAATCCCCCTGGGATATTGATTTGCTGGCAGAGGAGCTGCAGGATCTGGATCTGTCTATGTTTGATTTTGCGTGGGATTTGATGGAGGAAACGGCCGAAGCTACCGAAATTACAGAAGATGAAGCACCGGAGGTTGATAAGACCAACGATCCTATTTCTAAGTTTGGACAAATTTGGAAGTTGGGCCGTCACCGGCTGATGTGTGGAGATAGCACCTCCGAAGAAAACGTGAAAGCTCTTCTGAGGGGGGCGAAAGCTGACCTTCTTCTTACTGATCCTCCGTATGGCGTGGACTATACTGGCGGGACTAAGGATGCCTTAAAAATCCAGAACGACGCAAAGACGGATGAAGAAATGATCGAATTCCTTTCCTCTGCTTTTCGCTCTGCGGATTCCGTTATGAAGCCTGGGGCTGTGTTTTATATCTGGTATGCTGGATTGAAAGAGTATGCTTTCGATAAGGCTTGCCAGCTAACCGGCTGGGAGGTTCGCCAAATCCTTATCTGGGCAAAAAATACCATGGTAATAGGGCGGCAAGATTACCAGTGGAAACACGAACCATGCATTTACGGTTGGAAAGGCGGCGCTGGACACCTCTGGGCGTCCGACCGAAAGCAGACAACGATTCTGGAATTTGACCGCCCTACCGCGAACAAAGAACATCCAACAATGAAGCCGATTGCACTGTTCGATTATCAAATTCAGAACAACACAAAAGGCGGTGACATTGTTCTGGATCTGTTCGGCGGAAGTGGGACAACCATTATGGCTTGCGAACAGAATGGAAGAAACGCATGCGTGATGGAATATGATCCTAATATGTTGATGTTATCATCAAGCGCTGGGAAAACTTCACCGGAGAAAAGGCGGTTTTGGAAGAATGACGATTGCGGAAGCGAAAGAGATCATCAAGAAAACCAAAAGCCAAAAACTAAAGCGAGACATGGAGCGGTTCATCCGAAATAAGAAGCGGAAAGAAAGGAAGAGGTGATTGTATGGGGCGGCGGCCAAAAGAAATTGACCAAAAACAATTTGAAAACCTTTGTGGGCTGCAATGCACCCATGAAGCTAAAAAACAAAGAAGGTTATTAGGGATCAATGTACGTGGAAAAACTGCCAAAGTAACGAGAAGACCGTGTGTGTATAGATACATTGATGCTGATGACGGAATTGTAAAGTATGTCGGAATTGTCTACAAAAACAGCTTGGACAAAAGAATACAAGATCACTACTATACAGATGATTGGTGCTTTGGTAAACGATGGACGATAGAATATTTTGAATGTGATACAAGATCCGAAGCGGAAGCATTTGAATCGCATTTGATTTCATTGTACGGCAGTGATAAGTATTATAACAAAGCAAAATCAAACTGGGGAATTAACAGGTTTTTGCCGGATGTCGAAAAGTTATGGAAAGTAGCTGAAACAAGTGACTTTTCGGATCAGGAAACTCTTGAAGCTGCTTTGTTGTTTAGGCTATTTCTTCGTAACAAAGAAATAGAAAAAGCCCGTAAAATTTACGAATTTTTTGAGTTTTCTGAATTGCGAGGGTGATTATGGCAAAAATGGGACGTCCCCGCAAAGAAATAGATCAAAAAATTTTTGAGAACCTTTGCGGGATTCAATGTACAGAAGCTGAGATTTGTAGCGTTTTTGATTGCTGCGAAGATACACTAAATGCTTGGTGTAAAAGAACATATGGAGAAACTTTTTCGGATACATATAAAAAGAAACGGCAACTTGGAAAACCAAGCCTAAGAAGGATGCAGTGGGACCTAGCTAAGAAAAACGCTTCTATGGCTATTTTTCTAGGCAAACAGTACCTTGGACAAAGTGACCAGGGCGGCATTGTTACAGAAAAGGATATACGGCAGGAAGATGCACTCAGCGCTAGCCTAAAGAAGATCGCAGAAGGGCTTGATTCGGATGATTAGTGAAAAGCAACTGAAAATCCTAGCCTTTCCTTACACCAAGTACGAAGCTATCATCTGTGATGGGGCTATCCGTTCAGGGAAAAGCTCTATTATGATGTGGGCTTTTGTGAAGTGGGGCATGATGAACTTCGACGGCCAGCGTTTTGCTATTTGCGGCAAAAGTGTTGATAGCTGCATTAAGAATGTTATTCAGCCTTTCCTAGCTATGTCGTTAGCCCGTGAAACCTACCGGCTACGGTGGCGGCGGATAGACAAGGTGCTGGAAGTGCAAAACGGCAACATCACGAACTTGTTTGAGGTGTTTGGCGGCAAGGATGAGAGCTCTTTTGCGCTCATCCAGGGCAGAACCCTTGCAGGGGTGTTGTTGGATGAGGTGGCCTTGCAGCCTAGATCGTTCGTAGAGCAGGCGCTTGCGCGTTGCTCTGTTACCGGCTCCCGGTTTTGGTTCAACTGTAACCCAGGCCCCCCGTCGCATTGGTTCTATCAAGAATGGATTAAGCAAACCGAAAGGCACAAAGCCCTGCATCTGCATTTCCTCCTAGAAGACAATCCGGCTCTCGACCCAGAAATCGTGGAACGGTACAAGAACACCTATGCAGGCGTGTTCTATCGCCGCTACATCCTAGGCGAATGGTGCGTAGCCGACGGCCTAGTTTACCCGATGTTCGACAAAGCGAAGCACATAGCCACGGAACAATACTCCGGTGGTGTGTATTATATCAGCATCGACTACGGCACGTTGAACCCTACGGCTATGGGGCTGTGGCAACTCCGAAACGGAAAAGCTGTGATGCTGAAAGAATACTACTACGATGGACGCAAACAGAAGCGCCAGAAAACGGATGAGGAATACGCCGACGATCTGGAAGCATTTGCGGAAGGGTACCAGATAGAGCGGGTGATCGTCGACCCGTCGGCAGCATCATTCAAGGAAACGCTGCGGCGGCGCGGCAAATTTGCTGTGATGGATGCCAATAATGCAGTGCTAGATGGTATCCGCCTTACTGGTAGCCTGCTGTTAGCTGGTAGAATCCTGTTCGATGCCAGCTGTGAAAATACGTTTGATGAATTTGGTTCCTACTGCTGGGATGAAAAAAAAGAAACCGACGCGGTAGTTAAAGAATCGGACCATGCGATGGATATGATACGCTACTTCGCGTATACGATAATGCGGCGGGAGGTGCGCTAATGGAAAGTTTTTTTGCTAGGACGTTCCGAAATTTGAAAAACTGGCTGTTTCCCACCGCTGCCGCTAAAAAAGATTTCGGCGTAGATACGGCGGTTGGTACCACGATGCAACAGAATATCAACCTGTGGTATTCCATGTACATCAACGAACCGCCCTGGGCCAAGCGCGACATTATCCCGCTCGGCCTGCCTGCTGCTATCGCCCGTGAAATGGCGCGGCCTGCACTGGTTGAGTTCAGCGGAACAGTTACCGGCGGGGCACGGGCTGATTTCCTGGATGCGTGTTTCCAGGATGCCGCTCGGAGCTTTGAGAAAAACTTAGAGATGGGGCTTGCTCTTGGTGGGCTTGCCCTTCGGCCTTATGTGTACAACGGCACGTTGAAAGTTGACGCTTCTAGCATCATGGCGTTTCAACCTACAAACTTCGATGAAGCTGGTAAATGCACCGGTGGTGTATTCCGTGAACGGGTGCAGCTGGCCGGTAAATGGTACGTCCGCCTGGAAAGCCATGAGTTTGTGAGAGATGGAGAGCGCACGGCCTACGTTGTGCGGAACAAGGCTCACAAATCCAACCAATACGGAACAGTGGGTGAGGAAGTGCCGCTCGATACGGTCCCTGCCTGGGCAACCTTGGACGATGAAACAACGCTCGACGGCGTGGAGCGTCCGCTGTTTGCCTTTTTCACCCCGCCCGTTGCGAACAACATCGATACCGATAGCCGCCTGGGTGTATCTGTGTACGGCGGTTCTATCGTCGGCCTAGTAAAGGATGCAGATGAACAGTGGGATAGACTGTGGTGGGAATTCAAATCGGGCGAACGCAAGATTTTTGCTGAGTACACCAGCGGGAACGCCCGTGATTTCGGGAGAAACCGGCTGTATGAGTTTGGGCCGTTTATGTCCCAGGATGGGGACTTTTTCAAAGAGTTCTCCCCGGCGTTCCGGGATGATGACATTTACAGGGGTTTTCAAAACATCCTGAAACAAATCGAATTTCAGACAGGCCTAGCCTATGGAACGATTTCTGACCCGTCCAGTGTTGAGAAAACATCAACGGAAATCCTGGCCAGTAAGCAACGGCAGTACATCACAGAGAGCCATATTCAGCAGGCGTTCGGGGATGCCCTGGACGATCTGGTATATGCGATGGATGTATACGCCACACTTTACGCCCTGGCCCCTCAGGGGGACTATGAACTTAATCTCAGCTTCGGTGATGGTGTACTTGATGATCCTGAGAACAACCGCGCAGAAATGGCGGCTGACCTGCAACTAGTTTCGGCTGGTATTCTTAATGCTTATGAGTTCCGGCAGAAGCATTTCGGCGAGGATGAAGAGACTGCCAAGGCTATGCTACCGGGGATGGAAGACCTGGCAGACGAAGGGCAGGATGATCTTGAATGAAGTACCCATTCAGCCCCGCTGTTCTGGATTCCCTGCCTGAACCTATCGCCGAACTATTCCGTGGCCTGGAAGATAGGCTGCTACAAGAGATTTGTTGGCGGCTGGTGGTATCCGATGATCTAAATCAAGTGACTGTTGAGGATATCCGGGAACTGCGTGCCCACGGGATAACGCTGGACGAAATCACAACAGCCATTGCGGAGACTACGCAAACTAGCCTGGACAAGGTAGATGCTATCATGGATGGCGTGGTCGAGCGCAACCGTAAATACTACGGCGCACTAGCAACGGCAGCAGAGATTACCGCCCCGCGCCACATTGTTGATGATGTGGATGTTGAGGCTATCAGGCGGCAGACCAAGGACGAACTGCGAAACCTAACTCAATCAATGGGCTTTGCAGTCCGACGCAACGGCAAAGTCGTTAAGTGGCTGGAACCAAAGAAAGCCTATCAGTGGGCGCTGGATATGGCGGAAACAGAAGTGATGTCCGGGACTATCAGCTACAACGAAGCGATAACCCACGCCACAAAGCAGCTTGCCGCTGGTGGTCTAACATCTATCCGCTACGAATCCAACGGGCGGGTACACTACGATCAAGCAGACGTAGCCGCTCGACGTGCTGTGATGACTGGGGTGAATCAAACCTGCCAGCGCTACGCAGAACAAAGCATGGAGCGGCTGGACACTAACCTAGTGGAAGTGTCCGCCCACGGCGGCGCAAGAAACACAGGTGACGGGCCAGAGAACCATGCCGCATGGCAAGGCAAGGTGTACGCCTGGAACAAGCCGGGACAACCCAAGGATACGCGGTACCCGGACTTTGAAGAGGTTACAGGCTACGGCACAGGGCCGGGCCTGGGTGGTTGGAACTGCCGACACCATTACTACCCCTATGTTGATGGGGTATCTTCCAGAACCTACACCGATAAACAACTGCGCGAGATAGATCAACCACCATTTGAATACCAGGGCCGCACATACGACCAGTACCAGGCATCCCAAAAGCAAAGGGAGATAGAACGATCTATCAGAAAGCAGAAACGCATACAGAAAGCGGCGGAAGCCATGGGAACAGAGGAAGCCGCCAAGGACGCAACAGCGGCAAGGGCAAAGATTCGCCTGCTGAACCGTGAATACAGGCTATTCAGCGAAGCAGCCAACTTGCCGTTACAGCGTGAAAGGACGAAGGTGGTATATTGAAGATTACCGTGTGTGAGAAAACGTATGATGCTATTCGCGCTGCAACCGTGGAATTTGATGGGAAAAGCGCAAACGAAATGGTTGCTGTGAATGAATTTTTCAATATCTACTTTAACGGCCCAGAGCCAGAGGACGAAGAGGAAGAGGACGATGATTAAAACCATCAACGGACAAACCTGGTTCTGTTGCCCCGAATGTGGGAAGAAGATTCATCCGGTAAAGCCGGGAGCCTGTGGCGTCCTAGTGAAATGCACCGGCAAAAACAACGGTAAACGTTGCGATTGGTACGGTGAAATCAAATGGGCCGGATAACCAAACGAAACCAAAATTAAGCAAGCGTAAGCAAATAAAAAGCAAACGTAAGCAAAAAGAAGCAAAGTAAAGCAAATAAAACCCAAATAACCTGAGCCTTTGAGCCAAGAATCAACTAAAACGTTGGTTTTTGGCTTATTTTTTTATCTTTGACCGCTCCGATGTCGTAAAACTACGGGACAGTGGCGGATGCAACCCGCGTAAAAAAGCGTAGCTGGCAAGGAGTGAAAAATGAAACGCGAATATCTGAAAGAGCTTGGCTTAGAGGACGAGATCATCGACAAAGTTCTTGCTGAGAATGGCAAGGATATCGAACGGGAGAAGGGCAAGGCTGAAGCTGCCAAGGCGGACGCTGAGAACCTGAAAACCCAGCTTGCCGACCGAGACAAGGACCTGGAAGAGCTGAAGAAAAACGCTGGTTCTGCCGATGAGATCAAAGCCCAGATGGATGAGCTGAAAGCCAAGTACGACAAAGACACAGAAGCCTACAAGGCGCAGATTGCGGAGAGAGACTATTCCGCCGCCGCTTCTGCTGCTATCACCGGCGCAAACGTCAAGTTTTCGTCCAAGGGCGCTGAACGCGCTTTTAGGGACGAACTCAAAGCCAAGGGCCTGACCCTGAAAGACGGCGCACTGGAAGGTTTCGACGATTTCCTGAAAGCACAGCGTGAAGCTGACCCCGGCGCTTTTGCATCTGATAAGCCTACCCCTTCCTTTGGCCGACCTGTCGGCGCGGGTGGTAAGGACAACGGTACCGAAAACATCGGTATCGCTCTTGCAAAAAGCATCGGTGCGGCTACCGCGCAGAACAACAAAACGTACAGCGACGTACTGTCGCAATATAAGGGAGAGTGAAAAATATGGCACTGGGTACCATGAAATACTCTGAGGTTTCCGCACCTTCGGATGTGGAAATCCTGTACAACTCCGAGTATGTGGGCAAGGCCCTTACTCTGGATTCTACCGCATTTACCAGCGGCGTTTGCAAGGCTGGCACTCCTATGGCGGCTGATGGCAAAAAGGCTGCAACTTCCGGCGAATCCGGTAGTCAGACTTCTACCGCCGTCGGCGTCCTGCTGCGGGACGTTTACGAGGATCGCCCCCAGGGCACTATCGTAATCGGCGGCTACATCAACACCACCAAGGCGCAGGCACATTCCGGTGTTACCGTGGATGCAACCGCTAAGGCTGCCATGAAGAACGTCGTATTCATGTAAGGAAGGAGGATAAAAGATGAACATTTCTGATGTTTTCAGCGCTGCCGCTATTGCTGTGCAGCAGACCGAGGCCGCGTCTAACCGTATGGCCTATCTGGGTGAGGGTTTTTTCCCTGCCAAGAAGAAGATGGGCCTGGATTTGAAGTGGATCAAGTCCCACAAGGGCCTGCCCGTTTCTCTGGCCCCCTCCAACTTCGACGCCAAGTCTACCCTGCGTAGCCGCGAGGGTATCAAGGTCGATGAGACCCAGATGGCCTTTTTCCGTGAGTCCATGCTGGTGAAGGAAGAGGATGAGCAGGAGATCATGCGTATCATCGACGGCAATGACCCCTACCTGGCCTCTGTTCTGTCCTCCATCTACGACGATGCTTCCACCCTGGTTGAGGGTGCCCGCGTCGTGGCTGAGCGTATGCGTATGCAGCTGCTTGCCCCTGTTACTGATGGTTCCCCCAGAATCGTCCTGGAAGCTGGTGGCGTGCAGTATTCCTACAACTACGACACCGACGGCTCCTACAAGACCAACAACTACAACGCTATCACCACCGCAACCAAGAAGTGGAGCGCTACCGACACCGCCGACCCCATGAGCGACATTCAGGACGCCCTGGATTCCGTCGAATCCAACACCGGCACCCGGCCCACCATCATGCTGTGCAGCAAGAAGACCATGGGCTACCTGAAAGCCAATGCTAAGATCAAGTCCGCCGTTCTGGCCCAGAACATCACCGCCAACGTGTTCATGACCGATGCGCGAGTGAACGAGCTGTTCCAGAACGAACTTGGTGTGACCGTCATCGTGTACTCCAAGCAGTACAAGGACGAGGCTGGTACTGCTCACAAGTTCTATCCCGACGATATGGTTACCCTGCTGCCTGAGGGCGCACTGGGTTCTACCTGGTACGGCACCACCCCCGAAGAGCGCACTCTGATGGGCAAGGCAGATGCTGATGTGTCCCTGGTTGATACCGGCATTGCCGTGGCCGTTACCACCACCTCTGATCCCGTGAACACCAAGACCACCGTCTCCGAGATCGTCCTGCCCTCCTTCGAGCGCATGGACGAGACTTACGTTATCAAGGTAGCCTGAGAAAGGAGCTAACCAATGGCTTACGCAACCTATGAGTTTTACAGGAACGAATACGGCGGCAACGCCATTGAAGAAGCCGATTTCAACGGCCTTGCTACCCGTGCTACTGCCTACATCAACGCCGCCACTAGTGGGAAAGCCATGTCGGCGGTGGGAGATGATTTAACGGCGGTGCAAATGGCTACCTGTGAGCTGGCTGAAATCTTCCAGGATGAAAACAGGCTGAACGCCCTGACCTTTTCCTCCACCGGTTCCATCTCTAGTGAATCGGTGGGGGGATGGTCTCGGAGTTACGGCACCAAAACTCTGAGCGCGGCAGACCTGCAGCTGCTAACAGCACGCAAAAAAAGCGCGTTGTTAATCTACCTGCAAGGCACCGGTTTTTTGCAGGCTACCGGCTACCCGATGGCAAAGTGGGGTGACTGCTGGTGACGATGTTTCCACATACCATCACCCTGTATATCATCACTGAGGATCAGGTAACATTCGAGCAAGTGACTAATATCACGGTGCTAGAGGGAGTTTTGCTGGATGCTGCCAAGGCCGCAAACGTCCGTTCTTCCGGCATGGAAAACGCCGATGCTGTGACGGTATACATCCCATTCAACGTGAAAGCCTACGACGGCCAGACAGCCGAAATCAAACGGTATGTATCCCCGAAGGAATACCATGCCGCCGCCGATAAAAGCGGCCTGTGGACGCTCGATTCTGCGCCGCCTACCGATGTCTCTACGTTCATCGTCAAGGGCGATGTAATCGAACCTGAGAAAGATTTCCAGTGGATTAACAGGACCCGCGACGATGTATACAGAATCAATTCGGTAGATGAGAAGGACTTTGGTTCGGATGAAATGCAACACTGGGAAGTTGGTGGGCGTTGATGATTAGCGTTAAGGTTGACGTAAAAATTGACGCTGCCAAGTTCGCCCAGCGTGCAGACCGAGCCAAGGAAGTTTTGGCAAATGAAGCCATGAAGGATACCGACCAGTTTGTTCCAGCTCTTACAGGTTCCCTTGCTGGACGAGCTAGAGTGCAGGGAGATACCATCGTATACCCCGGACCGTATGCCCGTTTTCTGTGGGAAGGTAAGGTATTGGTTGACCCGGATACCGGAAGCCCATGGGCCAGACCGGGAGCTACTAAGGTGGCAAACGGCAAGAGCTTGGTGTTCACCAAGGCAATGCACGGCCAGGCGCAAAGCCATTGGTTTGACGCTTCCAAGGCTATGAATCTACCGAACTGGGTAAAGAAGTACAAGGAGGCGATATTGAATGGATGATAAACCATTACGCATGGTATCCAGGGCGGAAACCGACCAGATTTCCAGAAAGCTGCTGGTTTGGCTGAATCAGTACGAAGATAAGCCTGCCAATATCGCCTTCGAGTATCTTCCTTCCGATCAGCCTGGTATGGCGCTTTCTACCATCCAAGGGGCCTATAAAACTAAGGAATACGTTCGCGGGGCGTATCAGGGGCAGTATCAATTCAAAATCATCTACCGCCTGCAACCGTCCAGCAACAACGACCGGTTGAAAGCCGATGAAATCCTGGATGCTATCGGTGACTGGGCCGTATCCCGCCGCCCGTTGCCTTATCTGGGGGATGGGAAACAGGCAACTAAAATTACCTGCAACACCAGGGCGGCAATGTTCGCCCGGTACGACGATAACACAGAAGATCATCAAATTCTGATGACTATGGACTATTTTTCCAACTGAAAGGGGAAATGAAAAAATGAAACTTTCTACCCTTATGACGGGCAAGGAGCCGTCTCCTTCCTTTTCCGGCGTTGCCACTGCCGACGATTTTGTCCTGGCTGTTGACATTGCTTCTTCTCCCACCGGCAAAATCGGTGACTATGTGGTTGTCCAGGGCGGCATCACTAACGTTGATTCCCAGCTGAACCCGGAGAGCGAGGACAAGACCTACATCCGCAACGGCAAAGTGACCACCAAGACCGCTACCCAGCGCACGTTCAATGTCACCGGTGATCGAATGTTTGGTGATGATTTCCAGGACTACGCCCTGTCTCACGCTATCAAGTTCGGCACCGGTCAGGCTGTTATCGTGCCCTACGTGTATTTCTCTCTGCTGACCGGCAAGGGTGAAAAGGGTACCGCTGCCGTTATCGTGAACTCGGACGGTTCCGGCGAGGCAGGCGCTTCCGCTGAGATCGATGTGGATATCATGGCAACTGCCGCCCCCACCGAGTACACCTATTCCGCCGACGTGTAACCAAATATAAGGAGGATTAAGCATGGATACCTATAACATCAACGGCGTTGCCGTAGAGTATGACACCTTCGACACGGTAAACATGGAGCTGTTCATCAATGAGCTGGAACGTGTGCAGAAGGAAAGCGAAGCACTGCCCAAGGATGTCACCGCCTACATGAAGGGCATGTGTGAACTGGTTCGGGACTTCTTCGATACCATTATCGGAGAGGGCACCTCTGACAAGTGCTTCGGCCCCAGAAGCAACCTGAAAGCTATCGTGTTCGCTTACGGCGATTTCGTCCGCCGCGTGGCGGAAGAGATGGCTTCCATCAAGGACATTGCGAACGGGCTTCCCGTGCCCGGTGCTGCCGCTACCCCTACCAATCGGGAGCAGAGACGCGCAGAGGAACGGGCACGACGCCGCGCAGAAGCCGCCGAGCGAGTGAAGCTGCGCAAGTCCGATGCGAACTAACCCGTTTCGGGCGCTGCCGGATCATGTTGAAGTCAATGGGAAGCGGGTACCAATAGACCCCAGCTTCCGCGTCGGAGTGGCGATAGAGCTGGAGGTATTGAAGGAAGAAAAACCGGATGTTGCCGGGCTTTTATCCCTTTTCTACCGAGGCTCTGTCCCTGCCGATGTTAAGGCTGCTGTTGATGCCATGCTTGGCTTTTTCCGTGGGTACAATCAAGCCGACGGAGAACCAAAACAAGGGGATAAGAAGAAGGGAGGGAGAGTATACGACTTTGAGCAAGACGCCGAAGCTATCTCTTCCTCCTTCCTTACTTACTACAACATCGACCTTACGAAAACAGACTTGCATTGGTGGGAATTCCGCCGCCTGCTGTTCAACCTGCCGCACGAAAGCAATTTTATGCAACGGATTATGTACCGAACGGCGGACTTAAACAAGTTAGACCGGACGCGCCGCAAGCATTTCAAGAAAATGCGTGAAATCTACGCTATCAAGGATACCGTAGACCGCAAAAAGCACATGACTGTGGAAGAACGCGACGCTGAATTGTTGGCGCAAATCAACAGGAGATACCAGGAGGCAGAGGAATACGTCAAACAGAAGGGGAAAGGTGATTAAGGTGGTGACGTAAATGGCTGATGGTTCCGTTACCATCGAAATTAATGGTGATGCTAGTGAAGTAATAAACTCGTTCAAACAGGTTTCGTCTGCTGCGGAAGCACTAGCAAACAACCTAAAGGGTATCACTGGTTCATTTGAGACTGTTTCCAGCGCTTCGCGGGGCATGTCAGAGGGTATTTCTGGTTCCCTTGGGGATATTGATACCTATCTTAATGAAATCGACGCCTCACTGAATGAGCTGAACAACGATCCGTTTTCCACGGCGGCGGATGGTGCCCAAAACCTGGGGAATTCACTGAACGATATGGATTCCTACCTAGATGATCTTGAATCATCGTTCGATGAACTGCGAAACGACCCATTTAGCACAAACTCGGACGGCGCGGACCATCTACGCGAGGACCTAGACAGGTTGAGTGATTCAGCCGATGATGCAGAAGAGGATCTGGATAGATTAGGTGATGCTGCCGATGATGCCGGTGACCAGATGGATGAAGCCGGTGGCAGTGCCAGCAAATTCGGCGATATTTTCAAAGGCACCTTCATGGGCAACCTTGCCGCCAAAGGCGTTGAGTTGGCCGTTGAAGCCGTTAAAAAACTCGGCGAGGCTATGATCGACGTCGGCAAACAGGCCGTCGAAGCCTACGCTTCTTATGAGCAGAATGTAGGCGGCATTGATACCCTATTCAAGGAAGCTAGCGGCACGATGCAGCAGTATGCCGCTAACGCCTACAAAACAGCCGGACTTTCTGCCAACCAGTACATGGAGACGGCTACATCGTTCGCCGCGTCCCTGGTTTCTGGCCTGGGCGGTGACGTAAACAAAGCGGCAGAGATAGCAAACCGAGCTATCACCGACATGTCGGACAACGCCAACAAGATGGGCACCGACATGCAAAGCATACAGGACGCCTACCAAGGTTTTGCTAAGCAAAACTACACGATGTTAGATAACCTAAAATTGGGTTATGGCGGCACGCAATCAGAAATGATTCGCCTAATCAATGATTCAGGCGTCCTTGGTAAAAAAATCAGCAGCCTGGATAATGTGTCGTTCGCGACAATGATCGAGGCTATCCATGAGGTACAAAACAACCTAGGAATCACTGGCACCACGGCGAAGGAAGCAGCTACCACCATCGAGGGTAGCGTAAACTCTATGAAGGGTGCCTGGGAAAACTGGCTCGTCGGGCTGGCAAGCCCGGACGCAGACCTTGGTGCTCTTACACAGAACCTAGTCCAGAGCGTTGTTACAGTCGTTCAAAATGTCGGGCCAACTATCGGACGAATTCTCAGTAATTTGGGAAACCTCATCTTGGATGGGCTGAGCAACCTATTCCCCGATGTTGCAGGCTGGATTTCTGGCCCCATTGAAGGTGTGAAATCGGCATTTTCCACATTAGGAGAAGCCATAGGCAAGGTTTTTACACCAGAACGAACGGCGGTAATCAGTGAGTTTTTCCAGAAATTTACCGAAATTGCGGCAACGGTAGCTATCACAGCTCTCAGTGCTGCCCTTGAATTTTTGGCAAACGTAATTACCGCCGTTGTAACGGTAATTGGTGCGCTGATAACCTTTTTTAGTACCACCTTACCCAATGCAATCCAAACGGTAATCACCTGGTTCCAGAATCTACCGGATGCCATTTTTAACGCATTGACAGCGGCGGGGACAGCTATTCGCAACTGGGGTACCTCGGCGAAGGAAGCGCTTGTAAACGCTGTGACCAACGCTATCAATGCAGTTGTTACATGGTTTTCCGGGCTGGCAAGCAAAATTACCAGTGCTTTAACGGCGGCTGGTGCTGCTATCCGCAACTGGGGCAACAACGTTAAGCAGACGATGGTGAACGCCGTAACCAATGCCATTAACGCGGTGGTTACATGGTTCCAGAATCTCGCTGGTAAAATCACAAGTGCGCTGACTGCGGCAGGCGCAGCTATCCGTAGCTGGGGATCGCAGATGATAGCCAACATGCGGCAGGCGGCAAGCAACGCCGTAAACGCGGTTATCACCTTCTTCTCGTCCCTTCCCGGCAAAATTAAGAGCGCTTTAGCAGGTGCTCTTTCCGCCCTGATTAGTTGGGGTTCTCAGATGGCGTCCCAGGCCAGGGCCAAAATGGTGCAGGTTGGCAACAACATCAAATCAACGCTTTCTTCGTTGCCTGGACAGTTGAAATCCATCGGTGCCAACATCATCCAGGGACTAATCAATGGTATTTCCAGCAAGATCAGCGCGGCTATTGGCAAAATCAAAAGCTTTGCCGGGCAAATCAAGGGTGCTTTTACCAGCCTTTTAGGGATTCATTCGCCGTCCAAGGTATTCTATGAATACGGTGAAAATATCGTTCAGGGCCTTGCAAACGGAATAAACCAAGCGTTAAATCTGGCTCGACGTGCTGCATCCAACGTGGCGGATGTTGTGACGAAAGAAGTCGAAAAACTAAACGCCGAAATTGAAAAAATTGAAGCGGATGCCAACGAACGTGCCGCCGCCAAGGAATTAGCGGAATACAAGAAAAGCCTCAAGGAAAAAAATGACGAACTTGCCAAAGCTGCCAAAAAAGACCAAGCCAAGATTCAGGAAGAAATCGCCAAACTAAATGAAGATTGGAATGAAAAGCAGCTTCAAAAGCAAGAAACGGCCCAGAAGGAAGCTCTTAAATCCCAAATTACTGCGCTGGAAAAGCTGAAAAGCGAGTACGACAAGCGAGTTGATGAAATCGAGAAGCAAATTGAACAGATGGAGAACGAACGCGACAGCTTTGGTAAAAAACTAGCTGACGTTGAATTGTTCACAGAGGAAGATGATTTCTTCCAACTGACCAATTTGCAAAAAAGTATTGATGCAATCAACAAATATGGAGATACAGTGGAAGCTCTTCGGGACCGTGGTATCGGCGATGACCTGATGGATGAAATCCTTGGGATGGATCAGGAAAAGGCCCAAAAATACATGGACGCTCTCTTGAAAATGGGTGATGAGCAGTGGGAAAACTACCTTGCCCTGTGGAATGAAAAGCAAGAGGCATCTAAACGTGTTGCGGCCAATGTGTACGGCAATATCGAACTAATCAGCGATAGCCTTTGGGATGAATTGCGCGACGAATTTGGAGATGTTGGCCTTGAATCTATGGAAAACTTCGCCGATGGCCTGGAAGACGGCGGCGCTCAAGCTGTGGAGCAGGCCCAGGAAATCGTCAAGGACATTCAAGCCGAGCTGGACAAAATTGGAGCAGAGGATGTTGTTATCCGTGTGGTATACGACGAAGCGAACCGGAATTCTTGGGAATTGACCGAATCCAGCAACAACAAGAACGACAAGGTTTCTGTTGAACGTGGTACCGACTATAACGACCTGATAAATGCTATCAGGCTGGCAAATGGCGCAGAGTACAACAACAGGGAAATCGTGCTGAACCTGAACGGCAAAGAGGTTGCCCGTGGCCTGATTGATGATATCCGGGCTGTGGAAGACCAAAGCCCACGCATTGTAAGCGATTAAGGGGGTGGGAAAATGAATGAAGATACCGGGAACATGTTTCTTTCTATCGACGGAATTGAGATCGAGGACTTAGAAGAGGGAGACTATACCGCCTATGAGGAAGAGTTGGGCGTCTCAGAGCGTATGATTTCCGGGCGGCGTATCGAAGAGGTTCGCGCCACCATCTGGCACGTGGAACTGGAATGGTCCGCAATCGACTATGCCACAATGCAGCGGATTGCAGAGGCTATGAAAGCACGGCGTCGGCATCAATTGTTTTTCCTGCCCTCTACCGGCGGGAAAGAGCTGGTGCAGGGGTGGTTCCATCTAGTAGAGCAGCCCCAACCCACGCTCACCCGCTGGGGAGACGCTGGCCCCACCTGGGGCGGGTACAAACTGGTATTTGAGGAGATCGACGGCCATGATTAAACACAGCGCAGAATATGATGCCGCCGTCGTTGCTGATTCCAGAAAACAGCTAGTCCGGGCAGTGTTCGACCTGGTAGACCCGGATGCAACCATCAACAGCATCACTCCTAATGAGGAAGGTCCTATCTCCAACTCAGCCCAAGTGGCGAATCGTGGCAACGATGAAAGCCCGGATACCATTGCAACACTGGAACTGAATCGCTGGGTACTGGATGGTAGTTTTACCATCCGACCCAGCGACCCGGCGGACAGAAGGGGGCAGGTTGGTTGGGAAGGGGAGACTTTATCCGGTCAGGACGGAAGCTTTTCCGAACCATATCCCTATATCGAAATCGCAGTGTCCAACATCGAAATCTTGCAGGCCGTCACAATGCAGTTTTCCAGCAAATCGGCGGACGGATACCCAATTGAGTTCGATGTCCAGGTTTGGAGCGGTGATAACCTTCTGTATACCAGGGCTGTGACGAACAACCGAGATACCAGTGTTGTTATCGATGGCTTCACGGTGAATTACCCAACCAAGGCAAGGCTGACTATCAAGAAGTGGTCTCTGCCTAACCGCGTTGTCCGGGTTCTGCGCCTGCTGTTCGGGCTGTATGAAACATGGGATACGAAGGTTCTGCAATCCGTCGACATTCTAACGGAAGTGACTTTCTCAGGGCTGAAAATCCCGTATTCGACCTGTGACATTCGGGTAGAAAACAAAGACCATCGTTTCGACCCCTACGCCCCCAACACGATTTTTACATCAATCGAAGATCGGCAAAGAATCGTCGTGGAGCTAGGCTTATACCTAGAAGATGGCACGATTGAGTGGTTGCCTGGTGGTACCTACTACCAGCAAAGCGCGGGCTGGAAACTGCAAGACCTCACTGTTGAATGGTCTTTGGTGGATGTTATCGGGGCGCTGACCAAGAGAAATTTCATCGTCCCCGAAACCCTGCCAACGAAAGTATCCGGCTGGGTAGAGGCTATCATGGCAAGCCTGGGCGCAAACTTCCGCACAAACTACATCGTGGAAGATTCTGTAAAGGACATTTCCATTACAGCCACGAAGGACGATATCAAGGATAAAAAATGCGGCGAAATGCTACGCTTCTTGTGCATGGCAATCAACGCATGGCCCCGGCAAGATTTTGCGACCGGTTACTTGCGTGTCGGCAAGCTGGCCCAGGATGAAGGGAACAGAATTACCCTAGACAACATGTACGAATACCCGGAAATGTCGGCAAACGATGATATAGCGGATATCACGTTTAAGTTGGACAACAACAACGAAGTTACATTTTCCGGGAATAACACCGAATCCGAAGTGTCCCTGAGTGTAGATAACCCGTTTATCCATACAGAAGCGGATGCCAGAAAGGCGGTTATATCCTGCCTGTTCGAGTACGGCGGACGTTCGTTCAGTGTGAAAAGTCGGGGCAATCCATCCAGTGAGTGCGGGGATATCCAGGCTGTCGATACGCAATTCAAGAGTACCATTTCCGCCCGTCTGTACAAGCAACAACTTACCCTAGAAGACGGCGTTATGCGTTCCAGCCCGTCCGAGCTGGTGCAGTCTCCCAATGATTCCATGTATCAGAACAAAATCATTCTCACTGGTTCCGGCACCTGGACAGCGCCTCAAGCTGGTGCTATCAAAATCACGCTGATCGGCGGTGGCAACGGCGGCATGGGCGGCGGCGGCGGCAATATGCTGTGGGGTGATTCTTTCGACCCGAAGGACAACGACGGCGGCATCGGTGGCAATGGTGGCAAGGTGTTCATCATAGAAACAACCGCCGCCCAAAACCAAACATACACCTATGCTTGTGGTGCAGCTGGTACCGGCGGCGCTGGTGGTGCAAAGGGCCAGGATGGTACCAAGGGCACGGACGGCGGCGCTACCACATTCGGAGTGTTCACGTCCGCGAATGGCAAAATCTACACATCTGGTTTGATGGACATTCAAAGTGGCGCTGTGTACGCCCAGAAGGGTGCTGACTACGCCGGTACAATCACCGGCCTGGAAGGTTCGGGCGGCGCAGGCGGCAAACAAGGCCGCAATGGTAAATATGCCCAGCGCAAAGACAAGGAAACCGGCATGTATCATACCTATGTAGCCGCAAGAGCCACGGAGGGCACAGCCGGGGAGAACGGAAAACCTGGGTGTGTAATTGTAGAATGGTAGGTGATTCAATGGGTGTAAAGCGTTCAGCAATTACAGAAAACGGTAGTATTATCGACGCCCTAATCACGGACCGCACAGCGTCGGATGTTGCCGAAGCTGTTAGTTTGGCCCAGAAAATCAGCACCGGAAACGCAACGGAAGCGGAAATTACCAAGTTTCTGACCGTGATGAAGGGAAGTTACAACTATACCGACATGAATCGTGTTGGCCAGGCAGTGGCTTACCTTCGGGATAGACTGCGTGACGATGCTGGTACCTCTGTTGAGGTAGCCCCTAAAACGGACTGGTCCAACGGTGATATCCCAACCCCGGAGCAGGCGGCGCAGTATATCAGCGATGTAAAAAACATCCGTGCGGCGTTCATATTGCCAGAGAATACACCACCAGCTCCCGAATCCCTATCCAACTTAACCTATTCCCAGGCGAACGATATCGAAACGATATTCCAAAACCTGGACAAAACAATCGAATCGCTGAAAATCACGCTGATAACCAGCGGCGAAGTTTTCAGCGGGGAGGTGTAACATGATTGATTCTGTATTAAAGGGTACTGGCAACAGCCGATTCCTGAAAAGTGCGGTACCCGCTGGGACTAGCTGGGCGGACGCTCTGGCAATGCTCCAAGCCGGTACATTCCCCATTGATTTCAACGGTATCAACACCGATGGATTCCAGCAGGTGGGAACACCTCTGAACAAGGCTAATCTGTTGAAGGATGCAACAGCCGCTCAAATCGGCCTCCCCCCCTCCACCACCCCCGACGGCATGTTTCGGGCTTTGGGGAATACGGGGGAGTTGCATGTTTGGAGGAAGACGGTGAAAGATTCTGCTGGCTACACTCTAGGGAGCGCAGCTCAACTTGCGAACCTTTTCGGCGGGAATACAGGCGGCTCTACATTTAGAAGCAGCTCGTCTCTCTCGGTTAGTGATGATGGTACCACATCGTTATTAAACGAGGATAGTCGTTCTCTTGCTGTATCGTGGGAACCGTTGGTTTCGTTCTTAAATTCTGGATTCAAGAACAAATTCATAATTTGTGAAGGGTATCCAAATTCCGTCTATTACATTCCACAGGATGCTGAATATTCCATGACCGGCAACTACCTAAATGTATCAAAAGCCCAACTTGTCAGCGGGTACCCAGCTGATTACAAAGCCACCTACCCTGTATCAACCAACCCCAATGCGTATCAAGAGGGGAGCGATGCGAAAGAGGCGGGGTATACGTTGGGGGAGGTTATAAAATCAACTAGCGCATACGGTTTTTTCGGTATGATGGGTTTTGCCTACGGAACATCTTACTTCCAAAAAATATCGGATGCTATCGAGGTCGCTGATGATGGTAGCGTAAGTCACGTCGCCCCGGTTGACGATATTTCTGACTCCACTGTCCTTGATAGCGCTTCAGTACTCAAGGAAAGGATTGCCGGGAAATATATAACACTATCCGAAAACAGCTATACAAAACAACCGTACACAAATGAACTCCCCCCAACCAATACGGTTTTGTATATTCCGGCTGACGTAAACGTCAAAATGATTCATCCCGAAGATACTGGTGTATCGAATCAGTATGCCTTGTTCTTCGACCGCTACCAACCCGTCACCGGCTACGCCGCTATCCCCGCTGGAACCACCATCGAATACCTGGGGAAACTGGGGGATAAAGCGAGGGTGCAGGTGCTTTCCTACGTCGGTACTGGGACGTATGGGGTGGATAATCCGTGTAGTCTGACGTTTGATTTTGTGCCGAAGATGGTAATTATCCGGCAAGAAGGCAATGACAATGCCAAATTTGATTGGATCATTGGAATGACAAGCGTCGGGGTTCACTGGGATGGCTACTATAGCTGTTTCGTTGCTATCGATGGTAAGAAATTATCGTTTTATAATCCAGCAGATTCGTTTTATCAAATGAACGAAAAAGGCAACAAATACTACGCCATCGCTATCGGCTAAGAAGGGAGAAAAATCATGTACTACATCAACACCCAAGGCCCCAACCACGGCAACCCCACCTCCACCCCCTTCCCCAACTCCGTCTCACTCCCTGACACCCTGCTGATGGACTACATCAACACTAAGGGCTTCTGCACTCTCACTATCGTTGACGGCGCTGTGACGGCGCTGGTGGTAGATCAGGAGGCGCTGGACGCCTACAACGCAGAGCACCCGGATGTGGAGCCGGAGAAGCCGGTGACTGTGGAGGAGCTGTTAGCGGCTCTGCTCGGGGAGGAGGCGAACAAAAATGGATAAACTGCAAGCGGTCCGGGAGCTGAGACGGGCTATTCAGCTTTTTCTCTCCACGTTGGACCCGGAGGAACACGCTGAGACTCTGCTAGAGGTACCCACCGTGTTTCCGGCCTACGAGGTAGGCCACGCCTACAAAATCAAGGATGTGTTTTCCTACGGCATCAACGCCGTAGGAGACCCCCAACTTTACCAGGTTTTGCAAGCCCACACGTCCGCTGAACAGTGGCCCCCTGATACGGCAACCAGCCTGTACAAAAAGATCGGGGTAACGTCCGGCGGATATCCTGAGTGGGTTCAGCCGTTGGGTGCTACCGATGCCTACAGCAAAGGCGATATCGTCAGCTATAAGGGAAAGTTGTACCGTTCGACCATCGACAGCAACGTTTGGGCACCGGATGCCTACCCGGCGGGGTGGGAAGCCTATCAGGAATAAATAAAGGCCCCCGTTCATTCGGGGGCCTACCAAAAGAAAGAGGTGCCAGAATATGGAACCTGAGCAGATCATCACGGCGCTCCTGGCTGTGCTGGGTTCGTCTGTTGCTATCGAGATTATTCCCATTAAAATCAATCCCTGGACGTGGCTGGCCCGTAAAATCGGGAAAGCCATTCTGGGTGATGTTACGGAGCAGTTGTCTGGGATTTCCGAACAACTGAAAAGTCACATCGAAGCGGATGCCAGGGACAAGGCTAAGCGCCTGCGGGGGCGGATTTTGCGGTTTGCGGATGAGCTACTCCAGGGGGAGAGACACAGCCAAGAGCATTTTAATGAGATCCTGGAGGATATCACAGAATACAACCGCTACTGCGCCACGCACCCCGATTTTCCCAATGACAAGGCCGCTATCTCCATTGGGCACATTGAGAACGTGTATCGGGCGCGGCTGGAAAACAACGATTTTTTGTAGGGAGGTATACACATGAACGCAAAATGGAAAACCTGGTGGAAAGCTGCTGGTGTTCGGGCGCTGAAAACTGTGGCGCAGACGGCTATCGGCTGCATCGGCGCGGCTGCGGTGCTGGGAGACGTTTCCTGGCCCGTGGTGGCGTCGGCGGCGGTGCTGGCCGGTATCGTGTCCCTGCTGACCTCTGTGGCGGGCCTGCCGGAGGTGAACGGCAATGAGTGAATCCAGCCTGGCCACCTACGTCCACTACTCCCCTAACTGCACCAAGCCCCGGCATGGGACTATTCAGGGCGTGGCAATCCACTGCACCGCCGGTGGGCGGAATCTGCCCGCCCGTAGCTTTGCGGACATGAACCGTTTTGCCGTGAAGCAAAAAAACGGGGCCAGCTGCCACTACGTCGTGGGCGGGGACGGCTCCATTGCCCAGGTGTGCCGGGAGGAAAACCGGGCCTGGTGTACCAGCAACCCAATCGACCACCAGATCATCACGATCGAGGTTGCCAGCGACGCCGACGGCGAGCGCAAATGCAACCTGGCGGCGCTCAACAGCCTCATCAAGCTGCTGGTGGATATCTGCCAGCGGAACAACATTCCCCGCCTGCTGTGGCGGGGGGATAAGGCGCTGATGGGCAAGTGGGATGAGCAGAACATGGTGGTGCATCGCTGGACGGCGAACAAGGCCTGCCCGGGGGATTACCTGTACGGAAAACATGCGGCGATTGCCCAGGCTGTCAATGAGCGGCTGGGGGCGGAAACGGAGGATGAGGATATGGATATCAACAAACTGATCGCAGAGATGACAGGAGCGCAGGCCTACGCACTGTACACCAAGGCCATGACGTTTGCCGCCGCTGTGGCGGAACCGGAGTGGAGCCGGAAGCAGGGCCATTGGGAAAAGGCCACCCTCAAGGGCGTCGTGGACGGGCAGGAGCCGGAGCGCCCTGTCAAGCGGGATGAGCTGGCCGCTGTGCTGGGCCGTCTGGGGGTGCTGGACTGAGGGGGTGGTACCATGCCCAGGTATCGGTACAGCCCCGCTCAGCTCGAAAAAATGCACGGGAACCCTTGGCTCACCGACCGGGAGCGGGCGGCGTTTGAGCTGCACTACAGGAGAGGGTGGGCTATCGAGGATGTGGCGGCGGAACTGGATGTCTCGCGGGGGACCGTCAACAACGATTTGGCGTCGATTCGGCGGAAAAGTCTGTGAAGAAGCCCCTGGGTTTGGCCCAGGGGCTTGCTTTTTGTTTCATGGGTTCTTTCCTCAGTCCATCGTCGGGACGATGTTCCAAGCGCGGAATTCGCGCTCCCACGGTTCCCCGTGCCAGAAGCCGGAATCAACGTTTTCGGCCTGCTTTGCCAGGTCGCTTATTTCGGCACTGATTTTCTTTTTAATCTCTGTGTGCCGCTCAGCAATTTTGAACTCGCTGTAATATTCATTGATGTAGGCGGCTGCGTTTCTGTATGCGCTTTCGCAGCGTTCGTTGTATTCCTCTTCCTCTGGCGTCTCCTCAAAATCTTCTCTCCACTCGTTCTCCTCATAGTAGTGATAGCGCTCGCTGTCATACTCTGGGAAAAATTTTTTTGCCAAATTCTCGATGGTTTGATTCTTGGCGGCAATCTCTGCCTCGCAGGCGATATTGCAGTGATCCCACGCGGTTTTTAGGCCGGTGTACTTTTCCTTCAGCCATTCATACATTTTTGTTTCCTCCATTGATTTTCTCACGATTCTGTGTTATATTGTTTTCGTCTCTCAGAGATGGGAGTGGATTGAAACATTTTGAAGAACGCTGTAGAAGCTAGCCCCTTGGTGTTTTTTGTAGCACCAAGGGGTGCTTCTTTTCAACTGTTCAAAAACTCGACGAGATTAAAAATCTCAACGTTCTCCCAATCCTCATTTGGTTCGTTTCCGTTTTCCTGGCTTTCCTTCTCTTTATTCAGGAGCCAGTATAGCTTTTCTTCCTCTGTTTCCGGGCTTAGCAGGCCGTTAAGCCCCGGATATTTAGCTCTATACATTGGGGCGTCGGATTCTTCCGCGCCTAACGGCACAGCATTTAAGTAACTGCGCTCGTTATTCTCTGTCTCATATACCCTGATTTTCATTTTAAAAATCCTTCCTCTCTCTCGATATCCACGCGCCACTTAATGGCATCCATGACGGACTGAGCGGACATGTGACGCTCAACCGGCATGATCCGCAGAACTCCATCGGCAAGCTCAGACCAACTGTCTTCCGACTCCGGGGACAGCCAGACCTTTCCGTCTCTTGTGTCATAAAACAGGGCGTCCCACATTCTTTTTGTGGGCCAGGTGCGGGTTTCACTGGCAGCCTTTTCTAGGCTTTCCAGGTCTACGGTCAAGCCGTAGGTTTCGATTCTTTTCATTTCATTTCCTCCTGTCAGGCGGCGACAAACTCACCGCTCATGTTATCCACGTAGCCGATCTTGATCTCACGCTTGAGGCTCCACTTGTTGGTGTAGATGCGGGTAGCCACATAAGTACGGTTCTTGCCGCCCTTGGCCCAGTCATTGGCGGTCACGCGGTAGTTCCAGCCGGAGTCCTCACCAGTGGTCTTTGCTTCGTTCATGGCCTTTGCCAGTGCCCAGGATGCCCGGAGTGCAGTGCTCATATCAACGTGAGCGGTGCGGCGGATGTTCCAGGCGTTCTTCATGATCTCAGACTTGTTGTACTTCATGGTGTTTTCCTCCTTGTTCTGTGTTCCTCTCTTAACTGTCTTTATTGTACACCAGCTAGGTATAAAATGCAATTGACATACTGCACAAATATACACCTGCTAGGTATACAAAATGACGAACGGGAGATAGCTGGAAAGTGCCTGGGAAACCCAGTGCTTTTTTATTTCTCAAAATCTACTCGAACCGCACGATCTAGCAACAGCAGGATGTATTCCGGGCAGGGTGCTATCCCAAGCTCCCAATTTTGCCATGTGCGGTATGGGATTTTGTACCGCGCCGTGAACTCTTTTTTATTCAGGCCGGTGGCGGCACGAATCGCGGCAGGCGAAAGCGCGTCCTGACCGTCTTTCTGGTGCTCCTCCACGGCGTGGACGATCCGCTGAATCAAATCGTCCCAGGTTTCGCAATTCCCAAACCAGTCCTCGATCTCGCTGGTGATCTCCAAGCTGTCACCCTTGTAGTCACGAGCTTGTCTGCTTTCCTGCTCGAAATACATGCGGATATCGGTTACCACACCGCCCTCTACATCCGCATAGGCATGATCTAGCATCCGATCCACGCCATCCTCCAGGATATGACCAGGCATTTTGCCCTGCACGACGATGTGGCCGCTTCGCAGGGCGGGGCCGTAGGAATTCATGCAGCTGCGGATGCTTTTTTCTAATTTTTTCATGTTGTTGCCTCCTCAATTCATTCCCTTAATCCAGTAGTGGTTAAATTTGAATGTTTTCATTTCGGGGTTGCTAGCCAGTTCAGAAACCAGCCAACTCCACTCTTTGAAATTAGGTGCTTCTGGATTGTTCAGGCTGTAGCGGTCGCTGTTGTCTAGCCACCAACCGGCGCGGGTTGCGCGGGAGATCAACCAGGCGAGTGCGTTGTTATTTTTGTTGATGCGGTCCTTGTATTTTTCTACCCGATCAAATCTACCCTTGGCGGCAGCTTTGCTAGCTAGTTTCTCGAAATGGGCGTTGTCGCGTTCAACCCATGCGATGTGGGCGGCGCGGATTTTCTCAGCCCACATAATCTGTTTCTCGCTCCCGGTTAAGGCAGGAAGCTTGTCCATCTTATTTTCCTCCTTTGCGGCCACCCAAGCCAGATGGAGGCAAAAACCAAAAGAAACACGTCCAACGGGAATGGACTTGTAACGCCCCCAAGCGTCCTTCATAATCTCAGACTTGTTGTACTTCATGGTGTTTTCCTCCGTTTTCTGTTTCGTAGGTTCTTCTCTTAACTGTCTTTATTATATACCTAGAAGGTACAGAACACAATTGACATACTGCACAAATATATACCTGTTAGGTGTACAACATGACGAAACAAAAGCCCCCGCCGGTTTTCTGCAACGTGCCGGTGGGGGCTACCGAATTACCGGGGCCGTGGCCCCGTCACTCTGCGTTTTTGATGTAATCTCTTAGTTCGCTGTCGTATGCGTCGCTGTCAAGCCAGGCGTTGAAAGCATCAGGATAGCGGCGCTCGATCTCGTCCATCAGCCACCCGCGAATGATAGAACTTTCTCTGGTTCTCTGGTTCTCTGTGCTTTCCCAGACAGTCAGCAATTGATTGTCACTCATGATTTTAACTCTCTCTTCTGCCTGTCTTGTCATGGCTACTACGTTCTTTTTCATAGTAATTTTCCTTTCTGCCCTCTGGGCTGTCCCGTTCTTTTCTATGGTTTTATTATATACGTTGCAACGTATTTTGTAAATAGGCAAAGGGCACAAAGGTTACAACGTATTTTTGTTTATTTTGTACGTTGTAACGTAGCTGTTCTTTTCGTATAATTTGAGACAGGAGGTGATAGAGGAAATGGAGAAAAAAACAAACAGAACATCACAGGAAAAATGGGATAGCAACAATATGGCGTATCAAACCGTGAAGGTGCGAAAAACGTTGCTGGAACAATTCCGGGCCACCTGCGCTGAGAACGGTGATCCAGTAAATACGATCCTGCGAAAAGCGATGGAAGAATACGTTGAAAATCATCAAAGGTAAAAAAAGCCCCCGCCGTGCTATAAAAGCGCCGGTGGGGGCTGCCTTTTTTGGGGGAGAATAAGGTAGCTATAAAATACCACATTTCCAGTGTCGAAACCCGTCCCATTTTGGTGGCGGGCTTTTTTAGGCAAAATTTGAGCATAAATTGAGCAGGAATTGGGCATGATTTGGACAAGTGGGGGAGTGGCAGATGGTAAAATTTATTCAGAACGAGGGGTGATAACTATGGCTGCTTACAGTCTGCCGAACTACAGCGGCAACTATCAGATGCCCAACCAAATCCAAAACGTGCAGGGCTATCAGCAGAATCAGGTATACCAGCAGGGGCAGAACTACCAGCCCTCTATAATCCAGCAGAGCAACAGCGGATATATCTGCCGCCCGGTAACAGGACGGGAGGAAGCGGTAGCCATGCAGGTTGATTTTCTGGGGCCTGGTACGTTGATGCCTGATTTTCCCCACGGAATCATATATTTTAAGCGATTCAACCCGAACACTGGGGCGGCGGATTTTGCTGAATTCCGTTTAGCGCCACCACAGCCGGAACCAAAACCGGCGCAAGGCGTAACGTTGGATGATTTCAACGCCCTAGCAGATAGGGTTAGAAAACTAGAGAAAATGGAAGGTGGGATAAAAAATGGTGCAGATGAACCCCATGATGTTTCTGATGCAGGCCGCTAGAAGCGGGAATCCTATGGGGATGCTGCAACAGCTAGCAGGCCAGAATCCACAGATTTCCCAGGCCATGCGGATGATGCAGGGCAAATCAACCCAGCAGTTGCAGCAGATGGCCCAGAACATGGCGAACGAGCGAGGTGTTAGCCTGAACGATGTGGCCCGGCAGTTAGGAATCACGATTCCCAGCAACCGGTAACATAAATTAACCATTTCAGTTGGCGAATCTTGACAAAAATCGTCAAATCCAACTGAAAGGTGGTTTGTCGAATGGCAGACGAAATGATGACTGGTTATCTGGCCGGACAGGCTGATAACAACAACTGCAACGGCGGCGGTATGTGGGGCGGTGATGGTTCCTGGATTTTCGCATTCCTGATTATCGCCCTGATCTTCGGCGGCAACGGCTTCGGCTGGGGCAACAACGGCACGAATGGCGGCGCTTTACAGGGGGCTATCACCCGCGCAGACCTGTGCGAATCCTTTAACTTCAACGGCCTTGATAACGCCGTTCGTGGTGTGCAGAGCGGCCTCTGCGATGGATTCTATGCTATGAATACCGGGATGCTGAACGGTTTCAATGGCATGCAGCAGGTGGTTTCCAACGGCTTCCACGGTGTTGATAATGCTATCTGCGCCATGGGTTACCAGAATGCCCAGCTTATCAACGGCGTAACCCAGAACATGAACACCGGTTTTACCGGCGTGACGGCTGGCCTCACGGCTCTGGGCAACCAGATGCAGTCCTGCTGCTGTGATACTCAGCGGCAGGTGGAGCGCGGCTTCTGTGATACCAATTACAACGCCGCAACCAACGCCCGTGATATCATCCAGTCCACCCACAACGACACCGACCGGATCATTGCGCGAATCGACCAGATGGAAACCGCACGGCAGGCCGAGAAGATCGCGGCGCTCCAGGCCGAAAACCAGGGGTTGAAATTCGCCGCTTCCCAGGCCGCACAGAACACTTACCTTGTGGCGTCCCAGGCGGACCAGACGGCGAAGATCATCAACGCTATCAACCCGGCACCGATTCCGGCTTACCAGGTTCCAAATCCCTACACTGGTGTAGGGGTCTCCTGTGGCTGCAATAGCGGCTGCGGTTGCTGATTCAACACATTCCGGCTATGCCGTGATACTAAAGGCGGCAGGCTAAAACCTGCCGCCTATTTTTGAGAGGTGACACATGGAAAAAGAAATTTTCGGCAGAGCGGTTGACATGCTACGGGATGGAAAACATCAGGAAGCCGTTATCCTGCTGCGAGACAACGGATTTCCCTGTACCTCTGAGGACGGCGGATTATCCGTTTCGCTTATGCTGTTGATGATAGCATTTTCTGATTGTTTCGGCAAAGAAGGAGAATAAAAATGTTTGATTTCAACGATTTCCAAGATTTCCAGAACATAATTTGGCGTAGCAGAATGACCAATGCAGCAAGTAAGTCAGGCGATGGCTTTGGTTTGGGGTGCTCTTCTACACCGGATTACCAGCAGGACAACAGCAGCGAATTTTTCGTGTTCGCGGCAATTATGATAATTTTCGGCGGCGCATGGATGCGCGAAATTTCCGAAAAATTAGATGAATTGAAAGGGGACAAAAAATAATGGCCTGTAAGACGATTTGCCGCCTGTGCGACAAGTTGGTGATTTCCCAGGCGGTGAACTATTCCGCTGCATCTGGGCTTATCATCAACATTCCGGCAGGTAGCTACACCAACGGGCAAAAAGCCTGCTTGGTGATCGCCCAGAACATCCCGGCGGCGGCTACTATCAATGCACCGGTATTTATCACTATCGGCACCGGCACCCAATTGTACCCACTGAATCGTGCAGACTGCGCCCAGGCAACGGCTTGTAATCTGCGAACCAGAACACGGTACAGCACCAGAATTTCGACAACGGCCACGGGTGGCGCATTCAAACTGTTGGGCCGTCCCTGCTGTGCGCCCAACAACGCCCTGGCTTCCATTGATGGAACAGCCCCGGCAACTAACGAAGGAGGCGGCGCAGGATGAGTAAATTCAGCAGAATGATGCTCCTAAACTCTGGTAGCAAAAAGGTTTCCGATGATCGCGAGGAAAACGAACGCCGCAACTGGCAGGAACACCGTCACAACTACGATGTAGATGATCGTTTTCTTGATACCAATGGACGTGAACGCTACGACAATGGCCGCTACGCGCCCCAGGACACTATGCCCTATTACTATCCCCCTTATGGAGACTACGACGCTAGGGGAGAGCGTGAACCCAGCTATACATGGACTAGAAACGGCGGATACGTGGAACCTGCTAAAACAACCCGCCCCATTGGGTTCGAGCGCGGTGACGGTCCTTATATGGGCGGCGCAGATGCTACCGTTCCCCGGTACAACGAAATGGAACGTATGCCCGGAAACCGTGCCATGACCGGCGGTGCAGAATCCAACGTTTCGCCGCGTTTCGACATGCAGATGGCCCAGGAATGGACGCGCCGGATGCAGAATGAGGATGGCACCACCGGCCCACACTGGACGATTGACCAAACCAACAAGGTGATGGAACAGCGCGGGGTAAATGAGGACCCTGTTAAGTTCTGGGCGGCGATGAATATGATCTATTCCGATTTCGTCAATGTGGCCAAAAAGCTCGGCATTTCTAACGTAGATTTCTACACTGAAATGACCCGTGCTTTCCTGGATGATAAGGACGTTTCGGGGGATAAACTGGCAAAATATTATGAATATGTTGTGAAATAACGAATAAACAACCGAATCCCCCAGATTTTTCCAAAATCAAAGAAACGGCCAAGGATTTTGACTAAAATTTGACTAAAACCTGGGTGTATTTCGGGGCATCTCAGGGGCCTTCAAAGTACCACCAAAAACAGCAAAAAACCGTTGAGAATCAAAGGAAATCCTTGAAACTCAACGGTTTTCTGTTTGGCGGAGAAGGAGGGATTTGAACTATCACTTTTTCGTTGAAAATCAAAGGCTTT